>Ga0184637_10000345_pt1 | contig 34485 bp, 33 predicted proteins | sample PLM3_127_b2_FD_133143 | JGI IMG/M metagenome (GOLD analysis project Ga0184637, IMG submission 133143) | Groundwater sediment microbial communities from an aquifer in East River, Colorado, USA - PLM3_127_b2 | ecosystem: Environmental > Terrestrial > Soil > Riparian zone | place: USA: East River... | reverse complement strand
CGTCCTCTCGAAATCGGTGAAGTAACGCGAGAGGCTCACCGGTCCCCCTTCCTGGCCGAGCCCCTCGGCCCGCAGCCAGAACTGCGTGTGGAAGCTCACGCTGTAGAACGGATCCCCGTGAGCGCGGAAGTTCGAGTAGAGAAACGGGCTCACCAGAAGCAGAAGGACGAGAGTGAACGAGGCGCCGTATCGCGGACGCTCCTTCGGCGGAAGCCGCAGCACGCGGATCGCGAGGAGAGGGACGACGATCGAAAGAGCGCTCAACCGGATGAGGCAGAGGAGACCCCCGAGAGCGCCCGCGAGGGAAGCCCGCTTGGAGCCGGCGCCTCCGAGAGCGACCGCCGCTACGAAAGCGACGAGGAAGAACGAGTACGCGCTTTCGCGGTAGCCGGTCGGGGAGTCGAGGACCAGCCAATGGTGGAGGGCCACGGGAACCAGGAGCAAGGCGGCCCACCATCGGCCGTGGAGCTTCGATGCGACGAGCCAGAAGAGGGCGAGCGTGAGCGCCGAGAAGAAGAAGCTTTCGGCGAGAACTCCGATTTCGCCTCCCGCGGCGGCGACGAACGCCGAGACCAGCAGAACGTAGAACGGCTCGCGGAAAGAGGGGGCGTAGAAGCCCTCGCGGCCCATCGCCTCCGCCCGATCGAGGTAGCTTCGGACGTCGGCGCGGTACGGGTCGTCGGGAGCGTTGTCGGGGTTGAACACCCCGAAGCTCGGAAGCCAGGGCAGAAGGCTCTCGTGAATCCTCGCGGCGCGCTCGTCGCGGCCCGCGAGATCCGAGTGCGCGAGAAACGCCTCGAAGCGGAGGAGGCTTCCGTAGAGCACGACGAGCGCCGCGGCCGCGCTCGGAGCGAGAACGGAGGTGCGCATGAAGCATTTCGCCCGCGCGAGCCTCATCCAATAGAACGGGAACAATCCCCACCAGACGGCGAAGCCCGCGAGCGCGAGATGCGCGGACCAGCGGTTGCGCCCGCGGTTCTCGAGGGAGCACACGTAGTAGTCGAAGGGGAGGGGCTCGAAGAAGCGGGGACGGTCCCACGAGATCGAAAGCCGCGCGGGGCCCGAGTCCTGACGGTATCGAATCTCGAGAGGAATTTCTCCGCGCGGAAGCGCGACCTCGCGGCGCAACGCCCCTTCGGCCCGCACGACGTCGTCCCCGAGGAGGATCTCGCAGGCATCGTCGCAGAAGAGCTCGAGCCCATAAGTCCCGGCGTCGGGAACTTCGAGTACGCCTCCGGCCTCGATCGAGACGTTGCGTCTCCTTCCGGTGAGGCGCCGAAGCTCGTTGCGGCGCTCGATCTGGAGCGAGACCGAGCGCGGTCCCGCCTCGCCGTCGACGAGAACGAGGAGAGACGCGCTCGGAGAAAGCGCTTGGTGCCGCCACGCGGTCAGAAGAATGAACGAGAGGAAGAAGAGCCCGGAGGCGACGAGAGTCCTCCGTCCGAGATCGCCTTCTCTCGAAGGCGTGAGCCAGAGTACGAGACCGAGCCCCATAACGATCCACCAGGGCGAGAGCGCGGGGACGAGGAGCGGGCCCACGCGCGCTCCCTGCGCTCCGAGAAGCGACCAGAAGGCGAGAAGACCGAGGGCGGCGGCGGCTCCTCTCGCTACTCGATCCACTGCGGCTCGCCCGGCGGCAGGAGCTTCAGGAAGTGCTCGAGGGCGCTCTCGACCGCCTCCCGGTCCTTTCCATCGAAAGTGACTTTGGTCTCGTACTTCGGATCGTTCCACCGGGGATAGGACCCGACCTCGACCGCGGGGTTTTCGGCCACGACTTCGTCCAGGAGCGGCTTCAGGACGGCCTCGTCCATGCGGGTGTACGCGGCGCGGCTCAGGAAGGGCCCTCCCGCCTTCTCCAGGTGCGCGCGCAGGATCCCGAGCTTCCTCTGGAAGATCTCGGGGATGCCGGGAAGGACGTAGACGTTCTCGATGGCGACGAGCGGCCAGGCGAAGCCTTCGGCCGTGAGCTTGCGCGCGCCCTCGGGCACGTTCGCGAGCGCGAGATGGTTCTCGTGGACCCTCTCTCCGTAGTGGCGGCGGATGAGAGCTTCGAGCTCGGGGTCGCGCACCACGGGAACCCCGAACGCTCGGGCGACGGCGGCGATGGTCACGTCATCATGCGTGACCCCGACGCCGCCGCTGGTGATGACGTAGTCGAAGCCGGCGCGAAGCGCTTTCACCTCACGGGCGATGGTCTCGACGTCGTCGAGAATGGTGACCACGCGCGACAGGAGCACCCCCGAGGAGCGCAGCACCCGCGCGAGCTCGTAGACGTTCGCTTCCGAGACTTTGCCGCTGAGGATCTCGTTTCCCACGACGATGGCCGCCGCGGTCGGAGAGGAGGTCATGGTCAAGTTACCGCAGGGAGAGCTCGCGAACCGGTGCGAGGATAACCTGCCTTGACTCGGCGATCCATTGTTCCCGGAAGGAAGCGGAAGGACACGATCTGGCGCACTTCGGGGGCGGTCTGGAGCGCGACGAGGCTGAAAAGCAGAAGACTCACTCTGTCCCCGCGCGATAAAGCGGAGGGGGTCCGCAGTGGATGACGACCTCTCGAGACGTGCGCGGATGAGGAAATCGCACCCGATGCGCGTGGAGGCGATACCCCGTGGCGCCCGGAAGCACGTCTCCTTCCGGCGGCGGGACGCCGCCTTGAGGGTAGAGCGGATCGCCCGCGAGCGGATGCCCCGCGGCCGCGAGGTGAATGCGGATCTGATGCGTCCGCCCCGTCTCGATATCGATCTCGACGAGCGATAGGTTCTCCCGGTGCTCGAGAAGGCGAGCGCGGCTTCGCGCCCGCTTTCCCGTCGCGCTCACCGCGTAGACCGAGCCGAGAAGGGAATGGGGCACGAGGCCGATGGGGTGCTCGAGAATCGTCTCTCCCTCGGGAAAGAGGCCCGTGACCACCGCGCGATAGCTTCGTTCGACCTCGTCCTTCCAGCAACGGGTGAGAGCGCGCCGCGCGTCCGGGCTCCGCGCGAAGAGCACGATTCCCGACGTCCCGCGTCCGAGCCGGTGGAGGGGTGAGGCGCCGGGATATCGCCGGCCGACGCGGGCGAGAAGCGTGTTCTCGAGGAAGCTTCCTCCCGGGAGCGTCGGAAGCCCCGCGGGCTTCGCGACCCCGAGCACGTCTTCGTCCTCGTAGAGAACCGCGAAGCTCAAAGGAGCGTGAGGCTCCTGCCACGGGGGGCGGTTCCAGACGAGCGACTCTCCCGGGGCGAGCGCCCGGTCGGGCCGCGCCGGAGCGCCCTCGACGAGCACGAGGCCGCCCTCGATACGGTGCCGCCATTCGGCGGTAGACGAGTGCCGATAGCGCGCGCTCAAGTAGGCGAGCAGCGTCCGCCCCCGCGCCGTCTCACCCAGGCGTTCGCGATACCGGAAGCCTCGATTGAGAGTCAAGGCTTTCGTCCCACCACGTACGCGACCCACGCCTTCTCATCCCCCCCCCGCTCGACGCGCCGATAGACGCCGTTTCCCTTGCGGGTTTTCCGGTCCGTCCCCTCCCAGAGGACATGGACGTTCGCGAAGCCCGCTTCGAACATGAGCTCGCGAAGCTCCGGGAGCGTCCAGAGGCGCCAGTCGTAGAGAAACGCGTTCTTCATGCGCGAGCCGTCGCGAAACTCGAAGTGGATCTTGCAGAGGATCTCGTGGGTGATGGGATCGAATTTCGCCTGGTCCCAGATGTAGTCGAAACCGTGGAGACGGCGCCGTTCCGCGAGGATGAATTGGGTCTCGCCGCCGCCCCAGGCGTCGAGAAAGAACACCCCCCCGGGCGACAGGGAAAAGTAGGCGTTCTTGAAGTAGGCGGCCATTTCGCGGCGCGTCTTGAAGACGGAGTAGCTGAAGTTGAGAGCCGCGACGACGTCGACCTTTGGCCGCCGGAGTTCGAGGACGTTCGCCCGCGCGAGATGGATGCGTTCTCTCATAGGGGGCGGAAGGCGGCTCAGGTTGTGGACGTGGGCCCAGCGCAGGGTTGCGGCATCGAGGTCGACGCCGATGGCGACGTTCTCCTTGTGGAGCCGCACGAACTCGCAGCAGAGGAGGGCCGTCCCACAAAAGTCCTCGCGGAGGATCCGGAGGGGCCGAAGGGAAAGCTTCTGGAAGTACCGGGTGAAGAATCGCGCGTCGCTTTCGGGCGATTGAACGCTCTCTTGATAGAGGATATGCCGGTCAGCGGTTCTCGCCGTCAGTTTTCGTTTCGTCGCGCGCGACAAGGTGAGAGCCGGGGAGTCCTTCAGCCGGAAGCCTTCAACATTCAGTGCACGGTGTAGGGCTCGCTGAGCGTGAACGGCGCGATCGTCGCGTCGAAACGGCCGCCGTCCTGAGTCACCATCTGGTAGGTGCCGCGCATCGAGCCGAAGGGGGTGGTCAAAGGGCAGCCGGAAGTGTACTCGAACGATTCGCCCGGGCCGAGGACCGGCTGCTGGCCCACGACACCCGGTCCGCGGACTTCCTCGACCTGACGATCGGCGTTCTCGACGATCCAGTGCCGGCTCAGGAGTTGAACCGTCACCGTACCTTCGTTCGAGATCTCGACGGTATAGAGGAAGAACCAGCGGTTCTGCTCGGGGTGGGAATGCTCCGGGGAATAGCGGGACACGACTTTCACACGAACACCCCGAGTGAGCGCTTCCGATGTAAACACGTCCTGTCTTTCGTCCAATTCCGTTAGATGGCGCGGGTATCGTACCATGACGCGCATAAGCCTTCTAGTTTGACCCACAGGTTTTGTGGAAAACCTTGTGCAAAAACTGTGTCGCGGGACCCTGCCGCCCGCTTCATTCATGGTCGCGTAACACTCTGCACAACAGTTGAGCAGCGGTTCATTCGGAGCCGCGGATCCTGGATCCTCGGTTTCTTCGTCTCCACGCCCCGTACGTTTTCGAAGACGAAGGAGCCCTGGGAAGACTGTCACAGCGCGATTACAGACGCTGTCTCTTGTGCATGAAAGCGTAGAAAAGCCCGGTTCGTTCGGCGTTTCGAGCTCAGGGGTCGATGACGGCCTTGGACTGCCCGTACCGGCTTCGAATCTCCTCGCTGAGCTGGTGCACGGCCATGGCGTAATGGACGCTCTGGTTGTAGCGGGTGATCACGTAGAAGTTGTCGAAGCCGAGCCAGTACTCCGGGCCCGTTCGGTTCTCGAGCGTCAACGGGATGGCGCTCGCCGCCTCTGGCTGAGCCGGTGTCGTCGTCACGCCGAAAGACAAAAGCTCCGAAAGGCGATAGCGCGTCGAGAGCTTCCCGGAGCGGAAAGGCTCGGCGCCGGACTCCGAAACCTCCGCGGGAAGCGCCACGGGAGCGTTTCGCTGCCATCCATGGGCGGTCAGGTAGTTGGCGATGCTTCCGATGGCATCCTGGGTGTTCTCGAACAAATCCCGCCTGCCGTCGCCGTCGAAGTCGATGGCATAGCGCCTGTAGCTTCCCGGCATGAACTGGGCGATCCCCATCGCTCCGGCGTACGAGCCGAGGGGGGCGCCAAGGGACAGCGATTCCTCCCGGCTCAGAAGCAAGAAGTGCTCGAGCTCCACCCGGAACTCGTTCGCGCGCCGCGGATACTCGAACGCGAGCGTCGCGAGGGCCTCGAGAACCTTGAATCGCCCGCGGTTTCGCCCGTAGTGGGTCTCGATGCCGATGACGGCGATCACGACCTCCTCGGGGACACCGTACCGCTCCCGGGCGAGCGCGAGCGCCTCCGCGTTCTCACCCCAGAAGCGCGCTCCTCCCGCGATTTTTTCGGAGGTGACGAAGAGCGACCGATATTCGTCCCAGGGCTTTGGGCTCGCGGCGCGGTTCATGAGCTCCAGGATCTGCGGAACCGACCGCGCCGAGCTGAAAGCCTGGTCGAGCTCATCCCGGGTGAACCCGTGCCTCGCGACCATCTCGTCGACGAACACCGCGAGCGCGCGATCTCGCTCCGATGGCTCTCCGGCCCCGGCCGCGATCGAAGCCAGGAATACGATGTGAGGAATCATGGCCAGCCGCACTCTAACTTCTTGTCTGCTGGGTCTTTCGCATATTATAACTCACCATGATTCTTGGACGCTTGCTTTTCGCACTGGCTCTTCTCGAAGTCGAAGACTACTACCGTATCGAGAGCGCCGACGAGCCCGTCATTTCTCCCGACGGCCGCAACGTCGCCTTCACCCGCCGCACGATCGACGAGGAAGGCAACCGCCGCCGGAGCGAGCTCTGGCTCGCGAGCGTCCCTTTGGAGTCCAAGCCCCGGCGGCTTTCGAGTCCGGGCTTCGATGCGTCAAGGCCGCGCTTCAGCCCGGACGGGAAGTGGCTGACGTTCCACTCGACGCGTGGCGCCGGAGATTCGAGCGCGTCCTCGATCTGGTTTTTCCGGACGGACGGCTTCGGCGAGGCGTTTCAGGTGAACGGGGTCGAGGAGACTCCCGCGTTCAGCCCGGACGGGAAGTACATGGCCTATGCCAGGAAAACTCCTCCATCCGATCCTCGTCCCGAGCGCTCTTCCCGAGACAAGAAGATCGAGGATCGATTCTTCGGGAAGATGTATGACTGGCTCCAGTTTCGCTTCGACGGCAGGGGCTATCTACCCGATCCTACGGACCCGCACGAGAGCCCTCCTTTGGAGCTCTACCTGGCCTCGACCGGCGATCCGGAGGGTGTTGCGCACCGCCGGCTGACTTGCTTCGGGTTCGACGTGACCGCGATCGCCTGGAGCCCTGATTCCGAGAGGCTGGTTCTCGCCGCGGACTCCCATCAACGCGACGAATACGATTACGAGCGTCCCGATCTCTGGCTCATCGACAGAAACGGGGAAAGTTGCGAAGCGAAACGGCTGACCGACGACGGGTTCGCGCACGAGTCGCCCGTCTTCTCTCCCGACGGCCGCCGCATCGCCTTTCTGCGGGAGAAGGGCCTGTCGCTCCTCATCCAGGAGAAAGCCGATAGCGGGGCGCCGCTCGACGTGTACGTCATGGACCTCGAGAACGGGCGCACGACGAACGTCACTGCCGCGTGGGACCTCAGGCCCGGGGCGCCGACCTTCAGCCCCGGCGGCCAGCACCTTTATTTCGAGGCTGAGGTCAAAGGCGGAAATCACCTCTTTCGCGCGCCCGCGGACGGCCCCGTCGGCCCCGTCGGCCCCGTCGGGCCCGTCGGGCAGAGTACGGTGTCCCAGGTGACGTCCGGAGAGCGTCAGCTCTCGGGCTTCTCTTTTACGGGGGGCACGGGGGGCTCCCGGGACTTCGCGACGATGGCGTATGCCGCCGGGAGCGGGAGCGAGCCCTCTGACGTCTTCATCTCCGCTGGCGACGGGACGGGGGAGAGGCGGCTCTCGAGCTTCGGCCGCGATTCGGTCGCCGGGTTTTCTCTCGGCGCGCCGGAGACCATCAAGTACAAGAGCAAGGACGGGACCGAGATCGAAGGCTTCGTGCTCCTTCCCCCCGGATACGATCGAAACGCGCGGCGCTATCCTCTCATCCTCGCCATTCATGGGGGGCCGCACGGGGCCTACGGCCACGAATTCTCCTTCCAGTTCCACCTTTGGGCCGCGAAGGGGTACGTCGTGCTCTACGCCAACCCTCGGGGCTCGACGGGCTACGGTGAAGACTTTCTCTGGGCTACGTGGGGCGGAGGATGGGGAAATCTCGACAGCGAGGACGTCCTTGCGGGAGTGGACTTCGCCCGATCGAAGTACGCGATCGACGAAGCGCGGTTGGGAGTGACCGGCTACTCCTATGGGGGGTTTCTGACGAACTGGGTCGTGACGCACGACCATCGCTTCGCCGCGGCGATTTCAGGCGCCGGAATCTCGAACTGGGTGAGCGACTACGGCACGGCCGACATTCCGCGCACCAAGGAGAGCGAGTTCTATGGTCCTCCGTGGGAGGACGAAGGCGGGTCGCTCCTTCAAAGGCAGTCGCCGATCAACTACATCGCGAACGTTCGGACCCCGACTCTTTTCATTCACGGAGAGAGCGACTTGCGCGTCCCCGTCGAAGAGGGCGAGCAGATGTACACCGCGTACAAAAAACTCAAGGTCGAAGCGTCGTTCATCCGCTATCCGGATTCTTATCACGGGGGCTGGAAGCCCTGGAACGTGGTTCATCGGTACCATCACGAGCTTTTGTGGTGGGACCGATATCTGGGCGGTCCTTGAATCTCGTTCTCGCCTTAGCATTCGCGCTCCAGACTCTCGGCGCGGCGCGAGAGGCTCCGCGGGTCATCGTCGTTTCGTTCGACGCCGCTGGCTACGTGACGACGTCGCGCCTCCTCGCCGAGGGGAAGCTTCCGAGCTTCGACCGCATGGTCCGCGGGGGCGCGTGGTCGGACGGGATGATCTCGAGCTTTCCCACGAAGACCGCGGCGGCGCACGCGCTCCTGTTCACCGGACAGCACGGCCATACCAGCGGCATCACCGCCAACTCGGTTCTCCGGTTCCCTTCGTCCGCGGGGAGCCGCCTCGAAACGCTGAACGGCTTTTTCTCCGAGTCGCTCCGCGCCGAGCCCGTATGGGCGAGGGCCGCCGCTCGCGGGCTCGAGACCTATGTCTTCCACGCGCCTCAGGTCTATCCGTTTCGGCCGCAGCCTCACCTCAACGTCGTCTATGGATACAGCGACGCGACCTCCCGCGGCGAGGTGCTCGCTCGAAAAGACGTCCTCGTGGCCGAACCGGGTGCGATCCGATTCGCGGTCGGGGAATCCCGGTACCGCGGAACTTTCTTCGACGATCCCGGCGATCCGACGGAGGGGTACGACAGCCTCGAGATCGCGATCGAGCCCGAGCTCGGTCCCTACGTCGCGCGGTTGAAGCCGGGAGACGCTGGATCGTTCTCGGTGCCCATCGCGGCGAGCCTGGGAGGGCGGACAGCCTGGTTCTCGCTGCGTCTCTTTACGCTCTCCTCGGACGGCTCGAGCTTCATTCTTTATCGAAGCGGGACGTCGGAGCTCGTAACGTCGCCGGCAGATCTCCTGGAAGGGGAAACGCCGGCACTTCGAGCGTACGCGGGAAACGGGGGCGCCGACGCCTACTCCGCGGGTGGCTTCGGCCCGACTTTCGCGCAGGGAGGCTCGGGCGAAGCCGAGCGCCGGTTCACGGAGACGGAGCTCCACCTCGCCACTCAGCTCCTCGACCAGGCGCGATGGGTTCTGTCCCGCGACTATCGGCTGGTTCTCCTCTATAGCCCGGTCATCGACGACGTCGCTCACGAGCTCTACGGGTACCTGGCTTCCGATCTCGAAGGCTACGACGAGGCGCTCGCCCAGAAGATCTGGCCGGTTCTGATGGAAGCCTTCGCCGTACAAGATCGTTTCCTCGGGATGCTTCTCGATATCGCGGATCACGACCGCGCCCACCTGATCGTCGTGAGCGACCACGGCATGTCGGGAATCGACAAGCTCGTTCATCTCAACGCCGCCCTCGAGAAGGCGGGGCTCCTCGCCCTCGACCCCGGCGGATCGATCGATCTGACGCGTACCCGGGCGCTCGCACCGCCCCTCGAAGACGCGTCCGTCGCCGTGAACGCGGTCGATAGGCCCGGCGGCATCGTCTCGCTCGAGGAGAGACCGATGGTCCTCGACGAGCTGCGGAGCGCGCTCTCGAGCCTGAAGGATCCGGTCTCCGGTGAGCGCATCGTGACCGCGTTTTTCGAGCCTTCGACGACAGGGCTTCTCCAGCCAGGAGGAGATTCGACCGGGGATTTATTTCTGGACTTTGCGCCTGGGTACTACCCCTCGACTTCGGCCTCGTCTCCTGTCGTCGTCGAAAGAACCGAGCCTTCGGGCGAGCATGTCTTCGTTCCTACCCGCCGCGATATGCTCGCGATCTTCGCCGCCTACGGCCCACGGATTCCCAAAGGGGTGAACCTCGGGCGGGTCCACGCGACCGACGTGACCCCGACGATCCTCGACCTTCTGGGTATCGAACTGCCGCCGGAGCTCCCCGGCAAGAGCCTGGTCCCGGGGCGCGGCGTCTTGAATCCTTGAACCGAGCAAAACCTCTCGCCGTCCAAGATCGTATGGGGTGGAGAAGAAAAGTCCGGAGCGAGTGACCATTAATATTGTTCCCGAGGGCGGCCAAGGCAGTGTTCGGAATCGGACGCTCTATTCCTCCGCCGAGTAAGCGTGCCTATTAGTTCTTTATCCAGAAAAGCTTGTAGATTTGGTGCGACTGGCACAGAACTTGCGCCTCTGGTAAGATTAGGGGAGTTTGGCAAGATGGACGTAGCAAGAGAAGGCGTCGCCGAGGCGCGGAAGAGGAAGCAGAAGATCCTCTATGTCGCCGGGGGCGTTGTGTTTGCGGTTCTGGCCGTCTGGGTCTCGCGCCTCGAGCCCGCCGCGCCGAACGTCGATCGGTCTACGGTCTGGATGGATCGGGTGGCCCGTGGCTCGATGCTGCGGCAGGTCCGCGGTCCCGGAACGCTCGTGCCCGTCGAGATTCGATGGGTCGCCGCAAGGACCGAGGGGCGTGTCGAGCGCATCGTGGTCCTTCCCGGAACCGACGTCGAGGCGGACGCGGTTCTCATCGAGATGAGCAACCCCGAGCTCGAGCAGTCCGCGCAAGATGCCGGCCTCCAGCTTCGTGCCGCCGAGGCGCGTTACGAAGATCTGAAGGTCCAGCTCCAAAGTCAGCTCCTGAACCAGAGGGCTCAGGCGGCCTCCGTTCAAGCCGACTTCCGTACCGCCGTCCTTCAGCTCGAGGCCGACAAAGAAATCCACGATCAGGGAATCATCGGCAATCTCGCGCTCAAGCTCTCGGAGGAGCGCGCGAAGGAGCTCGAGATCCGAAACCAGTTGGAGCAGCAGCGTCTCCAGATCGCGTCGCAGTCGAACGAAGCGCAGCTCATGGCGGAATCGTCACGCGTCGAGCAGCTGCGCGCTCTCCATCAACTCCGGGTGAGCCAGGTAGACGCGCTGAAGGTCCGGCCGGGAATCCGCGGCGTTTTGCAGCAGGTGCCCGTGGCCGTGGGGCAGCAGGTGACGCCGGGAGTGAACCTCGCCAGGGTGGCGCAACCCGAGCATCTCAAGGCCGAGCTTCGCATCGCGGAAACCCAGGCCAAGGACGTCGAGATCGACCAGCGGGCAAGCATCGACACCCGGAACGGAATCGTCGAGGGGAGGGTGATGCGAATCGATCCCTCTGTTCAGGACGGAACCGTGACCGTGGACGTGGAGCTCGTCTCCGAGCTTCCTCGCGGCGCTCGCCCGGATCTGAGCGTCGATGGGACGATCGAGATCGAGCGGCTCGAGAACGTGCTCTACGTGGGCCGTCCCGCCTATGGCCAGGCGGGAACGACGGTGTCCCTGTTCCGCCTTCTCGCCGACGGTCAGACCGCGGAGCGAGTGGACGTGATGCTTGGCAAGAGCTCGGTGAACACCATCGAGATCGTGAACGGACTTGGCGAAGGCGACGAAGTGATCCTCTCGGACACCTCGGCCTGGGACGACTATCGAAAGATACGGCTGAACTAATGACACAACCCCTCATCAAGCTCGAAAACCTCGAGAAGTTCTACGAGTCGAGGGCGGGACGCACCTACGTGCTTCGCCAGATCACCCTCGACATCCAGGCGGGTGAGTTCGTCACCATCATGGGGCCTTCGGGAGCCGGGAAGTCGACGCTCCTTCACATACTGGGGATGCTCGACGGCGAGTGGGGAGGCGAGTACTTCTTTCTGGACAACGCGGTCCACGACATGAAGGTCAAGCACCGCAACGAGCTTCACAAGCAGTACATCGGGTTCGTCTTCCAGGCCTACCACTTGCTCGACAATCTCACCGTCTACGAGAACCTGGAGATCCCGCTCTCCTATCGGAACGTCAAACGCTCCGAGCGGCAGGCAATGGTCGGAGACATCCTCGATCGTTTCAGCATCGTGGGGAAGAAGGACCTCTATCCCAATCAGCTGTCCGGAGGCCAGCAGCAGCTGGTCGGCGTCGCCAGAGCGGTGGTGATGGAGCCGAAAGTGATTCTAGCCGACGAGCCCACGGGTAACCTCCACACCGAGCAGGGGCGCGAGATCATGGAGCTCTTCAAGAAGCTCAACCAGGAGGGAACGACCATCATCCAGGTCACCCACTCGGAGACCAACGCTGGCTACGGAAACCGCATCGTGCGCCTGAAGGACGGCTGGCTAGAGAAGCGATGACGATGAACCGGCTTTCGCCGCGAGTTCTCGTCGCCGACGATCAGCCGGACGTGCTCGTCGCTCTGAAGCTGCTGCTCAAGTCCGAAGGCTACAGCACCGAGGCCGTGGAGTCTCCCGAAGCCATCGTGAATGCGGTCGAGGACCAGGACTTCGATCTCCTTCTCATGGACCTCAACTACGCCCGCGACACGACCTCGGGCCGCGAGGGGCTCGACCTTCTGCGCCGCCTCAAGGCGGTGGACGACACTCTCCCTATCGTGGTCATGACCGCCTGGGGGAGCGTCGAGCTGACGGTCGAGGCGATGCGGGCGGGGGCTCGGGATTTCGTCCAGAAGCCCTGGGACAACGCGCGGCTTCTCAGCATCCTCAGGACGCAGGTGGAGCTCGGCCGGGCGCTCCGGCGCGGCGAGCGCCTCGAGCGCGAGAACGAGCTCCTGCGTCAAGATCCGGCGACCCTGGTGGCGGAGTCGGAGACGATGAAGCCGGTGCTCGAGATCATTCAGCGGGTGGGACCCTCGGACGCGAACGTGCTCTTGACCGGCGAGAACGGCACGGGAAAGGGAGTCGTCGCCCGCACCCTTCACGCCGCCTCCCGACGGGCGTCGAAGCCCATGGTGACGGTCAACGTGGGCGGGCTCTCCGAGGGCGTCTTCGAAAGCGAGCTCTTCGGCCACGTGAAAGGGGCCTATACCGACGCCAAGAGCGATCGCGTCGGGCGGTTCGAGCTGGCCGACGCCGGGACGCTCTTTCTCGACGAGATCGCGAACCTGCCCCACGGACAGCAGAGGAAACTGCTTCGGGTTCTGGAGACGGGGGAGTTCGAAAGGGTCGGCTCCTCCAAGACCAAGCGTGCCGACGTCCGCATTCTCTCCGCCACCAACGCCGATCTGGGCCAGGAAGTCGCCGAGGGACGCTTCCGCCAGGACTTGCTGTTCCGCCTCAATACCATCGAGATCCGTCTCCCGCCGCTTCGCGACCGCCGCGGCGACATCGAGCCTCTGGCGAAGTACTTCCTTTCGATTCATGCCCGCCACTACCGAAAGCCGGTCGATGGGTTCGAGGACGCCGCGGCGCGAGCGCTTCGCGATTATCCCTGGCCCGGGAACATCCGCGAGCTCGACCACGCGATCGAGCGCGCGGTGCTCATGGCACAGGGGGAAAGAGTGAGAGTAGGAGACCTCGGCCTCCGGCCGGTCAGCGACAACGGCGCGAGCTCGATCGAGGATCTCAACCTGGAGGAGGTGGAGCGTCTCCTGATCCAGAAGGCTCTCGCCCGCTACAACGGCAACGTGAGCCACGCGGCGAAAGCGCTGGGCCTTTCGCGGAGCGCCTTGTACCGCAGGCTCGAGCGATACCGCCTGTAGGCCGCAGGTTGGCTCCCAAGGCGCCGTCACCCGCCCCGGCGCCTCCTTACCGCCGCGTCACTCACGACCTCGCGATCTTCCTCCTCGCCCTCGGCGCGGGACTGCCCGCGGTCGCGGTCTCGATGATCCTGATCTGGGGAGGGGACTACACCCCGAAGGTGCAGTGGACTTTGTCGCTCGTGATCCTGGGCAGCTGGCTCGGGCTTTCTTTCTCGGTTCGGGAGAGGGTGGTGACGCCGCTCCAGACGCTTTCGAACCTGCTCGCGGCGCTCCGCGAGGGCGATTACTCCATCCGTGCCCGTGGCGCAAACATCGACGAGCCCCTCGGGCAGGTGATGCTCGAGGCCAACGTGCTCGGTGAGACGTTGCACGATCAAAGGCTCGGGGCGCTCGAGGCGGCGAACCTTCTGCGCACGGTGATGGCGGAGATCGAGGTCGCGGTCTTCGCGTTCAACGAAGTCGAAGAGCTGAAACTCGTGAACCGCGCGGGCGAGAGGCTCCTGGCGCAGCCCGCGGAGCGGCTGCTCGGCCGGAGAGCCACGGAGCTCGATCTCGCCGAATGCCTGACGGGGGCCGGCGAGAGGACGTTCCAGAAGACCTTTCCCGGCATGACCGGGCGCTGGGGAATGCGCCGCGGGAGCTTCCGCGAGGAGGGGCGCCCGCACACCATCGTGGTTCTCTCGGACCTGAGCCACGCTCTTCGTGAGGAGGAGCGCCAGGCGTGGCGTCGTCTCATCCGGGTCATCGGTCACGAGCTGAACAATTCTCTCGCGCCCATCAAGTCCATGTCGGGGACGCTGGCCCACCTCCTCGATCGAGGAAGCGAGCTGGAAGAGTGGCGGGACGACATGAAGCGGGGTCTCCAGGTGATCGGCGACCGAAGCGAGGCCCTGAGCCGCTTCATGAGCGCCTATGCCCGTCTCGCGCGGCTTCCGCCTCCGACGTTCCAGATCGTGGACGTGGACGCGCTCGTGCGGCGCGTGGTCGCTCTCCAAACGAACTATCCCGTCACCATCGAGAACGGACCCGCGGTCCGGATTCGAGCGGACGCCGATCAGCTCGAGCAGCTCCTCATCAACCTTCTCAGGAACGCCGTCGACGCCAGCCAGGAGAAGAACGGCCGGATCCGCGTCCGCTGGAGCCTGACCGACGGGCTCCTGAAGCTCTTACTGGAAGACGAGGGACCGGGCCTCCCGCAGACGGCGAACCTCTTCGTGCCGTTCTTCACCACGAAAGCAGGAGGAAGCGGCATCGGTCTCGTCCTCGGCCGGCAGATCGCCGAGGCCCACGGCGGAACGCTCGATCTCGAGAACAGAGACGACAGCCCAGGCTGCCGCGCGAAGCTCACGCTCCCGGCGGGGCGGCAATGACCCGGCCGGTTGCCCTAAAGGCGAGCGGAATTCTGCCGAAGATCCCCCATGAAGTGGCGTGGAGATGGACTTCCCACTGGTGGAGGCTGATTGCAGGCAAACACCGGCGTTGCGTTCGGTCGGCTGTGTGCGGCTGCCATAGGTCTGGCCACGCCGCTGAACGCGAGCGTTCGGCCCCCATAGGGTTCGCATCGCGAGTTGCTTGACACGCGCCTTTACTGTAGCTACAGTAAAAAATGCGGATCGAGTTCGACTCGGCGAAAGATGTAAACAATCGGGCAAAGCACGGCGTCTCGCTGGCCCTGGCAAACGAACTCGAATGGGAGTCTGCGCTCGTGTGGATTGACGATCGCTTTGACTACGACGAGATGCGAATGATTGCGCTCGCGCCGAGAACCGCAATCCTCTAACTACGTAGCCTTCGTGGACCGTGGCGATTTGCGAAGGATCATTAGCCTGCGCCGTGCCAATCGTCGTGGGGTGAAACACTATGTCCAGAGTATCTAAGCGGCCGAGGATTGTGATACCGACCCCAGAAGAGGATCGGGCGATCACCGGCGCCGCAAAGGCAGACCCTGACGCTCAGCCGCTTTCGGGGAAGCAACTCAAGGCCATGGTTCCAATGCGAGCACTGCGGGGCCGTCCAAAGTCCGAGAACAAGAAGTTGCTCGTGTCAGTCCGCTACAGCCAGGAAGTCGTGGCGTACTTCAAGTCCACAGGTGAAGGTTGGCAATCGCGCATGGATGGCGTGCTTCGCGAATACGTGGCGCGGCGTTCGCGCAGAGTGTGAAGATGGGGGGCCGAGCCCGGAGAGGATTACTTGATGCGCTACCCCCGATCGACCCGAGGCCGGCGGCAACGCGGACCAAACTTGCTGCAATTCAAGGAGTTATGGCCTCTTCAGTTGCTTGATCGTTGCTTGATTAGGAATCGCCACCGGGCTGTCCCGGCCAGGATTCGGCATGACGCTACGCCAGCCAGGAGAAGGGTGCGCGTCCGTTGGAGCCTGACCGACGGGCTCCTGAAGCTCCTGCTGGTAGACGAGGGACCGGGCCTCCCGCAGACGGCGAACCTCTTCGTGCCGTTCTTCACCACGAAAGCAGGAGGAAGCGGCATCGGTCTCGTCCTCGGCCGGCAGATCGCTGAGGCCCACGGCGGAACGCTCGATCTCGAGAACAGAGACGACGGCCCCGGCAGCCGGGCGAAGCTTACGCTCCCCGTGGGGCGGCACTGACTCCACGGGGGAAGAAACGCAAAGACGCAAAGACGCAAAGACGCAAGGAAGAAATACAAGGGGGATGGGGAGATAAGAGGAGATGGGGGGATAAATCAAGAACGTCATTTCTTGTCTTATCTCCCTATCTCCTCCTATCCCCCTTATCCCCCTTGGCCTTGGATTTCTTCTTTGCGCCCTTGCGTTGATTCCCATCCGTTAGCGTAATTAGGGAGCGAAGTACTAAGATCCGCTCAACCGAGCGGGATTGACATGGCCCCCGGGGTTCTGGACGGATGAAGATTCTCCTCTCCGTGGACGACGACCCGGCCCTGGCTGAAGTGCTGGGCACGCTCGACTGGTCCGTCGAGGTCTCGAAGTGGAGCGAAATCCTCGTGGTCCACGTCGTCCCTCAGAATTCGCTGTTCCTCGCCGGAACCGATGCTCCACGCGCGCGCCGCGGCGAGACGCTCATGGAGCGGGTTTCAGAACGGCTTTCTCGCCTGCCGGTCCGCGTCACGCGGGTCCTGGCCAAGGGGGATCCGGCGCAGGAGATCGTCCGCATGGCCGACAGCACGTGCGCGGAGCTGATCGTTCTGGGAGCCTGGGGGGAGAGGCGCGACGTGCTCATGGGCTCGGTGGCGCAGCGGGTGGTCTCTCTCGCCCCAACCGACGTTCTGGTCGTGCGCGGGCGCGACCGCCATGGGCGCGGGGATGAGAGCGCCGGCTCGTTTCGGGCTCTTCTCGCCGTCGATGGCTCCGTCGGAAGTGAGGCCGGAATCGACGCCTTTTCCAGAAAGCTTCGCGCCCGATCGGCCTCGATTCGAGTGGTTCACGTGCTGGAAGCTGCCCCGACGCTCTGGGAAGCCGGACGCGAGCAGGGCTCGTTCATCGAGCATCTAAACGAGAAGGCGAGTGGAGTCCTCGCCTGGGCGCTGGAGATGCTCGAAAGACGGGGCCTTCAAGCGGAAGGGGAATGGCGTCGCGGCGATCCCGCGGCGCAGATTCTCGAGGCGGCTCGGGAGAGCGGCTCTGACGTCATCGTCGTCGGCTCCCGAGGCCATTCGGCGATCCGGGAAATGGTGCTAGGCGGGATCACCCATCGAGTCTTGCGGCAGGCGCCATGCAGCGTGCTATGCGCCCGAGGCTGGGCCCCCCAGTCGGGCGCGCTTTCGCGCCGATGGTTGTCGGAGACATGGGAGCCCGGAGCGGGCATGGCGTAAAGGAGGCGGTGATGATGGGGCGCTCGGATTAGACTGGGCCCGTGGACTCCCGGCTTCAGCGTGTCATCGTCATCACCGGCCTCGGGAATCTCGTGGTTCTCGTGGCCAAGTCGATCGTAGGCATCTCGACCGGCTCTCTAGCGCTCCTCGGCGATGCCATCCATTCTCTCGCCGACCTCGCCAACAACGTCGTGGCCCTGGTGGTGGTGCGTCTCGCGAACGCGCCCCCGGATCGCGAGCATCCCTACGGTCATCAGAAGTTCGAGACGCTCACGGTGTTCGGGCTCGCCGTTCTTTTGGCGGTGCTCGCCGTCGAGATCGTGGTGCGCGCCATCAACCCCTCTTCCCGCGAGATCGTCCAGCACGGATGGGGGCTTGCGGTGATGCTGGGAGTGCTGGTGGTGAACGTCGCGGTGACCGCATGGGAGAGGCGCTGGGCGGCGCGCCTCGGGTCCGAGATTCTCCGGGCGGACGCACAGCATACGCTGTCCGACGTCCTGGTGACGGTCGCCGTCATCGCCGGCTGGCAGTTCGCCGCCCGAGGTTACCCGTGGCTCGACACGGTCTTCGCTTTCGGCGTAGCCCTGGTGGTGATGGTTCTCGCTTACGGTCTAATCCGCCGGGCGATCCCCGTGCTGGTGGACGGCATCTCCCACGAGCCCGAGAGCATCGCCACCGTTCTGCGCTCGGTCGAGGGGATTCGCGCGGTGCGGCGCGTTCGCTCGCGATGGGTTGGCATGACTTCATCCGTCGACGTCGTCGTCACCGTGGCTCCGGAGCTTCCAACGAGCGAAGCTCACGTCGTCGCCGATGCGATCGAGAAGACGCTTCTCGAGAGCTTCGATATCGGGGACGTCACCGTTCATATCGAGCCCGACGAGACTTAGTACATCTCTCACACGAGATCCAACCCGCCATCGGCAATGAGCGTCTGGCCGAAGATCCAGTCGGACTGAGGGCTGACGAGGAAGAGCACGACCTTGGCGATGTCTTCCGGAGTTCCGATGCGACCCGCGGGAGTGCGGCGAATCGCCTCCTCCTTCTGCTGGTGATACAGGGGATGCATTTGGAGCGCCTCGGTCTCGACCAATCCTCCCGAGACCCCGTTGACGCGGATCCCCCGAGGCGCGAGCTCGACGGCGAGATAACGGATCAGGGTCTCCAATGCCGCCTTGGAGACGCCGATAGCACCGTAGTGTGGTATGTAGCGATGACTTCCCAGGCTCGAGATGCCGACGATCCGGGCGTTTCTTCCCTCCATCAATCCGAGCGCTTCCTGGGCGCAGAGCAGGAGCGCTCGAGCGTTGACGTCGAGAGACACGTTCCAGTGCAGAACATTGATTTCGGTGATGGGTTTGAACGCGCCCAAAGCCGCGGCGTGGACGAGGATGTCGAGAGCTCCCAGCTTTTGCTTCACTTCCTCTAGGACTTTCTTCAGCGCCGGTGGACGTCCCATGTCCCCCTTGGCGAGATGAGCCCGGCCGCCCGTTAGCTCCGCGAGCGCCTGGGTTTGCCGGGCGGCTTCATCGTTGCGCAGGTAGTTGATGACGACCTCCGCCCCGTTCTCGGCGAGCTTGAGCGCGACGGCTTTCCCGATGCCGCGAGCCCCCCCGGTCACGAGCGCCTTCTTGCCAGCGAGCAGCTTTGTTGGATCTGTCTCTCCCACTTCCCCCCTCGAGCTCGCACTCCCGAGCCTCAGAACCGCAGTGCGAACGAACGGCCTTCCCGCTCCAGCTCCACGACACCGTCCGCGATATGCACCACGGTCGCCCCCTCCACGGAGTCTCCGTTTCTCACCCGCGCCCCGTTGATGACCGCGAGCCATTCTCCCGCAACCCAGGCGGTGGTTTGCAGCTCCAGTATCGGCAGAGGGCCCGGCTCGGGTGACGGGGAACGAACGAAATGCCATGCCTGCCAGTCGAAGGTGAGGCCGGTGCGAATCCGATCGTTTGCCGCGTACGCTCCAAAGAAGGAATTCGCCGGCCCCCCCACGAAATCCACCCCCACGCGAAAAGTCCAGCCGTCCCAGGGCTTCCATTCGAATTCCGACTGGATGACGTAGTCCTGATCGGCGAGGTTGAAGAACAACTTAGTTACGAGCTTCCGAAAAGAATCGAGGCGATACTCGGCGAGGGCGGTCATGGCGTGTCGATAAAAATGGCGAAGAGGGTTTGCGACCTCGGGCCCGGTGGGCTCGCCGGTCTGAGCCGATCCGGAATCGAACAGGTATTGCAGGTTGAGGTAGAGGTCGTGCGACGCCGCGATTCGTGAGAACGTGCGATCGCCTCCGGCCGCCAGCATCCCGAACGGAGCATCGAAGGGCGTCCCCGCGCCGGGCGGCTCACCGGAGCGCGTGTAGCTCCCCTCGCCCCGAAAGCCAAAGTCGCCCAGCGTCGTCTCCCCATCGAATCCGAAGACGTGGAGACGCTGGTGGTGCGGAAAAATCTCCACCGTGAGACTCTCCTCGCTCCCAGCCGCTGGAGGCGGCAGCACGGCGTAAGAGCTCGGGATGCGCTCGTAGCCGTAGAAGTAGCTTGCCGACCAGGCGCTTCCACCGCGGCGGCCCGCCCAGAGGCCCACTTCGGAGCTCTCCAGTCCCGAGGGGCGCGAGCCGTCGTTCACCACGTACTGCACGGGCGGGCCGTCCTCGGGAGATGCGGGCGGCAGAAACACTCCCGTCCAGCGATTCCGCGGATCGATGGGAAGAATATCCGCTTGGAAATAGGGGGTCCAGACGCCGGTGAATACCCAGTCTCCAGCGAAACGATCGATGCGGACAGCGTCGACCGGCTGTTCATCGGCCTCGAGGAGATCGGTGAAGTCTTGCCGCCGGAAGTAGTCGGTGGGCCGGATGCCGTCGACTCGGCCGGAGCGCACGATCTGACGGCCGGCGCGGATGTCCCAGGACTCGAAATTGAGGTCGAGGAAACCTTCGAAGAGGTACACACGATTGCGCGAGGAATCGACCGCGTCCATTCGCAGCTCTAAACCGGTCTCGATGCGGGCGTTGTCGTGCAGCCGAAGCTCGAGGTCCGGCGCGAACAGGAGCTCGCTGCGCCCGCCGAAGGTCCCGGGGTCACCCTCGCCGAAGAACGCGAACCCTTGAAAAGCGGTTCGGGTGTTCAGTTGGATCTCAGGCGCTCCAGGGTCTTGAGACGACTGAGCGGCGGCGAGCACCGCAACGATCGGGTAGGCGAGGCGGAGTGTCATCTAGCGCTCTCATCTTCCTCGCTCGAGAAAACGCACGGTGAAGAACCGGTCCTCGAGGCCCTGGTCGATCTTCCTGTCTTCGAACCTCAGCGTCGTTCGGTGCCCTCGCGCCACGTTGTTCATCTCCCACACTCCCCACCGGTAGTGGCTTTTGTGGGTCTCGAGCCGGGAGTGCCGGAGCTCTTTCGCGAGCGCGCCCCCTTTGTCGTAAAAATCGGCGTTCACCACGACTTTTCGCCCCGGGTCGATCCAGTAAACCGTCCTCGAGTATCCGCTCTCCTTCTTGAGCTTCTCGTCGCGGGGCACGGCCTCGACCACCTTGCAGTCCACGTCGCCGGCGCGCTCGTCCTGGAGATAGCGATAGTCGTATCGATCGACGTTCGGGGCGGACATATCCTCGTAGGCGAAGTCGGTGCCCATCCAGGTATCGCTGCGATTCGCCGCGGCGACCCTGCGCGACGTGTGATACGCGGGCAGGTAGAGCCACTGCTCCGCGTCCTCATCACCTTTATCGAGGACCAGGATGCCGCTCTTGGCGAGGTCGGCGGGACTGTGGAGCCGGATGAGTCGCATGACGTTTCCGCCGGGATCTCTCTTCGCGTAGAGCGTCGCCGTCCGCTGCCGCACTTGATTCCGGGAATCGGAGAGCTCCATCCGGATCGACGCGATCTCGTCGTCGGCGGTGGCGGACGCAATGACTTCCTGCACGAGCTCTCGGGCCGTGAGCTCGCCCTTCGCCGCGACTCGGCAAGTCACAGCCGCCATGAGGGCGATCCAAAGGCCCGCCGACGCGCCCTTGGGATGAAGGCCCGCGCTCAGCCGGGCCAACTGGAAACGAGCTGGCGTCACCGCGCGGTGCTTCTCGGCGACGCGGCCTTCGCTCGCTTCCGAAGCCAATCGCGAACCGAACGGCCGTCCACCTCGAAGGAGACCTCGACGCGATCGTCGATCGTCTCGACCTCGACCGACTCCAGTGCGGGAGTGCTCGACGACGCACTCAGCGCGCCTAGCGCAAATGCTCCGCGAACGAGCTCGGCCAGCTCGTTCGCGTCCTCGGAGCTTCCTGCTTCGGCTCGAGCCCGGACGCGGATCTCGGTTCCCGCCCGAACCGAGAGGACGTAGGAACGGAGAGCCGGCATCTCGCCTGCCTCCGCGAGGGGGGAGGGAAGGCTTGTTCCGAGATCCGCCTCCCCGGTGCCTGCCACACACAATGCACCGCAACCGGAGAGCTCGTCGAGGTTTGGCAGGCTGCCTCCGGACGAAGCCGCCTCGAACCCGAGGCCCGCGTCCAGCATGAGCCGGACGGAATCGGCCGAACCCAATAGGACCGTGCTTCCGTCGGGAAACGCAAGGGTATGGGGCTCCAGACCGCCCTGGGCCGCACCCGGAATCAGCCCGGGAACGAAAACGTAGAGGGGGATTTCCCGGTATTCGATGTGTTCCACGACGACCTGTTGTTCGAGGGAATCGACGAGGCGCTCGGGATCGAACCCACCCGCGATGGCGACGCCCCAGAGGTCTCTTGCTCGGTCTCCCTCCCCAGCTTCAGGCCCTCGCCCGGTGAAGAACGCGAGCGCGTGGAAATCGCGCCATGGATCCATGCCGGTGAGCTCCCGGAAGCTGTCGAGCTGGCCGGGGGAGATCCGCTCAGCGAGGAGCGTTTCGAGACCTTCCGTGGCGGGGCTCGATAGCAAGGTCCCGAGGTCCGCGAACGCCACGAAGCTCGCGCTCGATGGAATCCAGATCCCGGGCTCGGGAAGGCCGCTCCCGAGGACAGAGCTCGCCAGGGCGATAACGGCGAGCGGCGCGGCTAGGGATTGGGCCCGCACCCGCGGATTGTGGCGCAGATCGCGATCGCTTGTAAACTGTGAGCTGTTTCCTTGACGCGCCCGCGCGGGCATGCTATTAGAACCGCACGGAGAAGAGGGTTCCATGGTCCCCGTTCCTCTCAAAAGGAGCATCGTGATGAAGAGAGCAATATACGCCCCGGCACTCGCGATCTTTCTTCTTTCCGGCATTGCAGGCGAAGCACGCGCGCAGTCGTTCACCGCGTTCCTCACTGGAAACAAGGAAGTTCCTCCGGTCGATACCCGGGCGAAAAGCTTCGCTATATTCCGGTTCGTCCTGAATGACCGGCTCCTCGTGGGCTATCGCCTGAACTTGCTCCACAATCAGGAGGTGCATATGGTCCACATCCACGAGGGCCCGGTGGGGCAGGACGGACCCATCGTCCTCGCCCTCAAGCCCGATGCCTTCTGCCTGGATATAGGACCCGTCACCCTTTACATCGCCACCGCGGATCACCTTCGGGGAACACTCCTGGGAAAGGCGCTCTCGGATTTGAAAGCGCTGATGACGACCGGAAACACCTATCTCAATCTTCACACAGACCTCGAACCCGACGGATGGATTCGAGGTCAGTTCCCGGCCAGGAACGGGACGTAGCTACTATCGTTCTCTCTCGCTGCCCTTCGGATACGAAAGCGAACCCCCCAATTAGCGAGTCGCCGCTTCCCCCGTATCACGGGCTGGCGCGGCCTGGACGGTGGTTGCCGTACAAAACACGCGACTCCAACCGAACGCGTTGTTCCTCACCGCCTTCCCTCTCCAGGAAACATTGTGGTTTCCCACTTCTCCGAACTGAATGAGCTCTCCGTTGAATTCGGAAGGCCAGGCCTGGGTCTGCCTTAACCTTACATCTCCGTTCCCGGTCCCCGTTTCGGGATCGAAAGTATAAACGACGTTCTCTTCACCCGTAGCGATTCGGATTCCGTCTCTGAAAGTCTCCGGGTCCGAGAAATCCCCATCCGGCGTGTCGTCGAAGAAAATTGTTGACCGTCCCCGCACTTCGTAAGCCTGCAGGGGACCGATTCTGTGCACGCGAGTGATTCGCGCCTCTATGTAAAGGGTGAAGAGAGCTTTCGATTCGAGCTCACGGCTGTCCTCCAGATAGAGATCCTCTTCGTCCAAACCGTGAATGTAGTTCAGGTAGCCAAAAGCGAGAGCCTCGCCGGAGCGCCGGTTGATGAGGACTTCGAATGTTTGTCTTCGATTGATTGTTCCGAGGGGGGCTATTGCGACGATGCGCGGTTGATCCAATGTCACGAGAACAGGCTCAGCTCTCGCTAGGCCTCCACTGTTTCGTGTCAGAAGACCCAGCGTGACAAAAAGAGCCACCAGGAGATGGCGAAAAATTCGATTGGGTCTCATCGGTCCCCCGTTTCGGTTGCCAGACCGCCACACTATGGTCCCGCTGACCTTGCGACCACAGCGACTAGCCGTGGTCTCCTTATACCACATGGCTTAGAGAGCAAACACCACGTCCACGGTGAGGAAACCCGTTAGGGTCGCCGGTCCGCTGACCTCGACGGAGCGGCGCTCGTGCGGACCCGTGTTGACACCCGATCTCTACAGACGTCCGATCTCTAACTTGACCGTCACGCCGGAGGGGCGTAGTGTCTCCATCCAAGGAAGGCAAGGAAGTTCGATGCGCCGATGGGGGCCAAATGGGCCCGGCAGAAAAAGGAAGACGATCTATGAAAAAGCTCCTCTGCGCCCTCACGGGCATGTTGATGCTGACCTCAGCCGTCCCCCTCCTGGCGGAGGGGCCCCAGGGAATTGTGGCACACACGATTGGCACCCATATGACTGATTTCACCTGTGCCGTCACGGGCTGCAGGGGCGACCTCGTCACATGCCCGGTGGGCCACGGACTCGTCACCGCCAAGATCACCTACCTGTTCATGGAGGGGATCTGCGATGATCTCGGCCCAACGCCTTGCAACGGGAGAATGCGGGGGGTGTTAGAGAACTGCCTTGACCCGAGGAGAGGTCTCAACGTGCGAGGCGGCATCCTCTCGATCACCATGCAGGGCAAGTTTCGATTCTGTTTCGATGACACGGCGGCGTCCGATTGCACGGGCACCCCTCCGGCGGCGGCCGTCGTCGCTGAAGGTGTCAACCGTATGCAGGGGAGAGCCTTGATAGGCGTCCGTTCGCCGATCGTGGCAAGCGACGAACTGATACTGACGGACGCCCAGGACTTCACCATCGACGGCAGGCAAGCACGAGTCCGCCCGACACTGACCATTTATGATGCCATGTTACAAGGGGATTTCACCGCGAATCGTTGCCGGAAAACTACTTGTGGGTTCGCGGGAACGGCGGTCTCCGGCATGAGCAGGTAGACCGGCGCCCCCCAGCGCCGGAGCAGGTCGAACGTGTCGCGCAGCCCTCAGCGGTCGGGCTCGATGCGTGCGAGGACGCTCTCACCGGCTCTGACACGCTCGCCCTCCCGGCAGAGCACCTGGATCGGAACCCCGGCCGGGATGAAGACATCGGCTTGGGAGCCGAATCGGATCATCCCATAGCGCGCCCCGCGCTCGATCGTGTCGCCTTCCGCGACCCGGCAAACGATGTTGCTGACCCAGGCGTCGGCGATCTGGGTGACGGCAACCGTGAGCCGATCCCCTTCGATCACGATGGTGTTACGCTCGTTCTCGACAAGGTAGAGGCAGTCCTCCGCGTACGGCCGGCGCCCGACGAGGAGATTGGTCAGAACGCGCACCATCGAGCGGTTGCGATTCGCGGCCCGTTGGACGCGCTGCCGGATGACGCCGCCGATCGGCGCCCGATTCACGTGGACGCTCGCCGGCGTCATGAAGATGCCGATCAGGGTTCCCTTCCCGCCGATCCCGGAGAGGGCGGTCAACTCCTCGAGCGGGATCGAACGCCGCCCCTTGATCGCCACGGGAACCTCGCCCGCCCGGACCGCGTGAACGTAGACGACGTACCCGTCGGCAGGGGCGAGGACATCGTCGCCGGGGGCGGGCAGGCGCTCGGGGTCGCGAAAAAAATAGTAGAAGCGCCACAGGAGGAACAGCGTGGCGAAGCTGCCGAGGGCGACGACGAGCGCGATCACCTTAGAGCTCCGCCACCATCTCGATGATGGAGACCAAGCGGCCGGTCAGTCTGGTCCCCAGAAACCGGTCCAGAAGCCGTGCGGGCTTGAGAACGAATACGACAACGGCGAGCAGGAGGAGCAGCATGAAAAAGAGCCAAGCGTCGCGCAACAAACCCATGGGCTTCGTTCCGCCATGAGCCCGCCCGGCGCCCTGACGGATCGCGTCGCCTTCCTTACCCGCGCGTCCGTCGCGCATCGATCGGCTCCGATGCCCGCGCCACGGGCGGGCGGCGGATAGCCGCGGCAGCGGGAGGGGCGAGCCGGGTCAGGCCGCGAGCTGCGACAGCCACCGGAAGACGTCCGCCGCCGGCAGCCCGATCTCCCGCAACGCCCGGCCGTAGTCGTCGATAAATCGCGCCTGCACCGAGGCCAGGTCCACCTCGATCAAGGGGAGGTCGTGTTTCGCGCAGGTGGTGGCGCACACCCCGCACGAGATCCCGCATTGTTCCGGCCGCGTCCACTCTGACAGCACCCGCGCCACGCGATCGTTGGCGAACGCCACCCGCTCCCGCATCCCCTCGGGGTCCTCCGCGTACGCGCTCTTCAACGCTCGGATCCCGTGCGCCAGATGCGTCCGTTCCTCCCCCGCGATCCCCCGCAGCACCCCGGCGGCGAAGGGCGTCGAGCCAGGGATCACCGCCTCGTACATGACGACCGCGAACGCTTCCAGCACGATATCCTGCATTACGTAGCAGCCCAGGATATCTCCCGCCTCCGCGCGCTCTTGGAACGCGGCCCGTACCTGCTTCCAGTAGTACCCGTCCAGATCGGTATTCGCCGTCAGCCCCAGCTGCTCCGCGACCTCTCGCATGCCCAGCAGGTGCTGCTTCTCCCGGTACGCGTCCTCGAGCAGATCCAGCCGCTCATCGATCGACTTCGTAAGCGGGATCATCCGAGAGTAGTGCTCGATGCCTATCGCCTCTCCGGTCACGCTGTGGCCAATCACGTCTCGGTATACCCCGCCGTATCGGGGATCGGTCGTCTCGATCATGAGGAAGCCCCCCTTATTTGAGTGTGGACGATGCGGAGCCATTCCTCACCCGAGAGGAACGTCTGCCGCGTGTGGTAGCTACTGACCCGGCGCACGTCGGCGGCGATCAGCCGGCCGGCGGCGTCGAAGAGAAAGACGCTTTCGTGGGGCAGGACGCGTCCCCACGCCGTATTCATCCAGTCCTCGACTCGCACCCCGAGCGCGCGGAAGAGGGCGCCATCGGGATCGCAGGCGATGGGAATTCTCACGCCCCAACTCCGCCACAAGTCCGCGTCGGCGTAGCTCGACACCGCGAGCACGCGAACGTTCGCCGCCTCGAGGCGCGGCAACGCGGCCTGGAGGTCGGCCAGGTGGAGACGGGAGTACGGGCACCAGCTCCCACGCATTGCCACGAGGAGCAACGGCCCGTCCGAGAACGACCGGATGGAGCGCGACGTGCCGTCGGCGAGACGGACAGGCACGTCCGGAATCGAATCGCCCTGCCGGAGGGCCGGCGTGACGTCACAACGCGCCCGGTCGTCCGGCCCCTCGGTCATCGGCATGACCGCGCGATTGATCGCCGCGTCGAGCCGCCGCGGCCACTCGCCCTTCCATCCCGCCCGCCGGGCCAGGTAGAACACCGGCGACGCGCACCACTTGGCGCCGATGTAGCCGCCGCTGCCGACCATATGGACTGCGACCCGAGCCGGAGAGTAGCGCGCAATCGAGCACGCTTCACCGGGCGCCGCTGTACTCATCTGGCCCTGCACAAATATTCCCCCCGCCCCCGCTCGCTTATAGCGGCGAGTATAATATGCTTCATTATCCCCAGGAGTAAACCTTAATCTTGGGGATGTGACTCAATCATCGGCCGGCCGGAGCGTGAGCGGCGCGGGTTCGATGCCGTGCCGCGCTGCGAGCGCGAGGATGTCGGCGGCCCGCTCGGGCGTGATGCCCCCGCGTCCCGACGAGTAGGACTCAAAGCGCCCTTCGAGAGCGAGTGCCATGCCTTCAGCGAGACAGGCGTGCAACTCGCCGCGGCTGTAGCAGTCGATGAACTCGGGGAGGTCGCTTTCCAGCGGATGGTGGAGCTGGACTCGCCCCGCCCGCGCGTACCGGGGACCTCGTGCGGACGGAGCGCCGGCATTGGGAGGATGGCCGGCGTCCAGCACGAGTGCCCTCGCCGGCACGCCGTCGAGCGGGACGCCGCCGTGGGAGGCGCTCGAGACAAGGACAACCACGCCGGACTCCGGGGCGGCGTCGTCCCAATGCCGCACGGCTGCTCCCGGAAGCGTTGCGGCGAGAGCCTCGAGCGGTCCGGGGCGTCGTCCGACCAGCAGCAACCTGAGACCGCGCGAATGCAAGATGCGGCACAGCCCCGAGCCGACGTCGCCGGCAGCGCCGACGACGGTGACGGTGGTCGCCGCCCCGTCGAGACCATCCAAAACCTGCTCCGCGATCACGGCCGCGGTGAGGGCATTGCCGGTCGTGAAGGCGATGCCGTGGTCGCGCGATGGATTGAGCTTCGCGAATTCGCCGACGATGCTCGAAAAGCCGCCCAGCGTCACGAGCCGCACGCCCGGCTGGGCGGCCATGCGATACGCCGCCTGCACCCGTGTGACCGCCCCGGCCGCCGCGGCGAGTCCCCACTTCGCGTCGGCGAGGAGGAAAGCATCGATGTAGACGGCGGTGATCACCGCCCCGGTGGGCGAACGGACAACCAGATTGCAGACCGGCATCGGCTCGAGACGGCGGACCAGCCTGTCGACCTGCTCTAGCGACGCGGGATGCAGCCCGGGGCCGCGGGTCGCGGAAAGGAAGTCGCTGTAGGCCTCGGCCGACTCGAGGTGGCCGATAGCCGCTGCGACGGGAGCGGGGAGGGGCACGGAGCGAGCCGGGCCAGATGCCGGACCACGCTCACTGTGCGCTGTTTCTGTTCCCATCGAGGAAGTCAACATGACGGATATCCGGAGGGCTCGCCGCTGCCTGGCTCCCCTCAGGCTGACGTAAACCTCCCATACTCGAGCGCCGGTCGTCAAGAGCTGATGACATCAACGCGCTGAGCACATCACTCTCGAACCCAATGAGCTGGCCCTAATGTCGTACGAGATACGCGGTGAAGGGACGACCGAACGCCCCCGTCGAGCCCAAAACGCAGCTTGCCACCCCAGCGCGGTTTGAGTACTATCACTCCGCTTCGACTCGGTTCCAAACGCTGAAAAAGGGGGGCTCAGTCCATGCAAAAGCTGCGAAGTCTGAATCTCGCCAGGGGAGGGGTCGCGATGGCCCTGGCGCTGCTGTTCTCGACCAGCGTCTCTGCGGCGCGTTTCAATTTCGATACCGGCAACGCGCCGATACGGGTAGTCATTCCAGAGCTGGTTCCCGCGATTCGCGAGTGGGTACAAGCGGGTGCCATGGACGCCTCGCTCGTTCTCCGCATCGTCACGCTCAACAACAACGCCTGGTTCGACGCCATCGCGCCGTATCACCCGACGGCGGTCGGAGTGTACTCTCGCCTCGGCCGAAGGCCGCCCGGCGAAAGCGCCACCAATCGCAACAAGAACGTCGCGATTCTGTATGCGTCTTATCGCGTTTTGAACAGCGTTCTTCCTCAGAACGCGGAGGGTTGGCGCCGCATGATGAAGTCGGTTGGCCTCGATCCCGACAACGTCAGCCGGGACACCACCACCGCCATCGGCATCGGCAACATGGCGGGCTTTGGTGTGGTGGCCGCCCGCGAGCACGACGGCATGAACCAGCTCGGGGACGAAGGGGGGCGAAAGTACAACCGAAGGCCCTACGCCGACTACACCGGATACAAGCCGGTCAATACCGCGTACGAGCTCGTGGACGCGAGCCGCTGGCAGCCGAACACCGGCACTAGCGGAAATGGCATCTTCGATGTACAACAGTTCGTGACCCCTCAGTACGCTCGGACCAAGGCCTATACGTTCGACGACCCGAGCGTGTTCCGGGTGCCGCCTCCTGTGGATAGCGATCCCTACAATCATCCCACGGAGTACAAGGCGCAGGTGGATGAAGTGCTGGCAGTGTCGGCGGCTCTCACCGACCGCCAGAAAGCGATGAACGAGCTCTTCGACGATAAGCTCCTGAGCATCGGCGGCTCTGGGATCTGGATGGCGACCACGCGCGGCTACACGCTGGATGAGTACGTGCAGATGGATTTCTGGGGGCATGTCGCCACGTTCGACGCCGGGATCGTGACCTGGCAGGAGAAGTATCGTTACGATGCGGTGCGGCCGTACAGCGCGATCCCGTTCGTGTACGGCGACCAGCCGGTCCGGGCCTGGGGCGGTCCCGGCCGAGGTACCGTATCGGATCTGCCTGCCTCCGAATGGCGGAGCTACACCACGACGGCGGATCATCCCGAGTATCCGTCGGGCTCCGCGTGCTTCTGCGCAGCCTGGTCCCAGTTCCAACGGCGGTTCAACGGGTCTGACACTCTCGGGTATGTCTTCCCCGTCCCGAAAGGTGCCTCCAGAGTCGAACCGGGCTTCGCGCCGAGGAGAACCATTTTGCTCGGACCGTGGGAGACCTGGACCGACTTCGAGCACGATTGCGGGATGTCCCGCATGTGGGGTGGAGTCCATTTTCTTCCCTCGATAGAAGCGGGGTGGGAGCTATGCCGGCCGATGGGAGACCGGGCCTACGAGCTCATGCAGAAACACCTCGCCGGCAACCCGCCGTAATCGCGGTCGCTAGCAGGCTAGTTTCTGGCGTCCGTAGTGAACCGCTCGACGACCTTGTGCACCTTGGGCTCCGACCCATCGGGTGGCTCTACCGACGTGAAGGTGTTCTCGACGATCACTTCGCCGGGGCGGAAAGTCATCCACGAGTCGGGCACTACCTGCTCGCTGAACGTGAAGGTGGTTGGTAGCTCCTGGGGAAGGATACCCGGGGTGAACTCGAAATCCGAAGTCATCACAAGGTTCCCGTCCTCAAAAAGATGAAACCAAACTTCATACGGAAGAAATCCCTTGAGATCGAGCGTGCCCGAACCGGACTCCGAGACGCTCGAAAACCTCCGCGGCGAGACCGTAGCTGTCATGTTGATCGGGGTGAAAGCCTTGCCGGAGGTAATCCCGGAAGGCCAGAAGCAGCCTTCTGACGAACTTCTCCTTCGAGAAGAAGAATTGGGTCGCATCTCTCAAACACTCCCGATCGAAGAGCTTTCTGTCCTGAGCCACCAGCACGATCGTTCCCATCAGAAGGACACCCATGAACGTGCAGGTGGCGAAAACCATTCCTATCGCGCGAACCGGGTAGCTCGGCGCTACCTGACGGAGCACGTCGTAGACCACGGCTTTGTGCTCGATTTCTTCGGCGTAGTGCCACTCGAAGAGCGGCCTCACCTCCGGATCGGCCTGTTCGAGAAACCCGTTGGACAAGCCTACTTCGGCGATGACCGCGTTGAGGTGCTCGATTGCGGCTGCGGTCGAGAGCAGAAATTTCCGCCCCATCAGGCGCCCGATGAGCCCTTCCAGCACGCCATAAAACGCGAACTTGTAAGCGGAGACGAATCCGCCGATGCGATAACCCTGTTCTCTCAAGTTGTCGAAGAACTTCTCGTGCTCTCTCGAGTGCGAGATCTCCTGACCCAGGAGACCCAACAAGCGTTCACGCAGCTCCGGGTCCACGCGATCGAGTTATCTCTTGGTGCTCCGAAGAATGAACTTTTCCCCATCCGGAATGATCAGCGTGTAGCTGTTGAGCCAATGCGTTCGAAAGGCGCTCCCGGCGAACCAATGTTTGTCGATTCCCTCGGGAAACCGAAATTGTGGCGAGCGTGGAGCGATTCGATGGCCTAGGGTCGCACTCATTCGATGGCTCTCGTGCTCAATGAGTCGGAGATGGGCATGCCCAGGATGTGCCGCAGCGCTGGGTAGGCTGCGACCGGTACCAGCAGCAGTGCCGGCACCAGAACCGTGGCAAACTCCAAAGGCGAGAAAAAGTCGTCGACTCTGAACCATGCCTGCCCCATCCGCCGGTTCAGATAGATGCTGACGAGGGTTCCCACCGGAACGCTGACCAGCATGGCGCCCGCCGCATAGACCGCGGTCTCGATGAGAACGATCCTCGTTATCCAGCGCTCGCCGTAGCCAATCGCTTTCAGGGTCGCGAACTCGGATTTCGTCTCCAGCACCGAGAGATTGATGCTCGTCAGAATGAACAACCCCGCCAGGAAGATGCTCACCGCGGCGCACACGTTCAGCACTCCGATCATCACGTACAGCACCTTGCGGCTTTGCTCGATCAAACCGCTCTTGGGGACGATCTTTCCGACGAAGCCGATCTGGTACAGCTTTTCGGTCAGCTCCGCCGAGGTCTCCGTCGTCGCGGCGTAGACGCCGGAAGCCTTTCCCGATAGCTGACAAATCTCCTGGGCAAAACCGAAAGGGACGACGGCGAGGGCGGTTGGGACGTCCGATGACAAGCCGACCACCCGAGCGGGATGGACCTCGTTCAATACCCGAAATCTCACGTCGTCCCCGATCCCTGCCCCGAGCTTCCTCGCGAGCCCGAGGCTCAGGACGACTTCTCCGTTCCCTTCGGAGGACGGCGGGCGTCCTTCGGTAACGTGAAGGTCGACGATCGCCCCGCCGCCGGTGATTCCCACCAGGGTCGCGTCGTCGCTGACGCCGTCTCTTTCGACTTCCACGTAGCGCCGCAGATACGGATGCACCGATTGAACGCCCGGGAGCTTCTCGATCGCGTCCAGATCCTCCAGATAGACGGGGTAGAGAAAATCCACCAGGAGCTGCCATCGATCGTTCTCGAATCTCCGGATCAACGTCCCGTCGATGGAGTTCACACTGAGCCGGTAGGCTGTCGCGACTCCCAAAGCCAGAGCCATGGAACCTATGGTCGCGGCCGTTCGCCCCCGATGCCGCATCACGTTCCGGATCCCGTAGCGATAGTACGCGGGCAAGGCGAAGTACCGGCGAAGCCGCCATTTCGGCAACGTCCGATCGGCGGACCGTGTCTTGCCTCGCATGACCTCCTGCGGAGGGTGCCGCACCACCCGAAATATCGGGATCGCCGCGGAGAGAACGGTGACGACCAGCCCGTAGGCCACTCCTTTCACGATCGTTTCGCCCTCGGTTACGACCAGAACTACCGGCATTCCCATCGATGCGGCGTAGATCCGTGCGAAAAGATCGCGGAAGACGAGAGAGAGGCCCACGCCGAGCGCGCTTCCCAGGAGTCCTAGAAGAAACCCCGATTCGACGTAAGTTCCTACGAGCGCGGCACGCGGGTAGCCCAAAGCCATCAGCGCCCCGATTTCCCTGCGCTCTGCGGCCACCATGCGGTTGAAGTTGATGAGCGTAATGGCGAAAGCCAGGATCTGCAGCACGAGGGTCATCGCCGGCGTGAAGAATCCGATCGCCCCGATTTGCGTTTCCATGTACCGGTAGCTGAATTGCTGCTCCCGCGGCATCACCGAATCGAAGGTGAGCTTCTGAAGGCGCCGCAGCACCTCGCGTTTCACCGCCGCCGGGTCGGCGCCGGCCTCGAACTTGAACACCAGATCGTTGACCAGAACGAAGCCAAGGGAATCGGTGACTTCGCGGAGGTTGCCGAAAACGACTCCCAGGCTCCCGCGCTCGGGGATGAAGTAGTCGGGGTTCGCGGTGGAGACGAAATACTCCGGACTTACGACCACGCCCACGATACGGCTCACACGGACCTTCTCGCCGACCTTGATTTCCAGTGTGTCTCCCGGACTGTAGCCGTGATACGTCAGAAGCGACTTTTCGACCACCACCGCGTCCAGCTCATCGGGCGAGAAGGGGCGACCCTCGACGAAGTCGAAGGAGTGAACCTCAGGGAGGCTCGTCTCCAGAAAGCTCATCACCGCCGTCAGCGGCCTGCCTTGCGAGGTCCGGATCGTCGCCGGCAGGACCAGTCTTCTTTCTACCTTCTCGACTCCATCGATCGCCGAGAGATCGGGTAGATTGCTTGCGTCGTCGGGAATGAAGCGCACTTCCAGGGAGGCGAAATTCAGCCGCTCGAACTCATGGTCTCTCGTCCAGAGAAGACTCTGGATCGCCATGTTCGCGCCGCCGTAGATACCGACGGCGCTCGCGATCGTCATGATTATCGCCAGCGCGCGCCATTTCATGCGGACCAGATCGCGGCGCGCCTTTACCCGGAGCTTCTTCACTTCGATGCCCTGGTACCCTCAACCCGCGGACTCGCTCGTCACCTCCCCGAGCATCGCCTCCCCCTCGGTCTGGTAGCGCCGAATCATGTTCGCGATCTCGGCGACGGTTGCGACCCGGTGCTTGGAGGCGTACCGCTGTATCTGGTGCATCTCGATGTCGAGGTGCAGATCGTCCTTGAGCTCCTCGAACATCTCGAGATAAAGAAGCGAATCGGCGCCGAGGTCCTCCTCGAGCTTGGTATCCGGCTTGATCTCGCTGGAATCGATCTCCAGCAGATCCGCGAGAATCGCCGTGATTCTGCCGAGGACGTCTTCGCCCGGCGCCGACTCAGGATATCGATCGCTTTTCTCCGTACTCATGTCATCCTCCGTTTTGTTTCACCGTGTCCGCTCGTCGATGCGGGCCGCTGCCACTCGTCCAAACGTCTCCGCTTCGAGCAGAAGCCCGGCTTCCATGGGAAGCCGCGCCCCGTCTCTAACCGTTCGCAGCACGGCATCGACCAGCGACCGGTCCCGGCCAGCCAAGCGTCGAGCGTACGCGCGGGCTTCCGCAAGGACGTTCTTTCTGGAGACGATCCGATCCACGAGGCCGATTGAAAACGCCCGCTCGGCGTTGATGGTGTCCCCGGTCAGGATCAGATCGAGGGCCCGCGACAACCCAACCAGCCGCGGCAGGCGTTGCGTTCCTCCGAGGCCGGGGATGATGCCGAGCTGAACCTCCGGGAGGCCCAGGCGTGCCCGGTCAGAACAGAAGCGGATGTGACAGGCCAGGGCAAGCTCCAACCCTCCGCCGAGACAGAGACCGTTGATCGCCGCAATGACCGGGGTGCTCGCGCCTTCGATTCGGCGAAGAAGCTCCTGCCCCTGCCG
>Ga0184637_10000344_pt1 | contig 34508 bp, 26 predicted proteins | sample PLM3_127_b2_FD_133143 | JGI IMG/M metagenome (GOLD analysis project Ga0184637, IMG submission 133143) | Groundwater sediment microbial communities from an aquifer in East River, Colorado, USA - PLM3_127_b2 | ecosystem: Environmental > Terrestrial > Soil > Riparian zone | place: USA: East River... | reverse complement strand
GGCAACGACGAGCTCGAGGGCGGCAGCGGCAATGACACGCTATACGGCGGCTCCGGCAACGACGAGCTCGAGGGCGGCAGCGGCAATGACACGCTATACGGCGGCTCCGGCAACGACGAGCTGGAGGGCGGCAGCGGCAATGACACGCTATACGGCGGCTCCGGCAACGACGAGCTGGAGGGCGGCAGCGGCAACGACACACTGTTCGGCGTTGACGGCGCGGATTGGCTGCTGGGCGGATCCGGATTTGACGTGTTCGGTTATCTGAACGCATCGGATTCGAACGTCCGCGCCTGGGACCGCATCATCGACTTCCACCAGGGCAAGGACAAGATCGACCTCTCGGCCCTGCTCGAATCAACCAATCTCGCCTGGGGGAATCAAACCGCCATGGCGAATGGAGCCTGGTACTTAAATTCGGGCTCCAGCACTTTCGTCTTCGCCGATACCACTGGTGACGGCGTCGCTGACCTCAAAGTAGAACTGAAATATACAGGTGGCCTCAATCTCACTGTCGATGACTTCATCGGCGTCGGCAATTCCCCGTTCGCCGACGACGATGCCTACAGCGTGGATGAGGACAACGTCCTCGTGGTCAACGCGGCCCTCGGCGTACTCGATGGCGACACCGGCGGACAGGGTGACGCGCTCTCCGCCGTGCTCCTCGCCGGCCCCGCCCACGGCACGCTCTTGCTCAACGCCGACGGCTCGTTCACCTACACGCCGGATGCGAACTTCAACGGCAGCGACGGATTCACCTACAAGGCGAATGACGGTTCGTCCGATTCAAACGTCGCCACGGTCGTGCTCACGGTAAATCCGGTGAACGACGCCGCGCTGATCACGGGCATGGCGATAGGCACCGTAGTGGAAGCAGGCGGGGTGGCAAATGCCATCCCCGGCACGCCGACCGCAACCGGGGACCTGACGGCGACCGATGTGGACAACGCGACTGACAGCTTCCAGGTGGTGGTGGGCGCAGTGAGCGCCAACGGCTACGGCACCTACGGGGTGACGGCGGCGGGCGTGTGGACCTACACGCTGGACAACACTAACCTCGCAGTGCAGGCGCTCAACAACGGCAACTCGCTGAACGATACGTTCACGGTGCATTCGGAAGACGGCACCGCGCAGATGGTGACGATTACGATCAACGGGGCGGATGATCTGTTATTCGACGATAACGCCAACACTGTGGATTTCAATTCAGTGGTTGCGGGAACTTATGTCGCCGGAACGCAGTACGACGCGCTCGGCGGTGATGACTTCGTGACGCTCCCCAACAATAGTGCGCAGGCCACGGCCGCAGGCTTTGATCCAACGCAGACATTCCATGGTGGCGCCGGTAACGACAACATCACGGCCGTCGGGAACCTCGACAGCAACATCGATGGCGGGACGGGGAACGACACCATCAGCGGCGGCGCCGGCAACGACACACTCGTTGGCGGAGCCGGCAACGACACCCTGCACGGGGGAGTAGGCACGGACACCGCATCGTATGCGAGCGCTGGCGGCGTCGCTGGCGGTGTGATAGTGGACTTGCTCAGCAGCGGTACTGCCTTCGATTCGGCTAACGGCGACACCGATACGTTGATCTCGATCGAGAATGTCACGGGCTCAGCATTTAACGACACCCTGATGGGCGATACCGGCGCAAACGTGCTCGATGGGGGCGCGGGCGACGACTTGCTGTTCGGCGATATGGGCAATGACACCCTGTTCGGGAATGCGGGTAGCGATCTCCTGTTTGGCGGCCTTGGTAATGACACCCTGGACGGCGGAGCTGGCGAAGACTTCCTGTTCGGCGAGGACGGCAACGACACGCTAATCGGCGGCCTCGGCAACGACTACCTGCAGGGCGACGCCGGCAACGACACGCTCGAAGGCGGTGCGGGTGACGATGCGCTCGTAGGCGGCGCCGGCAGCGACCTCTTCGACTACAACGCGCTCTCGGATGCCGGGACGGCGGGCGATACTATCGTCGATTTCCAGAAGGGCTTTGACGACCTCGACCTCCACGACCTGCTCGAGACCTTTAACGGGTACGACGGCACCAACGCCTTCAGTGGCGGCTATCTGCAGTTCGACACATCGAGTGCCGTCAACACGGTGGTCCGGGTAGACAGCGATGGCCTTGCCAATTCGGATGGCGGTGTCGATTCTCCATTCGTGACGCTGGCGACCCTGGACGGCGTGCTGCTGAATTCAACCGACACCGGCGACTTCATTCTCTGACGCGCCGGTCGCCGGTCACTCCTTTGCGCGTGCGGGCCGTCCCGCACGCTGCTGAAACTCCCGCACCGCCTCCTCCATCGTGAGGAACACCGCGCCGCTGTCGGCAGCGGTCCGTATCACGCGTTCGAGCATCATCATGCGCGCGCCGCGCCCGATGACGAAGGGATGGCAGGTGTAGGTCAGCACGCCCCATTCCATGGTGTCGCGCATGAACAGGAAATCGTTGATCCAGTTCTCGCCCACCGCGTTGGCGTTCATCAGGCCCTGGCGGGTAACGGTCTCCGTGCGCACGAATTCGAAATGAGGGGCGTCGTCGGTGGCCCAGTGAATGGGCATCTCGACCAGCGTCGTCTCCCTGCCGAACACCGCCGGCTTCTCGAGCTCGATCAAGTCCCCCTCCCGCGCGTAATAGGGGGTGTAGTCATCGCCCATCAGGCTGCTGTCGTAGACGAAGCCGTGCTTGAGGAACAGCCCGATCGAGTGCGAGGAGAGATCCCATGACGGCGAGCGATAGCCGCGCGCCGCGCGCCCGGTCAGTTTCCTGATCGCCTCGTTGCCGCGCACAAGCTCGCCCTCCTCCTGCTCGCGCGTCAGGCTCGCCGGCGGACGGTGCGTCCAGCCGTGATGCGCGATCTCGTGACCTGCCGCCAGCACCTTCTCGCACTGCTTCGGAAAGGTCTCCAGGGTGTGGCCGGGGACGAACCAGGTGCTCTTGATCCCGTATTTCTCGAGCAGCCCGATCAGGCGCGGCATGCCCACCCGCGGCCCGAACTCGCCGCGCGAAATCCACGAAGGCGAAGTCTGGCCGCGCGAGATGAAGCCGGAAATGCCGTCGAAGTCGAAGGTGAGGCAGATGATATGGCGTTTCATTTGATGAAGCGTGAGTCGTGATTCGTGATTCGATCGTTTTCCCTCACCCCAGCCCTCTCCCAAGAGGAGAGGGAGCGATTCGCTTAATCTGATCTCCCCCGCGCGCGGCGGAGATCATCAGGATGTGTGGCTCGAATCACCAATCACGAATCACGAATCACGCAGTTTCCGTTATGATCTGACCTGATTATATCGTTTGCCCCGCCCTTCCCCTACATGTACGAACATAAAGTGCAGAACTGGCAAGTGCGCAAGCCGCTCGCGCGCTCGCGCGGCGGCGTGGTGGCGAGCCAGAACCGCATCGCGGCCGAAGCCGGCGCGCGGATACTGGCGGCGGGCGGCAACGCGGTGGACGCGGCGGTCGCCACCGGCTTCGCGCTCGCCGCGGTGGAGCCGTGGAACAGCGGGCTGGGCGGCATCGGTTTCATGCTGGTCTATTCGGCGAAGACGGGCCGCGTTTCAGTCGTGGACTTCGGGCCGCTCTCCCCGCGCGGTCTCGACCCCGCTGCTTATCCCCTCGTAGGCGGCAGCGCCACCTCGCGCGATCTATTCAGTTGGCCGGCGGTCAAGGACGACCGCAACGTGCACGGCCCGCTGTCCATCGCCGTGCCGGGCCATCCGGACGGCCTGGGACTCGCGCTCGAGCAATTCGGCACGCTGAAGTTTTCCGAAGTCATGCAGCCCGCGATTGAACTCGCCGAGCGCGGCATCGCGGTGGACTGGTTCCTCACCCTCAAGGTCGCCACCATGGCGAAAGACCTCGCGCGCTACCCGGTGACGCGCGACATCTGGCTGCCCAACAGCTTTCCGCCGGTGACGGCCCCCGGCGCCCCGTTCGAGCGGCTCAAGCTCAAGGGCCTCGCCGCCACGCTGAAACGCCTCGCCGGCGTCGGGCGGCGCGACTTCTACGAGGGCGAGGTCGCCGCTTCGATCATCAAGGACCTGAAAGCGATGGGCGGCGTGCTCGACGCCGGCGACCTGCGCGGCTATCGCGCCCGTGTCGTGGAGCCGCTGCTGGCCGACTACCGGGGCACGCAGTTTGCGCTCGCGCCGGGGCTCACCGCCGGCCCCAGCATGCTGCGCGCGCTCAATGGGTTGCGCGCCGCGCGCTTCCGGCGCAACGGGCCGCACGCCGACGCCTTCATCGCCTACGCCGAGGTGCTGCGGCAAACTTACGCGGAACGCCTGGAGTCCATGGGCGAAACGGCGGACCGGCGCGACCCTTCCACCACCACGCATTTCAACGTGGTGGACCGCCACGGCAACATGGTGGCGCACACCCAGACGCTGCTCTCGGTGTTCGGCTCCAAGATCGTGCTGCCGACGACCGGCATCCTCATGAACAACGGCATCATGTGGTTCGACCCGCGGCCGGGCTCGCCCAACAGCCTCGCGCCCGGCAAGCGCCCGCTCACCAATATGTGCCCGGTGATCACCTGCCGCCGCGGCAAGCCCTGGTTCGCGATCGGCGCGTCCGGCGGCCGCAAAATCTTTCCGGCGGTATTGCAGATATCGTCGTTCCTCACGGATCACGGCCTGTCCCTGGAAGACGCGTTCCATCACCCGCGGATAGACGCGAGCGAGGCGGAGTACGTCGCGCTCGACCCGCGCCTGCCCGATTCCGTGCGCAAGGCGCTGGCGAAGAAATTTCCGACCCGGCTGAACGAGCTGTTGGTGTATCCCACCAATTACGCCTGCCCGAGCGCGGTGCTGCACGACACGCAAAAGCGCGAGAACTTCGGCATTACGGACGTCATGTCCCCCTGGTCAGGCGCGGTCAGTGAAGATGAAGCGTGACTCGTGACCGGTGACCAGTGACTGGTGCAAACCACCCCGGCACTTCGCGCCATCCCTCCTTGCCCAAGGAGGGGAGTTCTAATACTGTTCCCCTCCTGTCTGAGGGTGAGGCGGGGTTCTCCCCTCCTGCCCGAGGAGGGGTGCTCGCAATGCGAGCGGGGTGGTGGGAGGAAACGTGCCTGCGCACCTTCGAGCCGCCGAACGCCAGCCGCCTCTGTGCGGTTGGCCGGGCGGGGTGCCTGCGCAGCAGGCGGGGTGGTGGAAGTGGATTCACGACCCACGACCCACGATCCGCTTTTTCGGGAAGCCCAATGCGCAGCTTGTTGGTCTCGCTGTTAGCATTCGCCGCCGCGACACCACTGCACGCCCAGGAATATCCGACGAAACCGATACGGCTGATCGTGCCATTCGCGCCGGGCGGGCCGACGGACATCATGTCGCGGGCGATCAGCGAAAGGATCACCGCCCGCCTTGGCCAGCAGCTGGTCATAGACAACCGCCCCGGCGCCGGCGGCAGCATCGGCACCGAAATCGCGTCGCACGCCGCGCCAGACGGCTATACCATGGTGCTCGGGCACATCGGCACGCACGCGATCAACGTCAGCCTCTATTCCCGGACCGGCTACGACCCGGTGAAGGATTTCGCGCCCATCACCATGATCGCCACGCTTCCGCTCGGGCTGTGGATCAATGTCTCGGTGCCCGTGCGTTCGGTCAAAGAGCTGGTGGCGCTGGCCAGGGCGAAACCGGGCAGCCTCAACTTCGGCTCCGCCGGCAGCGGCGGCCCGACCCACATGGCGGGCGAGATGTTCAAGGCGATGGCGCGGGTGGACATCGTCCACGTGCCGTACAAGGGCAACGCCGCCTCGCTGACCGACCTCGTCGCCGGGCGGGTGCAGATGATGTTCAGCAACCTCCTCACCGCCGGCCCCCACGCGCGGGCCGGCAAACTGCGCGGTCTCGCCGTCACGAGCGCCAGGCGCTCGCCGCAGGCGCCCGAGCTGCCGACCATCGCCGAATCCGGCGTGCCGGGCTACGACATCACGCCGTGGTACGGGGTGCTGTTCCCGGCGGGCACGCCGCGCGCCATCGTGACGCGGCTCAACCGGGAGATCGGCGGCATCCTCACCACGCCCGAACTGGCGGACCGCTTCCGCACACAGGGCATAGACCTCGTCACCAGCACACCGGAAGCGTTTTCAGCCCTGATCCAGTCGGAGATCCCGAAATGGCGCAAAGTAGTAAAAGACTCCGGTGCCACCGCTGGCTAGAAAATAGACAGGATGAAATGATCAATGCAGCGATCGTAGGCTTGGGCCGCTGGGGCCGAAACCTTGTCAACAGCGTGCAGGGAAAGAGCGACGCGATCCGCTTCGTCGCCGGCGCGGTGCGCGACCCCGCCAGGTCCGAGGCGTACGCCCGCGAAAAAGGCTTTCCGCTCTACGCTTCGTACGAGCAAGCGCTGGCGGACCCGCGAGTGGATGCGATGGTGCTCGCCACGCCGCATACCCAGCACGCGGCGCAGATCGTCGCGGCGGCCAGGGCGCGCAAGCACGTCTTCACCGAAAAGCCGTTCGCGCTGACGGTGGCCAGCGCGAAGGCGGCGCTACGCGCCTGTTCCAAGGCCCGCGTCACGCTCGGCGTCGGCTACAACTGGCGCTTCCAGCCCGCGCTGCAGGAAATCCGCAACATGCTGGAGGACGGCCGGCTCGGCAAGCTGTTGCACGTCGAAGGCAACTTTTGCGGCCCCAGTGCCTACCGCTTCCCGAAGGACCACTGGCGCCAGGCGCGCGAGGAAGGTCCCGCCGGCGGCATGACAGGGCGCGGCGTGCACGTGGTGGACGCTTTCCTCTACCTCGCCGGCCACGTGGACACCGTGCACGCGCAGAGCTTTCGCCGCGTGCTCGACTACGGCATAGACGACACCACCTCGATGCTGTTCCGTTTCAAGGGTGGCGTCACCGGCTATCTCGGCACTCTAATCGCCACCGCGGAAACGTGGCGCATGCAGGTCTTCGGCTCGAAGGGCTGGGCGGAAGTGGGCGACGTCGAGCACCTGACGACATGGGCAATGAAGACCTGCTTCGTGGACCCGCAGAACCTGCTGGTGCACCACCAGCCGCGGCTGGTTACCTTCCCCGAACTCAGCACCGAGCGCGCCGAGCTGGAGCATTTCGCCCGCGCCGCGGCGGCACGACGCCCGCTCGCGGTCGCCGGCGGCGACGAGGCTCACGGCGTCGCCGTCTTCGAGGCGATTCTTAAGTCAGCGAGCGCGGGACGGACGGTCCGCGTCCCCGGAGACGCGTGAATCGCAGCAATCGACAGGATTAGGGCAAGGTCAAAAGCAAGATCAAAAGCCAATGGACAGAATTAAGGAATCTCTGCACAAGTGGGCGTGCAGAGATTCCTTAATCCTGTCTATTGTTGTTTTTTGCTTCTAGAAGCGATCGACCCTGAAAGGCGCCAGGTCGATCGCGGGTTTCCGCCCGGAAACCAGGTCGGCAATCAGGCGTCCGGTGGGTGCGCCGCCGCACAGGCCGAGGTGGCCGTGGCCGAAGGCGTAACAGACGTTTTTCTGCTTCACTGAATTCCCGATCACCGGCAGCGAATCGGGCATGGACGGGCGCCGGCCCATCCAGCGCGTGCTGTCGCCGGTGTGGACCTGCGGGAACATGCGCTTCATGTGGATCTCCAGCACGTCGGCGCGCCGGTAGTTCGGGTCGGCATAGATGCCGGCGAACTCCGCCTGCCCGGCGACGCGCACCCCCATCTCCATCGGCGTCACGAACACCTTGGCGTCCGACACGTGCACCGGCAGCGGCAACTGCAGGCCCGGATCCGAGTAGGTGACGTGGTAGCCGCGCTCGGCCTCGATCGGCACCGGCTCGCCGAGCTTCGCGGCCAGCTCGCCCGAGTGCACGCCCGCGCACACCACCAGCGTCTCCACCGGCATGCGGCCCGCGTCGGTCAGTAGCGCCCTGACGCCGCCGTCGCCGGTCTCGAGTTCGAGCACTTTGCGCTGGAGGATGGTGCCACCTTCCCGCTGGAATTTCGCGGCGAGCGACTTGACGAGCCGCTCCGGGTTGGCAACGTAGCCCTGGTCGAGCACGTGAACGCCGCACTCGTAATCCGGTCCGAGCTGCGGCACCAGCCTGCGGATTCCCGCCGCGTCCAGTATCTCTGTCGCCACGCCGCGGTCGCGCCGGAGTTTCCAGGCCAGCGCATCGTTCTGGTAGCTCTTCTCGCTATCGTAGGCAACCAGGTAGCCGCTCCGCCGCACGAGTCCGGAAACGCCTGCCCATTGCTCCAGTTCCTCGTAGACCGGCATGGTTCCCTGGATCAGCGAATACAGCGCGATGGAGGCATGCTCCACCTGCTTCGCGTTGGCGTTGGCAAGAAACCGCAGCAGCCACGGCAGCGCTTTCAGCAGGTACGATGCGCGCACCACCAGCGGCCCCAGCGGGTCGGTCAGGTAGCCCGGCACCTTCCACATCACGCCCGGCATCGGCTGCGGCACGCAGCCGGCGTTGTTGAGCATGCCGGCGTTGCCGAACGAGCAGTACTCGCCGGGCGGGTGCTGGGTGACGACGGTCACGTCATGGCCGTCGCGGCGGAGATAGCACGCAGTCGCGATGCCCACTATCCCGGCACCGATGACGGTAACCTTTTTGCCCACGGCGGGAACGCTGAAGAGTGATCGGTGAGATATGTTCGCTGACTGAAGTTACGAGTCACGCATTTTCAGTCACGAGCCTCATCTTATCATTCACGCCCTTGCGTGAATGATGGTGGGTGGTACTGGGATCGAACCAGTGACCCCTGCCTTGTGAAGGCAGTGCTCTACCGCTGAGCTAACCACCCGAGCGCAGCCGGATTTTATCACTGGTCCGGTAGGCTTTGAACCTGCCATGTGCGTTAAGGCAACCATGCGGCAAGCCTCAATTCCCCTCACCCTAACCCTCTCCCAAGTGGAGAGGGGATCAACGTTCGGTCAGCATTCAGTACACCTCCTATCCACTTGGGAGGGGGAGGAGCTACAGGAATCAACGTTGCGACAGCGTTTAGAACACCCCCTCTCCGCTCGGGAGAGGGGGTGCACTGAATACTGATACCCCTCACCGGCAAGCGGCAGCCGGTAGCGGCTTGCGGGGCTTGCCGGTCTCGCTGTCGGTAAGGGTCATGAGAAACGCCACGACGTAGCTGATCTCGATGGACGTGAGCTTGAGCGGTTTGAGCAGCGTGTCCGTCGGCACCGCCTCCGGTACGAGGGGATCGAAATACAGGTGCGCCATGTGCAGGAGCGTCGGGTCGATCTCGGAGTAATGCCGCACGACATCGGGCAACGTCGACAGGTGCCCGTTGTGCATGTAGGGAGCCGTCAGCGCGATGTTGCGAAGCGTTGGCACCTTGAACTGCTCGAAGGTCTGCGGAACCAGCGCGACGTGGCGGGTGGACGTGCCGTCCGCGCGCGCGGGATCGTCGTTGAACGACCCGAGCAGATTGAAGCGGTTGGCACGCAGCCGCTTGATCCCCTCGTAGCGCCCCCAGTCCACCCCGCCCGCCTTCTTGAACACCGGGATGCCGATCTCGTGGAACTCGCCGTGGGTGAAGTTCGGCCCGAAATGACACAGGCTGCAGTTGCCCCGGCCGGCGAAGATGCGCAGGCCTTTCTGCGCGTCCTGCGGGTAGCGCGCCGCGGCCTTGAGATCACCCTTCTCGAGCGCGTCGCGGAAGGCGTCGAACGGCGTGCGCCCGCTGACCAGGGTTTCCTGGAACGCCGCCAGCGCCTTGCCGACCCCCACCAGCACCGCCTCGTCGTCGGCGGGCGGCCGCGTGCCGAATGCCTTCTCGTAACGGCAGGCCAGATCGGCGTCGTTCCGCACCACCTCCGCCACCTGCCGCTCGGTCATCCCCATCTCGCGGCCATCCAGCAAGGGCCGGATGCTCTGCGACCAAAGGTTATCGCTCGAGCCGTCCCAGCCGAACCAGCGGTGTGTGCGCACGTTCTGCACGGTTGGCGTGTTGCGGTCCACCTCGACCAGCCCGACACCGAGCTTGCGGCGGTCGGTCCACCCCCGCTCCGGGACGTGACAGGTGCCGCACGCTATCGAGCCTTTCGCCGACAGCCGCGGCTCGAAGAACAGCTTCTCGCCGAACGCGATTGCCACGGCGTTGCCGGAGGCCCGGTTGCTGGGATCGCGCGACGCAGGCGGCGGCCAAGGCCCGTGCTGGAGGATCATGCGCAGCTCGGACTCGCTGAAGTCGAGCAGGAACTCACCCGGGTTCTGCGCCCCGCCCTGCCATGGAAAAAAGAACAGCGCGACGGCCAATGCCGCGAGCCGGGAGAGACGTGACCAGTGACCGGTGACCAGTGACCGGTGCGACCCGGTCAAACTCCCATCACTCATCACCCATCACCCATTACTGAAGCATGAGCGTGGCCGTCATGCGATCAGTTTTTCCCGCCGCGCGCACTTCAAAAATAAAGTCCCATCTTCCGGGCATATGGAACATGAGGCCGGCGGCGTCGTAGCGCCCTCCGCCGGCGGGCTTCACCACCGCCTTGTAGTTCATGCCGTGATTGTGTTCGGGCATGAAGCCGTCCACGCGCACGCCCTCCGGCGCCGGCTGGCCGGCCTTGGGACAGACCGCCATCTCGACGGCGAAATGCTGGCTGACCGCGACTTTCTCCGGCTTGGTGCGGTAGGACAGGACGTAGCGCTCCGATTCGACCTTGCGCCCGCCGGCAAGATCGGCCACACAGTACTGTGCAGCCGCCGATAACGCCATGATTGCACCCATAAGAAGCGTGCAGATCTTCAGAGCTATCCTCATTCCTTCTCCAAAAACCCGAATACAGATTAGCCGCTGATGAACGCCGATGAACGCCGATAACTCTCAAAAATTACGAACAACGCGCTTCACAATCGCCTTGGGCACACCGAAATTTACAAGCAAACATACATTGAGATCCGTTGCCTTGAGATAATTCAAGCATTGTGCCACGTGAATTTCGTCGAGCCCTCTGACTGCCTTTACTTCGACGATAACGCAACCCTCAACCAACAGGTCAGCAACGTATTCCCCTACGAGCACATCCTTGTACCGAACTTCTATTTTCTTCTGCTGGCTGACCTGGAGTCCGCTCCGGGACAATTCAACCAACAGCGCGTTCTCGTAGACCTTCTCGAGGAATCCGGTTCCGAGAGTAATACTCACCTGATGAACGCAACCGATAATCTTCTCTGTAATTTGATCAAGCACTAATCGGCGTTCATCGGCGTTCATCGGCGGTTTCATTTTATTTTCAGACTAGCCGCCAGCGAGCCGAAGACCGCCTCGCCGTTGCGGTAAGCAATGCGCTCCGCCACGTCCCGCGGCAGCTCCGACAGCCACAGTCGCGCCAGTCGCGCGTGCTCCTCGACGAAATACCAGCGCTGCGGCGACGGAGTGTCCGTGCCGAGCATGAAGCGGTCCGGCAGCTCCAGGAATAGCGGGCGCCATTCGGGATTGAGCCGGCCCTCCGGCGCATGATCGGTGCGCCACGCCAGGTCGCACCACAGGTTCTGGTGCTTGAGCAGCATCTCCCGCACGCGTGTCGGGCTGTCGAAACCGGCATGCGCCCACAGCACCCGCGCGCTGGGGTCCTGCCTGAAGACGCGCTCCACCGCGTCCGCGTCGGAATGAATGTGGATGAAGATCCGGTGCTGTCGCGCGAGCTGCACCATGCGCCGCGGCACCGGCAAGTCCGCGTCGGCCCCGAAAACGTGAAACTCCCCGATCGCGACGTAACGGTAGCGCTTGAGCCGCCCCTCGACATAAGGAATGACGGATTCGTCACGCACCCAAGTCGAGATATCGCCCCGCACGCGATACGGCCGCAACTCCGGGATGACAATATCCGGCGCTTCCGCGTACAGCGCCTGCGTGCCGTCGTCGTTCGAGCTCGAAATCAGCGCCTGCCTCACGCCGGCCTTGCGCAGGATTTCGATCGCCGTCTTCGGCGGCAGCACGTCGCGCGTATCGTGGCTGTAGTGAAGGTGGGCATCAAAGAGCGGCAACTCGGCCGCCGCGGCAAGCGGCGCCACGGATACACACAGGCAAACGATTAGCGGGCGCATCATATCCCGCCAATGATAACTCACGCCGCGGCGGGGTGAGGCGTGACATGGTGAACCGTGACGTGGTGAAGCGTGACATGGTGAAGCGTGACATGGTGAATCGTGACGTGATGGAGCGTGACGGGACGAAGCATGGCAATTCTGTTCAACGATTCCCCTCCTTACCGAGGAGGGGTCGCCGCGAAGCAGCGGGGGTGGTGGGAGAACTTGAAGTTCAACCACCCCGTCACTGTCGTGCCACCCCTCCTTAACCAAGGCGGGGAGTAATCTATTGAAGAGTTGAACTTAACCAAGTCACGCCGTGCCACGTCACGCAGTACCACGTCACGCCGTATCCCGTTATGCCTCACCATGTCACGCTGTATCAACGGGCGGGCGCAGTGCCCCCCGTTGGCCGGTGGTAGTCGTCGTCCCGGTCGCCCAGCTTCACCAGCCCGTCCTGGTCGTGCATGTCGAGCACCAGTGGTTTCTCCATCAACCGGTAGAGGTCAAGGGGAGAGACGACCATCGCCCCGACGTCACGCGTCCATGGCGCGAGGGACATGGGGGCGACGGCGTGGGTATCCTTCGTCAGCAGCGTGTTGAGCGGCACGGAGAGGTATATTCCCTTGTCGTAGTACGGACTGCCGGGGCTGCCCGGGGAGGTGATGTCATTGCCGTTGGTACGCGTATACCACATGCCGACCTCCCAACCGGACGCGAAGCGCCGCTTGAGCTCGTAACGCACGCCTTCATCCTTGGCAAGAAAGCGGCCGGCACGGGCGGTTGCCGTCACGCCCAGCGGCAGGCGGTAATGCAGCGAGGCGATCGACGTCACCGTATCGTAATTGTAAAAACTGAATCCAAGGCCCTCGTGGTTACGCTGCTTCACCCAATCCACCGCGAGGTCGGCGCCCCAGCGCGCACTGGACGGCAGGTACAGCACCTGGCCCCCCATGCCGGCAAACATCTCCTCGTAATAACCGATCGAAGAGCGCGCGTAAACGCGTTCCGCGGGAAAGTAGAGCTGGTTGACGAGGAACCTCGTGAGATCGAAGCGGCTGGCGCCCTTGTATTCGGCGATGTCGGAACGCACGTGCGGCAAGGTGCTGTTCGAAGGCTGTGTCACGTCGCTCACGGTTTCGAATAAATTGTAGTTCACAGCCCCGGAAAAAAAAGTGCGCCGAGCCAGCCGGCGATCCACGTAACCCTGGACGCCGATCTCGTACTTGAACGCACCGCTGGGATCGTTGAGATACACGCCAATGGAAGGCCGGACGCCCAAACGGTTGGACACCAGATCTTCGCTTTTCAGGCTGACGAAGTCCCCTTCGTCGTGGTACAGCACCTTGAGGGCCGGCTGATGCTCGTCGAACGCCGCGAGCATGTCGGCCATGTCGCCGGCCTCCTGCGCTCCCGGCGCCGCGTACTGAATTGACACGTAAGGCTCCAGCTCCCAGCGCGGCAGCATGCCGTTGAAGTAGCGCTGCAGCCGGTCCAGATCGGAAAACCCGTAGACGACGATCGGCAACTCGCGCACGGTATAGGTGATCTTGATCTCGCGCGTGCCGATGGGCGACAGCAGCAGGATCGTGCGTGCCGCGCGCCCCACGGCGCGGCTCATCAGCGAGATGCGGGAGTTGGTGAGCGAAACCTCGATGCGATCATGAATGTAGGCGATGCGGACGCTGCGGAAATCCTGCTCCGCGAGCGCCCGTATCATGCGGTTCCGGTGCTCGTCGCTCTCGGCCCACTGCTGGAGGGTCGGGCGCGGCGTGATCCTGGTGTAAGGCTGGGGTTCGTCGGTCTTCGGGATGTAGTCCTTTTGCGACAGCGGAACCGCCATGTAGCCCATGACCGCCGGCTTTTCACGCGTATAGGCAAGCTGTCCGGTCAGCCAGCCCCACGTGTACTCGATGCCGACGCCGGGACCCTTTTTGATGCTCGCTGCGCCAGACTGAGCCGCGCCCGGGTCGCTGCTGTAGTTGTTGGCGTCGTACTCGGCCACGAACGCCCAGTTCGCCAGCGCCTTGGGCCGGTAACGCACGCCGCCGAACAGACCGTCTATACGATCGCCGCCATAGCCCAGCGTAAAATCGAAATCCCCGACGCGCTTGCTGGCCACGGCATACCACGCGGGGAAGATCCCGGTGCCGATGAAATCCTGGCCACCGATGGAGAGTTGCGGCAGCAGTTCGCCCTCCCTCCACAAAACAAATTTACCGTCGAAGGACTTGTCCTTGTAATCGCCATAGTCCGTGTCAGGCTGATCGGAAAAACCTGGATACCCCATGATCCTGGTATAGCGCGCGGACAATTCAAGCCGTGGCAGCATCGTCACGCTACTCCAGAGCGTGACGTAGGGCTCCGCGAAGCTGTAACCGAAGCGCAGCGTACCGTCCGGAGCGATGCGCGCGTCGGTCATGTTGATCAGACCGGTCTGCCCGATGGTGCTCGCCGCCTGCGGCCACGCCGCCGGCGAGCACAGCGCGGCGAGCGCCAGCAGGCCATAGCGAAGCAACCGATCAGTGCCTGGCAGGGTCAAGGATCAACGCCCAAGTCTGATAGACAGGATTAGGCCAAAAACACGAAAGCAGAAAACAATAGACAGGATTTACAGGATTAACAGGATCAGGTCAAAAGCGCAGAACCAGGAACGGGAATTGACAGGATTAACAGGATCAAATCAACACCAAGACTTGGAACGACGAACAAGATTCAATAGCGGCGCAGCCAAACAAAAAGGGCGGGAGATCATCCCGCCCTTCTCGTTCTTGCCTTACTGACCGTGACGTCGATTCACCATTCACGAATCACGATTCACGCCACTCTTGCTAGTGGTGCGTCGTCGTGGTGCTCCCGCCCCCCGCGGCAACACCGGCCAGGCCAGCCGCCGCTACCCCGGCTGCAACAGCACCGGCCCCCCCCGCAGCAGCACCAGCCGCTCCGGCCGGAGCGGCGCCCGGGGGCACAGATGCCGGCGTGGCCGGCGGCGTCGAAACGTTAGGCATGTTCGGGCCCGGCACGGTGCCCGCGGCGCCCACCGTTCCCAGCGTCGTCGAGCTTGCTATCGAGCCTACCTGTCCCGCGGTCACGAGCACGGTGCCCGCCGCATTCGTCAGGCTGACGGTACCCGCGAACGTCTGTACGAGAAGAGGATTCACCAACTCCGCAGCGAAGTCGGTGCCCCGTATGCCGATCGTGGCCAGTGGCGTCGCGACCTTGAGTGCGTCGCGGTTCTTGGAGGTAATCAGGCCGGTGATCATTCTCAGACCGCCCCGCAGCATGTTGAAGAGCGCACTGGACTGCTCGGGCGCATTGGCGCTGTGGCTATAGTTCTGGATCTGAAAGGCGCTGTTCTCTTTCAGCACGATGACCGTGCCGTCCACGAACTTCAGCACGGCAAAGCTCTTGGGACCCGTGGTGAGGGTCGTATTGTTGATGAGAGACTGGCCCATCACCGCTTTTATCGGCTGTCCGGTTCCCACGGCCGCCGTGACATTGCCGTTGACTTCGTGGACGTATCCTTGCTGCGCAAAAGAAAGCCCGCTCGTAATAAAAGCGGCAACCCCAATAAGGACCGCAAAGATTCTGAAGTTGTGCGACATGGTCACCTCTTATCTCGATAACTCTCTTTTTTTGTCTTCTATGCGTTTAAGGCCCCCGGGCACACTTGTCGTGCTATAAGCTAATTGAAATATATCACATTTCGCGGAAAATACAGCGACATGTGCCTCGTTTCTGCATGCAGTGCCGGGACTGGATTTCCTCTCATGGACTGGGAATAGCATCATTGAATAGTCACGAATACGACCCGCGCTATCCCTTGATTCTGAACGAATACGAATGCGACGCAGAAGAATCCCCTGGTGGGCTGTAGCCACGCTGCTCGTTGCGGTGCTTGCGGCCGGCCTATTGTCGCAACGGGCGCAGTACTACCCGTACCTGGTATTCCAGGCTGGAGACGCCCTGCAGGTTGCCTTTCTGCAACGCGCCCGCGGACTTGAACGGGAGTGCGAGGCGACGGCAGATCGAATGGCGCAGGCCATGCTCGCGCAGTGCAGTACGTGCCGCCTGGTGGAGCAACGATGCCTTGACGCCCTCGACCCCCGACAACGCAAGATTCTCAGCGGCCAGCCAGTTGATATTCCGGTGATGCACACACCCGGGGGCGCGGTTGCCTTCCTGTCCCGCGAGCCCGGCGTCGCCGACGAGGCCTGCCGCGCTTCGGAACGCCAGTCTTCGGGCAAGCTGCCAGGAAGCGAATGCGCGCCGGCCGGCGCCGATGGCATCGCGCTTTCCCTCGCAACGATCAGTGGACGTGCCGATGCAAACCTGATGCCGAAATTCAAAGCGCTGCTCGGCGTAGTGCTGCTCGCGGCGATAATCTCCCTGCTCGTCTGCTATCTCATCATTCGCTCCGAGCGCGTGCACGGCCGCTTCAGCAACGACGCCACCGCAGCCGGTCCACAGAAGTTCCATGCAGTGCCTACGCCACGGATCGGCGGCGTTGCGATCGCCGCGGCGTTGGCGGCGAGCGTCCTGGCGCTGGAGGCGCTGGACTGGCTCAACGCGGCATCCGCATATGGGCTCACCCTGTTGGTGTTATCGGCGATTCCCGCCTTCGCCGGAGGGTTCGGGGAGGACATTACCCGAAAGGTCGGCGTGCTCGCGCGCCTGATGCTGACTTTCGCCGCCGGCGTCTTCGCATCCATCCTGGTCGGGGCGACACTGGACCGGCTGGACATGCCCGGCTTGGATATATTGCTGCAACTCTGGCCCGCATTCGCGATCGCCTTCACCGCCTTCGCCGTCGGCGGTATCGCCAACTCCATCAACATCATTGACGGCTACAACGGCCTGGCGGGTGGCTACGCCGTCATTGTTCTGGCCGCGCTGGCATGGGTCGCGGGCCAGGTGGGCGATCCCGTTGTCCTCACCGCGAGCCTCGCGATGTTGGGCGCCCTGCTCGGCTTCCTCTATTGGAACTATCCGAAGGGAAGGATCTTCATGGGAGACGGAGGCGCCTACCTGCTGGGGTTCTGGCTTGGCGAGCTGTCGGTGCTGCTGGTCGTGCGTAACCCGGATGTGTCGCCGTGGTTCCCGCTGATGCTGCTGGCGTACCCGGTGGTGGACACCCTGTTTTCGATCTACCGGCGCACGTTCCTGCGCGGACGGAGCGCGGGCCGCTCAGACTCGATGCATCTTCACCAGTTGATCTACAGGCGGCTCGTCCGCATCGCCACGAATTCCGGGAATCCGGCAGACAAACGGCGCCGCAACAATGTCGTTGTGCTTTACATCTGCGCCGGCGCCCTGCTCTTTATCTTCCCTGCGCTGCTGCTGTGGAAGAGCACACCGTGGCTCGTCGCATTGGGCGTCGCCTTTTGGGTCGCTTATCTCTGGCTCTACCTCCGCCTGGTACGCTGGCATGCTCCGGCGTGGATGATCAGCGCTGCCAAGCGCACCGACTAGGAAGGCCTCGTCATTCCCGCGACCCCTGCCTGCGCCGCGATGTTCGCCACCGCGTCGAACCGTCCGCGCAAACAAAGCCTCCAACTTTTGCCGGTCCGATATGTCCAGTTTCTCGAAGCTGAACTTCTCGCGCGTGGACAGCCGTTCCAGACGGGCTTTTTTCAGACCAACGTCGTAGTAATCATTGAGGTTATCGATTCCATGGACCGTGTCACCACGCTCGAGCAACTTTAGCGTCAAGGCGGAACCAATGAACCCGGCAGCCCCCGTTACAAGTATCCGCATGAAATGACCCTAAGAGTCGGTAACATAATGAACTCCCCTCCTGCCCGAGGAGGGGTGTCGCGAAGCGACGGGGTGGTGGGAGTCGACGTGTCTGCGCACCTTCAAGCCGCCGGCTCAAACCAAGCACATACCTGAAAAACCAGTCTCAAAGGCCTTTCCCCCGAGCGATGACCTTAATGCCTCGGCCAATGATGACTAAGTCAAGCCAGAGCAAGAGGAAAGGTGACAACTTAAGATACTTGTCAATGTAATCGTACTCGTAAACGGGGTTACCCATCTCCGGCGTCCCCTTCATGACGTGTCCTAGTCCGAGCATGCCGCCCTTGATAAGAAAGCGCGTTACGTTTCCTTGCTGCTGGTCACGCTCGTAATGATGCACCGCCAAAGGCCGTGGTCCGACGATGCTCATGTCGCCTCGGAGGATGTTGTAGAACTGAGGCAGTTCATCCAGGTAGAACTTTTTGACGAAGTGCCCGACATGCGTCCGGCTTTCCGGAGTCCACTCGGCAGAATACGCGTGCCAATCGCCACGCTTGGCGCCCACTTGATCGATGTATTTCATTTTGATCAAGCGAATCTTATATTTTGGAAAGACCCTACCTGCGCTAACCGCGTTATAGCTGAAGAACATCGGACCCCTATTGTCAGGAATTAGCCAGCCCTCAATAACGTAAGCAATTTTTAATATAAGCAGGATAGGCGCTGCAGCCATCAGCAACAATGCCGCCACTATCTTATCGAAAGCAACTTTCAGAAATCGGTCGTCCAAAGGTTTGTCAATCGCGAAGATATGACGATATTTCTGTTTGATCGTCTCATCGGGCGGCTTATAAGGAAATGCCTCTTTGGGTTCTGGTTTGTTGGGCATGAAGCTACCAATGGATTGTTGAGAACCACTCGCGATCTTGGACAGGTCGCGAACCGGGACGTGTTGTCGAAACGTTGGCGTATTTAGGAGTCAGGGAGAGAACCCGAGTCCAAGCCGCGTCAATCGCAGAGAGAAAACAATTCATTTTCGAACCGGGAAAGAATTTCATCCCTCGCCCAGTTGGACTCTGCGTACTCCCGGCCTCTCCGACCCAACGCTCTCCGCCGAGCGGAGTGCTGGGCAAGCAACTCTATCGCCCCGGCGAAGACGTCCACATCCCCGGGCGGGACGACAATTCCACAGCAAGACGCACTTCCCTGACAGAGTTGCATTGGACGACTGGTACATCAAGAACTGGTCGCCTTGGATCGATATCGTTATTATGTTCAAGTATGGTTACAAATTATACGATCACGAGCGATGTGTCTAATCAGCTGCTTGAGGGAAGCTCATGATTCCTCTATACGGTTTCCACTCCAAATGCGAGACTTCCGCTGACTCTGTCCTATTGATCAAGTACCGATTCCTACAAGTAATTCACCAGGAATTCCCAACCAAAGCAATTGAGCTACTGGCGCTACCTCGTATCTGAGTTCATCTGAGCAAGCCTGTTTTGTTGAACAATCCGGTACACCTGCTCAATTTGTTCATTCATTCCTTCTATCGACCACTTGGATAGATTCAGACGATCTTGAGCTTGCGAAAACTCTCGACATTTTTCAGGATCTCGTAAGAGCTGCGACAATGATTCTTGCATTGCTTCCAAGTCTCTTGGCGGAACGAGGAATCCATTAATCCCGTGAGTGACAATCTCACGCGAGCCGGGGATATCGGTAGCTACGATAGGTAACCGCATTAGCGCATACTGAACAAGTACCCTCGGCATACCTTCGCGCCTTGATGTCAGGAGGCCGATATCGGCAATGGCCATCAACCGCTCAATATCCTTGCGGAATCCTGTCATTATTACCCGTTCACCAATACCTAGACTAGATATACGCTCTGCAATACGGGCATGATCCGGACCTTCCCCGGCGATTATTAGCATCACTTCAGGAAAAACTCTGGCAATTTCCGCGAATGCCGACAGGAACTCGAACTGACCTTTTCGCGCCTCAAGTCGTGATGCAAGAAGCACAAACCTAGGTGCTGCCAAGCGGAATTCGTACCCACGTAAGACCTCTTGCCACCGAACCTTCTCTCGCAGATCGCGCGAAAACTTTCTCAGATCCATTCCGCTTGCGATCACGACGTGCCGATCGGCCGTTCCAATCCCGGCTCTGATGCACTCATCCCTCATTTCTTTCCCGACATTAATGAAGACATCCGTTACGAGAGCAGCTAGGCGCTCGAGTGCTCGGTAGACCAGTGATTGACTCCAACTAACGTTGATGAACGGCAGTATGTGAACTCCATGGATGATAGTGGGGACCCTCACTACATAAGCAGCCATTCGGCCCAATATTCCCGCCTTGCTCGCGTGCGTATGCACGATCTCGGGTCTAATCTTGCGAATCAAAAACACAAGTCGAAAAACCGCGGCAATATCGCAGATCGGTGATACCTCTCTCACCAGCATTAATACCCTCCACACCTTCACTTCGGGCAGCAATGACTCTAGCTGTTTGGGGTCTACCTCTCGCCCGACGATTAAGTGGACATCGTGTCCAGCGGTTGCCTGTCCGTTACAGGTCTGCGCGGTGTTTTCGTCTGCTCCGCCTCTGATGAATCTTGTCATGACATGACAAATTCGCATGCAATTCGCACCTTTGATTTCCGCTTAATCGGGTCTACTTGGGACATTTTGAGGAACTCGATATTGATGGAAAATCACGCTGTCGTTTCAAGCCACGCCTGGAACATAAGCACACTCCACAGACACTGCTGCCAGTCGCGTCGCCCGGAAAGGTGCTCATCCCACTTTTTTCGGATCGGCGCGGGGTCGAAAAAACCCTCCTGCTCGAGCCTCGATTCGTCAAGCAATGCCTCAGCCCACCCGCGAAGAGGCCCCCGCAGCCATTCACCAATGGGTATACCGAAGCCCATCTTGGGCCGTTCGATCAGTTCCCGCGGCACATACTTATAGAGCACCTGCCGCAAAATCCATTTGCCCTGCCCGTCCCGAATCTTCATCGAAAGCGGCAGTCGCCAAGCCAGCTCGACTACGCGGTGGTCCAGAAGCGGCACACGAGTTTCCAGCGATACTCCCATTGCAGCTCTGTCGACCTTGGTCAAAATGTCGTCCGGCAGATAGCTCATCATGTCGAGATACATCATCCGGTGTTCAGGAGCCAGTTGCCTAGGCCAAGCCGCCTTATCTGTTAGCAAAGTGGAGAGCTCCGCCCCCTTGATCACCACGTCCGCTGGCTGCTTCCACTCAGACACCAGGCTAAAGTAAAGATCGTCGACATCACGAACGGTCGCCATTCGCTCAGACAGTTTGTGAAGCTTTTCGCCCAACTGCACAACCCGCAGCCTGTCGGGCAACATGAAGTCCAGCCGTCTGTACAAGCTGTCCCACCGTGAAGCAGGCGCCATGGCGAGAGCGCGCGCCAGCCCCTTACGGAGGGACGTGGGCAGCCAGGCAATCTTTCGCCAGATTTGGTCACCCCAGAAGTAGCGGTTGTATCCTCCAAACAGCTCGTCCCCACCATCCCCGGAAAGGGACACCGTCACCTGCTGCCGCGCCAGTTTGGATACTAGGAACGTGGGGACCTGCGACGAATCAGCAAATGGTTCGTCATAAAGTACCGGTAAGGATGGGATTACTGCCCGTGTTTCCTCTGGGGTGACATATAACTCGGTGTGATCCGTGCCAAGATGACGCGCTACTGCTTTAGCGTCCTCGGCCTCGTTGTAATTGGTTTCATGAAAGCCGATAGTAAACGTTCTCACCGGTCGGCTGGATTGCGCCTGCATGAGAGCCACAACGGTGCTGGAATCCACCCCGCCGGAAAGAAACGCCCCCAGCGGCACATCGGCAACGCACTGCAATCGGATCGACTCGTCAAGCTGGGCCTCAAGCGCAGCAATCGCAGCAGCGTCACTTCCCTCAAAGGGGCTGCTTCGTCCTGCCGCCACTGTATCATTCAGGGTCCAGTAAGCTGTTGTCGAATCTTCTCCCACCCTGCCGACCTTCAGCAAGACCCCGGGAAGCAGCTTGCGTATCCCTTTGTAAACAGAGTACGGTGCAGGGATACAGCTGTGCCGTAGGTATAGCGTCAGTGCATCGCGATTGACTTCAGCGCCGAACATCGGATGCGCCTTCAGGGCTTTTAATTCCGAACCGAACAGGAAAACCCCGTTGTGCCAACCGTAGTAGAGCGGCTTTTCGCCCATGCGGTCGCGAGCGAGATATAGCGTTCGCTCTGCGCGATCCCAGAGAGCCAACGCGAACATGCCCACCGTCTTGCGCAGGGTCGCCTCGACCCCCCATGCCTCAAGACCGGCCAGCAGCGTCTCGGTATCCGAATGACCACGCCATTGCGGGCACTCCAACGCTGTCCTGAGCGAAAGGTGGTTGTATATCTCCCCGTTGAATATGATCACGTACCGCTGGGAAGCCGACGCCATCGGCTGATGCCCGGTAGGAGACACATCCAGGATGGCAAGGCGACGGTGCGCCAGGGCAATCCCTGCATCCCCATCCACCCAGACTCCAGCGTAATCCGGGCCCCGATGGGCGATACACTGGGCCATTGCTGCGGCCGTTGCTTGCGCCTCGTGTTTCGGAAAGCCCCCGGGGCGCCAGAATCCGGTTAAGCCGCACATTTCAGACCCTCACCGCCTGCTGTTACGTTGCGGCATCCCGTAAAACATGGCACAGGAATCCAAAGTGGGGGAAAAGAGCGTCGGCAAAGGACAATGAAAACATAATTCATTCCAAACTCACGAAGGCTCGATGGATAGGCATCGAGATCCTGAAAACACAAGGCAGTACCGAATACGCGCGGGCAAACTTTTCTCATTATGAAAGAGATCATGAAAGCGGCCAGCAAAGTCCCAAAAAACGCTGACCAGAAAGTCGTCGATGGATTTGGAGACGAGTGGGCACGCTTTGATCAAAGAGATCTCGAAGACAGCGAGCTTCAGGCAGCATTTGATGGCTATTTCAAAATATTCCCCTGGGAAAAAATAGGCGCCACAGCGGAAGGCTTTGATATGGGATGCGGGAGCGGACGCTGGGCGAAATTAGTCGCGCCGAGGGTTGGGAAGTTGAACTGCATTGACCCAAGCGAACGCGCCCTTTCGATTGCAAGGGAAAATCTGAGCGGCCATGCAAATTGTTCCTTTTTCTGCTATTCGGTCGATGAAACGGCGCTTTCGCAGTCCTCCCAGGATTTTGGCTATTGTCTGGGCGTCCTTCATCATATCCCGGATTCGTTGAGCGGCCTAAAGTCTTGCGTAAGGATTCTTAAACCTGGCGCTCCCTTGCTGGTCTATTTATATTACGCCTTCGAGAACCGACCACTATGGTTTAAGTTGATATGGAAGGTAACGGATCCCGCAAGGCGCATAGTCTCAAGACTACCTTACAAGATCCGCTATGCATTATCTCAACTCATCGCCGCATTGATTTATTGGCCGCTTGCGCGAACCTCCAGGGTAGCAGAATCAATCGGCCTCAATGTATCCAACTTTCCGCTCTCCTACTATCGGCATCGCAGTTTCTACACCATGAGAACCGACGCTCTTGATAGGTTTGGAACGAGACTTGAAAAAAGATTCACGAAGGATCAGATATTCACCATGATGAGCGAATCCGGATTGGAAAGCATAAATTTTAGTGATACTCCCCCTTTCTGGTGTGCCATTGGATATCGTAAAACGATTTGATCAATCTAGTTCTCCGCCAGCATGCAACAAAAATCCAAGTTATTAGTCATCTGTCCGTTTCCTCAAGGTGTGGCGGCCGGGCAGCGCCTAAAATACGAGCAGTATTTCCAACATTGGAGAGAAAACGGGTATGAGATAACAGTCTCCTCTTTCATGGATATGCCGATGTGGGAGGTCGTGTATACACACGGGAATTTCTTACCCAAGGTGCTCGGAACTCTCCGTGGTTACTACCGACGATTCCGGGACTTGTTTCGCGTTAGTTCGTCCGACGTGGTTTACGTGTTCATGTGGATAACGCCGTTTGGCACATCACTGTTTGAGCGTTTGACAAGAAGTCTGGCAAAAAAGCTGGTGTACGATATCGAAGACAATTTGTTGATCGAGAAGAGCTCCGAATTCAACCCCTTCATCAAGTCAATAAGAAGCCGGGATAAGGTTATTTTCTTGATAAGAACGGCCGACCACGTCATTACCAGTTCCCCTGTCCTGAACGAATATTGCTTGAGCTTGAATCGCCGAAAGGCTTGCACTTTCATCTCTTCGTCCGTAGACACGGACCGCTTTGTCCCAGCGAACGACTATCTGAACAACCGCAAGATAACGATCGGCTGGACGGGCACGTTCAGTTCCCGATTGTACCTCGACCTGCTGCGAAAAGTTTTCGTTAAGCTGGATACGCGCTGCGACTTCAAGCTACGGGTCATCGGAAATTTTGAGTATGAATTGCCTGGTATTGATCTCGAGCTCATTCGATGGACGCAAGCTAACGAGGTTAATGATCTTCAAGGCATCGACATCGGCATTTATCCGTTGGCCCAGGACGAGTGGGTCCTTGGGAAAAGCGGCTTGAAAGCCATTCAATACATGGCGTTCGGGTTGCCGACCGTTGCGACCAATGTGGGTACAACACCACAGATCATCCAGCACCTTGAGAACGGCTGGTTGGTCAGCACCGACGAAGAATGGGTCGTCGCATTGGAGACATTAGTTAAACGCGCGGATCTTCGGCGAAAACTCGGTGTGGCCGCACGAAAGACGGTCCTCGAAAATTACTCAATCCACGCTGTCAAGTCACGCTACCTGTCAATCCTGAACAGTGCCGGGGAATAAAGCGGTGACCCGAAAAAAGCGAATTTACATGGCCGGTTGTGGCGGAATGCTGGGGGAAGCTTTTTACCTGATTTTCAGAGAGAACTACGACCTGAAGTGCTCGGATATCGATGTGAACGAGACATGGCTCTCAAGGCTTGATTTTCGCCGTCTCGACGCATACTGGAAGGATGTGGCCGAGTTCAAGCCGGATTACCTTTTCCACATAGGCGCGCACACCGATCTGGAATACTGCCAGCTCAATCCGAACGATGCTTACGCCACCAACACGATAGCGGTGGAAAATGCGGTTTACATCGCAAACAAGCTTGATGTACCGATTCTTTACATCAGCACCGCAGGCATCTTCGATGGCTCCAAGGATACCTTTGATGATTGGGACCAGCCCAATCCGATCGGTCACTACGCCCGCAGCAAGTACGCGGGGGAGGTCTTCGTCGAGAACAATTGCCGGCGTTATCTGATCTGTCGAGCCGGGTGGATGATGGGCGCCGGGCCAAGAAAAGATAAGAAGTTCATACAGAAGATCATGCGACAACTCAAGGACGGGAAGAGGGAATTGTTCATCGTCAACGATAGGTTGGGCACGCCTACCTACACCCACGATTTCTCCCGCAACGTGAAGGCCTTGCTCGAAAGAGAGCTTTGGGGGCTTTACAACATGGTTTGCAGCGGCGTCACCAGCCGCCTCGAGGTTGCGGAAAAACTTCTAACTATGCTCGGCCTGCAAAACGATGTGAAGATCGTTGTCGTGACCTCTGATTATTGGAAGGAAACCTATTTCGCTCCCCGCCCTTCTTCCGAACGATTAGTCAACAGAAAATTGGATCTCAGACAGATCAACCTGATGCGTGACTGGCGGATTTGCTTGCGCGAGTACCTTCAGGAGTATTACCAGGGATATCTCAAATAGCGGTGGCAGAGTGGAAAGATATGTACAGTAGGAAGCCGTGGTGGCCAATTCAGCCCCTATTCTCCATTCTGTACAAGCTGAGTTCAACCTTCGGGTTGCCCCATAACGCTTGCACACGCCGGAAGACGGCGAAAGCCTTGCGCACCCACGACGCTGGGAGTAAGAGCGGGGCACGGAGGATAGCCTTTTTCCAAGCGGGAATCTCCGCATCCGCCGCGATGAACCTGCGATACTGATCCAGACCGTAGTAACCATAGGCACGGGTCGCCAAGAGTCGGGCCAATGAAGCGGTTGGGCGCCTTTGGCACACGCGAGCTTTCGAGGCGTCTGAATAGTTACCGGTCGGGAGACCCCAGATGACGCGCGGCCAATGAATGAGTTCCACCTCAAAATATCGACTCGCCCAGGTCGCGCCTCCAAGCCTGATACACAGTTGTGGATCCGCCACGAGTCGAGCACGGTTGCCGGCTATGCCCCGATAAAGCACAGCCACATGCACAAAATCAGTATCCAAAAACTCGGTTGGATCCACTGAATCCCACATCGTCTTGTCGAACACCAGACCGCCGAGGAACGTCGCATACCGGACGGTTTCGCAGAACAAAGACTCATGTTCACCGGGAGCGTAGTTACGGTCCCTCTGTACCCTAATGCGTCGCTCTTCGACAACGGACGAGAAATCTGAATTGTGAGACGATGCATTCAATACCAATAGACCCCAATTGTCCTCCCGAAGCAATCCCAGTACGCGGTTTATCGCGCCCGGCAAAGGAAAGTCGTCGTCCCCAAAGAGCCAGACATAGCGGCTGCGAGCCAGCGCAACTGCAGCAACTATTTTCCGATCGATATTGATCGCACTTGGGTCAGTTGCGGTCATCACGAATGGATAACGCCTCCGAAAGTCCTCGATAACGCACTGCGTCTGGCCCGTGTCATCGGTGTATGAAATGCACACAGGAACGCCATGCGGCTCCAACTGGGGCAGGAATGCGTTCAACGTTGCGGCCAGACGGGCCGCCCGCTGATAGGTTGGGATAGCGATTGAGAGGGTGGAATTCAAAAACCAATCCTCGTCAGCTAGCGGGAGACATTTTCAAATTGGGTGCGGATTACCACGGCAGCAGGATATTCTTGTACGGCAGCCAATCTGGCGCATTGATGGCGAAGTTGAGCCAGACCCAAAGAACTGCTGCATATACGAGGCAAATGCCTAGCACCACGGCCGTTCTTGTTGCCCTGTCTGCAAACAGAAGAGGAATCCGCGACCACACATAAATTTGAAGTGGCAAGAGATATAACGCGACACGGTCCACTGCGCTCGAGGCCATGCCCACCAGGAACACGCACCCAATTGCCAACCAAGCCAACCACCGCCAGTGGCCCGGATCAGGCCATCGCCGCGTCCAGCGGCGATTCATTGCCAGCATTATTGCGGCAGGCAAGGCGTTCATCCAGGCCCGTATCGGCCCGCCTTCCGCTACCATTTGCGCCTCAATATAGGTGCTCCAAAGCGGCTCAAAGTGCTCGAGCAAGAAGACACTGCCAGCCAACAATGCCACCAGAGCAAGACCGAGCAACTGTATCCATCGGGTACGGTCCTGCGCCAGGAACGCAAACGGCAGCAGCAGCGCTGCGGATCGGTGGAATGTCGCCCCAAGGGTGACTAGCAGCACGAAGAGCCAGACACGTTTCTCTTCGAGATACGCAAGGCTCCAGAAAGCGAGGCCTAGCGCTGCCCCTTGCCGCGAGTATCCCATGGCCACTGTAACCATTAAAACGGGAGTAGCAACCAACCATGCTAACCAGGGCATTGGCTGGCGAATACAAAAGGCCCCCACGCCAGCCGCGAAGAGAATGCCGCATAACAGATTGACACCATAGATCCCCCAGCCAAGTCGTGCAGATAACCAATTGGCGGCAGCATAGCTTGGGTCGGTAACAGCTAATGCAGAAAGAAATTCCTCTCCACTAATGAAATCATAAATTTCGAGATACCGTTCCCAATCGGCGCCAACTTCATGGCGCAGGCCAATGGCAATGGCAGCAACGACGCCCATCACCATCCAGCCGAACTTTCGTGCGTCTACCGCAAGACTCCGAGGCAACAGGACGACCGCAGTCAAGGGAAGAAAAAACAATAGCCAATAGGAAATCATGGATCGTGTTCAGACCGCGTTTGAAAGTTCAACACGCTCCAAAATTGCTATTGTGGCAACACAAATAGCGTACGGCGTGGGTACACAATGCTCAGCATCGACATTTGAGATCCATTCGGACACCTTCCGGTTCGGACCAGTCTTGTGACGAGGCGAGTCTAATCTAGCCAGTTAAAAAGAAGCTTTCATGGAGAATCACTTTTCCAACCAAGCCGATTCGATGGCCATCGAATCTTATCGTTATTTCAACAGAGAATCCATCTTGTCCACAGCTGGCTTTTCGTGCACAAAAAGAGGAGTAGAAAAAGCCAACCCGTTTTCATAATAGTCCGCGCTATTGGAACACAGTTCATTTCATGTTTCGGCTTGCCCGTGGATTCGGGCAAACGTCGCCACTGCGGGGTCGGCTACAGCCTCGTGGACAAGAGCGCGTGCTGTTTAGATCGGATTCTCGTAAGATTGAACGGCAAATGAACCAGTGGCTAAACATCTTGCGCTGTCCAGACTGCCATGCAGCAAGGCTCGAGGAATCGAGCGATAGACTGGAATTGCGCTGTCCCAAATGCAATTGTTCCTTTCCCGTCCTAGCGGGACGACCGGTTCTCATCCGCAGGGACACCGAATTGTTTGAAATCAATAATTTTATCCAGGCAGCAAATCAACCGCGAATCCACACCCTGTTCGCGAGGGTCGTGCCGAGTCCTTCGGTCAACCTTGCGCGCGCTTCCGCCCTAATCTCCATGGCGGAACTGCTCAAGAACCTCCCATCTCCGACCATCCTTGTCGTTGGAAGTGGCTATCAACGAAAAGAGCTCATTGCTTCATTTGGATTGCTGCCACGAACTCGTCTTCTGTGTACTGACGTGAGCCCAAGTGCGGATGTGGACCTTTTCTGCGATGCACACGAATTGCCGTTTGATGATGGATGGTTCGATGCACTTATCACGACCGCCGTACTGGAACATGTCCTATACCCAGAGCGAGTCGCGGATGAGCTACATCGTGTCGTCAAAGAGGGCGGCCTTATCTATTCTGAAATACCGTTCATGCAACAAGTTCACGAAGGGGCCTATGATTTCACCAGATACACACTGTCTGGTCATCGCCGACTCCTGCATGGCTTCAGGGAGATCAAGTCCGGCATGGTCGCCGGACCAGGCACTGCGCTTGTTTGGTCGATAGAACATTTCATGATCGGATTCGCCCGAAACTCATTTGTGCGTTTGCTCCTAAAGACGCTTGCCAGATTTGCGTTCTCCTGGATAAAGTATTTCGATCTACTCTTCCAACATCGAATCGCGTCTCTAGATGGTGCCTCATGTACCTATTTTTTCGGGTCTAGAAGTTCCCAAATCGTATCCGATGCAGATATAGTCACCAGATACAAGGGAGCAGGCGACTCTAAACCTCGAACATGAGCCGGTAGGCTCTACTGCCCAACCAAGCTAGCTTGGAAATTGAAGCTCAGCGGGCGGATGCTCTTTGTTGGGCATACCTATACTTGCGTGTGCATCAGGCGGCTTCGCAAAATAATTAATCTATTTCGAATGCGAATGAGCTTTTTGTTAAGGTTAGGGTACCTGGCCACAACTAGTTTTGCTAAAAACGGGGTGTTCAGCACGATAGCTGATAAGAGATCCGGCGCATGGCCTCGTAGGTGTGCAATAGCTCGCTTCAGTGCGCTGCCAGTTCGTTCGAATTTTACAGTCTCAATGATAAAACTTCGGCAAGCGCGCAAAAGCACACGGATTTTCCATTCCTCCAAATCGATCGGGCTTATACCTGATTTGGTGAGAGCTTCATGCCATAGATCAAAGTACATCCTAAGAACAGAGACCAACTGAGCCCAAGTTTTGTGACCTGTAAGGATGTTTTCCCCGTGATATCGGTAGACACAGACCAAGCCCTGTAAGACTCCGATCTTGAAACTAAGGGAAATCCGAAAGAAAAGATCGGCATCGCAAGAAATGTTATCTGGATCATGAAAGGCATGCAGATCAATCGCTGTTCGGCGATGAAATAGCACACCACATAAGATGAACTCTACAGGTTTGACTAGCTTGTCTCGGTTGATGAAGACCCGCTTTCCGTCTTCAATTCGATTGTATGGTATGCGCATACATACTTCTGCGCCCTCCATTTCGTAGAGTACCTTGCCGGGAGCATAGACCATTCTAATGTCGTCGTCCTCGGCAGCTAGCGCGAGCGCGCGCCTCACAAATGTTGGATCCGTCAGGTAATCATCGTCTGACAAGATGATGAACCACTCCGCGGAGGTGGGCCTATGAAGTAGTTGCGCCCAATTGCGGACCATTCCGATATTCTCGATGATCCTGATATATCGAAGGCGGCTATCCGTAAGGTAGCGTGATACCACGCGCTCAGTCTCATCAGAGGAGGCATTATCAGAAACGATGATTTCAAGCGCGGGATAATCTTGAGCCAACGCGCTTTCAATTGCCTGGGCAAGCAGGTGTGCCCGATTGTACGTGGGGATGAAGATTGAAACCCGTGGTGGGTTAACCTGCTGGTTGTTAGAAAGCATCGGCTGCTACACTGCTGGAGAGGGAAAGGAAAAGGCCCTTTGCTCGCGAAAGTAAAACACCACAAGTGAAGTTAATGAAAGCGCTACAAGAGCGGCGGCGGCAGACGCACGCACTACAACGGGCAGAGGCTCGAGTAGAATGGCCAAGCTATAGGCAAGAATAAAGAGGGGTACGAAAACAACTACGACCTGTTTTAGAGTGGCACTTGCGTATTGTTTTGCCGATATTCCAAACGTCCGAAGAGCGTACACAGGCACATACCAATTATTGGTTAGAAGTTGCGATAGCAGAGTCGCCAATGCAACTCCAATCAAGCCAAGTCTTTCCGACAAGATCAACGCAAGCGCAACATTCAATATCCCTGCCAGAACTGCCATGCTCGCAAAGACTATGTGACCTGCGGCCATTACGCCCAAAGCAAGAGACACATGATTCGCCTCCAGAAGAAAAACGAGCATCAGAGTAATGACCAGGAATCGGTCAGGTACGATCGAAGACCCAACCCAAATCGTAATAATGGATTCATAAAAAGCAAGAAAAACCGAGCACAACACGACCATCGTGAGCAACGCAAACTTGTTGTTAGCAAGAAGTAGGCGATTAAAATCCTCCCGGCGTTCCCCCGAATACAGGCGGCCGAGGGTTGGTACTGCAATCGATGCTGGAATTATCGCAAAGCCTACGAATGCAAACCCCATCTTGCTCACGGCGTCGTAGATAGGAACCAATGACACACTCAGCTTGCTTGCTATTACGAGGTTGCTCGTCTGAAAAATGAGGAGAGCGCCCAAGGACATCACTGCCCACCTCAGGCTCGGGCCGAGTAGCTTCAAGGCCACTCCTGTATTGATATCTCCATTCGGATACATCGCGGATAATCGGCGCATCCTGTGCCTCGAAAGCAGCAAGGCGAGCCCACCCTGAAAAAACATTCCAAGGCCAAACGAGAGTACATCCAGGTCAAACTGCAAAAGAAGGGCTGACAAAACCAGACCGGTTAACGCACAGATCGTTCGTATAACCTTAGAGAGTGATACGTGCCCAAAGCCTTCCAATCCTGCAAGGAAATTCAGGGCTCTTAGATTAAAAACCGTTCCCACTCCAAACAGAGTCCAAGCCACAAGAACTCTGTTGGCATGTGCCGCGGTGTCAAGGAGGGAAACCAGGTAGGCTGCACCAGCGGGTATGCATACAAAGAGAGCGATTAGACAAGCCGTATTGATAAGCCGCGCTTGTGTCGCCAACAGCCTTGACATTGAGCTGGATTCAGCGGCATTGTCCGCACCCGCTCTTCCCAGCGACAAGCTCATTTCGCGAGTTAGAGTTGGCCCGAAGCCAAAATCAAATAGCAATATATATGACGCCAATGTCATCACGACGAGCCACAATCCCGCGACGGGTCTGGAAAGATAGTCAACGACAAGTTTGAATTGGACTAACGAGACAACCACCGCTGTCACAAAGTACGCAATACCTGCGACATTTGCCCAAATAAGGTTGCTACGCTTATTCAACTGGGCCTTCTGCTGCGATAGTCTGGTGAATGCCGGAAACCAAATCTGTTCGCGGACTCCATCCCGGGAGAGAGTGTGAGGGCCGCCACGGACGCATGACTTCACGCGCTCGATAGGGACGCCCACCCCATTCAATGTTTGGGTGTCTACCCGATACCACTTCGTAGGTCTTTACGAGTGACCTCAATGAAACCAATTCACCAGACGAAACACCGTAGGACGCATTGCTGCCCCTTTTAACCCCAAGCACAAGGTCGCCGGCAATCTCGAAAGCATCGACGATGTCCTCTACATAAACAAGATCCAGCAACTGGTGACCTGGCGAAAACTTGATTGGAACTACAGAATGCGAAGCAGCCCTTAGAAGATTGAATAGCTTCTGGCGGGGATCATGGGGTCCATAGCTCTCAAAAAGCTTCAATGTGATGTTCCTAATTCCTTTGGCATTGCAATAAAACACGAGGAGATCCTCGGCCGCTTGCTTTGTAGCTGCGTAAAGAGAGGCCGGATCGTAGTCGTCTTGTTGATTGTGTTGCCAAGACGTGCCAACGCTAACGATGGCGTCTGAGCCCGTCTGGGCCATCGCCTCAAAAAGCTGAGTTGAAAAAAGGATGTTTGAATTAATCAGCCGTTCTAAGTCATCCGGTCCGTGTTCGGCGACAAAATAGGCTGCAAGATGAAACACCAACGTCGGCTGTACTTTCTGCAGCAAATTGGCTAGGGTGCCTGTCTCCCGACCTATTCGATGGATCACAAGCCGATCACGAAAAGTGTTAAGGAAAGTGCTACTAGGTTCGGTTCTTACGAGTATATGTACGTCGTAATCGGTATGAGCAAGTCGACGCGCCAAGTAACTCCCAATAAATCCTGTGGCTCCAGTGATGAGTATGCATCTCCGCGCGTGCATGGAAACCTAATAGCGGAATGGGGTAACAAACTTTTCAAGACTAGAGAAGCTTTGATCTCGTTCTGAAAGAATAGGTAATCCGGTCGGCCAAGTGATGCCTGCACTGTTCCAAAGAATTCCAGAATCGAGATCCGGGGCATATACACTTGTTACTTTGTAGGTCACAGTAGCTGTCTCCGAAACCACGAAGAACCCGTGAGCCAATCCGATAGGTACATATATCTGGTTTGCCTTATCCGTACTTAGCAGCACAGAATAGTGCTTGCGATACGTCGGTGAGCCCTGACGAAGGTCAACGACGACATCAAGGACTTCCCCGTGCGCGCAATAAACCAACTTTGCGTGAGCAGCAGGCGGTAGTTGAAAGTGCAGCCCACGTAGAACACCGCGCTGTGAAACCGTGTAGTACTCTTCCCTAAAATCCACCGCAAGCCCGTGTTGACGGAAGAAATCTTCGTGAAACGTCTTGACGAATTTTCCGCGGCTATCCGTCCGAATAGCCGGTATCATCTCATAGCAACTTGGAATTGTCGTCTCGTTTATTGTGAACATCAAAATCCGATTCCGAAGAACACTTCGAGCGCTTGGGCGCAATAATCAAGCATCTACCCTGTGAGCCCGCGATATACACCAATCCAAAAGTTCAAGTTCATGACTGTGTCGATGTTATCGAGAGCGCCACTGAAGCGATATTTACGGCGATCAAAGTAGGGCTGGCGCGTAATCAAAGCTATCCGATATCCGTCAGCCAGAAACCGGCGGGCAAGATGACTACCTAGAAAGCCCGTGCCGCCCGTCAGAAGGATGCTCGGCACAGCTGACACGGCCTCACCGGTACTGCATGGCGAATTCGACGAAACTCTGATGCATGTGTGCCACCATGGCCTCAGTCAGGCCGTGGTGGCAAGCTATAAGCATGCCACCTCTCATCACGCGGTCTGCCTGCGGATATCCGTCCGGTCCCACGCGCTTCGGCATGTCACGGAAGCCCGGCTGGCGGATTATGTTGCCAGTGAAGACAACGCGCGTCTGGATATTGCGCTTCTCGAGGAATATCTGCAGCTCTTTGCGCGTAAACGGCGCGGTGTCACGCAAAGTGAGCGGGAAGGCCAGCCAACCGGTGTAGGCTCCGGGCGTTTGCTTCGGAAGCACAAACCAGTCTTCGTACTGCTTAAAAAAGTCATACTGAGCGCAGAAGTTGCGAATGCGCGCCTCAATGTTGCCCTTGAGTTTGCGCAGTTGCACGAGACCGAAGGCTGCGCCCAGCTCGGACGGTTCAAGGTTGTAGCCCACCGTTTCGAAAACAAATTTCGCGTCGTAGTCTATGCCGTCGACTTTAACGTTGAACCGATTTTCGATGGTTTCGGACTCCTCAATCAGCGACGAGCTGCGGCCCCAGGAGCGCAAAAGCTTAGCGCGGCGTGCTTGCTTTCCGTCGTTCACGCAGAGAATGCCGCCATTGCCGGCACAGTTGATGACGTGTGAGCCGTAAAAGCTGGTGATACTGATGTCGGACCAGTGCCCACTGGAACGGCCGTTCAGGGTGCCACCGAGCGTGTCCGCTGAATCCTCGATCAACTTCAGGCCGTGTTTCTTTGCGATGGCACCCAAGCGCTCCCATTGACAGACATTGCCGATCAGATTGGGAATGCACATTGCACGCGTGCTCGGTGTAATCATTGCCTCGACTCGGTCAGGGTCAATGCAATAGGTACCCTCCTTTACGTCCACGAAGACTGGAGTCAACTGATTTGTTAGTAAGCACGACACGGTAGTGGCGAAAGTCAACGCGGGTGTGATTACTTCAGTGCCTGGCGGCAAATCTAAGATCTTGGCCGCCAAGAACAACGCCGATGATCCGGAATTGACCATGATGCCGTGGTTCTTTTC
>Ga0184637_10000342_pt1 | contig 34546 bp, 29 predicted proteins | sample PLM3_127_b2_FD_133143 | JGI IMG/M metagenome (GOLD analysis project Ga0184637, IMG submission 133143) | Groundwater sediment microbial communities from an aquifer in East River, Colorado, USA - PLM3_127_b2 | ecosystem: Environmental > Terrestrial > Soil > Riparian zone | place: USA: East River... | reverse complement strand
TGCATTCCACCGTCTGATCTGGGCCTGCATTCGCAATCGGTGGGTTGTTAATCGTGCTCGATGAACTCACCACCGTCACGCCTTTGAGCGTTCTCGTGAATGCGTCGCCCGAGTTCGAGATCCCCGAAACGTCAGTCTTGAACGTATAACTCCCGAGCGTGCCTGTCGCACCAAATGTGCTTGTGTACTTCCCATCGTTTGCTACCTCGTCGCCCCCTATTCCGTCATCACGAAAAGTCAGCGGCAAAGTGTTTCCGCTCGGCGTGGTAACGACGCCCGAAATATTTGCCCCGCGTATCGGCTGGAATAGTGGTACGTAATTCTGCTCATCCACCGTTGGAAACACTGGCCGGTCTACCAATGGATGTTCGAGATTCACTGTGGCCTTCATCGCTTGGCTGGGTAGGTACTCCTTCCTGTTGAACGCGAGGTTCGAGCTTATAGCGGTCAATCCTGTGACGCTGGCAGTGAATTCCTCACCGTTCGGTCCGGTGGCGACCCCCGTAATTTCCATGGTCCATTGCCCCGCACTCGGGCCTTGTATTTCGTAGAACTCGTACGTCAGTCCCGACGCAAAGCGAACGTTTGGATCGCTCCCTGCAACCGACCGATCGATACGGCGTCCTTGGGGATTGATGAGCACGAGGTCAAGATCGCTCCCTGGCCAATTCACGACAAATCGTGCCGTTGCAACGCTCGAATCTACCAGCACCGGAACGGTCGCCACCGTTCCCTGTGATACCCGAGCTTGAACAGTAGTAAGTCGCTGCTTACCAGTAAGAATGGACTCTATTTCGTCATAGATCTCGCCCAATTGTTCCGTGGATGCCGCGAATCGATAGAATCCTCTCGTTTGCGCCGCGATGCTGTTCAACAAGACAGCGTCGGCGCCGGCACCGAGACCGATCGAATAGACCCTCGTCTGCGTGCCAATAATTCCCGGGAGTACGTTTTGCACGAAGGGGCTCACATTTTGAACCCCGTCGCTAAGAAGTACCATCGCCCAAATCGGATCCAGGATGCCCTTGATCGGGTCCTCAATTCCCTTCGTCGAGAGTTCCTGCTGCCCGATCTGCAGCCCTGCCCCGATTGCCGTTCCTCCACTTGCAATCAAGGGATCGATCGCCGCTTTCGCCGTGACCCTGACGTTTTCGGTATCGATTTTGGTGAGAGGAAAGTTAACTGTGGCGGAGTTCGAGAAACTCACAACTCCTACTTTATCTTCGACCTTCATCAGGTCTATAAAGAGTTTCGACCCCTCCTTGGCTGCCGCCAATTTTGGCCCGAACATGCTCCCCGATCGATCTATGACGAGCGCCACATCGACGGGGTTGAAGTAGCTGAGAGGTTTATAGCCCTTGCGTCGTAGGTCAGCAATAAGGTATGGACGTTGACCGACCTTCCAGTCCGTGGACGATGCTTCATAGGTATCAACCTCCAGATCGGGGTTATCAGTAGCGACGAGCCTTACGTGGGTGCCTTTCAAGTTGAGAATATCGCCGCGTTTCAACTGCTTGTAGTCGGCGTTGCCAGAGCTGTCTAATAGGGCACGCGTTATATCCGGAAGAGTTGACGTCGAGAATTTTGTGGGGAATGCGAAACCCCATACGCGCGTAACAAAGCCTGAGCAGTCAACTCCCACTGCATAGCGACTTTCTACCGTCCATTCGTATGGTGGGTTTGTAGCTGTATTTCCGGCGCAGAGACCGTTACTCAGACCGGCGTTGAACGTCGCAAGAGTGTCATAGCCGCCCCATTTGTACGGCATCCCCTTGTTCTGTTGGCTCGTGCTCCACCAGCCCAGCACTGCGTTGTGTGTAGTAAAGCCACTTTCAGCTGTCTCGACTCGGACCCCGTCTAGCTGAATCGCGTGGCAGACATTGGCAGTTGACGGTGTCCAAGCATGGTTGAGAAACGTTTCCGCACGATCCATGATCTCTTGCCGCGTCAAAGCGTCGGCGACTGGAGACCAAGCAGCGAGATTAATGACGATGGCAAAGCCGCATATACCACTTTTCATTTCTCAATCCTCCTTTCAGCGAAAAGATCGCACCACAACAAATGAGGTCTGCAGGGGGAATGCAAAGTAGACGTCGCCGCCCGAACCTACCCTAGAACGCACGAACATGGTCCCGAGCTCTTTAGGTACCACCCCATCACGTATGATTTGATCCGAAATTGGCATCGATGCAACGAGTTCGCCCTTGCTGCTGTACTTGAGGATAACGTCCTCCCACCCATCGTGCTTGGCGGACTCAAACGCTGAGCGAAAATATAGATTCCCTCCCTGATCCACGCCAATGAAATAGACGTAGGGGCGACCCTTTGCCGGAAATGAGGGAAACGTCAGCGTCATTGACCGCTGGAGCACATTGTTGCGGTCATAAATCCGGATCAAGCTCATGAGAGGGTCCGCTGTTCCCGAGTAAGCGTAATAGGCATCTGGATCTTCAGATGGCATTCCCGCGTAAGAGCGATAAGCGTTGTCCTGCGCGCTTAGGGCCGAATACCGCTTAGCAAGTCCACCACTACTTTTGCTTTGCCGATCCCGATGCGCAAGCAATAATCGTCCGGACGTATCGAAGTAAAGACCAAGGTACGGCTGTTCAATCGATTTCGGTATCGCGTGTCGCGCAATGAGGTTGCCAGCACTTCCGTAGTGAAGAACCTCTTGGATGCCATAGCCAAGTACATACACTGAGCCGTCTGATGCAACGCGAATGTCGTCCGTCGCAGCGACCGGAAACGCACCAACGAACTTGCCAGTCGCATCGAACCGGACGACTCTTCCGTTGACACTGTCCAGAATGAGCACATTGCCTTGACGGTCAACGTCGAAACTCTGAGGAACTTGCGTATCCCCTGCATCAAGCTGTTTGGGCTCGAACAATCCGACCTGACCCAGTTGTGATCCCCAGGGAATAGCGAGCGCAATGGCTGACGCATACGTTTCCTTTGATGAGCTGGGGATCTGGATAGGTGACGCGTCGGGAGCTTTCGCACCCGAGGCGCGTCGATTAGTGGGTTCCCCAAACACCTGCGATGCTTGCTCGCTACTGCTTGCATCAGAAGTCTGCAAAGAGGAAACGACTGCGTCAACGGTTTCCGGGCTCCAGTGCACCTGTAAGGCAGTATTGGAGGCGCTGCTACTTGAGGTCGCGGCGAACGCCTGCTCCGATTGCGGGGCTTCTTTGCTATCGCCTCCGCCACCGTAGGCAGTCAGCACAAGCGTTGCCAAAATCGCGAGAAGGACAACGATTTTCTTAGATTTAAGTATGGCACTCATTGTCGAACCTTCGTTAAGGCGGAGCATTCCTTGGTGTGCATTGATTATTCAGAGTGATGGGTCGTTAGGACTGGACTTTCTTTGGGAGCAATGTCCGTTCCACTTAAGTCTCTCATCGCATATTATTTTGTCAACTGTGCGCATATTGCTTGGAGAAAAGGCTTATCAGAATCCGATGGAATTCTCCCCGCCTTCCGATACTGCTCGCAATCCCAGCGGTGCATGGGCCATTTTTCTGCCCGTCACGCAAACAAAGGGGGTCACGACCGGCAAAATCGTGTTCCAACGCAAGACCAAACGCCATAGAACAGATGTTCCATGTCCACTGGGCGGCCCGCCAATTGGATCGACCATTACTGGTGACCCGGCGACTGACTTCATCCTAGGGGGAGGCCCAAGCGTCATCGCTACTGATACCGCGCTGGCGCGTATGCTCAGTGTTCGGTCCGAACGCTACAAGAAGTGGGGCGCACGGCGCTGGTCTATGGGGGGGCAGCCAAATGAACAGCATTGACACGAGGCGCCTTGAGTTCGGCAGTTCTGCTGGGCAGCGACGATCGACCGAAGGGCCACTGACACTGGCGGAGCGCCGTGCGGCGCTCCTTGTTGCAGACGGCCTCACGTACAAGGAGGCGGCCCAACGTCTCAGCATTTCACCTGCGACCGTGCGCAACCAACTGCACAGCGTCTACAAGAAGCTGGGCGCGGTGAACAAGGCAGTGCTTTCCAAGCAGCTGAACACGACGCGCATCTAACGCCGCCAGCCCTACATCTTTGAAGTCGTCGCGGTGCCATCATCGCGTGTGGACGGCAAGGTCGCCGGCGCATCCCGCGTCTTCATCAGCTGACCGCTCTCCTCTGAGACGCGCCCATGCCGTTTCAAGCCAAGGTGGCCGAGGTTCGTCCCGATTCGCCGGTGGCCAGACTGATCCGGGACTACCCGAGGCGCCGGTCTCTGGCAGTCCTACTGGCAGCTCTATTGCTATCAGCGGTTGGAGATATCGAACGAGACACCAGCCGTGACCAGACATTGCCATCTTGCACGTAGCGCTGCTCAAATGACGGAAACTTTGTCGAGTCGCGGGCGCTCCAAGAGTGCTGTCGCTGATCGTCCACATCAGGCGTTTCCGTCCGGACGGGGTCTTGTGCCAAGTAGGCACTGCGAATTCTTCGGCGCATCTCCACACAAGATACGGGCGGAAAGGCTGACCCGCGTGGCACCCTCGACCCCGAGTACGACGCGCCGGGTTCGGTGCACAGTGAGCGCACCACCAGGCTCGCAAGCGCACTGGGGTCGTCCAGGACGATGAACTACGTGTATGACTTCGGCGACAACTGGCAGCATCGCATCAAGGTCGAGAAGACGCTGATGCCCGATCCTCAACTCAAGCTGTCGCTGTGCGTCGCCGGGGCCAACGCGACGCCGCCGGACGACTGCGGCGGCGTGTACGGGTACCTCGACTTCGTGGCCGCCGTGAGCGACCCGACCCATCCCGAGCATGCGGAGATGTGTGAGTGGATCGGCAGGCCTTGGGATCCTGCCGCCTTCGACATCGCAAACGCCAACTTCTGGCTCAACGACATCAAGCTCTGATCGTCAATAGGGCCTGCGGCGCCACGCTTACCGTTGATGCCGCCCACAAAGAGATGGCACACCAGACGACTGGAGCGGTCGATCTCGTAGCACTCGGCACTCGCGCGAGAAACCGATCGGAGCGATCTCCAGAAGTGACTCCGTCGCGGCCCTGCCGTGACGCTGGCCGGGTCGCTTCGACAAAGCAACTGTCAGATTGCTCGGATCACGGCCTCCCTTGTGGGAGACCTCCGGCGTGTCGATGTCCGATAGGCGAATGACGAACTTTGCGCCCGCGCCAGCCTTCAGCGTCACCGTGTCGCCATCCTTGACGTGCGAGACCTCGGCGCGGTGGATGATGAAGGCCACCTTGGCTTCTCTTGATGTCGGCGGCGGAACCGTCGCGCATCCGCTCGCAACAACAAGCACCAACGCGATCAACGCGCGTGTCCCATCGATCTTCATGATTGCTTCATCTCCCGCATCGATCCGAGCGGACTGTATTGGTGCGCGGACGGCGTAGAGGTAGGGACGTAGGGACGACTGGAGCTGTCCTGCCGGCTAAAAAAGCGTTGACGCAGAACAAAGGCTGCAACGGGAGCCGAGCCCGTTCCGGCCCCTCCACAACCTCCCTACGTCCCTTTGTCCACCCGGCGTGCCCGCCGGGCACGTTCTCGCGTCTTCATGAATCCTCCACCAGGAGTAGACAGCGTAAAGCTGCGTCATCTGCTAACGGATGAAGTAGCTTTACCAATGACAAGCATTAACGTGCCGTGCGCGTTGAGGACCCACCGAAGGACCTGGGGCCTCTCGCAGCAGGAGCTGGCCGACCTTCTCGGAATCGAGAGTCGCGCCCATGTTTCCCGCCTAGAACACGGCAAGCGCACCCCCGGTCTGGAGACTGCGCTTGCGTGTGCCACCTTATTCGGTGTGTCCCCTGACGAGCTGTTTCCGCAGCTCGCCGTCGCGACGGAAGAGAGGCTTCGCGAGCGTATCGCCCGACGCTTAAGGGATCCTCTGGACACTACCAGCATCTCCGGATTACGCAAGCGCGAACTCTTTGCGCGTGCCTTCTTCGAAGTTGGTGAACGTGAGCGTAACCATGCCGTCGCATGACGCGGGTTCATTCGCCGTTCATTCTCGCGATCTCCGCATCGCCCCGTGGTTTCGCTTTCGTCCTCTTCGAAGGACCAACGACGCCGTTCGATTGGGGAGTGAAGGACATTCGGGGCGAGAAGAAAAGCGCCGAGAGCGTTGCGGCAATCGAGAAGCTGATCAGCGAGTACCACCCGTCAGCACTCATCCTCGAAGAGGCGAGCAAAGCCGAATCCAAGCGTGGACCGCGCATCCGAGCGCTTCTCGACATGATCGCCAGTCTCGCGGAAGAAGAGGACATGCCGGTCTTTCGCTACTCACGCTCTGACGTGCGCGAGACGTTTGCGGAGCAAGAAGCACGCGCGCGACCCGAGATCGCGGAAGCGATCGCGACGCAGATTCCTGCATTCATGACGCGCTTGCCCCCAGTGCGAAAGCTCTGGATGAGCGAAGACCCGCGGCAGAGCCTCTTTGACGCTGCAGCGCTCGGGCTCACGTTCTTTGCGCGGGCAAAGCGCAAGAAGCCGTAGGCGCCGGGTGGTGCCCGGCCAAGGTGTGTCCGACTTTCGGGCACACCCGCCCGTGCGCCACCAAAAGCGCGGCAGTTCCTTGTTCATTCCCACTACCATCCCCAACGACTGTTCCTGCAAAGGAGGCCAGTTCATGAAAGAGAAGCTGGGCGACGCGAAACGCGTCGGCATCTGGATCCGCGTTTCAACGGAAGACCAAGTGAAGGGCGAGAGCCCGGAACACCACGAGCGCCGTGCGCGCCTCTATGCGGAGGCAAAAGGCTGGAACGTCATCGAGGTGTATCGCCTCGACGCGCTTTCCGGGAAGACCGTCAAGGACTACCCCGAAACCAAACGGATGCTGAAAGACATCCACAACGGTCACATCACCGGGCTCATCTTTTCCAAGCTCGCCCGACTTGCGCGGAACACGAAAGAACTCCTCGAATTCGCGGACAGCTTCCGCGAGTGCGATGCCGACCTCATCTCGCTCGCCGAGTCGATCGACACCTCCACCCCCGCCGGGCGCCTCTTCTACACAATGATCGCCGCGATGGCGCAGTGGGAGCGTGAGGAGATCGCCGAGCGTGTCGCGGCTTCTGTGCCGATCCGCGCGAAGATGGGCAAGCCGCTTGGCGGGCAGGCCCCGTTCGGGTACCGATGGCAAGAAGGCAAGCTCCTTGTCGATGCGGAGGAAGCTCCGGTGCGCAAGCTCCTCTACGAACTCTTCCGCGAGCATGGGCGGAAGAAGACGGTGGCCCGCCTCTTGAACGAGAAGGGCTACCGGACGCGGAACGGATCCGCCTTCTCCGATACCACCGTCGATCGGTTACTCCGTGACCCAACGGCTCGGGGCGTTCGCCGCGCCAACTACACCATCTCGAAAGACAACAAGAAGGCCTGGACGCTGAAGCCCGAGAGCGAATGGGTGCTGCTTGAAGTCGAGCCGATCGTGCCGGAGGAACTCTGGCACGAGTGCAATGCGGTCCTCGACACGGCGCGGGCCAAAGGAAAGCGGAAGACGCGAACAACCAAACAGCTCTTCGCCGGCGTGGCGCACTGCCACTGCGGACGGAAGATGTACGTCCCGTCCAACACGCCGAAGTACATCTGCTACGGTTGCCGCAACAAGATCCCCGTCGAGGATCTCGAAGCCATCTTCCATCAGGAACTCCGGAACTTCTTCTTCTCGCCCGAAGAGATCGCCGCCCACCTTGAACAGACGAATGACACGATCAAGAAGAAGGCCGAACTTCTCGAAACGCTCGAACGGGAGCGGAAGAAGCTGATCACCGAGGTCGACAAGCTATACGACCTGTACCAGTCGAGCATGATCGACAAGCACGGGTTTGGTGCGAAGTACCACCCGCTCGCCGAGCGGCAGAAGCAGCTTGAGAACGAGATCCCGGAGGTTCAGGCCGAGCTCGATGTCTTGAAGATCAGCCACCTGTCACAAGAAGAGATCGTCACCGAGGCGCGCGACTTGTACTCCCGCTGGACCACTCTTCCGTATGAGGAGCGGCGGCGGATCGTCGAAACGATCACCGAACGCATCGTGATCGGCGACGGCGACATCGAGATCAACCTCTTCTACGCTCCGCCCGTGTCGTCCCATGGAGGAACCAGCTCACAGCCTGGAGGTAGCGGCGGCTCCGCGCCGCCCTCAACCTCCCTAGATCATGGCAAGAGAGCAACGCAACTTCAGGGGTTCATTGCCGCCACCAGCTGAAAACTCGCCGGGAACTCCGCTTGGCGCGCGGCCCGCGAGATCGTGATGCGCCCGTTCTCCAATGGTTCGCGCAACGCCTCCAGCGCGGAGCGCGGGAATTCGGGCAACTCATCGAGAAAGAGCACACCGTGGTGAGCGAGCGAAATCTCGCCGGGCCGCGGCGGTGAGCCGCCGCCGACGAGTGCCGCCGAGGACGCGCTGTGGTGCGGTGAGCGCAGTACACGGCGGCCCCAATGCTGCGGTGCGAAGGCGTCGGCCAAGCTCAAAACAGCCGCCGACTGCAACGCTTGCGCTTCGCTGAGCGGCGGCAGCAAAGCGGTGAAACGCTGCGCGAGCATCGACTTGCCGGTGCCCGGCGGCCCGATCATCAACACGCTGTGGCCACCGGCCGCGGCGATCTCGAGTGCGCGCTTCGCACCCGCCTGGCCCTTCACGTCTCGCAAATCAGCCACCTCGGCCGGTCGGCTGGGTCTATGAACCGGTGCCTCGGGCAAAGGCACATCGGCATCACCCGGTAACAGCGATCGAACCACGTCGAGCAGGTGCTGGGCCGAGCGTATCGGCAAGCCTTCGACGAGCGCCGCCTCCAGTGCGCTCGCATGCGGCAAGACGAGCACGCGCGTCGACGCGGTTCGGCGCAGCGCGAGGGCCATTGCCAACGCGCCGCGCACCGGCCGCAGATCGCCGGCCAAAGAAAGCTCGCCGGCAAATTCGAAGCCGCGAAGCTTGGCTGCATCGATCTGTCCGCTGGCCGCCAGGATGCCGAGCGCGATGGGCAGATCGAAACGCCCTGACTCCTTTGGCAGATCCGCCGGTGCAAGGTTGACGGTGATGCGCTTGTTGTGCGGGAACTCGAGCCCGCTGTTGTGCAAGGCCGCGCGTACCCTCTCGCGCGCTTCTTTCACCTCGGTTTCGGCGAGCCCGACCAGAGTCACGCTCGGCAATCCGTTGGCGAGGTGAACCTCGACCGTGACCTCGGGGGCGTCGAGCCCGTCCAGGGCCCGACTGTGGATAACTGCCAGTGACATGCGCTCCCTCTCTTGGCGGGACCTCAGGTTCCGGGTCCTCTGGTCGCGCATTGTGCCGGCATCCGCATGCCTCGCGCCGACGCAATCCCTAGATGCCAAACTGCACCGCGAACGTGCACAATGCGCCCGGTTCGCCCGTAAGCGGTGCCTTTTCGCCTCGCCAGCGCCTCTATTCCGGGGTTACTCCCCGTCTTGGCGCAGTGGCATGGAACGTGCAGAACGTCACGGGGCTTTAGTCCCCAAGATTTTCAATCCAGGAGCGCGCAGCATGATGAATTCGAGGACGAAACTCGCCGTCGCGGCGATGTTGGCGGTTGTTTCGGCGTCGACCTTTGCCCAAGCGGCCAAGTCCCCTTGGACGATCAGCGGCAATGCCGGGCTTTTCAGCGACTACCGCTTCCGCGGCTATACGCAGACCGGCTACAAGCCCGCCTTCCAGGGCGGCTTTGACATCGCCCACAGCTCGGGCCTGTACATCGGAAACTGGAACTCCAACGTCGAGCAGGGCCTGTACAACGGCGCCAGCCTCGAGATGGACTTCTACGGCGGCTACAAGGGCTCGTTGGGCAACTTCGGCTACGACGTCGGCTACCTCTACTACTACTACCCGAACACCGGCGCACTCGGCTCGAGCAAGATCAAGAACGGCGAGTTCTATGTCGGCGGCTCCTTCGGCCCGGTGTCGGCGAAGTGGTCCTACGCACATACCCATTTCTTCTCGCTCGGCGATGGGCCCAGCTTCGCGACCCCGCTCGACACCAAGGGCTCGTGGTATCTGGACGTGAACGGCAATTTCGACCTCGGTAACGGCTGGGGCCTGCAGGGCCACTACGGCTACCAGAAGATCAAGAACGGCAAGAGGGCCTTCGCTCTTGGCTACACCTTCGCCAACGAGGATGCGGTATCCGACTACAAGGTCGGCGTCACGAAGGACTTGAGCGGCTGGTTGCTCGGCGCCGCGGTCGTCGGCACCTCGGAGGAGGGTCTGTTCCGCACGGCCGAGTCGGGCCTCAGGGAGAAGGCCGGCAAAGCCCGCGCGGTGCTCTCGGTTTCCAAGACCTTCTGATCGAGGTCCTCACTACAAGGAGACTGCAATGAAGATGGTGACCGCGATCGTCAAGCCGTTCAAGCTTGATGAAGTGCGTGAGGCCCTGAGCGCGATCGGCGTGCAGGGCGTCACGGTGACCGAAGTGAAGGGCTTTGGCCGCCAGAAGGGCCACACCGAGCTGTATCGCGGTGCGGAATACGTCGTCGACTTCCTGCCGAAGGTCAAGATCGAGGCCGCGGTTGACGACGCGATCGTCGACCGCGTCATCGAAGCGATCGAGGCGGCTGCGCGCACCGGCAAGATCGGAGACGGCAAGGTCTTCGTGTCGTCGCTCGAGCAGGTGGTTCGCATCCGCACCGGCGAAACCGGCAAGGACGCCCTTTGACGCGCACACGAAAGAGAACAAACATGAGAAAACTGATTGCTTCGCTCGCCCTCGGCCTCGCGGTCCTGGGGTTTGCCGGCGCGTCGTTAGCGCAGACGCAGGCGGCGTCGGCGCCAGCGGCCTCCGCGCCCGCTGCGTCCACTGCGCCTGCTGCGGCCGCGTCACCCGCGCCTGCGGCGTCCGCCGCGGCGGACGCGGCATCCGCCCCCGCGGCGGCTGCCTCGGCGCCGGTCGCCAACAAGGGCGACAACGCCTGGATGATCGTCGCCACGTTGCTCGTCATCATGATGACGATCCCCGGTCTCGCGCTCTTCTACGGCGGACTGGTGCGCAGCAAGAACATGCTGTCGGTGTTGATGCAGGTGATGGTCACGTTCTCGATGATCGTCGTACTGTGGGCGATTTACGGCTACAGCCTTGCCTTCACCGAAGGCAATGCGTACTTCGGCGGGCTCGATCGACTGTTCATGAAAGGCATCTTCGATCCAGCGACCGGCACCTTCGCGATGGCCGCAACCTTCAGCAAGGGTGTCTACATTCCCGAGCTGTTGTTCGCCGCGTTCCAGGCCACGTTCGCCGGTATCACCTGCTGCCTGATCGTCGGTGCCTTCGCCGAACGCGCGAAGTTCTCGGCGGTGCTGCTGTTCATGGCGCTCTGGTTCACCTTCAGCTATGCACCGATCGCGCACATGGTCTGGTACTGGATGGGCCCGGATGCGTACGCCAGCAAGGAAGTGGTCGACGCGATGAACGCCAAGGCTGGCCTCGTATGGCAATGGGGTGCGCTCGACTTCGCGGGCGGCACCGTCGTGCACATCAACGCCGGGGTGGCGGGTCTGGTCGGCGCCTACATGATCGGCAAGCGCATCGGCTACGGCAAGGAGGCGTTCACGCCGCACTCGCTGACGCTGACGATGGTCGGCTCGGCGATGCTGTGGATCGGCTGGTTCGGCTTCAACGCGGGCTCCGCGCTCGAAGCCGGCAACAGTGCGGTGTTGGCCTTCATGAACACCTTCACGGCCACGGCGGCGGCGGTGCTCGCATGGTGTGTCGGTGAGGCCTTGTTCAAGGGCAGGTCGTCGATGCTCGGTGCGGCGTCGGGCGCGGTCGCCGGCCTGGTCGCGATCACGCCGGCAGCCGGCAACGTCGGCCTGATGGGCGCGCTCATCATCGGCGCGGTCGCCGGCTTCGCTTGCCTGTGGGGTGTCAATGGCCTGAAGAAGATGCTCGGCGCCGATGACTCGCTCGACGTGTTCGGCGTGCACGGCGTCGGCGGTATCGTCGGCGCGCTGCTGACCGGCGTGTTCAACACGCAGGATCTCGGCGGCCCGGGCCTCGTCACCGATTGGGTCACCGCCACCGTCGGCTCGAACAGCATCGGTTCACAGGTCTGGATCCAGTTGAAAGCGGTGCTGCTGACCGTCGTCTGGTCGGGCGTCGTTTCGCTGATCGCCTACAAGATCGTCGATCTGGTGATCGGCCTGCGGGTCACGGAGGAAGAAGAGAGAGAAGGGTTGGACATCGCCACGCACGGCGAAACCGCATACCACAACTGAGCGAGATGATCCCCGCGAGGGGACCTCAAAGGCCACCTTCGGGTGGCCTTTTTGTTCGTCGTCCGGGCGCGCCGCGGGGTTTGAAACGGGCGACTCGGCATCAAATGCCTAGAATCTTTCAGTCCTCAGCGAGCACCGCACCATGGTCCCTCACCTCATCACCGCACTCACCGGGCCGATCAACGAGCTGGAGCAGCGCATCCTCGAATCGCTGCCTGCCATCGAGCGCTGGTTCCGCCTCGAATGGATGGAGCACACGCCGCCGTTCTACACCTCGGTCGACCTGCGCAACGCCGGCTTCAAGCTCGCGCCGGTCGACACCAACCTGTTCCCCGGAGGCTTCAACAACCTCACGCAGGAAATGTTGCCGCTGGCGGTGCAGGCGGCGATGGCGGCCATCGAAAAAATTTGCCCCGAAGCGAAGAACCTGCTGCTGATTCCGGAGCGGCACACGCGCAACACGTTCTATCTGATGAACGTGCAGCGGCTGGTGCAGGTCTTTCATCAGGCAGGCCTGAACGTCCGCTTGGGCACGCTCGACGAGACCATCAAACAGCCGTCTCGGCTCGCGTTGCCCGACGGGGGCGAATTGACGCTCGAACCGCTGCTGCGCACGCGCGGGCGTCTCGGGCTGAAGGACTTCGATCCCTGCACGATCCTGCTCAACAACGACTTGTCTTCGGGTCTGCCGACGGTGCTCGAGAACCTGCACGAGCAGTACCTGTTGCCGCCGCTGCATGCGGGCTGGGCGGTGCGCCGCAAGACGAATCACTTTCAGGCCTACGAGGAAGTGGCGAAGAAGTTCGCCAAGTTGCTCGGCATGGACCCGTGGCTGATCAATCCGATGTACACGCGTTGCGGCGAAGTGAACTTCAGCGACGGGTCCGGGCAGGAATGCCTGATGAGCAACGCCGAGGCGCTGCTTGGCAAGGTCAAGCGCAAGTACAAGGAGTACGGAATTCAGGAAAAGCCGTTCATCATCGTGAAGGCCGACGCCGGCACCTACGGCATGGGCATCATGACCGTGCGCGATGTGAAGGATCTGGCCGACATCAATCGCAAGACGCGCAACAAGATGAGCATCATCAAGGACGGCCAGGAGGTCAGTGAAGTCATCCTGCAGGAAGGCGTGCCGACCTACGAGCGCATCAATGACGCGGTGGCCGAGCCGGTGGTCTACATGATCGACCGCTATGTGGTCGGCGGGTTCTATCGCGTGCACGCCGAGCGCGGCACCGACGAAAACCTCAACGCCCCCGGGTCGAGCTTCGTGCCGCTCGCGTTCGCCGAGTCGAGCCAGCTGCCTCGAATCGGCATGAAGCCAGGCGCGAGCGCGCCGAACCGGTTCTACATGTACGGCGTGATCGCGAGGCTGGCGATGGTGGCCGCCAGCTACGAACTCGAAGCCACCGACCCCGACGCGGAGGTGTACGACTGAGGCGGCGCATCGGCCGGCGTACGGCCCCCGCGGGCCGGTGTTTCCGGCGTGGATGGTGCGGGGCACAATAGCCGTCCCTCAGGTTGCTCCGTGCGGTCCGCCGTGCGGCGTCAAGTGAATCGACCCCAACGCCCTACCTCCGGCCTCGCCGCGCTGACGCTCGGAGCCGTGGGCGTCGTCTATGGCGACATCGGCACCAGCCCGCTGTACGCGCTGAAAGAGGTTTTCGCCCCGGACCGCGTGCCGGTCACCCCGGAAAACATCATGGGCGTGCTGTCCATGATCTTCTGGACGCTGATGGTCGTGGTGTCGGTCAAGTACGTCGTGCTGATCCTGCGCGCCGACAACAACGGCGAAGGCGGACTGATCGCGATGCTTGCGCTCGCGTCGACCGCGGTGCGCGATCGCCCCAAGCTGCGCAGGCGCCTGCTGATCCTCGGCGTCTTCGGCACCGCGGTCTTCTTCGGCGACGGCGTCATCACGCCCGCCATTTCGGTGTTGTCCGCGGTCGAAGGCCTGGAGGTGGCAGCGCCGGGGCTGCATTCGTACGTCGTTCCGATCACGCTCGTCGTGCTGACGCTGCTGTTCGTCGTGCAGCGCCATGGCACCGGTGGCATCGGCCGGTTCTTCGGGCCGGTCACCGCGCTGTGGTTCGTTGTGCTGGCGGTGCTCGGTTTCGTGCACATCGCCGCCAATCCCTCGGTGCTATGGGCGATGAGCCCGCACCATGGGTTGCTGTTCATGTACTCGCACCCGGCGTTGACCTTCGTCGCGCTGGGCGCCGTGGTGCTGTGCGTGACCGGGGCCGAGGCGCTGTATGCCGACATGGGACATTTCGGCAAACGTCCGATCCGCCTCGCGTGGTTCGGCCTCGTGGCCCCGGCGCTCGTGATCAACTACTTCGGCCAGGGCGCCATGCTGCTCGCCAACCCGCAGAACGTGAAGAACCCGTTCTACGAGATGGCGCCGCCATGGGCGCTGTACCCGCTGATCGGGCTCGCGACGGCGGCGACGGTGATCGCCTCGCAGGCCCTCATCACGGCAGCCTTCTCGGTCACCAAGCAGGCGATCCAGCTCGGCTACCTGCCGCGACTGCGCATCTCGCACACCTCGGTGAGGGAAACCGGCCAGATCTACGTGCCGTTCATCAACTGGAGCCTGTACGGCTGCATCGTCATCGCGGTGATCCTGTTCGGATCGAGCAGCAACCTCGCGTCGGCGTACGGCGTCGCAGTGACGATCGACATGCTGATCACGACCACGATGACCTTCTTCGTCATTCACTACGGCTGGAAATACCCGTGGTCGCTGTCACTCGCCGCGACCGGTTTTTTCTTCATCGTCGACTTCGTTTTCTTCAGCGCCAACATCGTGAAGGTGCTCGAAGGCGGCTGGTTCCCGCTGGTGATCGGCGCGGTGGTGTTCACGCTGATGATGACCTGGAAGCAGGGCCGCGCGCTGATGGGCGAACGGTTGCACGACCAGGCGATCGACCTGACGAGCTTCCTGGAGGCGGTGTTCGTGAATCCGCCCAAACGCGTCGAAGGCACGGCGGTTTTCCTGGCGGCCGAGACCGGCGTCACCCCCAACGCGTTGCTGCACAACCTCAAGCACAACAAGGTGCTGCACGAAACCAATCTGTTCGTCGCGGTGAAGCACCACGAGGTGCCTTGGGTCGGCTTCAACAAGCGCTGCGAGATCGAGCCGCTCGGCCACGATTGCTGGCAGGTCACGCTGCACTTCGGGTTCAAGAACGAGCCCGACGTGCCGTATGCGTTGAAACTGCTGAGCAGCCGCGGCGTGAATCTCCCGGAGATGGAAACGAGCTACTTCCTGTCGCGTGACATCGTTGTCCCGACCATCGGCACCGGCATGGCACTGTGGCGCGAAAAGCTCTTCGCGAGCATGCACCGCAACGCCGCCGCCGCGGCCGACTTCCTGAACCTCCCGGTCAATCGCGTGGTTGAACTCGGCTCGAAGCTGGAAATCTGAAAGCCTTGCATGAAACTACTCTTCGTCGCCGACCCACTCGACAACTTCAAGACCTACAAGGACACGACGTTCGCGATGATGCGCGAGGCGGTGCGGCGCGGCCACTCGATCGCAGCGTGCGAGCCGAAGGACCTGAGCTGGGTCGCAGGCGGGCGCGTCACCGCGTTCGTGCGCGAGATCCTGCTTACCGGCCACGCCGACCGCTGGTACAGCCTCAAGTCGGAATCGAACGCGCAGGCGCCGGTGGCGCTGGCCGAATTCGGCGCCGTGCTGATGCGCAAGGATCCGCCTTTCGACAGCGAATATTTCTACGCGACGCACCTGCTCGAGCAGGCCGAACGCGAGGGCGCCCGTGTCTTCAACAAGCCGCGCGCCTTGCGCGATCACCCGGAGAAGCTCGCGGTGCTCGAGTTTCCGCAATACATCGGGCCGACGCTCGTCACGCGTGACGCCGCGCAGATCCGGCGCTTTCATGCCGAGCATCGCGACATCATCCTGAAGCCGCTCGACGGTATGGGCGGCAAGGGCATCTTCCGCGTCAGGGAAGACGGCCTGAATCTCGGCAGCATCATCGAAACGCTCAATGAAGACGGCGCACAGACGGTGATGGTGCAGAAGTTCCTGAACGAGATCGTCTCCGGCGACAAGCGCATCAGCGTCATCGATGGCGAGCCGGTGCCGTTTGCGCTGGCCCGCATACCGCAGGGCAACGAGATCCGCGGCAACCTCGCGGTGGGCGGCAAGGGTATCGCGCAGCCGCTGACCGAACGCGATCGCGAAATCGCCGTGGGCGTCGGGTCGATCCTCGCGGCGCGGGGCCTGTTGCTCATCGGGCTCGATGTGATCGGCGACTGGCTCACCGAAATCAACGTGACGAGCCCGACCTGCTTCCAGGAAATCATGCAGCAGACCGGCTTCGATGTCGCGAAGCGCTTCGTCGACGCGCTCGAGCACGCGCTCGCGTAGGGCATTCGCTCGATGGCGGTCCTGTCGCTTTCCGATGCGCACCTCGCGTACGGCCATGTGCCGCTGCTCGACGGCGCGGCGTTTGCGATCGAAGCGGGCGAGCGCGTCGGGTTGATCGGACGCAACGGCGCCGGCAAGTCGTCGCTGCTGAAGGTGTTGGCCGGGATCGAGAAGCTCGACGATGGCCTGCTGCAGGTGCAGCAGGGCCTGAGGACTGTCTACGTGCCGCAGGAGCCGGTGTTCGACGCTGACGCGAAGGTGTTCGACGTGGTGAGCGTGGGTGTCGCCGAAGCGAAGGCGCTGCGGCAACGCTACGAGGCGCATGCCGAGGGCGATGACCTCGACGCGCTGCAAACACGCATCGAGGCGCTCGGCGGCTGGACCTGGGAGCAACGTGTCGAGACGACGCTGCACCGGCTTGCGCTCGATGGCGATCGCACGCTCGGCACGCTGTCCGGCGGCTTGAAGAAGCGTGTCGCACTGGCGCAGGCCCTGGTCGCCGCGCCGGATGTGCTGCTGCTCGACGAGCCGACCAACCACCTCGATCTGGACGCGATCACGTGGCTCGAAGAACTGCTCGCCGATGCAGGCGGCGGCTTCACGGGCAGCCTGGTGCTGGTCACTCACGACCGCGCGTTTCTCGACGCGGTGTGCACGCGCATTGTCGAGCTCGACCGCGGCCGATTGCGCAGCTACCCCGGCAACTTCGCGGCCTTCGAGTCGGCGAAGGAGCGCGAGCTGGAAGCCGAAGCGCTGGCGTTCGCGCGCGCCGACAAGCTGCTCGCGCAGGAAGAAGTGTGGGTGCGCAAGGGTGTCGAGGCGCGGCGCACGCGCAGCGTCGCGCGCATTGCGCGCTTGAAGGCGCTGCGCGAACAGCGCGCCGCGCGGCGCGACGTGCTCGGCCGCGTGCGCCTCGAAGTCGATGCCGGCACCGCGAGCGGCAAGATCGTTGCGGCGCTCGAGAACGTCTCGAAGTCCTACGGTCCGAAGGCGGTGGTGCGCAACTTCAGCGCGACGATCCTGCGCGGCGACAAGGTCGGGCTCGTGGGCCCGAACGGCGCCGGCAAGACCACGCTGCTGAAGCTCATCCTCGGCGAACTCGCACCCGATGCCGGCAGCGTGCGCCAGGGGACGAAGCTGCAGGTCGCGTACTTCGATCAGTTGCGCGAGGTGCTCGATCCCGAAGCGACGCTGGCCGACACGATCAGCCCGGGCAGCGAGTGGATCGAGATCGGTGCGCGGCGCTCGCACGTGATGAGCTACCTCGGCGACTTCCTGTTCGCGCCGGCGCGTGCGAACTCGCCGGTCAAATCGCTGAGCGGCGGCGAGCGCAATCGCCTGCTGCTCGCGCGCCTGTTCGCACGGCCGGCCAACGTGCTGGTGCTCGATGAGCCCACGAACGACCTCGACATCGACACGCTCGAATTGCTCGAGGATCTGTTGCAGTCCTTCGACGGCACGGTGTTCCTCGTCAGCCACGACCGGCGCTTTCTCGACAACGTGGTGACGAGCACCATCGTCAACGAGGGCCCGGGCGCATGGCGCGAGTACGAAGGCGGCGTCGAGGATTGGCTGACGCAATCGCGACGCGCCGCGGCGCTGCGCGACGGTGACGCTGCCACGTCGCCGGCGGTCCGCAAGGGCAGCTCGGTCGCACCACCCCCGCCGCCGACGCGCCGCAAGCTCAGTTTCAAGGAGCAACGCGAGCTCGACGAGCTGCCGGCCCGCATCGAAGAGCTGGAGAACGAGCAGAAGACGCTTGCCGAGCTGCTCGCGAAGCCCGGGCTCTATACCGAAATGCCGCAGCGCGTGGGCGAAGTGCAGTCGCGCTATGACGCCATCGACAAGGAACTCGTCGAGTTGCTCGATCGATGGGAAGCTCTCAGCAGCCGTTAGCCAGCTAGCACTAACGCTATCGCTAACGGCAGTGCTTGCTCAGTCGTTTTCGCGCAGCGCTTTGACCAACGCCAACTTCTGCGCGCGGCGCTCAGCCGAGGCGCCGCGGCCGTGCTTGCCGGCCTTGCGCTTCAGTGCGGACACGACCACTGGATTGCGCGGCTTCGGCCGGGGGAGTTTCAGCTTGAGCTTGCGGGCGGAAGGCATGCTGCCGCCGTGACGGCGCTCAGCGTCCGGCGAGCCCGCCGAACCACGACGTCTCGCTCGCCGCCTCAGGGTGCGTGCGGCTGACGATCAAGCCCGACTGCAGGTACAGCGCATTGAGCAAGCGTGTCGCGCGTTCGCGGTCGAAGCCTGGCCACAACGACATGTCGCGCAGGTTCGTGGTGCTGCGCTGCAGACGGTCGACCGCGGCGAGCAATGCGCCACTCAGTCGCAGACCGCCGAGGTCGAGGCCGGGGGCGACGCGGTACGCCGCAATGCCCGCGATCTCGGGCAACAACTCCGTGCGATTGCCGCGCAGCGCGAGCTCCCACAACACGTGACCGAGCGGAAAGTGCAATTCCCGGTCGCCGACCAGCGCGCCATGGTCTTCATCGGTCGGTGGGCGCAACGTGGCAGGCTCGACATGCAACACGCGCAGATCGGTCACGCGGGCATCGAGCATGGTCGGCACATCCAGCGGGCAGTGCACCAGGCGTTCCTGCGGGAACACCGTCATCGGAATCACCTTGTCCGACCACTGCAAGTGGATCGTCACGCTTTGCGAATGGCGCACGCAGGCAGCGAGCACTTCGAGCGCTTCGCTCGTGCCGCCATCCTGCTCGAAGCGCATCAGGTCGGCGGTGAGAGACGGACCGAGCGACGACAGTCGGGAGTTCGTCGCGCTGTTGTCCTGGTTGGTGAGATCGTCGAGGTATCGCTGGAAAGCGCTGATACGCATCAACTCCGGTTCACCGAACGGAATGGTGGGCTCAAACATGTATCAGGGGGATGGAAACGAGTATGAATGTAGGATAAGTCGCAGCGGCGGGCCAGCGCCTGTCACCGAATCGGGGGATAGGGCTCAGACGAGAAGGCGTGCGTTGTCCAGAGCGCGCCAGAAGCGCCCGTCCTGGGTCGTTGCAAAGTTGATCCGCATCAGCGTGGTCGGCCGGTGCGTGGCATGAAACAACGCGCCCGGGGCGAGCAACCACCCATCGTCAAGCATGACTTGCGCCAGCTGCTCGGTATCGACGCCGACGTCGACCCAGCCGAACAGCCCGCGAGGCGTCGCAGCGAATCGGCAGCCGACCGACTCGGCAAGCCTGACCGAGCGCGCGCGCGCAGCGTCGAGCTTCACTGCCACGCGTTCGGCGTGGCGACGCAGCGCACCTTGTTCGAGACACAACGCGATCGCCTGTTCGGTGAGGCTCGGCGTCGTGAGCGTCGACAGCAATTTGGTGTCGATCAATCGATCGACGAGCGATGGTGGCGCCGCGAGGAAGCCGACCCGCCAGTTGGGGGCGAGGATCTTCGAGAAGCCCGACACGTAGATGGTTCGCTCGAGCCCGTCGAGCGCTGCGAGCCGCGGCAGGTACGCCGGAGCAAGATGCGAATACGTGTCGTCTTCGACGATCATCAGGTCGTGCGCCTGCGCGAGCTTGAGCAGCCGGTGGGCGCAGCCGAGCGACAGCGACGCGCCCGTCGGGTTGTGCAGCACCGACACCGTTACGTACAAGCGCGGGTGATGCGAGCGCAGCAGTTGCTCCATCGCGGCAAGGTCGGGTCCTTCGGTGCCGCGCGGCACCGGCAACACGCGCATGCCGAGCGCCTGCAGACGTGCGTACTCGACCGACCATCCAGGCTCGTCGACGAGCACCGGATCGCCGGCGCGCAGCAGCGTGCGCGTGACGACGTCGAGCGCGTGCGTGGCGCCGATCGTGGTGACGATCTGCGAAGGTTGCGCGTGCACGCCATGGTCGGTGAGCCGGGTGGCGAGCGCGTTGCGCAGTCGCAGGTCGCCGGCCGGGTCGCCGTAGCGCAGCGCGAGCGCCCCGAGCCGCGTGCCCGCGCTGACGCGTCGAAGCGCGCTCGACAGCACCGCGAGGTCGAGCCATTCGACCGGCAACGTGCCGAGACCCGGCATCGGTTGCGCGCCGGGCGGCTGAAACATGCCGCGAATCAGCATCGTCGCGCTGTTGGGCAGCGGGGCTTTCGGGGTGTCGTCATGTCGTGCAGGCGTCGTGGCCGTAGCACTGCCGACCGGCTCGCGCACGTAGAAGCCGCGCTGCTTGCGCGCGACGACGAGGCCCTGCGCGAGCAACTGGTCGTACGCCGCGACGACGGTGTGCGGGCTCACGCCGTGGCGGCGTGCGCATTCGCGCACCGATGGCAAGCGGGTGCCGGGCGCCAGCAAACGCTGGTGGATGCGCTCGGCAAAGCGTGCGAACAATTGTTGCGTCAGCGTCTGGTCGGCGTGGCGCGCGAGCAGCGGCGCACCGGCGGCGCCGCCTTCGTGCGCGGCTCGCTCGGGACGAATCGGATGCATGTGTGTCGGTGCGTTGGCCAATACAGATGTGCGCCTGAAACGGCGAAGTGTACTGGGTCTGTGCTGGTCGACGACTCTAGACTGCCCGCATGTCGACCGAGCAGGCCACCCAACAAATCGCATCGTCGCGCGACGAAACCCGCGGGCTGATGCTCGGCGCGCTCGGTGTGGTGATCTTTGCGCTCACGCTGCCGATGACTAAGCTCGCGGTCGGTTCAGCGAGCGATCCGCAGTTGCCGCCGCTGTTCGTCACCGTCGGCCGGGCCGCGGGGGCCGGATTGCTGAGCATCGCCTACCTGTGGCTCACGCACGCGCCGCGGCCGAAACCCTCGCAGTGGCGCATGCTCGCGGCGACCGCGGTGTGTGTCGTGATCGGCTTCCCGCTGTTTCTCGCGCTCGCACTGCTCCACGTCGAATCGATGCACGCGGCGGTCGTCACCGGCGTGCTGCCGCTGGGCACCGCGGTGATCGGTGCGCTGGTGCTGCGCCAGCGCGCGTCGTTCGGTTTCTGGGCCTGCGCGGTGATCGGTTGCCTGCTGGTGCTGGCCTTCGCGTGGCAAGCGGGAGGCGCGCTGCGCATCGCCGATGGCATGTTGCTGTTCGCGGTGCTGTCGGCGTCGCTCGGATATGTGGTCGGCGCGCGGCTGTCTGCGCAGATGCCTGCGCAGGCGGTCATCTGCTGGGTGCTCGTGCTGTCGCTGCCGTTCACGCTGCCGTTGATGCTGTGGCAATGGCCCGACCAGCCGGTATCGCTCGCGGCGTGGGGCGGATTCGCTTACGTCACGCTGTTCTCGATGTGGCTCGGCTTCTTCGCGTGGTACCGCGGGCTCGCGCTTGGCGGCACCGTGCGCGTGAGCCAGGTGCAGCTCGTGCAGCCTTTCCTGTCGCTGCTGTTCGCGGTGCCGCTGCTCGGCGAGCGTCTCGAAGCGACGACGGTCGTGTTTTCGATCGCGGTGATCGCCACCGTGTTCATCAGCAAACAGATGCCGATTCAACCCCCGACCCGGAGTGCCGCATGACAGATCCAGTGTCAACCAGTTCAGCGCGGGCCGAGCGCCGGGCCGCTCCCAAGCCGGCCCGTGTCCCCTTGGGGGACCGTCCGACGTACTCGTCGGACGAGGGGATGTCATTCACGCTCGCCCGGCGCGCCCGCAAGATGAACCCTTCGGTGATTCGCGAGATCCTGAAGGTGACCGAGCGGCCCGGCATCATTTCGTTTGCCGGTGGGCTGCCGTCGCCGCAGACCTTTCCCGTCGAGGCGATGCGCGAGGCTTGCGCAAAGGTGCTGCGCGACACGCCGCACGAGGCGTTGCAATACTCGGCGAGCGAGGGCTACGGGCCGCTCACCGAATGGGTCGCCGCAGAGCTGGCGCATCAGGGCCTGCAGGTCAAGCCCGCGCAGGTGCTGATCACGACCGGCTCGCAGCAAGGTCTCGACCTGATCGCCAAGGTGTTGATCGATGCCGGCAGCAAGGTGCTTGTCGAATCGCCCACGTATCTCGGCGCCTTGCAGGCCTTCACGCCGATGGAGCCGCTGCTCGCCGGCGTGCCCGGCGACGAGGGCGGCCCCGACGTCGATGCGATGGCGGCGATGGCGCCGCAATCGAGGTTCTTCTACCTGCTGCCCAACTTCCAAAATCCGACCGGCCGCACGATCGTTGAAGCGCGGCGCGCCGCGATCGCAGCGCGCGCAGCCGATCTGAACCTGCCGCTCGTCGAAGACAACCCGTACGGCGAGCTCTGGTTCGACGCACCGCCGCCGCCAAGCCTCGCGGGGCGCCACCCGCACGGCTCGATCTACCTCGGCTCGTTTTCGAAGGTGCTCGCGCCGGGGTTGCGGCTGGGCTACGTGGTCGCGCCGCAAGCGCTCATGCCCAAACTGCTGCACGCCAAGCAGGCGGCCGATCTGCACACGCCGAGCTTCAACCAGCGCATCGTCCACGAAGTGATTCGCAACGGCTTCCTGCGTGAGCATGTGCCGACCATTCGTGCGCTGTACAAGATGCAGCGCGACGCGATGCTGGCGGCGCTCGGTCGTCACATGCCCAAGGGCGTGTTGTGGAACAAGCCGGCCGGCGGCATGTTCCTGTGGCTGCGCCTGCCTGCGTCGGTGAGCGCGGTGGACCTGTTGCCCAAGGCGGTCGCGCAGGGCGTGGCATTCGTGCCGGGCGCGCCGTTTTACGCCGGCGTGCCCGAAGAAAACACGTTGCGGCTGTCGTTCGTCACCGCGAGCGCCCAGCAGATCGATACCGGCATCGCGGCTCTGGCGCACGTCGTGCGCGAGGCGATGGAAGGAACGGCCGCATGAGCGATCGACCGCTGAAGACCTACAAGGGCAGCTGCCATTGCAAGGCCGTGTGCTTCGAGATCGACACCGACCTGCCCGAGCTCACCACCTGCGACTGTTCGATCTGCCGGCGCAAGAATGCGCTGATGGTGAAGGTGCACGAATCGAGCTTGCGGCTGCTCGACGGCGCGCAAGCGCTCAGCGAGTATCGTTTCCACACCGGCACCGCGCGCCACTACTTCTGCAAGGCCTGCGGGATCTACACCTTCCACCGCAAGCGCGTGGCGCCCGACCACTACGGTGTCAACGTGCACTGCCTCGAAGGCTTCGACGCCACGGGCGTGCCGGTGCGCGCGACGCGCGGATCGGCCCTGCCTTGAGCTCGGTGGCGCGATGAGATCCAGAGCGTTTCGCCAGGTCGACGTTTTCACGAGCGAGCCGTACCGCGGCAACCCGCTTGCCGTGGTGCTCGATGCCGACGATCTCGATGACGATCGGATGCAGCAGTTCGCCCGCTGGACCAACCTGTCGGAGACGGCGTTCCTGCTGTCACCCAGCGATGCGCAAGCCGACTATCGCGTGCGCATCTTTACCCCGGGCGGCGAGCTGCCGTTCGCCGGACATCCGACGCTCGGCAGTTGTCACGCCTGGTTGGCAGCGGGCGGTGTCGAGCGCACGCCAGGGGAAATGGTGCAGCAATGCGGCATCGGCCTGGTGCGCATCCGCCCAGACGGCGAGCGGCTTGCCTTTGCGGCGCCGCCGATGCGCCGGCGCGACGTCGAGCCCGTGCTGTTGCACGCCGTCCTGAACGCGCTTGGCGTGAATGCGCAACGCCTGCGCGCCGCCCAGTGGCTCGACAACGGGCCGCAATGGCTGGCGTTGCTGCTCGACGACGCGAGCACCGTGCTCGCCCTCGAGCCCGACCATGCCGCGCTGAAGTCGCTGGCAAAGGTCGGCGCCGTCGCGCCGCATCGGCCCGGGGGCGACTGCGCCTTCGAGGTGCGCGCCTTCGCGGCGCAGGTCGGCATTCCCGAAGACCCGGTGACTGGCAGCTTGAACGCGAGCCTCGCGCAATGGCTTATCGACGCCGGTGCGGCGCCCGAGCGCTACGTCGCTGCGCAGGGGACGAAGCTCGGCCGCGCCGGCCGCGCGCACCTGCAACGGCACGACGGGCAGGTGTGGGTCGGCGGCGGGAGCGTCACCTGCATCGAAGGCCGCGTGACGCTGTGAGCGGCTTCGTCGATCACCTGGTGGTCGCGGCGGGCTCGCTCGACGAGGGCGTCGCGTGGTGCGAGGCGACCCTTGGCATCACGCCCGGACCTGGCGGCAGGCATCCGTTGATGGGAACGCACAACCGGCTCTTCTCGATCGCGACCCCGGTATTCCCGCGTGCCTACTTCGAGATCCTCTCGATCGATCCGCAGGTGGCCGAGCCTGATCGAAAGCGCTGGTTCGACCTCGACGACCCGGCCCTGCGCAAAGCGGTGGCACATTCGCCGCAACTGGTGCATTGGGTGGCGCGCGTCGACGATGGGGCGCGGGCGGTGGCCGCGTTGCGTGCGCGCGGCATCGACCGTGGGCGCTTGTTGGCCGCCTCGCGCGAGACGCCGCGCGGCGTCCTGCGCTGGCAGATTTCAGTGCGCGACGACGGCATGCGCCTTTGCGGCGGTGCGCTGCCGACGCTCATCCAGTGGGGTGGTGTGCACCCGGCGGATGCGATGCCGCAAAGCGGTGTCTCGCTCAGAGCGCTGCGCCTGCGCGCGCTCGACGTCACGGGGCTGGCCGGCGCGCTCGGCGCGATCGGCCTTGGCAGGCTGCCGGTCGAGGCGGGCAGTGACGGCATCGAGGTCGAACTGCAAACGCCGCGCGGCCTCGTCGTGCTGGGTTCGCATCCCTGATATCGCGCGCACAGTGGAACCGGCGGCGAGTCGCCGCTACCATCATGCCCATGCTTCGCCGCACGGCACTTTCCAGCTTTGCATCGGCTTGCGCGACGGCGCTGCTGGCCGGCTGCAGCGTGGAGCAGACGGTCGTCGACGGGTCGCGCGCGCCGGGCTACGCACTGCTCAGGCATGCGCCGCGGCTGGCGCTCGTGCTGTCGGCCGGCGGCCCGCGCGGGTTCGCGCACGTGGGGGTGCTGCGTGCGCTCGACGAACTGGGAGTGCGGCCCGACCTGATCGTCGGCGCGTCGATCGGCTCACTGCTGGGTGCCGCGCTGGCGGCCGATCTGCCGATCGATCGCATCGAGGAACTGGCGTTCGACTTCGATTTCTACAAGCTCGTGCGGTGGTCGCCGTGGAACGGCATGCAGCTCGATGGCGCGCGCATTGCCGAATTGCTGCGCGACACGCTGCGCATCAGCGAATTCGCCCAATTGCGCCGGCCGCTGGCCGTCGTGGCTTCCGATCTCGAGCGCCAGGCGCCGATCGTCTTCACGCAGGGGGACCTCGGCGTCGCAGTCCAGGCCTCATGTGCGATTCCTGGACGTTTTCCGCCGGTGCGCATCAACGGGCGTGATGTGGTCGACGGCGACGTGCTCAGCCCGTTGCCGGTGAAGGCGGCGCGCGATCTGGGCGCGGCGCGCGTGATCGCTGTCGATGTCGCCGTGCACATGGACAAGCCGCGGCCCGAAGGCGCGGCGCGCTACCTGGAAGGCGACCGCCTCAAACGCGCGCAGATCGATGCCGAGGCACGATGGGCCGACCTCGTGCTGCACCCGTACTTCGGCTACTGGGTGAACCTGACCCGCGAATACCGTGTCGTCAGCGCGCGCGCGGCGTACGAGCAAACGATGGCGCAGGCCGATCGCCTGCGTGCGCTGATGCAAGGCGCCACCGTCGTTGCCTGACTGGCGCACGAAGCGCCGCGCGTTTCAGTGGCGCCAGCGCCACGCGCCGAGCACGCTCTTCCAAGCCTGTTCGCGCTGCGGGTCTTGCGCGCGCGCGAGCTGCGTGTAGCGGTGCATCACGACCGCAACGCACATCAGCAGCAACGCGGCCAGTGCGCTGACCAGCACGATCACTGCGCGCGCCGGCTTCGACTTGCGGTCAGGCGGCAGTGCCGTGTCGACCACTTGCAGCCTTGGACCTTCCTTCGCCTCGTCGAGCTTGGCGACCTCGTACTGGCGGATCATGCTTTCGAGCAAGGCTTCCTGAATCTTGAGCTCTCGCCGCGCGCGCACGTAGTCGATCGCCGCCTCGGGAATCTTGCCGACCGGCATGTCGACCGCGCTGCCGGCACTGCCCGGACTCGACTCCATGCGTGCGAGCTCGGCGCGCAGCGCGCGCAATTCCGCGGCAAAGCGTTGCACGTCGGGGTTCTGGGGCGTGGCGATCGTGCGCAGCACTTTCAGCTGAACCTCGCGCTCGGCGATCTGCGCACGAACAATCGCAGCACCGGTGATCAGCGCCTCGGCTTGCTTGTCGAGCACGATCACGCCGGACCTTTCCTGCACCGCTCGCAGGTCATGTTCGGCCTTGACCAGGTGCTCCTTGGTCTCCTTCAATTGCTGCTCGAAGAACACGCGGCGTTGTTGCGCTTCGCTCACCGTAAGGCGGGAGAGCACCTTTGTGATCTCGCTCGCATGTGCGTTGGCCAGATCGGCGGCGAACTGCGCTTCGGTGTCGTCGACCTCGACGCTGATCACACCCGACTTCTTGTCCGAGCTTATGCGCACGAACTTCGGAAAAGCCTTGCGCAGCTGCTCGTAGGACTTGAAATCCCAGCGCTTTCTCAAGTCGAAGCGATCGGCGAGCGCGCGCTGCACGCTGTCGCTCTTGAGCAATGCGACGTACATCTCGTCGGGCGTCTTCGGCGTCATCGAGCCTGCCAGTCCACTCAGCGCTCCGAGAGCGGCGATCGCCGCTGCTGGCGGGGACTGCTGCTGCGAAACCGGTGGCAGCAAGCTGGCACGCGCGGTGTATTCGTTGGGCAGCAATACGGCGATCACGGCGGAGACGACCGCGACGGCGGCGGTAACGCCGGCGATCCATCGCTTGCTCTCGCCGAGCCACGTCAGTATCTCGAGCATGCTGACGGTCGGGCCTTCGTTGAATTCGTCGACCGGTGCGTTTGCCAGATTCGGATCCGGTTCCATTGCGCTCATGCCGGCCTCAGTTCCTGCGCAACGTCACGATGGCCGCCGCGCCCAGGCCAAACTGGTAGAAGATCTGCGAGACGTCCTTCAGGTTACGCACCAGCGCGCGGCCCCAGGTCTCGTAGTCGAGCTGGTTCGGAATGATCAGCGCGTCGCCCGGGTACAGCTGCTGCGAGCCGATGCCTCCGCCGATGCCGAACCATCCGCGCCGGTCGCCCGCGTGCATGACGGTGCCATCGGCGCGCAAGACGAACATGGCCGACGTTTCAGCGGTGTCCTCGACGCCGGCGAGCCTCAAGTAGTCGTCCGCGGTGCGGCCGGGCTTCCATAGGTAAGCGTTGTTGTTGGCCACGGCGCCCGCGACCGTCACGAAGCCGGGTCGTGCAGGCACGATGATGCGGTCACCGGCCTCGAGCGGCACATCGGGCAACGCGTCGAAGTTGGCGCGCTGATAGTCGAGCTCGAGCGCGATGCGGCCGTTGGGCCGCAGAGAGCGCAGGCGTTGCAGCTGCGCCTGCGTCGCGGCTGAGCTGACGGTTGTGCTGCGGGCGGCCGGATCGTCGAATCGTTGGTTGGCCGCTTCACGTGCCGCCTGCGTCGCCGCCAGCGACTCGAGCCGCTGCACTGCCGATTCGAGGTTCTCTTGCTGGCGGCGGCGCGTTTCCTCGCGCGAGAACTCGAGGCCGTACACATAGGCGTGTGGCGTGAAGCCGCCCACGCGCGCGATCAACTGCTTGAGCGTTTCGCCCGGCAGTAACTGATACACGCCGGCACTCGCCACTTCACCTTCGAGCGACACCAGCCGCGTCTGCTTGGCGACTGGCACGCGCAGGTCGCGCTGGCTGTATATCGTGACCACGTCGCCTGGCATCAGTTCGATGTTGTGCTGCGGGTCAGCCTGCAACACCGCCGCGCCGAGGTTGAAGGGGATCACCTGCGTGGTCAACTCCTTTGGATTCAGGCGCTCGATGACCGCGTAGTCCCAGTTCAGTTCATCGAACAGCGTGACCGGGGGCCGGCGGGTGCCGTTGGTCATGCTCGGGGTGACCAGATCATGCTCGCGCTCACCGTCGCGGCGTATGCGTCTTGTGTCGCCATTGCGTGTGTCGGCGCGATCCGTACGGTCGAAACGATCAGGGCGATCGGCGCCATCGACGCGGTCGGTCCGATCGCCGCGCTCGGAGCGATCAGTGCGATCGCTGGGCTCGGTCCGGTCGCCGCGCTCGAAGCGGTCGCGCCGCTCGCCGGGTCGCGATGCCGATGGCCTGCGGCGCCCGAATTCGTCCACTTCTTCTTCGATGATCTGCACCAGCAGATTCTTGCGACGATAGAAGTCCGGCGAGACCAGCGCGTCCCCGTCCGGGATCAGGTCGCGAATGCGCATCCCCGGCGTGAATGGATAGCGCAGCGGTTGCGCCACATGGCCGCGCAACGTGACCGCGTTGGCGAACTGTGGCGAGATCGCGAGCAGCGTCAGCAGGTCGCCGTCGCGCAAGGGCTTCTGCAAGCCGTTGCCGTCGAGGTTGAAGACCTCGACAAAGCGCGCGGCGGGCTGCTTCGTCGGATCGACACGTTCGAGTTGCACGCGGTTCGGATTGGCGAGCACCGGCGCACCCCCCGCATAGCGCAGCACTTCGCGCAGCGGTTCGTCCCTGGCCTTCAGTTCATAGATCGCCGGCGTGTCGATCGCGCCGTGCACGGCCACGCGCGGACCGGCCGGGTGGAACACCACGACGTCACCCGCGGCGAGTTGCACGTCCTTCGATTTGTCGCCTTGCACGAGGAACTCGTAGACGTCGAGCTCGGAGATGATCTGTCCGTTGCGGCGCAGTCCGATCTTGCGCATCGAGCCGTTGGGCCCCGGGCCACCGGCGGACACCACCGCAGACAGCATCGTCGACTGGCTCGACAGCGTGTATACGCCCGGGCGCTGCGCCGGCCCGACGACGAAGACCTTCACCGCGCGCAACTGGCCGAGCGACACGTTGAGGTTGAAGTTGGTGTACAGCCGCCCGATCTGCGCGCGCAGATGACGCTCGAGGTCGGCGGCCTTCACGCCGGCCACCGTGAAACTGCCGATGCGCGGCAGGTTGACGAGACCGTTGCGATCGACGGTCGCTCGGTAGTCGACGTCGATCGAGCCCCACGCGCGGATCATCACCTCGTCGCCCGGGCCGACCACATAGTCGGCCGACACCGGCACGTTGTCCACCGGTGCGAAACTGTCCTGCGCATCGGCGAAGAAGGTGGCGCCGAAGTTGGGCAGCAGGCGCCCGGTGGCGGCCTCGATGAAGCGCTGGAATTCGCTCGGTTTGGGCGGCGGCATCTCGCCGCGGCGCAAGCTGACTTCGGGTGTTGTGCCATCGCGGCGCATGCCGTCGCCATAGGGCGTGCGCAACGTCGGCATGCCGTCGGGCGTCGGTCGCAACGCGCCTCGGCCTGGGAACGCGCCTCGGCCATCGGGTTGCTGCATGCCACGCGGGACGCCGGGTGTCACATAGCCCGGGGCGTTGAAGGTGCCACCTGAAGACGGCTCCTCGCTGACCTGCGCGTTCAAAGCGCCAACCCACAGACTCAAGACCATCAGCGCAAATGAGCGAAGACGAAAGCGGAACACTGTCATGTAAGCGCCGACGCTCGGGTCGGATTGCGGGCCCAGGATGCATCGAACAGGTTGCCGCCGTCCGAAGGCTCAAGGCTACCGGCCGGTACCCCCGGCAGCCCAGGCGCGATGGTACCGGATGGGTGTTACCCGCCCACGGGCGCGCTGCGCTTCTCGATGGCACGCGACTTGAACGCGCCGCTTGCTGCGAGCTATCGTCGATCGAGACTAGAGCGGCTTCTGGTAGTCGTCGTGGCAGGCCTTGCAGGCCTTGTCGACCGCACCGACCGCCGACTTGAGCTGGTCGACGCTGCCGCTCTTGGCAGCGGCGTTCAGTTTCACGACCTCTTCTTGCATCTTGTTCGCGCCGGCCATGAACTTGTCCTTCTCTTTCCAGATCTCGGGCTTGGCGCGCGTGTCGCCCTTGTCCGACCCGTCGACGAATGCAGGGAAGGGAAGCTTCGTGATCACCAACAGGATGTCCGCGTTTTCGGCCGCCACCTTGGCGTCGTAGGGTAAGCGCCCAGTGGCCATCCTGGCCAGCCGACCGAGGTGCGTGCCCTGCATGAACATCACGCTCTGCCGATACCTGATCGCGTCTTCGACCTTGGCGAACTGGGCCAGCGCCGGCACGGCAATCGCAAGAGCCGCCACGGCGACCGCGGCAAGCATCAATCGTTTCATGCGCTTCTCCTGGATAGGGGTTGAACGATGAAGGGGCGACGGCGAGTGTACGCAGCGCCGAATTCTTCTTCGCAGCCAGCCGCGGAATTCCCACTGTTTTATTCCGCCCGCAGCCCGCACCCAATGCGCCGGGTTATCGTCCGCGCTGGCAGCAGGAGATCGGCCGATGCCGGGAACACAAGAAGGCGAAAACAGCGTTCGCGTGTGGGACCTTCCGACACGCGTCTTCCATTGGCTGCTCGCGGTGTGCGTCATCGGCTCGATCAGCACGGCCAAGATCGGCGGCAACGCGATGGAGTGGCACTTCCGCTTCGGCTACGTGATCTTCACGTTGCTCGCGTTTCGACTGTTGTGGGGCTTCGTCGGCGGCCACTGGTCGCGCTTTGCGAGCTTCGTGCGCTGGCCCGGCACGACCTGGCGCTACCTGCGCGGCGACCATCGTCCCGGCGAGTGGCTCGACATCGGGCACAGCCCGCTTGGCGCGTGGTCGGTGCTGGCGATGCTCGCCTTCCTGGTCGCGCAAGTCTCGACCGGGCTGTTTGCCGACGACGAGATCGCCCATAGCGGCCCGCTCGCCAAATACGTGTCGACGGCGACCAGCCTGAAGCTCACCGCGTATCACAAGACGATCGGCCAATGGGTCCTGATCACGCTGTTCGCGCTGCATGTCATCGCGATCATCGTGTACTACCGCCGAGGGCGCGACCTCGTTCGGCCGATGATCAGCGGCGACAAGCTGCTCCCGCCGGGCGCGCCGGCGGCTGTCGACAACCTGCGCACCCGCATGCTGGCGGCGGTACTCGCGCTCGCGTGCGGGGCCGGCGTCGCATGGCTCGTGAGCGGCTAGACTGGTGCACAACCCCCGTTTCATGTCGGATGGACGCCCCTGAAATCCGCCTGCTGACGCCGGACACTCCCGAGCTGATCGAAGCCACGCGCGACATCCTGCGCGAGTACGCGGCGAGCCTGCAGATCGATCTGTGCTTCCAGAACTTCGAAGACGAGCTCGCGACGTTGCCGGGCGAATACGCCTCGCCCGGCGGCTTGTTGCTGCTCGCGCTGGTCGACGGCGCGGTGGCGGCTTGCGGGGCCTTTCGCGGCTTGACCGATGTCGACTATGCGAATGCCTGCGAAATGAAGCGGCTGTATGTGCGCCGCGCGTTTCGCCGTTTCGGGCTGGGCCGGATGCTCGCGCAGTCGTTGATGACCGCGGCGGTCGAAGCCGGTTATTCGGTCATGCTGCTCGACACGCTCGACGACATGGAGGCCGCGCGCGAGCTCTACACGAGCCTCGGTTTCGAGGACATCCCGCCGTACTACTACAACCCCATTGCCGGCGCGCACTACCTGAAGGCGGAGCTGGCCGAACCGCTGTCGCGCTCGTCGCGCTACTGATTCGAGCGCCCATGCATTTCAACGAGGACCCACGATGAACGCCTTCAAGCACTTGCTTCACGCCGCCGGCAGCCATCCGCCGATCGGTACCTGGATCTCGTCGGCGAGCCCGATCGTCGCCGAGGCGATCGGCTACGCCGGCTTCGACTGGGGCGTGATCGACATGGAGCACACCTCGCTCGATCTGATGGATGTGGTCCAGATGCTGCAGGCGGTCTCGGCGACCAAGATGGTGCCGATGGTGCGCTTGCCGTGGAACGACATGGTGACGGTCAAGCGCGTGCTCGATGCCGGCGCGACCACGCTGATGTTCCCGTTCATTCAGACCGCCGACGAGGCGCGACGCGCGGTGGCCGCGACGCGTTTTCCGCCCGAGGGCGTGCGCGGCATGGCGGGCATGAGCCGCGCGTCCAAGTTCGGCACCACGGCGAACTACCTCAGAACCGCGAACGCCGGCATCGGCGTCATCGTGCAGCTCGAAACCTCGCAGGCCCTGCAAAGGCTCGAAGAAATCGCTGCCGTCGAAGGCGTCGATGCGGTGTTCATCGGCCCGGCCGACTTGTCGGCCAGCATGGGCTACGTCGGCCAGTTCACGCATCCCGCAGTGCTCGGCCTGATGTCGCAAGCCGCGCAGCGCTGCAAGGCGATCGGCAAGCCGGTCGGCACCCTGGGAGCTGCGCCCGACGTGATCGCTCAATATCGCGCCGCGGGGTTCGACTTCATGGCCGTCGGATCCGACCTGGGCCTGATGATGCGGGGCGCTCAGGCCGTCGTGAGCGCGCTGCGCACGCCCGACTCGGAGCATGTGCACACGCTCGCATCGGGCACGCAGACCTCGCGCTATTGAACGAGCCGCAAGAATGAGCGCCGATTCGCAAGGCCTTGAACTGCAATCCGCAGCACTGCGGCTCGCGCTGCGGCCGGACCTCGGCGGCTGCATCGCCGGCCTGTGGCACGACGGGATACCGGTGCTGCGTTCCACCGACGCGAGCGCGCTCGCAACGTCAAGACTTTCGGGATGTTTTCCATTGCTGCCGTACTCCAACCGCGTGGCGTACCGGCGCTTCCAATGGCTCGGGCAAGAGCACACCACGCGGCCGAACTTTGACGACCACCCGCATTCAGTGCACGGTGTGGGTTGGCAGCGCGCATGGAGCGTCGCGTCGCACACCGACAGCGAAGCGGTGCTGACGCTCACGCATGCCGGTGATGCCGACTGGCCCTTTGCGTTCGAAGCGCGACAGAGCTTCACGCTGACGGCCCGCGCGCTCGCGCTGCGGCTCGCGTTCACCAACACGGCGGACAGCGATGCGCCGGTCGGGCTGGGCTGGCATCCGTACTTTCCGAAGCGTGCGCGCAGCCGTCTGCACATCGAGCTCAGCGCTCGCTGGGACAGCGACCCCTCCACGCAGTTGCCGACACGCAAGGTCGCGCAGCAGGGCATCGACGCCGACGTCGCACACCTGCAGTACGACCACTGTTTCGAAGGCTGGAGCGGTGCGGCGCACATCCGCGACGAATCGCTCGCACTGAAGCTCAGCTCGCCGTTGCACTATCTGGTCGTCTTCACGCCGCAAGACCGCGCGTACTACTGCGTCGAGCCGGTCAGCCATGTCAACAATGCCATCAACATGTCCGATCCGCTGACGCACGGGCTGCAGAGCCTCGCCCCGGGTGAAACGACGACCGCCGACATGAAACTCGAGATCGCCGGCGTGCACTGATGCTCGAAGAGCCGACTTGCGTCATGCGCGAGGCCGCGTTGCTCGGCGAGTCGCCGATGTGGCATCCGGATGAACAGCTGCTGTACTACTGCGACATCGCAGGCCGCGAACTGCGTCGTTTCGATCCCGCGGCCGCAACGCTCGAACGCTGGCACTTCGACACCGAAGTGGCGTGCTGCGCGCCGGTGTTCGGCGGCGGGTTGCTGCTCGCCATGCGCGACGGCGTCTGGCACTTCGACCCGGCCAGCGGCGCGAAGCGCCTGCTGGCCGCGCCCAGCTACGACCCCGCGCTCGAACGCTACAACGACGGCAAGTGCGACGCGGCGGGGCGCTTCTGGTGCGGCACCGTCTATGAGCCGCGCGAGCCGCCGCTCGCGTCGCTGTATTGCCTGGATGGCGGGGTGCTCACGCGCAAAGCCGGCGGCGTCACCGTATCCAACGGCCTCGGGTGGAGCCCGGACAGCCGCACGATGTACTGGGCCGACACGACTGCGCACACGATCTACGCCTTCGACTTCGATCCGAACAGTGCCGAGATGTCCAGGCGTCGCGTTTTCGCGCAGTTCGCGCCGCGTGTGCAAGGCGAATCGTCCGATGGTTACGGCGGCCGGCCGGACGGCGCCGCGGTCGATGCGCGCGGTGACGTGTGGGTCGCGATGTATGAAGGCGGGCGCCTCGTGCAACTGGCGCCCGACGGCTCGTTGCGACGTGAAATCAGGTTGCCGGT
>Ga0184637_10000341_pt1 | contig 34560 bp, 33 predicted proteins | sample PLM3_127_b2_FD_133143 | JGI IMG/M metagenome (GOLD analysis project Ga0184637, IMG submission 133143) | Groundwater sediment microbial communities from an aquifer in East River, Colorado, USA - PLM3_127_b2 | ecosystem: Environmental > Terrestrial > Soil > Riparian zone | place: USA: East River... | reverse complement strand
GTCTTCGGCGAAGCAGAAGGAGAGCTTGCCCGGGTTGCCGAAGGTCGCGCGGTCGACCTCGCCCGGACGCCCGCCGCCGACGTTGCGGATCACCAGCTGCAGCGCGCGTCCGATCGTCGCATTCGCGCGATTGCCCTGTCCGAAGACGTTGATGCCCGCGTTCATGCCGAGGGCCCGGCGGACCGGTCCGTTCACGATCAGCACCGGCCCCACCGGCATCGTCGTCGCGAGCACACCGTGCGCGTTCCAGGCGTCGGTGCAGGCCGCCTCGACCGCCGCGAGCACCACGGGCAGGTATTCGGGCTTGCAGCCGGCCATCACGGCGTTGATCGCCACCTTCTCCACGCTGCACGGCGACAGGTCGGGCGGAACCTCCGCCACGATCTCGTCGGGCGGGCGCGCCGTGCCTTCGAGCATCGCGAGCACACGCCTCTCCGTGGCGGGCACCAGCGGCAGACCGTCGCTCCAGCCGCGTTCGAAGAGCGCCTCGAACTCGTCCTCGAGCGGCGCGAGCTCGATGCGGCGAGCGCGCAGCTTCGCCCCGGCGAAGCGAACGGCGAGATCCGGTGCGAGATCCGGGTCGACGCTCCGCGAGCCGCAGCCGGGACGCCAATCGGGGAGCCCGGCCCCGAGACCCTCGACACCCGTCAGCGCCTGCCATTCCTCACGGTGCCAGCCGAGGATGCGTTCGGCTTCAGTCCCGTGGCGGACGCGGATCAGCGTCGGAACGGCTTCGATCCCGTGATGCCACGACATCTCGAGCGATCGATCGTCGACCGGCGCGAGGCCCGGCGGAAAGGCGGGATCGTCCTGGGTGTAGACGGTGAGGTCGACCCTCCTGGCGAGCGCCGCCAGCACGGGGGCCACCAGTGTGCAGGTGGGGCAGTCTCGCTTCACGAAGGCGACGATGCCCTCGGGCAGCGGCGGGCGCGCCGGCGCGCTCACGCTTCCGCCTCGGGGCTGCGCAGCGCGCCCAGGATCGCGTTCATGGGCGCGTGGTCGGCGGGGTGCGCGTCGTAGTGACGGAAGAGCAGCCGGGAGCTGCGCTCGTCCTCGCCGCCCGGCGCGCTGCGCCGGGGCCCCGGAGACACCACGAAGGTCGCACCGAGCTGATTCACGCGCTTGCCGGGACGTCCGATGCGAAATCCGGAACGCAGGGCGCGCGCCGTGGCGGAGAGCGAGCTCAAGGCAAAGAGCCTGAAGAGACCGACGCGCTCGATGCGGGCGGCGTCGGCCGCTCTCGCGTCGTCATCGACCAGGACGGGAAACGGGATCCGTTCGGCCTCGGCGAACTCCCGCGCGTAGCGGAGGTCGCCGGTTCCAATCACCACCACCTCGCCGCCGAGCGCCTGGATCTCCGGATACCGGTCGCGCAACTGCGCGGCGTGCTCGCGGCAGTGCAGTCAGCCGAAGTGACGCGCAAAGACCAATACGACACGGCGCTCGCGCCAGAATTCGCCCAGGCGCCTCGGCGCGGCGCTGGTGTCGGGCAGCGAGAGCGTCGAGAGTCGCTGGAGATCCATCGCGGGGATTCTAGGGGAGCGGGCGGCGTCCGGCCCGAGTGAACTCCGCTCGCCTTCGGCAGGCCTGAGTGAACTCCGCTCGCCTTCGGCTCGCTGCGCGCTTCGCTTGCGCGCGCGGGCTTCGTCCGCCCGCTTGCGCGCGGCTCAGGAGCCGCGCTGCGCTTCCCTGGAGTCCGGGTGCGGGTGCTCGCCTGGCGTCCGGACGCAGGGCCTGGGCTTGGCTTCATGCGCACCCCAGGTCGTGCCGCACCAGTCGCAACACAGACCCGCACCGAAGCGATGGCCCCACGCCGTGGGGCTGTCGGTCCCCGCAACGGTCGGGGTCCGCGGTCGTCCGGACAGGTCGGCGGCTCTCACGGGGCCTCCCCGAGCCGTGACACCGAGGCGGATTGCGCCGCGCGCCATCGGCCCGGCTCGCTGCCGGGTTCTCGTCCGAGATCCACGAGGGAGGCCGCGAGGCTGTGGTCAGCGCCCCCTCGCGGCCTCCCTCGCGGTCGGAGGTGACGGGAGGACGCTTCCTCCCGTCACGCTCCAATCCGTTGACGGCCTAGTAGCGGTCGCGACCGCGGCCGTAACCGCCGCCGCCGCCGCCACCACCACCACCACCGCCGCCGCCCGAGCGCTTATCCTGCGCCTCGTTCACGCGCAGAGGCCGGCCACCCATGTCGCGCCCATCGAGAGCGCGCATCGCTGCCTCAGCGCCGCGCGCGTCTTCCATCTCGACGAACGCGAAGCCACGAGCGCGTCCGGTCTCACGGTCGGTGATGATGTTCACCGACGCAATTTCTCCGTGCGGCTCGAACAGACTTCTCAGCTCGGCCTCCGTCGCGGAGAAGGGCAGGTTTCCTACGTACAGCTTCTTGGACAAACAATCTTCCTCGTCGCGACCAGCCGCCTGTGCGGTGGACGCGACCAACCTCAGAGCCTCCGCCGGACCCTCCGGCGCTACGACTCCGAGCGAACCAGACCACCTGAAAACGATCCGCGCAAACCACGGTTGGCGTTTGAGATGATCAAGGCAGACTCGATTGGGGAACAGGAACAGGGCAGGCGGGATTCAACCTGGAACCAATGACTGTCGACCGATCAGGGCTTGCCTCGGAAATGCAGCATACCACAGCGCCGGGCCCCGCCAACCCCCAGCGGTCCGCACACCGTCAGGCGGACGACGCCGACTCCTCCGCGGAGGGCGTTTCGCCCCGGACCTGCTGCGTCACCGCGCCGGACGCCGGCGACTGCGTCTGCGCGGGCAGCGCAGCGGCCGCGAGGCCGCCGTCGAGCGCCGCGAACTCGCCCCCGCACAGCGCGCGGGCGCCCTCCGCGACGTGATCGAAGAGCGAGCGGTACTGGAGGCTCAGGTCGCGGAATCGTTCGGACGCGCCGGCGAAGTGATCGGAGACTCGTGTGCGGTACTGCTCGAGCTCGGCGCGCGCGCGCTCGATCTGGGCCTTCGCCGCCGCGAGCTCGGCCGCAGAGCGCTCGGATTCCTTCCGCAGCGCCTCGACCTGGGCGGCGAGGTCGCGCGTGACGGCCGCCGCCTTGCCGGTGAATCGACCGACGAGCCAACCGCCCACGAGGGCGGCAGCGAGCATGACGAGGACGTAACCGACGGTGGGTGTCATGGGGGGCCTCCGCGATTGCCCGCAACTCTAGCGCGCCGGGCTGCCGCATGGCGAAGGTCTCACGGCAGCTTCTTCTCGAGCCACTCGACGCTCCAGAAGCGCCCGAACTTGCGGCCGACCTCGTCGTACAGCCCGACCGGGTGGAAGCCGAAGCTCCGGTGCAACGCCAGCGAAGCCGGATTCGGGACCGTGATTCCCGCGTAGGCACGATGCACGTCTTCCTTCTCGAGCGAGTCGAACAGGGCCCGGTAGAGTCGCGCGCCGATCCCCTGGCCGGTGAGGCCTGCGGCCACATAGACCGTCGTCTCGACGGACGGGTCGTAGGCCGGCTTGCCTCGGAAGGCGCTGCTGGTGGCGTACCCCACCACGCTTCCGTCGGAATCCGCGACGAACAGCTGGTGGCGACCCACGGGCGCGTAGTGGTCGAACCAGGCGCGGCGCTGTTCGATCTCGAACGGCTCGATGTCGAACGTGACCGGCGAGCTCACGACGTAATGATTGTAGAGCGCCGACAGCTCCGGCAGGTCGGAGGGCTGGGGCTGACGGATGCGGACGCGGACGCCGCTCACTCGATCTTGAGGATCTTCACGTCGAAGGTGAGGGTGCGGCCCGCCAGCGGGTGATTGAGATCGAGCGTCACCTTCTCCGCCTCGACCTTCTGGACGCGCACGGGCACCTGGTTGCCGTTCGCGTCGACACCGATCAGCACGGCATCGACCTTGCGCGCCGCCTCGGGGATCTCCTCGAGAGCGACCTGCTTCACGTTCTTCGGATCGACGTCCCCGTAGCCATCCTTGGGCGAGATCGTCACGTGCTTGCTGTCGTTCACGGCGAGCCCGGCGAGCGCCTGCTCGAGCGCCGGGAGGATCTGATTCGCGCCCTGCTGGTAGACGAGCGGCGGCTCGCCGACGTTCGAGTCGGCCTGCGTTCCATCGTCGAGCTCGAGGGTGTACGCGATCGAGATCTTCTTGCCGCTCGCCACCTTCGCGGCATCGCTGGTCGCCCCCTCCGCGCGTGCGCCGAAACACGGCAGCACGGCGAGGGCAGCCGCAGCCGCAAGGGCCGTGACGCGACGGTTGGAATCGATTCTCACGGAAGGAACTCCTCTGCGCGGTCCCGGTCTCCGGAAGCGCGCGTTCAGACGGGTATCCGCAGCTCTCCTTCGACCACGGTGACCGCCGTGCCTCCGACCTGCACGCGCCAGCCCTCGCCGTCCGGCTCGACGCGCACCCAGGCGCGCCCGGGCCGACCCATCTCGATGCCCTGCTCGGCCCGATACTCGAACGGAGCACGGGCGCCCGACGCGCGCGCCAAGTATGCCCCGACGCAGCCGTTGCCGCTGCCGCAGACGGGATCCTCGGGGATCCCCGCGCCGGGCGCGAAGGAACGCAGCCGCAGCGAGCAGCTCGGATCCTCGGCCTCGCGGCAGAATACCGTGACCGGATGACCCGTGCGCCGCTCGATCAGGGCGAGCCGCCCGAGGTCCGGCGCGAGATTGCGCACGCTCTCGAGGCCCTGCAACGGGACGATGTGCCAGCCGACGCCCACCACCACCGTCGCCGGCTCGCCGTCGATGTCCTTCTCGTCGATGCGTAGCGCGCGCGCGAGCTCGGAGACCGCTGGCGCCGTCTCGAAGCGCGGAGCCGGGAGCGTCATGGTGAAGGTTCGACGTCCGTCCTGGGTGCGCACCTCGATCGGCTGGACACCGGCCAGCGTCTGCTGGCGCAGGACGAACATCGGGCCGCGCGGTGCGATGCGTCCCGTCTCCAGCAATGCGAAGGCGGTCCCGATCGTCGGGTGACCGGCGAAGGGAAGCTCGCTCGTCGGCGTGAAGATGCGCACGCGATAGTCGGCGCCGGGAACCTCGGCGGGCAGCACGAAGGTCGTCTCGGAGAGGTTCATCTCGCGCGCGATCGCCTGCATCTCGGCGTCGCTGAGCCCGGCCCCGTCGAGGAAGACGGCGAGCGGGTTGCCGCCGAGCGGACGCTCGCTGAACACGTCGACCTGGAGCATGGCGAATCGCCGCAACATCACTCCAACGGGTCCCGGCGCGGGAACGGCCCGCGCCACCACTCCAACGGGTCCCGGCGCGGGAACGGCCCGCGCCACCCGGACTCCGCTCGGCTCCGCCTCGCTGCGCGGTCGCCTCAGAAGGCGACCTTGCATTCTTCCCCATCGGGCACCGCGCAAATGGCGAGTCCGGCAAGCGCGCGAAGCGCGCGCGCAGCGAGCCGAAGGCGAGCGGAGTTCATAAGACCGGAGCGAAGTTCATTCAGCAAGCGAAGCGCGCAGCGAGCCGCAGGCGAGCGGAGTTCACTCAGACCGTCTGCGATAGGGCACTTCCACCGCGATCTTCACGAGCTGGCCCGCCTGGAGCCGGGGCTCGCGTTCCAGGCCGTTCGCGACCGACGTCTCATCCAGGCTCCACAGGTTGCCGGAGCGCGCCGAGAGCGCTCCCAAGGTCTCGCCCGCGCGCGCCTCGACCACCCGCAATCGCCGCTCCCGGATCCCCTCACGCTCGGCGGCGGTCAGCCTTCCGAGGCTGCGGGCGACCCCGCTCAGCGCCGCCGCTTGACCCTGGTAGCGCGACTGCGGGCTGATGCCCGTGATCCGTAGTACGGCTTTCGGGTGGGCGATCCAGGTGAGGTCGACCACGATCGGACCGTCCTGCGTGTTCGCCACGGCGAGCGCGTGAAACGCCTCCATTCCGCCCAGGCGCTCGCGCGAGCCGTTCTGCAGCGCGAGCCCGTTCGCCTGGGCGAACTTCGCTCCGGCGGCCTGCGGATCTCCCGGCGCGCTCTGCATCTCGAGCATCACCACCGCGTCGCGCTGAGGTGAGCCGGCGCCGACCGCGCTGGCCGTGTTCTGCACCTCCCAGCCGCTCGGAAAATCGAGCGCCAGATCGAGGCCGGGGTGCAGGAAGCGCCGACCGCGGATCACGCCCTGCGCCGGATCGGGTCCAACCAGCAGATCCTCGAACTCGTGCAGGAAGGCGCGCTGCGTCGCGGCGATCCCCGGGCCGGGCGCCAGCGTGAGCGAGCGCGCTCGCGCCGCCGTCGTCTGCGCGCGCTCGCTCGTCATCGGATGCGAGTCCAGGAAGCTCGGCAGCCGCTCGCCGTGCTCGAGCTTCGTCTGACGCTCCAGCGTGACAAAGAAATTTGAGATCGCGCCGGGATCCCAGCCCGAGCCCGCGGCCAGCTGCTGGCCGACCTCGTCGGCCTGTCGTTCCTGGTCACGACCGTAGGAGGCGATCAGCCCCGCGCCCGCCATCTGACCGAGCTGCGAGACGGCCTGCGCCGCCTGCCCGCCGGCGGCAACCCCGGCGACGAGGGTTCCGAGCGCCGACAGCAGGCCTACGCCGACCGAACGCGTCTCGCGTTGCGACGCATGACGCGCGGCGACATGGCCGATCTCGTGGCCGATCACGTTGGCGAGCTCCGCCTCGGAGTTCGCGATCACGAGCAGGCCGCGGGATACGTAGATGTAGCCGCCGGGCAGGGCGAAGGCGTTCGGCTCGGGCATGTCGGCGACATGGAAGCGGTAGGAGACGTCGCGGCGCGGCGAGTGCTGGGCGAGGCGCTGGCCCAGCGCGTCGATGTAGGCCGCCAGCGCCGGGTCGCGAACCAGACCGATCGATTGCTCGACTTCCTTGGCTGCCTGTCGGCCGAGCGCATTCTCACGCTCCGCCGACATGAACGAGATCTCTGGCTGCCGGCTGACCGGATTGATGGCGCATCCGCCGGATGCGAGCGCTCCGGCCAGCAGCAGGGCAAGGGAGGGTCGGGCCGACACGCGCTTCAAGATATCGCGCCGCCGGCCTGGCAGCCGCGGCGAGCATCAGAAGCCGCGCGTTTCTCCGATCCGCAGGACCCAGGTAGCAGCGTCCGGGTAGCCCGCCTTGGCGGCCGCGGCCCGAAAACGCGGCGGAGGCTCGTCGAGCGGCTCGTCGGAGAGATCGAAGGTGCCGAAGTGCATGGCGACCAGCCGGCGCGCACCCAGGGCGAGGCCCGCCTGTACGGCTTGCTCGGGGTCGAGGTGGTGCGGGCCCATCATCGCTTCGGGCCGGTAGGCGCCGATCGGCACCGCCGCGAGATCGAAGGGGCCGAAGACGCGGCCGACGTCGGCAAACCCCGGGTACCAGCCGCTGTCGCCCATGAAGTAGAATCGCCGCTCGGGTGCGAGCACGACCCACGCGCACCACAGCGAGCGCCGCGCATCGAGCAGGCCGCGCTGGCTCCAGTGCTGCGACGGAACACAGGTGATCTCGACCCCGCCCACCCGCGTGCTCTGTCCCCAGTCGAGCTCCTCCACCCGTTCGATGCCCGCGTCGCGCAGCAGCGCGGCGTTGCCGAGCGGCACCAGGAAGCGCGTGTCGCGACCGCGCTGCGCGACGCGCACGAGCGTAGGGAGATCGAGGTGATCGTAGTGGGAGTGCGAGATCAGGACGAAGTCGAGGGGCGGGAGCGCGTCCAGCTCGAGGCCCGGCTCGACCCAGCGCCGCGGCCCGAGCCACGAGATGGGGCTGGCGGTAGGCGACCAGGTCGGGTCGGTGAGGAAGCTGACCCCGCCCATCTGGATCAGCAGCGTGGAGTGGCCGATCCAGGTCGCGGTGGGAACGCTGTGCCCGGCGTTCTCGCGCAGGAAGGCTCCGTCGTTGGCGACGCGCTCGGGCGCACCCAGACGGTCGCCGGCGATCGAGGTCGCGATGCGGCGGAGCCCGAACGGCAGGGTGACGCCCGGCCCGGCGCGCGGGATCTCGCCGGCCAGGTTCAGGAATCGGCCGCTCGCGTCGCGGGGGGCGGGGCCGAAGGCGGCGGCCCCCTGCGCCGAAGCCGATCCCGCGGCGGCCACGACGGCCGCCGCCAGCCACCCGGCCCAGCTGGTGGCGCGGAGTTTCGGCATCGCCTCAGCCTAGCCGCTCCTGGCGGCGGGAGGCGGGTCCCCTACGCCGAATCCGGTTGAGTTCCGGCGGCGCCGCTCCGATGAGGTTCGTCGGGGGGGAGGACCGCGTCCCATGTCGGCCTCGATCTTCGACTTCGTATCCGACGAATTGGAGCGTCTCACCAAGCTCGAGAAGCTCGAAGCCCGTGGCACCGTCCGCCTCGCGCTCAAGGCGGCGGGACTCGACGTGCGCACGGTCACGACCCCGCAGATGGTCGCGACACTTCAGAAGGTGATGCCGCACGAGATCCGGGCACGCGGGGTCGAGAACTCCGAGCAGATCTGTCGGACGATCGTGATCGCCCTGGAAGCCGTTCACCCTTCGTCCAGCGCCGTCAATCCCGAATCGCCCGAGGCGATCTTCCGCCGCCTAGCCCAGGGTTGAGACCCGGACGACCAGGGCCCCCCGGCCGCTGGTCGCGAGCAGATCGAAGACATGGCCCGAGGGCGGCAGCACCGCTTGCCGCACGGGCTCGAGCTGCGCGGTCACTCCCTCGCGATCGAGCGCCGAGACCGCATTACCCGCGAGCATGTTCAGGAACTCGCCGAGCCCGTCGGCCAGCAGCGAGTCGTCGAGCGATTCGCGCGCGACCCCGGAGATCCCGCCGGCGAGCGCCGAAGCGACCGCTCCATCTGCGGCGAGCCCGAGCGCGAGGTATTGAGCGCCTCGCACGTCGAGCGTCACGCGATGCGCCAGGGCGGAATCGATCTCCTGCGATCGCGCGGGCGCCAGCTTCAGGTACAGGCGGGCGACACGCATGCAGAAGCGCGGCAGCAGGTCGAGCACGATGGGGACGAGGCGCAGCCGGGTGAGCGCGCTCGGAAGCGAAATCTGGCCGGTTTCGATGGACGACTGGTCGATCTTGAATCGATCGAGCAGGGCTCCCAGGCGCGTCACCGAGAGATGTCCGAGCTCGACGAGCGCCTCGCCGAGCGGGAGGCGCTGCTCGCGTTGTCGGCACAGCAGCCGCTCGAGGTCCTCGCGCGAGAGCATGCCCTTTGCCACGGCGAGCTCGCCGAACGGGCGATCGACCTCGCGCTGCGCGGCGTTCAGCCGCTCGGCATCCGACCACGCGAGCAGCCCTTCCGCGATCGCCAGATCGCCGAGTGCGCGGTTGCGCATCTGCATGCGCTCGAGCGCTTCGCGGAGCTGCCCCGCGTCGATCTCTCCCTGCTCGATCAGGAACTGGCCGAAGAACTTGACGCTCACGTGCGCGGCCTCGCCGCGGTGCGTTTGTGCTCCAGCTCGAGCGCGATCAGCGATTCGATCTGCTCGCGTTCGAAGGGTTTGGCGACCACCTGCACCGCGCCGAGCCGGAAGGCCTCGCCGGCTCGGCTCGCGGCGCCGCCGACGGAGGAGACGATCGCGATCCGCACGGCCGGCTGCTGGCTGCGCAGGAGTCTCAGCGCGGCGATGCCGTCCAACTGCGGCATCACGATGTCCATCAGCACCAGGTCCGGCCGTTTCTGTCTCACCACGGTGATGGCCATCGCCCCGTCCGTCGCCGTGCCCACCACCTCGACGGACTCGAGCGCTCGCAGCACGCTCTCGAGCTTGGCGAGCGCGCTCCGGCTGTCGTCGACGAGCACCACCCTGAGCTTCTCGGACATCATCGCTCCGCTCGCGATCCGGCCGACTGATCGGATGTCCTGGCCCTGCGGTTGACGAAAAGTCCGCTCGGCCCCGGGCTCGGCTTTGGTCGGACCGGGCTTTGCTGGGCCCGTAGGACCCGGGATTCCAGTGGCTCTACCAGGTATTACGAGCCGGCTGCCCGGGCTGGCTGCGCGCCCTCCCGACCGCTCGGCGCTCACCCATATGGGGGAGGCCGGGAATCCGCGGGAACGGCAAGCTGAGGACAAGGTCGAGCCGGCGAGAGGAGTGGGACGAAGAGAGGGCAGCGGTCCTCTCAAGCTCGGATTGAACCCGCCAGGGCGAGCGTCGGATCGATCGAGACCAAGCAAGACCGCAAAATCGCATCCTGTCTTTCCTCGGGGCCCGTTCTCACGAACGGGCCCCACCCTTTTCCGGGTCCCGCCCCCCGGCCACGTTCGCCCAGCCGGGGCCTCGCCTATACTGATTCCACACGGGGAGCGGCGTGGTGCGGTCGTGCCGTCGTGCGCCAACACCGCTTCCGATGGGAATCGCCGATTGAGTCTGGACGAGCGCGCCCTCCCGCTCATCGAGAGCATCTACGCCTCCGCCGTAGAGCCCGGCGGCTGGAAGCGATGTGCGCAGGATCTCTCGGACGCCTTCGGTCGGGCTGCCCTCGTGATCACGATGCCCCACCCGGACTCCGAGCTTCCCTTCGACGCGACCCGCGTCCATCTGTCCGATGCGTCCGGGCCGGTCTTCGTCCGCCACCTGATCAAGGGCCTGCCCTGGGGTGATCCGTTCGACGGGCATGCGAAGAACCGCTTCATGTTCGCGAGCGACCTGCTGCCCGACTCGGAAGTCGCGCGAACCGACTTCTACCGCGAGTACATGCAGCCGGAGGCGCTCGCGCCCGAGGGCCCGATCTGCCATCAGATCGCGACTTCCGCGACCGGGAAATACGCAGCGATCGTGATCTACCGTCGCGTCGGCTGCCGCCCGTTCGACGACGACGACCTCGCGCTCGGCAATCTGCTGGTTCCGCACCTCGAGCGCGGCTACGCGATCTACAGCCGGCTCGGCAGCGTGCGTCGCGCACGCGTGGCGCTCGCCGAGGTCCTCGACCGGTTGCCGACGGGGGTGCTCGTGTTCGACGCACGGCACGCCCCGTTGATCGTCAACCGCAGTGCGCGGCGGATCCTCGACATGCGCGACGGATTCGCGATCGAGCGCGGCCGCCCTCGGCTCGCGGACCGGCGCGAAGACGGGGTGTTCCAGACGCTGCTCGCGAAGGCCTGCGAGGCCACGCTGAGCGGCCGGCGCGCGGTGGGCGACGTGATGCAGGTCTCGCGACCGTCGGGGCGGCGCGCGTTCGCGCTGATGGTGGCGCCCCTGCTCGATGCGCCGCCCGGAAGCGCCGCGGGTGAGGCGGTTTCGGTCGCCTTCCTCGCCGATCCGGAAACGGGACATGTCTCGACCACCGACGTGCTCGAGCAGCTCTACGCGCTCACCCCCGCCGAGGCCGAGCTGGTGCAGTTGCTCGCCCAAGGGCGCTCGCTCGAGCAGGTCGCGACGGCGCGGAGCGTCACCATGAACACCGTGCGCAGTCAGCTCAAGCAGGTGTTTACGAAGACGGATACCAACCGCCAGGGAGAGCTCGTCCGCCTGGTGCTCACGGGCGTCTCCTCGATCCAGGACTGATGGCCACGGCACCGAGCCTCACCGAGAGCATCGCTGCGCGCCTGCGCAACGACATCCTGGAGGGCACCTACAAGGCCGGCGAGCGCCTGCCCGCCGAGCGCGACCTCGCCAGCCGACTGGGCGTCAACCGGGGGTCGGTCCGCGAGGCGCTGAAGAAGCTCGAGCAGATGGGGCTGGTGGTGATCCGCCGCGGCGACGGCGCGACCGTGCGCCACCTGCACGAGGCGAGCATCGAGATCGTCCGCCACCTGCTGATCGTGAACGGGGTCGTGAACCGACGCCTGCTCGAGCAGGTGCTCGACGCGCACGAGATGCTGGTGGCCGGGGCCGCGCACCTGGCCGTCGAGCGCGGCAGCCGTGAAGACCACCGGCGCGCGCGCGAGCTGCTGCGGCACCTCACCGTGCCCGGTGTCTCCGGCAGCGAGCGGACGGCCTTGTTCGACGCCCTCGTGGACCTGATCACGCAGGCCAGCGGCAACCTCGTGCTGCAGCTGGTGCGAAACGTGATCCGACCCGCGCTGGCCGAGCGCATGGCCCTGGTGCAGCAACGGCTCGCCGGGCACTCGATCGAACTTGCCGCTCGCGTTTCTGCGATCGATGCCGCGATCGCAGCCGGTGACGCCGCCGCGACTGCCGCGGCGGTGCGCTTGCTGGTGCGCGAACGCCGCGAACAGCTGCTCGCCGCGCTCGATGCGATCGAGGGCGAGCGCGGCCAGGGCGCCGGCCGCGATCCCGGGGCCGCTACAGGCTCTGCTTGAGCGCTGCGATCCGCTCTTCCAGGGGCGGGTGCGTCATGAACAGGCGCGCGATTCCGCTGCGGGCGATCCCCGAGACGCCGAACGCCGCGAGCTGATCCGGCAGGGGACCAGGCTCGGCGGCCGCCTTCAGCCGCTCGAGGGCGGAGATCATCTTGCCCGTGCCGGCGAGCCGCGCGCCGCCTGCGTCCGCGCGGAATTCGCGCCGCCGAGAGAACCAGAACACGATCACGCTGGCGAGGATGCCCAGCACGAGCTGCGCCACGATCGAGGCCAGGAAGAAACCCGCGCCGTGCCCGTCCTCGTTGCGAAACAGGACGCGGTCCACGAACGAGCCGATCACGCGCGAGAAGAACAGCACGAAGGTGTTCACGACACCCTGGATCAGGGCGAGTGTCACCATGTCCCCGTTCGCGACGTGGCTGATCTCGTGCCCGAGCACCGCCTCGACTTCGTCCCGGCGCATCGAACGCAACAGACCCGTGCTGACCGCGACCAGCGCTGCGTCGCGGCGTGCGCCGGTGGCGAATGCATTGGGCGCCTCGGACTCGAAGATGGCGACCTCGGGCATGCCGATGCCCGCAGCCTGCGCCTGGTGGGAGACGGTCTGCATCAGCCAGGCTTCCCCGTCGTTGGAGGGCTGGCTGATCACGTGCGCCCCAGTCGCGCGCTTGGCCATCCACTTCGACAGCAGCAGCGAGATGAAGCTGCCGCCCATGCCGAAGACCGCGGCGAAGATCAGCAGGGAGCGATGATCGAGGCCCGTACCCTTCTCGTCGAGGATGTGGTCCACGCCGAGCAGCCGCAGCACGAGGCTCAGAATCAGCAGAACCGCGATGTTGGTGAGGAGAAAGAGGAAGATTCGCTTCATGGGGGTCCTTTCGCTCCGCAATCGACGCAGGTCTTCAAGATGAAGCCCCGATGGGCTTCGCGCAAGTGCAAGCGCGCGAAGCAAACTTTCGGGTCCCGGCGCGGGGCGGCCCGCGCCACCACTCCAACGGGTCCCGGCGCGGGAACGGCCCGCGCCACCACTCCAACGGGTCCCGGCGCGGGAACGGCCCGCGCCACCCGGACTTCGCTCGACTTCGTCTCGCTGCGCGGTCGCCTCGGAAGGCGACCTTGCATTCTTGCTTGTCCGGCACCGCGCTCGTGAAGAGTCCGGCAAGCGCGCGAAGCGCGCGCGCAGCGAGCCGCAAGCGAAGCGCGCAGCGAGGCGAAGCCGAGCGGAGTTCACCAAGACCGGCCGAGCGAAGTTCACTCAGACCGGAGCAAAGTTCATGGAACCGGGGAAGCCGGTGCGGTGGGGAGCGCCTCGAGCGTGGACAGCCGCAGCTCGAGACGTTCAATGCGCTGCTCGCAGGTCTGGAGGTTGCCGACCCGCGCGGCTGCCTCCGACTGGACGGACCGCTCGAGCTCGTAGAGACGCACCAGCGCATCCTGCTGCAGCGCGGCGCGCTCCTGCTGCTTGCGGTCCTGGCTCGTCTCGAGGTCGTAGAGGCGATCGCGGATCGAGGCGAGGTCGCCCGGGGACTCCGTCGCCGGGGCGCCGGCCGCCTCGCGCGACGCCGGCGGGGGCCACGTCGCGAGCGTGGCCTCGAGCTTCGCCAGTCTCGGCTCGAAGTCGCCCGGCAGCTGCGATTCGACCGACCGCGCGGAGCGCAGGGCAGCCAGCGAGTCGCGCAGGCTGGCGAGCTCTGCGCGGAGCTCGTCCAGCGCCGCGGACTTGTCTGCCACGCCCGATTCCGCCGCGACCAGCGCAGCCGGCGGGTGCGGCGACAACGCGACGCCGAGCGAGAGCCCGGCGAGCGCGCCGACGCCCACGATCCAGGGAAGCACCGTCCGGCGCACGAAACGGCGGAGGAAACGCGCCTCTTCCGGCGACGCCTCGACCGTTTCCTGTCGTCGCTCGTCTGCCATGACGACTCCTCATCGTCCGCCGGCAACTTCGCCTGAGAGACGGCGCTCACCGATCGCCCTCGAGCCTTCGCGCATGCCTGGAGGGCTGCACCCTCACGGCACGCGGCGTTCCTCCCCCGGCATGCGTCGAGGGCGCTTCCCGATCCGCCGGGTAGCGCCCGACTCGCCCGCGCAGGCCACGCCGCGGTAGATTGGCAGCCATGGCCGCGATCGATTGGATTCCCGGCCGGGCGACGCCGCCGGGGACGCGACGCTTCGCCGCGCGTTTCCCGGACCTGCCCGGCCACTTCCGCTGCCCGGATCGACTCAGCGTCTCGAGCTTCGGGCTCGGCACGCGCGCCGGGGAGATCGGCGGCGTCGACGACCTGCTCTACCGCCAGGCGGTGCCGGAGCTGCTGGCGGGCGGTGTGAACCTGTTCGACACCGCGCTCTCCGACCGCATGCAGACCAGCGAGCGCGCGCTCGGCGTCTCCCTCGCGCGGGCGATCCGCGAGGGAGTCGCGGCGCGCGACGAGATCATGGTGGTGACGAAGGGGGGGCTGCTCACGCCCGACCCCGACCTGGCCCGCAGCGCCGGCGAAGCGCGGCGCAACCTGGTCGCCAGCTATGTCGAGACGGGGCTGGTGCCGCCGGAGCGCCTGGCGGGCGGCGTGCTTTGCCTCGAGCCGGCGTTCCTGCGCGACCAGATCCTGCGCAGCCGGCGCAACCTGCGGCTCGAGACGCTCGACGTCTGGTTGCTCGAGCAGCCCGAGCTGGCGCTGCAAGCCTTCGGTGCGCAGGAGTTCCAGCGCGTCTCGTGTCGCGCTTTCGAAGCGCTCGAGCAGTCCGTCTCCGATCGGCAGATCGCAAGCTATGGCGTGTGCAGCTGGGACGGCTTCCTGCGCCCGCACACCGATCGCGCCCACCTGTCGCTGCTCGATCTCTTCCAGTGGGCGCTGGACGTGGGCGGCGCCGATCATCATCTGCGCGCGATCCAGCTGCCGTACAACCTGGCGATGGCCGAGGCGCTGCGGCTGCCTTCGCAGATCGGCCCTTCTGGGGGCACCGCGGCCGTGCTCTCGGCGCTGCGCGGCACTGGAACACTCGTGCTCGCAAGCGCGCCGTTGGTGCAGGGGCGCGCGCTCGGGCGGCTGCCGGACTTCGTTCGCAAGTGCCTCCCGGGCCCGCGCAGCGACGCACAGCTCTGTCTGCAGTTCGCGCGCAGCACCCCCGGAATCACGGCTGCCATCGTGGGCATGCGCGAGGCCGCCCATATCGACCAGAATCTGGCACTGGCGCGCATACCGGTCGCGGCCCCGGAAGCGATCGAGGCGCTCTTCGAGCACGCTGCCGTGAGGGGCGGTGAAGCCGCCTGAACCCGCGAGCCATCCCGGCAGCGCGGGACTCCGCAAGCGGCAGCTGCTCTCGCTGCGCGGTGCGATCTCGCTCGCTCTCGTCGCGGCGACCTTCGCCGTCTATGGGCGCGTCGCCGGCCACGACTTCGTCGATCTCGACGACCGGATCGTGATCGTCGAGAACCCGCTCGTGCTGGAGGGCCTGACGCCGGCGAGCGTGCTGCGCACCTTCCGCGAGCCCGCCGAAGCCAACTGGGTGCCGCTGACCTGGATCTCGCTCCAGCTCGGTTACTCACTGCACGGCCTGGCACCGGCCGGCTTTCTGCTCGGCAACGTCGCCCTTCACGCGCTCGCATCCGTGCTGCTGTTCCTCGCGCTGCTGCGCCTCACGGCTGCCGTCTGGGAGAGCGCCTCGATCGCGGCACTCTTCGCGCTGCACCCGCTCCATGTCGAGTCGGTCGCCTGGGCGGCCTCGCGCAAGGACGTGCTCTCGGGCGTCTTCTTCATGCTGACTCTCACGAGCTGGGCGCGCTTCGCGCAACAGCCATCGCCATCACGCTACCTGGCGGTCACGTTTGTTTTTGCCTGCGGTCTGCTCTCGAAGCCAACGCTCGTGACGACGCCCTTCGTGCTGTGGCTGCTCGACCTCTGGCCGCTCGGGAGGCTCGCCGGCGCCTCGGGGCCGCGCGCGATCACCCGCCGCGCGGCAAAGCTCCTGCTCGAGAAGCTCCCGCTGCTCGCGCTGTCGGCGACGGCGAGCGCGATCGCCTACTCCGTCCAGAAGAGCGTGGGTGCGATCGCGGCGGGGGCCCAGATCCCCTTCGCGCTCCGCTGGATGAACGCGCTCGACGCGGTCCGGATCTATCTGGCGCAGAGCGTCTGGCCGAGCGGTCTCGCGGTTTCCTACCCGCACCCCCTGGGCAGCCTGGGCCTCCCGCGTCTGGCTGCCGCCGCCGGCCTGCTCGCGCTGCTCACGGCGCTCGCGCTCGCCGGCCTGCGGCGGCGTCCGTACCTGTGTGTGGGCTGGCTCTGGTTTCTCGGCATGCTGGTCCCCGTGATCGGTCTGGTGCAGGTGGGCATCCAGCCCCACGCGGACCGCTACCTGTACCTGCCGCTGATCGGGCTCTCGTTCGCGCCCGTTTTTCTGGCCGCAGACCTGGTGCGCTGGCGACCCTGGCTGCGCGCGCCGGTCGCCGGGGCCGCCGGACTGGTGCTCGCCGCGCTCGCGCTCACCGCGATGCGTCAGGTGGGGACTTTTCAAGACTCGATCACGCTGCAGTCCCATGCCGTGGCCGTGACCGAGCGCAACCTCCTCGCGCACTACCGGCTGGGGGATGCGCTGCACCGGGCGGGCCGGCTCCCCGAGGCCGAACGGGAGCTGCGCAGCGCGCTCGCGCTCGCGCCGCGCCATGTGAAGCTGCGGATCGCCCTCGCGGACGTACTCGCGCAGCGCGGCCGGGTCGGGGAGGCGATCGCGCACTATCGCCTCGCCCTCGCCGTGGACCCGCGCGCGAGAGCGCTGGTGCTCACGGCGTTGCGTGCGACCGCCGCCGGCCGGGCCGCCGCGGGTCACGCGGACGAGGCCGCCCGGCTGCGCGCGCTCCGGGCAGATCTCGAACCGCGAGCGCCGCGCCCCGAGTGAACTTGCTAGCCTCGCACCTCCATGCAGAGCCCGCAGCCGCCGCGCGGCCCGGACGCGCACCCGGACGTTCATTTCCTCGAGGTGAATGGGCGCGGGTTCGTGGTGGTCGGCACCGCGCACATCTCGCGGGAATCCGTCGACCTCGTGCGTCAGGTGATCGAACGCGAGCGTCCGGACGCGGTTTGCCTCGAGCTCGATCGCCAACGCTACGAAGCGCTCTCGAACCCCCAGCGCTGGGACGCGCTCGACGTGAAGCAGCTGATCCGCGACCGGCAGCTCGCGGCCTTGGTCGCGAACCTGATGCTCGCGGCCTATCAAAAAAAGCTCGGCGGGATGCTGGGCGTCCGGCCCGGGGCCGAGCTGCTGGAGGCGGGTCGGGCGGCCGAAGCGCTCGGCATCCCCGTCTCGCTGTGCGACCGCGACGTGCGCGTGACCCTGCGCAGGGCCTGGGCATCGCTCTCGCTGTGGAAGAAGTCCCTGTTGGTCTCCACCTTTTTGGCGAGCGCGCTCGAGCGGCCACAGCTCTCGGAGGACGATCTGCGCGAGCTGCGCCAACAGGACGTCGTCTCGCGCATGATGGCCGAGCTCGCCGAGTTCCTGCCCGCTCTCAAGCGCGTCCTGATCGACGAGCGCGACAGCTACCTGGCAGAGCGCATGCGCGAGACGCCGGGCCGGCGCATGCTGGCCGTGGTGGGCGCGGGGCATGTCGCCGGCGTGCTCGCCGCGCTGCGCGAGCCAGGGCCAGTCGATCTGGCCCTGCTCGACCGGATCCCGCCGGTGTCGGCCGTGACCCGATGGCTGGGCTGGGGCATCCCGGCCAGCATCGTCGCGGCGCTCGTCGCAGTCGGAGTGACCCAGGGGGTGGAGGCTGCGGCGAAGGACCTGGCCTTCTGGGTCCTCGTCACCGGGATCCCCTGCACGCTCGGCGCGGCCGCCGCCTTCGCCCATCCCATCACGATCGCAGCCGCCTTCTTCACCGCGCCCGTGACCACGCTCTCTCCGGTGATCGGCGCTGGCCACGTGCTCGCGCTCGTGCAGGCCTGGGTGCAGCCGCCCGTGGTCGCGGAGTTCGAGCGGCTCGCCGAGGATTTCACCCGGCCATTGCGATGGTGGCGAAATCGCTTGCTGCGCGTGCTGCTTGTCTTCATCCTGACGACGCTCGGGACCATGCTCGGGATGTACGTCGGAGGCTGGGAGATCGTCTCGAAGCTGTTGGGAGGGCCGAGGGGATGAGGAGGATCCAGCCGCGATGACGACGCCGCGCCGGCCGCTCACCATCGCCCACGTGACCGGCGAAATCGGTTTCTCCGGCGGCGAGCTCCAGGTGTTCCTGTTGCTCGAAGGGCTGCGCAAACGGGGACACCACAGCGTGCTGCTCTGTCCCCCGGAAAGCCGCAGTCTGCGCGAGGCCGTGCGACGCGGCATCGAGGCGCGGCCGATCCGCGCGGGCAACGAATGGTCGCTGCGCAGCATGTGGGAGATCCGACGCGAGCTGCAGGCGAGCGCACCCGATCTCGTGCACCTGCACACGGGCCGCGCGAACTGGCTGGGCGGTCTGGCCGCCTGGTACCTCGGGCTGCCGGCGCTCACGACGCGGCGCATGGACCGCGCCGTGAAGCGCGACGCGCGCACGCGCTTCATTTACGGGCGCGTGGTCCAGCGCGCCGTCGCGATCTCGGGCGCGGTGCGCGCGAGGCTGATCGAAGGCGGCGTGCCCGCGGCGATGATCCGCCTGATCCCGAGCGCCGTGGATCCAGAGCTGCTCTACCCGCAGCACGGCCGCGCGGCGACGCGCGCCGCGGCCGGCCTGGCCGAGACCCCCTTGCTGCTGGTGGTGGCGGCATTGGTGCACCGAAAGGGCATCGACGTGCTGCTGGCTGCGCTCGCGCACCTGGCGGACGAGGGACTGCGGCCCGTGCTCTGGATCGCCGGCCAGGGCCCCGCCCGTCCCGCGCTCGAGAAGCAGGCGCGCGAGCTCCGGTTCGACGGTCAGGTGCGCTTCCTCGGCCAGCGCAGCGACGTCGCGGACCTGCTCAGCGCCTGCGACGTCTTCATCCTGCCGTCGCGTCACGAAGGGCTCGGGGTGGCTGCGCTGGAGGCGATGGCGGCGGGACGTCCGATCGTGGCCACCCGCGTGGGGGGGCTCGCCGAGGCCGTCGTGCACGAGCGCACGGGCCTGCTCGTGCCTCCCGAGGATCCGGCGGCGCTCGCGAAGGCGCTGGCAAAGCTGCTTCGCGATCCGGAGCTTCGGGCGCGGCTTGCGGCGGAGGGCCCCGCGCGCGTCGCCGAGGGCTACCGGGCCGACGATCTGGTGGAGGCCTACGAGGGCCTCTACTGCGAGGTGCTCCTGGAGGCCGGGCGCTCGTGAGCGAGGCCGCAGGCGGGCGGCTGCGCTCGATCGAGATCGTCGAGGACCTCACCGCGCAGAGCCGCTGCGACGAGGGATTCCTGCGCCTGCGCCGGCTGCGGCTTCGCAATCACTACCAGGACGGCACCCGCTCGGAGGTGTATCCGTGCGACGTGGTCTCGCGGCCGGGGAGCGACGCCGTGGTGGCCGTGCTCTACGAGATCGACGGCGAGCGGCGCGTACGCGTGCTGCTGCGCGATGCCCCGCGCGCGCCGGTCTACCTGCGCAGCGCGGAGCGCTTCGTGCATCCCGACCCGCGCGTCTACCTCTCGCTGATCGAGCTGGTAGCGGGTCTGGTCGAGGACTCCGACGGACCGGGTGACGCTGGCCTATGTCGGCGCGCAGCGATCGAAGCGAAGGAAGAAGCGGGCGTGAGCCTGCGCGCCGGGCAGTTCCGCGTGCTGGGCGGCGAGAGCTTCGCGAGCCCGGGAACCAGCGACGAGAAGCTGCGCTTCTGCTGCGCGCAGACACCGCTCTCGGCCGCGTCCGCGGGCACGGGCGACGGCAGCGTGATGGAGGAAGGCGCATGCCTGGTCGCGCTCGAGCTCTCCGACGCGATCGAGGCCTGCAGGAGCGGCGCGATCCCCGACCTGAAGACGGAGCTCGGTCTGCTGCGGCTTGCCGACCATCTGGGCTACCTCCCGCAGCTGCGCTGCTTCATCGACGAGCTCCCGCCCGCCGTCGCCGCCCGCTACACCGGACTCGGTGTCGCTCCGCAGCGGTGACCCTGCCCACGCGCCCGAGGATCGGCATCGTGGGGGCCGGCCGGCGGAGGCAGGGCTTGGGGCCCTTCGTCGCGCGCGACCTGGCCGCGGCCGGCGCCGAGATCCCCGGCTTCGTCGTGACCAGCGCGGCGAGCCGGGACGCGGTGACCCGCGCCTGGGCGTGCGATCTGGGCATCGAGGCGCGCGGTCATCTGGACCTGTCCTCACTGCTCCGGGCCGAGCGCCTGGACGCGCTCGCGATCCTCTCGCCGGCCGAGAGCCACGAGCGAGCCCTGGAAGCCGCGCTCGAGGCCGGGCTGCACGTTCTGTGCGAGAAGCCCTTCCTGTGGGGGCGACCGGAGCTCGGCCGCGCCGCGCGCCGGCTCGCGCTCGGCTTCGACACGCGCGGGCTCCTGCTCTGGGAGAACTGCCAGTGGCCGTACGCCCTCCCCGCCTTCGAGCGGCTGCATCCCAGCGCGCTCTCCGGGTCGCCGCGCCGGCTGGCGATGCGGCTCCAGCCCGATTCGCTCGGCGCGCAGATGCTGGGAGATTCCGTGCCACACGTGCTCTCGCTGATCCAGGCGCTGCTCCCGGGCGGGGCGGGCCGCATCGAGCGGCTGCGCTTCTCGGGTGGTGGCCCCGCCTCGGACCGGCTCGAACTGGGCTTCCGGTTTTTTTCGGGCGACCGCGAGCTGGGAGTCGAGATCGACCTGCATCGAAGCGACCGCCGTCCGCGGCAGGCCAGCCTCGAAATCGATGGATACCGCGCCGAGCGTCTGGTCGCCGCGGACGGATACCAGCTATCTTTCGCCGCCGACGGCCGCACGGTGCCGCTGCCAGATCCGCTGACGCTGCTCGTCGCCGACTTCGTAGGGGCGCTTCCCCCCCCCGGCGAGCGGGCGACGGCGTCGCGCAGCCGGGAGATCGCGGAACGGATGGAGCTGCTCGAGCGCATCGTCACGGCCTTCGCGCGGCACGCTCGAGGGGAGGCTGCGCCCTGACGGATCCGATCCACGACTTCACGGCGAAGCTGCGGCAGCCCTCGCTGGCCGGACACGTCGAGTCCTACGTGCGCTGGCGACGCGAGCTCGGGCGCGCTCGCGTGGAGGGTCGCGAGGGGCCGGCGCCGCCCGACCTCGCGCCGATCTCGCTGAATCTCGACCTCACCACCGCCTGCAATTACCGCTGCGACCATTGCATCGACTGGGACATCCTGAACACGAGGCACCGCCACGACGACGCGGAGCTGGAGGCGAGCCTCCGGGCGATGGCCGAGCGGGGCCTGCGCTCCGTGATCCTGATCGGCGGCGGCGAGCCTACCCTGCATCCGGGCTTCGAGCGATTCGTGCGCTTCGCGAAGGATCTCTCGCTGCAGATCGCGGTGGTTTCGAACGGCAGCCGGGGCGACCTGCTGCTCGAGATCGCGGACGCGCTCACCCCCGGCGACTGGCTGCGGCTCTCGCTCGACGCGGGCAGCGACGAGCTCTTCCGGGCCATGCACCGGCCGGTCTCCCGGTCGCTCACGCTCGACGAGATCTGCGCGTGGGTCCCGCAGATCAAGGCGCGCAACCGGAGCCTCCGCGTCGGGTATTCCTACATCATCGTGTGGAGGGGCGCTTCCCGCGACGGCGTCGCGCTCTGCGAGAACATCGACGAGATCGTGTTGGCGACCGAGCGAGCGCGCCGCTTCGGCTTCGACTTCATCGCGCTCAAACCGGTGCTCGAGCGGGCGCCCGGCGGCGCCGAGGTGATGGACCCGGCCGGCGCCCAGGAGGAGCTCTCGCGCGTGGTGGCGCGGATCCGCGGCGAGGTCGCGAGGGCCCGCGCGCTGACCTCGGAGACCTTCAGCGTCCACGTGAGCACCAACCTGCGCGTGCTCGAGGCCGGCAACTGGGCCGAGCTGACGCGACAGCCGCGCACCTGCCACATGCAGGCGCTGCGCCAGGTGCTGACGCCGATGGGCCTCTACAACTGCCCGGCGCACCGGGGCGTCGACCACGCGCGGATCACGGGTCGCGACGCCTTCGCGGACGCCGAGCGCGCGCGGCGCACCGGGTTCGAGCTGGCTGCGCTGCTCGACCGTTTCGACGCGAGCCAGGAGTGCCGCGAGGTCACCTGCCTCTACAACGGCGTGAATTGGTGGCTCGAGAAGATGATCGAGGACCCGCGCGAGGACGTGGAGATCCTGCCGGGCGACGAGCGCCTCGACCACTTCCTCTGATGCAGCCGCGTCGCATCCTGGTGTGCCTGCCGAGCTGGGTGGGCGATGCCGTGATGGCGACGCCCGCGCTGCGCGCGCTGCGCGCGGCGCATCCCGACGCCTGGATCGGCGCGGAGGGGCGCCCGGCACTGGCCGGCCTGCTCGCCGGCCTTCCGAGCTTCGACGCCTTCCTGCCCGAAGCCCCGAGCGGCATCTTCGCGCGCACGCGCGCCTTGCGTGCGGCGCGCGCGGACTGGGCGGTCCTGCTTCCGGATTCGCCGCGCGCCGCACTGGCTCCCTTCCTGGCGCGGATCCGGCGCCGCGCGGGCTACGCGCGCGATCCCCTGCGCCGCCTGCTGCTCACGGACGCGCTCGAGCCTCCGCGGGAGGCTGGACGGCGCGTCCCGATCTCGATGATCGAGCGGTACCTGCGCCTGACGCGCGGCCTGGGCTGCCCCGACCGCGGGATGGGGCTCGAGCTGCACGTCAATCCCGAAATAGGCGAGCGGGTCGCGAAGGATCTCGCGCGCCGCGGCGCTCCGGAGGGGGCGCGCGTGTTGCTGGTGACGCCCGGTGCGGCCTTCGGCACCAGCAAGCTGTGGCCGCCCGGGCACTTCGCCCGGGCCTGCGACGCGCTCGCGCGGCGCCACGGCCTGCTCCCGGTGCTCGCGCCGGCGCCCGGCGAGGTGGCGATCGCGCAGGAGGTGGCCGCGCGCATGTCGGAGCGCGCGCTCGTCGTCGCCGGGCCCGAGGCGACGCTCGCCGAGCTCAAGGCGCTCGTCGCGCGCGCTTCGCTCCTTCTCACCAACGACACCGGGCCGCGACAGATCGCGGTCGCGCTCGGGCGGCCGGCCGTGGTGCTGATGGGACCTACCGATCCCCGTCACACGGAGCACCACCTCGAGCGCCAGCGGGTGCTGCGCGAAGACGTTGCCTGCAGCCCCTGCCACCACCGCATCTGCCCGATCGACCACCGCTGCATGACGCGCCTCGCCCCCGAGCGCGTGCTGGCGGCCGCCGACGAGCTGCTCTCGTGACGGCGCGCGTGGTGCCCGACCCCCGCGAGCTAGCGCCGCTGCTCGAGCAGGCGCGTGAGCGTGGCGCGCGCGTGGCCCTCACCAACGGCTGCTTCGACCTTCTGCACGTCGGCCACCTGCGGCTGCTGCGCGAAGCCCGCTCGCTCGCCGACCTGCTGGTGGTCGCTCTCAACGACGACGCCTCGGCGCGCGCCAACAAGGGCAACGGCCGGCCACTGGTGCCGCTGGCCGAGCGGATGGAGCTGCTCGCCGCGCTCGAGGGCGTCGACTTCGTGACCAGCTTCGGCGAGCCCACCGCGGCGGCGCTGCTGGCCAGGCTGCGACCCGAGATCCACGTGAAGGGCACCGATTGGACCCCGGAGACGGTCCCCGAGCGCGACGTGGTGCTGGCCTACGGCGGCCGCGTCGTGATTGCCGGCGACCCGAAGACCCACTCCAGCTCCGACCTGATCCGCCGCCTGCGGCAGGCCTGAGTCAACTTCGCTCCGGCCTGCGTGAACTTCGCTCGCCTGCGGCTCGCTGCGCGCGGGCTTCGCCCGCTTGCCGGACTCGCAAGGGGAGTCCCTGCAAGGCGGCGCAGCGGCCGCGCAGCGAGGCGGAGCCGAGCGAAGTACGGGTGGCGCGGGCCCTTCCCGCGCCGGGACCCGTTGGAGTGGTGGCGCGGGCCCTTCCCGCGCCGGGACCCGAAAGCCGGCTGCGCGCGGGCTTGCGCCCGCTTGCCTTCATCAAGGGAGCCCCCGGTCCAGCCGAACGATCCGGTGCGGTAACCCGCGTCGGGACGGCGATGCACGCGTACGTCTTGCTGTTGGCCACGGCCGCGCTCGTCTCCGCTCTCTGCGCGGGGGGAATCCTGGCGCGAGATCCTCGGGGTCGCGCCAGCCGGCGCGGCGCCGCGCTGCTCTTCGTATCGTCCTACTGGGCGGTCAGCGAGATGGCCTGGAACCTGGCCGCCGATCACGACACGGCTCTCGCCTGGGCGCGCGCCTCGGGCCCGGGCTGGCTCTTTCACGGCCCGGTCGCGCTCCAGCTCTTCCTCGAGGCGGAGGGCGGCGTGTGGCCCCGCCTGCGCCGGCTGGTGCCGCCGCTCTACGCGGCCTCGTTCGGCTTCCTCGCCATCACCTGGTTCACCCCCTGGATGCTCCGCGACATGGTGCGGACGAGCTGGGGCTGGGGCTACGTGGTCGGACCCGCACACCCCTTCATGTTCGCGTCCACGATGCTGGGGATCATTCCTTCGCTCTTCGTGGTGAGGCAGCTCTTCCGCAATCTCACGTCGCCGGCCGAAAGGCGCCAGCAGCCCTGGCTCGCGCTCGGGATCGCGACTCCGATCTGCGCAGCCTCGGTGACGGACGCGCTGCTCCCGTGCCTCGGGTACCAGCCGCCGCGGCTCGCGACCAGCGCGATGGCCTGTCTCGGCGCGATCGCCCTCTGGAACATGCTGCGCTTCGGACACTCCCTGCTCACGCCCGGAACCTTCGCCGAGCAGATCCTCGCGACGCTCCCCGACGGCGTCGCGCTGTTGCATCCGGACGGCCGGATCCGGTCGGCGAACCCCGGCCTGGCGGCGATCAGCGGCCACCCGGCCCCGGACCTGGTCGCGATGGACGTCGGGCGTCTGCTCGGGAGCGAGCTCGGCAAACTGGGGGGCGATGACGCCGAGCGCGCGCTGACCCGCGCCTCCGGCGAATCCATCCCGGTTTCGATCGCCAGCTCCGAGCTCCGCGACCGCCAGGGCTATCTGCTCGGCCGGGTGCTGGTGGTGCGCGACCTGCGCGACGTCGCCCAGCTGCGCAGCCGGCTGGTCATGTCGGCGCGCCTGGCCGCGGTGGGCGAGCTCGCCGCGGGGATCGCCCACGAGATCAACAACCCGATCGCGTTCGTGCGTTCGAACCTCTCGCAGCTCGCGAGCCACTGGAAGACGGTGCGCAGCGAGCTCGAGGACGCCGGACGTGGGGAGGCGCAGCGCGAGCTGATCGCCGAGGGAGAGGAGCTGATCGAGGAGTCGGTCGAGGGCGTCGACCGGGCGGCGGAAATCGTGCGCGGCGTGAAGGGCTTCTCGCACGCCGGTCATCAGCTGCGCGAGCCCACCGACCTGAATCAGCTGCTCGAGGATGTATTGCACATGGCGGCGGCCCAGCTGCGCGGCCGCGCCACGGTCGAGCGCTACTACGTCGAGCTCCCGGCCGTGAGCTGCGTTCCCCAGGAGCTCAAGCAGGTATTCCTGAACCTGATCGTGAACGCCGGCCAGGCGATCGCAGACGGCGGCACGATCCGGATCGCGACCGAGACCCGCCGTGGATTCGTGACGGTGAGGGTCGACGACGATGGCTGCGGCATCGCGCCGGAGCATCTCGAGCGCATCTTCGATCCTTTTTTCACCACCAAGCGCGTGGGCGAGGGCACGGGCCTCGGGCTCGGCATCGCCTATCACATCGTTCGCAGCCACGGCGGCGAGATCCAGGTCGACTCCGAGCTGGGCCGCGGCAGCCGTTTCCGGGTTCGTCTGCCGGTTTGAGTGAACTCCGTTCCGGTCTGAGTGAACTCCGCTCGGCTGCGCCTCGCTGCGCGCGGGCTTCGCCCGCTTGCCGCCTCACTGCGCGCTTCGCTTGCACGGACCCACCTGAGTGAACTTCGCTCGCCTGCGGCTCGCTGCGCGCGCGCTGCGCGCGCTTGCCGGACTCGCAAGGGGAGTCCCTGCAAGGCGGCGCAGCGGCCGCGCAGCGAGGCGGAGCCGATCAAAGTACGGGTGGCGCGGGCCGTTCCCGCGCCGGGACCCGAAAGTTTGCTGCGCGCGCGCTTCGCGCGCTTGCGCTACTCGAGCAGGCGGCGTTCGAGGTCCGCGACGGTGGCGTCGGGGACGCCGATCTCGTGCACGTAGGCGCGCATGGAGCCGTACTTCTCGCGCACGCGGTCGAGCAGCGAGATCATCGTCTCGGGCTCGGCGTGCAGGGTGTCCGGGGGCAGGTTCTCCAGCATGCTCTGATAGCCCTCGCTCTCCATCAGCCGGGCCACGATCGCGTCGAGGTTCTGCCGGGTGGCAGCGTAGTCGGCGACGATGATCTCGTCTGCGACGCCGAGCAGCCCCAGCAACACCGCGGAGACCACGCCGGTGCGATCCTTCCCCGCCGCGCAGTGGTAGACCACCGGCGCCTCGGCTTGCGCGAGCGTCTGGATCACACGGGCGATCGGGCGCTTCGCGTGCTCGGTCATCAGGAAGTAGCGATCGGAGAGCGTGATCCGAGCGCCGAGGTCGGCGCTCGCCGTGCCCGCGCCGTCGAAGAGCGGGAGGTGGTGGATGCGGACGGACTCGGCCGCGAGCCGGCCGCGGCCGTCGATCGCGACCTCCCCGGTCGAGCGCAGATCGACGACATGGCCGAGGCCGATCTCGCCGCGCAGCCGCACCACGTCCGCCGCCGTCAGGTGATGCAGCGCGTCGCTGCGGAACAGCATGCGCCAGCGCAGGCGGGCCCCCTCCCGCGTCGGGTAGCCGCCGAGATCGCGGAAATTGTGGCACCCCTCGAGCTCGACGTGGCGCTGCATCAGGCGATCACGACTCCAGCGAGCGGCTCGAGCTCGCGCGGGCGATGGATCACCAGGATCCGCTCGCGGGCGGTGAGCCGGGTGTTGCGCGCGCCGGCGTCGGCACGGGCAGAGCATACACCCCGGGCCGGGCGGCCCGGTCGCTGCGGGCCTCAGTCTCCCCGCCGGCCTGCCGATTCGAAGGCCCATGCGCAATCGCGCCACCAGCCGCCGGACGCTCGCCTCCTATGTGCCGTCCCATGCCTTTGCGCCCCGCGCCCGCGGGGTACTCGAGGGACTGGGCTACCGGATCGTGCCGGTCACGACCCAGGGGCGCTTCTCGGACGACCGCTGGGAGCCGGACCTGCGCATCGTCGACGAGCGTCATCTCGAGAAGCTCCCCGACGAGAATTACCTGCCGCGCACGCCCGTGATCGTGCTGACCGGAGGCCGGCCGAAGGCCGTACAGGACCCCCGCGTGATCGGTTGCGTGGAGCGCCCCGCCGAGGTGGGCGCCCTCTACCCGCTGCTCCAGAAGGCGCTCGAGCCGACACCACGGCGCTCGGTCCGCGCCCCGACGTTCCTGCCGGCGCGCTGCACGCGCGCGGACCGTCGGTGGACGGGAGCGGTGCTGTCGCTCTCCCGCGAGGGTTGCCTGTTCCGCACGCTGGAGGCGATGCCGCCCGGGCTCGAGCTGAACCTGATCTTCCCGCTGCCCCTCGGCCGCATGGTCTCGACCCGCGCCCGCGTGCTGCGCCAGCACGGCGACCGGGTTGCGATGGCCTTCGCCCATCCGCCGGCCCAGTCCTCCCGCGCCATCGACGAATACGTCGAGAGCCGTCTCGCGCTGCTCTGATAACCTCGGGGCCGAGGAACCCGAGGAGGATCGCGATGAAGCTGGGGCTGATGGTCGGCTATTGGATGACCGGGCCGAGCGACCCGATCGAGACGGTGCTGGAAGCCGAGCGCCTGGGATACGACTCGGTGTGGACCGCGGAAGCCTACGGCTCGGACGCCTTCTCGCCGCTGTGCTGGATCGGCGCCCGCACCTCGCGCATCAAGCTCGGCACGGCCGTGATGCAGATCTCGGCGCGCACACCCGCCTGCGTCGGGATGACCTCGATGACGATCGATCACCTCTCGCACGGGCGCCTGATCCTCGGCATCGGCGTCTCGGGACCGCAGGTGGTCGAGGGCTGGTACGGACAGCCCTTCCCGAAGCCGCTGGCACGCACGCGCGAGTTCGTCGAGATCCTGCGCCGCATCCACCGCCGCGAGGAGCCGCTGCGCTACGACGGCGAGCACTACCAGCTGCCCCTGCAAGGCGGCGCGGGATTGGGCAAGCCGCTCAAGCTGATCACCCGTCCGCTGCGCTCGCACATCCCGATCTACCTGGGGGCCGAGGGTCCCAAAAATGTGCGGCTCGCCACCGAGATCGCCGACGGCTGGCTCCCGATGTTCATCCCGCCCTCGCGCATGGGGCTCTACCAGGACTCGCTGCGAAACGCGAAGCCCGAATTCGACGTCGCCTCGACCTGCTCGGTGATCCTCGAGGGCGACGTCGAGAAGGCGCTGCTGCCGATCAAGATGAGCCTCTCCTTCTACCTCGGTGGCATGGGTGCGAAGGAGAAGAACTTCCATCTCGAGCTGATGGAGCGCATGGGCTACGGCGAAGCCGCCCACCGCGTGCAGGATCTCTTCCTCTCCGGCCAGCGCGCCGAAGCCATCGCCGCGGTTCCCAGCCAGCTGGCGGACGAGATCGCGCTGGTGGGCCCCCCCGAGCGCATCCGCGACCGGCTCGAGCTCTGGAAGGCGAGTCCGGTGAAGACGCTGCTGGTCGCCACCCAGGACCCGAAGGCCCTGCGCCTGATGGCGGAGCTGCTGCTCTAGCCTCGACTCTCGCCTTTGCACAACTTTACCTTTGCGACATGGGCGCGAAAACCAGCAGCGTCACCTTCATGCACGACGGTCCGGAACGGACCGGGCCATGAACGGGGAGCGATGGAATCGAATCTCTTCGCAGGATCGATCGCCGCCGCCGGGGTCGCGTTTCTCAGCAGTTGCGGGCTCGACAAGATCGCCTATTCGCAGGTCTTTACACCGGCGGGTTGGCGCCTGCCGGAGCGCGTCGTCGCCGCCCTCGCGCTCGAGCCGGGCGCGCGCGTCGCCGACGTCGGCGCCGGCGCCGGCTACTTCACCTTCCGCCTGGCCGATGCCGTCGGCCCGCAGGGCCATGTCTACGCCGTCGAGGTCACCGATGCGCTGGTCGACGAGCTGCGCAAGGAAACTCGACGGCGCGGCTACCAGAACGTCACCGTCGTCCGCGGCGCCTTTGACGATCCCAGGCTGCCAGACGGGGCGATCGACCTGGCTTTCTTCAGCGGTGTCTTTCACCACATCGAAAATCGCGAGGCATACTTCGAGCACCTTCGGGAAGATCTCGCGGGCGGCGGCCGCGTCGCCGTCGTCGACGGCGCACCCGATCCCCTCCACGAGCTGTTCATGCCGTTCCACTTCGAGAGCGCCGAAGCCGTGGACCGGGAAATGAGGGCAGCCGGATACCGCCGCACGGAGGTGTTCGATTTCCTACCGATGCTGCACTTCCAGGTGTTCGTGCCGAGGGCGTGAGGGCTTGAATCGGTGTAGGCTCGCACCTCGCGGCGCGGCGCGCCGCGGAGGTAGCCCATGACCACCAAGATCAAGGCGCTGTGGACGGCGCGCGTCCTGCTCGCGGCGCTCTTCGTATTCGCGAGCTCGGGCAAGCTCCTGAGCCAACCCGAAGCGGTGGAAGGGTTCGAGAACATCGGAGCCCCGTGGCTGCGCTGGGTCGTCGGTGTCTGCGAACTGGCCGGCGGGATCGGCATCCTGTTGCCGCAGACCGCCGCGCTCGCCGCGCTGTGTCTCGCGCTGCTGATGGTCGGCGCCATGGCCACGCACGTGCTCGTGCTCGGCGTGTCCAGCATGGCGCCGGCGGTCATCGCCTTCGCTCTCTCGGCCTGGGTAGCGATCGAGCTGCGGCGGACGCAAAAAGCGTAGCTACAGCCTTGCCTTCACCGCCGCAGCCGCTTCCGCCAGCGCGCGCCGGGCCGCGTCGAGCGCCTGCGTCATCGCGAAGAAGCCGTGGAACATGCCGTCGTAGCGAACGTGCGTGGTCGGCACGCCGCCCTGCTGCAAACGGGCGGCGAGCGCTTCGCCTTCGTCGCGCAGCGGGTCGTACTCGGCGGTGATCACGTGAGCGGGCGGGAGGCCCGCAAGGCTCGCGGCGCGCAGCGGCGAGGCGTACGGATTCCTGCCGTCCTCCGGGCGAGCGAGGTAGTGATTCCAGAACCAGCGCATCATCTCGCGCGAGAGCAGATAGCCCTGCTTGTTCTCCTCGTACGACTTCGTCTCGAAGTCGTGGTTCGCGACCGGATAGATCAGGAGCTGATGGCGAAGCGCCGGCCCGCCGCGGTCGCGCGCCATCAGCGCGACCGCGGCGGTGAGGTTGCCGCCCGCGCTGTCGCCGCCAACACAAACTCGCGAGGTGTCGATTCCGATCTCGGCGCCCTTCTCGGCCACCCAGCGCGTGGCGGCGTAACAGTCCTCCGGCCCGGCCGGGAACTTGTGCTCGGGGGCCAGCCGGTAATCGACGGACACCACCATGCAGCCGATTGCATTCGCGAGGCTGCGGCAGGTGCCGTCGTGCGTTTCGAGGTCGCAGATCACGAAGCCGCCGCCGTGGAAATAGACGAGCGCGGGGAGCCCGCGTTGCTGGCTCGGCGCATAGATCCGCACGGGGATGTCGCCGGCCGGCCCGGGAAGCCTGCGGTTCTCGATGCGCGCGACGGGCTCGACGGGGCCCCCCGCGCCCGGCATCGCGGCGAACGCCTGGCGCAGCACGCGGGGCTCGAGGGCGAGCAAGGTCGCGTCGTTCAGCACCGGGATCTGGTCGAGGACGGCGCGGGCCTGGGGGTCGAGCGGCATCGGTTTCTCCCGTGAGTGGAACCGGCGTAGAATACCCGTTGCGCCCGCTGCTGGAGGAAACGATGTCCGCGGATGCGAGCCAGGCTGCTTTCCCCCGCCTCGCCCCCCCGCCTGCCCCTCGCCGCGTCGAGTGGACCCGCGCCTGGCGGGCGCTGCGCACGCTGGTCGCCGACCCGGAGCGCACCGACCAGGTCTTCGAGCTGATCAACGCGCTCTCCGGCGACGCCGGCGAGCGCCTCTTCCAGCGCTTCTGCGCCGATCCGGGCGGGCGGCGCCTGCTGGCGGCGCGCCCGTCGCTGCTCGCGAGGCTGGCCGATCTGGACACCCTCGCGGCGCTGCCGGAGGACAGCTTCGGCCGGGTCTACGCCGAGTTCATGCGCCGCGAGCGGATCGACGCCAAAGGCCTGGTCGACGCCGCGCAAGCCGTCGCCGAATCCCGCGACCTCGACCCCGAGCGCGATTGGTTCTTCCAGCGCCTGCGCGACATGCACGACCTCTGGCATGTGCTCACCGGCTACGGGCGCGACCTCGCAGGCGAGGCCGCCAACCTCTCCTTCAGCTACGCGCAGACGCGCAACCGCGGGATCGGCGTGATCGTGATCGCGGCGGCCGTGCTCGGGCCCTGGCGCCTCGATTTCAACTGGCCGCGCTACCTGTGGCGCGCGTGGCGACGCGGCCGGCGCACGCTGCCGCTGGCGATGGTCGCCTACGAGGAGTTGCTGCCGCTCCCCCTGGACGAGGTGCGTCGGCGCCTGCGCATCGACCCGTCCGAGCTGGCGCACCCCGGCGGCCTGATCGTGTTCCAGCCCCAGGCGCAGGGCGCCTCCAGCTAGGTGCGCTTCGCGACCCGACCGACGCTGCGCGGCTACGGCGGCGCCGTGTCGGCGGGCCATTATTTAGCGACGCAGATCGGCGCCCAGCAGCTCGCCGGCGGCGGAAACGCCGCGGACGCCGCCTGCGCCATGGGCTTCGCGCTCCAGGTGCTGGAGCCGACGCAGAACGGTCCGGCGGGCGAAGTACCCATTCTCGTGTATGAGGCCGCCGAGGACCGCAGCTGGGCGATCTCGGGGCAGGGCCCGGCGCCGGCGGCCGCCACGCTGGCGGCGATGCGCGAGCGGGGCGTCACCAGCATTCCCGCCGACGGGCTGCTGGCCGCAACCGTCCCAGCCGCGCTCGACGCCTGGTGCCGCCTGCTCGAGCGATTCGGCACCCGGCGCCTCGAGGACGTGCTCGCGCCGGCGCGCGGGCTCGCCTCCCGCGGCTTCCCGATGTACCCGTTCCTGCGGCTGATCCTGCGCTTCTGCGAGCCGCGCTTTCGGGCGCAGTGGCCGAGCAGCGCGAGCCTCTACCTGCCGGTGCGCGCGGTGGGCGAGCGCCAGACGAACCCGGCACTGGCAGGCTTTTTTGACGCGCTGATCCGCGCCGAGCGCGCCGCGGCCGGCTCGCGCGAGGCAGGCATCCGCGCCGCGCGCAATTTTTTTTACTGCGGCCGGCCCGCGGAGCAGATCGAGTGCTTCGTCGCGGAGCCGGTTCGCGACGGCACCGGCCGCGCCCACGCCGGTCTGCTCACGGCGCAAGATCTCGCCGGCTACCAGGGCCGGATCGAAGAGCCGGTGGAGGCCGGCTACCGGGGAGCCCGGGTCTGGAAGTGCGGGCCCTGGAGTCAGGGGCCGGTCTTCTTGCAGCAGCTCCGCCTGCTCGAGGGCTTCGAGCTCGCCGCCATGGGTGCGGGCAGCGCCGACGCCCTGCACACCTGGGTGGAGTGCGCGAAGCTCGCGTTCGCGGACCGCGAGTCCGTTTACGCCGACCCGTGCTTCGAGAAGGTCCCGCTCGACCAGTTGCTGTCGGAAGCCTACACGCAGTCCCGGCGCGCGCTGATCGAGCCCCTTCACGCCTCGCTCGCGCTACGCCCGGGGATCGGGAGGCTTCCCGAGGGGTGGCCGCTGGTGGCACCGGAAGGGGACGCGCCCGCCGAGCCACAATCTCTGGCGGCCGCCCTGGGGCGCCGCGACACCACCCAGCTGGTCGCCGCCGACACCGCCGGAAACCTGGTCTGCGCGACCCCGAGCGGGGCCTGGGTGCCGACCTCTCCGGTCATCCCGGAGCTGGGCTTCCCCTTGGGTACGCGCGCGCAGATGTTCGTGCTCGATCCCGGGCACCCGAACGCGCTCGCACCGGGCAAGCGCCCGCGCACCACCCTCTCGCCCTCGCTCGCGCTCCTCCCCGACGGGCGGCGCATGGCCTTCGGCACGCCCGGGGGCGACCAGCAGGACCAATGGGCGCTGCAATTCTTCCTCGCGCTGGTCGACTTCGGGGTGGCGGATCTTCAGGAAGCCATCGACGCGCCGATGCTGCACAGCTTGCACATGCCGAGCTCGTTCCATCCGCGGCTCGCGCAGCCGGGCGCGCTGGCGGTGGAGAGCCGCCTGGACGACGGCGTGGTCGCCGAGCTCGCGCGGCGCGGGCACCGGATCCAGCGCAGCGGCCCCTGGGACCAGGGCCGCCTGCTCGCCGTCACGCACGCAGAGGGTCGCTTCGAGGCCGCGGCCTCGCCGCGTTTCCAGATCGCCTACGCCGCGGCGTTGCCGTAGCCGCGATTCTGCTTGTCGAGAGAGGGCGTGTGGGCTTATACGAAGACATGCGCGGAGACGGGAAAGCGGCGGGCGAATCCGCCGCCGCGGCCGTGGAGCGGCGCTTCGAGCGTGTGCTCGACCACCTGCACGCGATGCTGCTCGAGTTCGACGGCGGCGGGCGCATCACCTACGTCAGCCCCACGGTCACCGAGATCCTCGGCTACCTGCCGGAAGAGATCCGCGAGCTGCGCCGCTTCGAGTGGATCCACGCCGAGGACGTAGCCCAGATCCTCGAGCTCTCGCGCAAGCTCGCGAGCACGGGCGAATCGGCGGAAGCGGTCTACCGCGCTCGTCACAAGCAGGGACGCTGGCTGTGGCTCGAAATGGCGGCGAGCAGCTACCCGATGCCGGGCGGGGAGATTCGCACGCTCGCGTTCGTGCACGACGTGACGGAGGCGCGCCAGGCGGGCCGCGCACTGCGCATCACCGAGGACCGCTTCCGTGCGATGGCAGAGAACGCGGCGGACCTGATCAGCGAGATCGACGGCACCGGCAAGTACGTTTACGTGAGCCCGAACTGCGAGTCGCTGCTGGGCACCCCGGCGGAGGCGTACGTCGGCGACATGGTTTTCGGCGCGAGCACCCAGGACCGCTTGCACCCCGACGACCTCAAGGCCGTCAACCAGGTGTTCATCCCGCGCGTGGCGGGCGGCGGCGAAGCTCAAGTCGAGTACCGCTACCTCCACGCGGACGGAAGCTGGCGCTGGTTCGAGACGCGAGGGCGCGGCTACCGCACCCAGGGTGGCGAGCTGCGGGTGCTGCTGATCTCGCGCGACGTGACCGAACGGGTCGGGATCCACCAGGCGCTGCGCGTGAGCGAAGAGCGCTACCGCATGCTCGCCGAGACGACGCACGACCTCGTGATCGAGCTGGACGCCGAAGGGAAGATCCTCTACGTGAGCCCGAACAGCCTCGAGACGCTGGGCTACGCGCCCGATGAGATGGCGGGAACCCTACCCTTCGCGCTGCTCCACCCCGACGACGTCGAGCGGCTCGCCGAGTCTTTCTTGGACCGCGTCGCCTCGTCCGCGCCGCGGCGCCAGGGAAGCCTCTTCCGCATCCGACACCGGG
>Ga0184637_10000340_pt1 | contig 34567 bp, 31 predicted proteins | sample PLM3_127_b2_FD_133143 | JGI IMG/M metagenome (GOLD analysis project Ga0184637, IMG submission 133143) | Groundwater sediment microbial communities from an aquifer in East River, Colorado, USA - PLM3_127_b2 | ecosystem: Environmental > Terrestrial > Soil > Riparian zone | place: USA: East River... | reverse complement strand
GCTGTCAGGGGCTCCCGGGCGAGCTTCACTTCACCGAGCGCGATAGGGAGCTTTTTGGCTTCGAGCGCCCGGGCGAAGCGCTGGGCGAACCCCTTGGGAAGCGCGGATCCGCCGCCGAGCACTACCGGGAGGGCGCGATCGAGCTTGGGCATCCGCTCGGCCCTCGAAAGCGCTTCGGCGATCGAATCGACAACGGTCTGGATGAGATCCTCGTAATAGATATGGAGCGCGCCGCCGACCTTGCTGCGCGGCTTGTGGGTGAGATCGAGCCCTTCTTCCTTGATCGCTTTTACCCGGGTCGCGGTCTCGCCCGTCACCTCGCCCACCGCCTCGTCCACGTCGTCACCGCCCTTCTCGACGGCGAACGTGAACACCGGCACCGAGAGGTAGGCGAGGCACACGTTGGTGAGACCGCCCCCGAAGCTAATGCCGATGCCGGAGAAGTTCTCCCTCTCGAGCTCGGAGAAGACCACCGCCAGCCCCTCGTTGATGGAGCGCGCTTCGAAGCCCTTGCCCTCGAGCATCTGCTTCATCAAGGCTTCGTGGTACACGAGGCTCGAGGGGGCGCCCTTGGGCGCTCCGGGGACGCTGAAACAAACGAGCTCCGACTGGCTCTTGGAGCGCGGCTTTCCCACGAGCTTCTCGACGATGACCTCGAGGAGTTTCTGGGCGTAGGGCTCGCTCGCATTGACGAGCCCGTGGCGCATGGGCCGCCTGGTCTCGGTATTGAACATGTTGGCGAAGCGAAAGGCGCCGTTTCCGAAGACCACCAGGTGACCGTTCTCGCGAACGAAGTCGATTTCGTTCTGATGAAGGATCTGCTCGGTGAACCGGGAGGTGGGAAGCTCGATGAAGGCGTTGAGTTCCGCTTCGGACTGGATGCCGCGCCCGTTTTGTCGCGCGGAGACGACGGAGCTGGTTCCGAGGTCGAGACCGATCGCGTCGCCGTGGGGAGCGCGTCGTTTCGTCGCTGCTTTGGTGGATTTTCGGACAGGCATTTTCGTCGATTCCTATTCCGGCAACTCTCGAGATGGTGAAGGGATAACTCCCCCGAGTCCGGGGCGCAGCCGACACCGATCCGGCGCTACTTTTTCAGTAGGCTCAACGTCCGAAGACTCGGCAAGGGAAACTATCGATCGTCCCAAAAAATAGCATCCGGGCCGGTTTCGTGTCAACCGGCTCAAGTTCTACTTTCGTTCCGCAGAATCTCTCGCGCCTTCTCATAGTCGAGGGGTGTGTTCAGGTTCAAGAGGCAGTGTCCGCTCGGATCGAGCCTCGAGAGATCGCGGTCGTCGAGAAAGCGGGCCCGGAGCGACTTCGCGAAGAGAGAGGCCTCGAGCTCCCGTCGCTCGAGACGACCCGCGAGGCTGTCCAGGCAGGTAACGCGGTACAGGGCGCAGACCGCGACCGGCTTGCCCCCCGGACACGGTACGACCGCATCGAGCTCCGGCGTAAGCGCCTCCACGAGTCCCCGGAGAAACGCCGTGGTCACGAACGGGAGATCGCAGGCCACGATCAGGATTCGATCCGCCTTCGCCGTCGCCAGGGCGGCATGAATCCCCGAGAGCGGTCCGAGGCCGGGATGGAAGTCGGGTTGGGCCTCCGTGCCCGGAGTTCCGGGAATGGGCTCGCGCCCGATCAGACGAAGACGCTCGACGAGGGGGAGGAGCGCTTCGGAGATGGCCTTTAGCACCGTCCCGTCGCGAAAGGGGAGAAGGAGCTTCTCCTGTCCCATCCGGAGACTCTTGCCTCCGGCGAGGATCGCCCCTTCGACACCCTTCCTGGGTTTGGGTGTGGGAACGACGGTGGTATACTCGTCCAAGTTCCAAAGTCTATGACAGCGGCGCGCCATTTGTTCGGACAATGCCCGACCGTCTCCTCTCGACGGCCTGGATCTCCCCCATAACCATGCTGGGGACCGCGGACGTACAGGTCGAACGGTTGTTCGTCACGAGTTTGCAGCGGGCGCTCGAGGAGCACGCTCCCGAGGAGCTCGAGGTGTTCAGCCGCTGGTTCGATCCTTCCGCCCGGAGGACCCGATTTCATGTAGCCACCGTCATCGGCGCCGTAGGGTACCTCCGCCGAAATCCCTCCCTTTATTTCAAAGTCATCGACACGGCAGGACGCACGGCGTCGGAGCGCGCCTACGGCGATTTCTCACAGATCGAGCGACGGCTCATGGAAGCGCTTCCGAAATTCGGCCGGGAGCGTCTGGTAAAGTATCTCCTCCACAGCGGCCTGCGCAGCATCCACAAGGATGCTCAGCTCTCGGTGAGACGCGAGGGCGAGAAGCTCGTGCTGACGGTGACGAACTCGCTCTTCTGCCACACGCCGGCCGAGGAGGGCGGGCAGAAACGGTGTCACTTCTACGCGGCTCTCTTTTCGGGGCTCCTCGAGAAGACCGGTATCCAATGCTACTCGATGACCGAGTTGAGCTGCCGCGGCCAGGGGTCGGACACCTGCAGCTTCGAAGCTCTGCTGGAGCGGCATCAAGCCGCCTGACCCCGGACGGTTGACAAGTGCGCATTTCGCCCCTGATCGTCTTCGGCCTCCTGGTCTCGTCGCTCTCGTCTGCTGCCGCGGCGCAGATGAGCGAGGCGGAGATGAGCGAGGCGCTCGACCGGATCGGCGATCTTCTCGGGCTGCCTCCGGTCTCCCCAGACGAGCTGAAACAGCGGGTGGCGGACATCGGGAAGATTTCGTTCCAGAAGGACGTCCCCGTGAACTTCATGTCCCGGGACGAGCTCGCCCGCTACATCCGGGATCTCTTCGACGAGGAGTATCCCCTCGACTATGCCGAGCGGGAGGAGCGGATGCTCCGCGGGTTCGGCCTTCTCACCGAGGGGCAGGATCTCCGGGCCACCCGGGAAAAGGTTCTGGGAGAGAACGTCGCCGGGTTCTATGACGAGCGGCCGGGGGTAAAGAAGCTCTTCGCCATCTCCTCCGGCCAGAGTCTGAACCTCATGAACCAGCTCGTGCTCTCCCACGAGCTTCGTCACGCGATTCAAGATCAGCACGTGGTAATCCGGGAGAAGCTCCAGGTCCAGAGCGACTATGATGATCGCAGGCTCGCGGCTCTCTGTCTTCTGGAGGGCGATGCCTCCATCCTGATGGAGCAGTACTTGAGCTCCGGGGCGACGTCGAATCAGCCCGAAGTCGCGAACCTTTTCAAGGTCTTCTCGCAGAGCCTGACGGGTGAGGAGATCGCGGCTATGTTCGCCGCCGGTCCCTCGCTTCGCACTGCTCCGCCGGTAGTGCAGGAACAGCTCATCGCGCCATACTTCGACGGGAGAAATCTCGCCGCCGCCATCTTCGCCAAGGGCGGTTTCGCGCTTTTGAACCAGAAGCTCGAGCGTCCGCCGCGGTCGATGGAGCAGGTCCTCCATCCGGAGAAGTACCTCGACTTGGGCGACGAGCCAGTCGAAGTGTCGCTTCCCGAAGTCGGGCGGGCCAAACCCAGCTTCGAGGGCACGCTCGGGGAGTTTCTGATTCGGGTCCTTCTGCGGGCGGGTCCGGCCGGTCTCGCTCCGAAAGGAGAAGCCGCGGCGGACGCTGCCGCCGCCGCAGCAGGATGGGGCGGCGATCGCTACGCGGTCCTCGAAAGCGGAGGCGGTTCGTATCGTCTGGTCTGGAGAAGCGTCTGGGACTCGGAAGCCGACGCCCGCGAGTTCCGGAACGTTCTGAAGGCGTACACGGAGGCGCGTTTCCCCGGGGAGAACAATGCCCTGACGCTTTCGGGTCAGGAAGTCTTCTTCGAGAGACCCCGCTTTCGCTGAGGTGCCTTAGCGGCTCAGCTTCTCCATCATCACCCGGCCCTCACCCTCGAGCCTCAAGTTCATTCCGGGACCGGACCCCGGAAGCATCAGCTCCGCGAGGGCTTCGTCTTCGACGATGGTCGGCGTCAGCTCTCCCGACCAGGAGATGATGCTCCCGGTCGAGACGTTCACGGGATAGGGCTTCTGGACGGTGAGCACCAGAGGGCTCGAGGCGACGGAGAGCGCGATCATGCCCGTGCCCTGGATCGCGAGCACGTGGAAGGCTCGCTTGCCGCCGTCTCTCTCGATGACCCCGTAGCGCGGGGTGAGGGTCTCCTGGCAGGCGAGTAGATGGGACGGCTCGACGTAGATCTCATCGTCGTCGATCGCGAGCACCGTGATCTCTCTCTGCCGGTCCGTCAGGAGGATCTTCCCCGTTCCGCTCACGATGACCAGGGGAGGCGCCGACTCCTGACGCTGGGGCTTGACCCAGAACGTGAGGTTTCCGCTGTAGCTGTAGATGGTGCCCTGCTTGATGAACACTTTTCCCGAGAAGTTGACCTCCAAGAGGTTCTCCTCGAGGTAGCGGAACAAATCCTCGCGCCGCCGCCCGCGGGAATACACGTGGGGCTCGCCAGAAGCGGGGGTGGTTCCCCAGTTGAGCCCCTGAACCACGCTTTGCCGCTCGACGGCGCCCGGGACGGACTCGACGCGGGGGATAATGACCGGCCGCCCTCGCTCCGGCGCCCGGAAGAACAGATCCGCACTCGCGGTCGAGGGCTCCTTTCGGCGCGCCATCTCGGCCAGGGACTCGTCCTCCAGGAGCGGCTCGCTCAAGCGAAGCCGCGTGGTCTCGACTCCCAGGGCCTTCGAGGGCGGCGGGACGGTGTCTTCGGTCTCCTGTTGCAGCGACTTGGCTTTCTCGGCAAGAGCCTTCCGTTCGTCCACGCTGAGGAGCGTCTCCTGGGTGTCGGACGGGGTGACGGCGCGCTCGACCAGTTCCTCCAAGGAGGCTTCCGCATGAGGCGATCCCGCCGCCGGCGCCGGTGCCGCCTCCGCCTTGACCGGTCGTTCGGTCAAGACACCCTGCTGGATCGCGGAAAGGACGCGCCTTCGGTCGATGCTGTCGACGTTCACCTTTTCGAGTACGAGGTCGGGCGCCGTCGTCTCCACCTTCGAGGCGTACGCGAGCGTGGGCTTGGTTTCATCCGGGCTCGAGGGGCTCGGCGTGGGGAGAGCGAAATCCTCTCCGTCGTCGCGGTCCGAGGGCCGCTCGCGATCGATCTTCTCCTGCACCCGCTTGACCATGATGTTCGCGCCGGCCTTCCGGTACTGGAAGATCGCGTTGTAGTACTGCTTCTTCTTCTCGTAGATGTTGCCGAGGTAGAAATGGGTTTTCTGGTTGTCGGGCTTCAGCTCGAGCGACCTCAGGAACGTCGCCTCCGCCCGGTCGAGGTCCGCGAGCTTGAAGCAGACGAGGCCGAGGTTGAAGAACAACGTCGAGGAGTCGGGGTTGAGCTCGAGAAGCTTGCGATAGACGGTATCCGCTTCCCGGAACTTTTCCTGTTTGAAGTAGGCGAGCCCCAGGAGGTTCAAGACGGTGTCGTCGCTCGGTCGAAGCCGCCGGGCCTCCTCCAGCTCCTCCGCGGCGTCGGTGAAATTGCGAGCTTCGAAGTGCTCGCGGCCCCGGTTGAGGTGAACGAGAAACAGCCCCTGGTCGAACGGGGTAGAGGACTGGTTCGCCATAAGCCGATCGTCAAATACTAACCTAAACCCGCTCCCAAACGCGCAGCTGCCCTACGGTGAGAGAACGTCGTACGGAAAGGTCTCCGGTCTCTGACGGGTGATGACGACCGTCCCCTCCGGATCGACGTAACGGTAGTACGCCAGCTCCGCGGATTGCACGGGGGGCGAAATGCTTGCCGGAGGCGGGATCGGGGGAGGAGAGGCCAGAATCCCTCGGGCGGCGGCGGCCCGCCGCGCCAGATCGGCGAGCGGCGATAGGCCCGCGCGCACCGGGCCGGTTTCGGTCGCTGTGGCCGGCCCTCCGGAGCTCACCTGCGTCTTTCCTCCAGGCTGGTTGATGCTGTAGACACGGTCTCCCCGTACGATCTTGATCGTCGAGCCCACGCCGTAGATGGCCAGCACTTTCCTCACGTAATTGCGCGTCTCTGGATAGGGAGGGATGCTTCCGTAGCGGCGAACAGGGGTAGGGCCGGCATTGTAGGCCGCGAGCGCGAGGTTCAAATCGTCGAACTCGTCGAGGAGGTCGCGAAGATGGGCGGTTCCGGCGCGGATGTTCTGCCAGGGATCGTAGGCGTTCGAGACCCCGTAGCGCCGGCCCGTGTCGGGCATGAGCTGCATCAGGCCCCGCGCCCCCTTGTGGGAGCGGGCATACCGGTTGAACGCGGACTCGACGGCGATGACCGCTCGAACCAGCGACGAGTCGACTCCGAAGAGGCTCGAAGCTTTGAAGATCATGGGGTCGTACTGGCCGCTGTAGTGCCAGACCGTTCCCGCGCTCTCCGGGGTGTCGTCCACGATCAGGCGCATGCGATCGCTCGTCAGGACGTTTGACAGGATGAGGATGCCATTTTCGTCGGTGTAGCCGTAGACCTGCGCCGTCGCATCAAAGGGGGCGGCGAGCGAGACCGAGAGTGCCAGGCCCGCGCATCCGGCGAGGCTCCTAGACACGCTGGCCCTCCAGGGCTAGGCGAACGGCTTCCTTCGCGCGCCGGTAGAGCTCGGGAATCTTCTCGGGAAAGCGCCCTCCCGCTTCCACGCGCTCGGCCTTGCCTCCGCCCCGCGCCTCGATCAAAGGAGCGATGATCTTCAGCAGTTGATCCGCCCGGATCTGTGCCACGAGGTTCGGCGAGATCTCGATGATGAGCGACACCTTGTCTTCGTTCACCGCGGCCGAAATCGCGACGTACGAGCGGTCCCGGTGCTTTTCCTTGAAATCGTCCACGAATTGGCGGTGCTGCTTCTTGTCGAAATCGACGAGCGAGGGAGGCGTCCAGACGACGACCGCGCCCACCATCGTTGCCGCCTCGGCCACCTCTCCGCCGGAGCCGCCCTGTGCGAGCTTCATCTTGAGCGTTTCGATCTCGCGCTCTTTCCGCTTGAGATCGTCGCGCATCTTTTCCAGAGTCGGCGCGATTTCCTCGGGCCGAACGCGCAAAGACTGGCTCGCGCTCGCGACCAGCGCCCTTTGGGACCGCAGGTAGTCGACCGCGGCCACCCCGGTCAAGGCCTCGATGCGGCGCACGCCGGACGCTATCGAGGACTCGCTCAGGATTGCGCACAGGCCCGCCTGGCCCGTCCGCGCGAGGTGGGTGCCTCCGCAGAGCTCGATGCTGAAGTCCGCGACCGAAACCACCCGGACCTTGTCTCCGTACTTCTCCCCGAAAAAAGCGATCGCCCCCCTCTTCAGTGCTTCATCGATCGGGAGGACCGCGGTCGAGACCTCGATGTCCTCCAGGATTTTTTCCGTGACCCGTCCCTCGATCTGCTCGAGCTCCCCCCGGCTCAGCGGGGCGAAGTGTGAGAAGTCGAAGCGGAGGCGGTTTTGGGCCACGAGCGAGCCCGCCTGTTTGACATGCGGACCGAGCGTCTCCCGGAGAGCCGCATGGAGCATGTGGGTTACCGTATGGTGCGCGGCCGCGCCTTCACGCGCTCTCTCGTCGACGCGGGCGCTCACCTTCTGACCGATGGCGAGGCTTCCGCGCGACACCTTCACAAGGTGGGCGATAAGTCCCGAGACCGGGGAGGTGGTGCCGAGGACGTCCGCGATACCGCCGGGCCCAGCGAGGACCCCGCGATCGCCGGCCTGGCCGCCGCCCTCGGGATAAAAAGGAGTCGTGTCGAGGAACGCTTCGCCCTCTTCGCCTTCCCGGAGCTCCGGCACCTCGGCGGCGCCGCGAGAGAGCGCGACGATGCGGACACCTTCGAGCTGGGTCTTTCCGTAGCCTTCGAACCGCGACTCGGCGCGGCCGCGGATCTCCCCGTAGACACTGCGGTCGGGCACGGCCGCGGACTTCTTCCAGGATTCGCGGGCCCTCGCCCGCTGAGTCTCCATCTCTCGCTCGAACCCGGTCTCGTCGACCCGGACACCCGCGTCCGCGGCGATGTCGATGGCAAGATCGAGAGGCATTCCGAAAGTGTCGTAGAGCTTGAAGGCCGCGCTTCCACCCAGGGTTTTCGTTCTTTCAACCTCTGAGGTCGCGAGCATCTCTTCGAGGGCGGCGATCCCGTGGGCTAGCGTGGTCCGGAAGCGCTCCTCCTCCGAGCGAACGACGCGCTCGGCCAGGTCCCGGGCGAGAACCAGCGCGGGGTAGGCCTCTTGCATTTCATAGACAACGGTTCCTACGAGCTCGAAGAGAAACGGCTCCCCGACTCCGAGCTTCTTGCCGTGGCGCATCGCCCGGCGCATGATCTTGCGGAGAACGTATCCCCGGCCCTCGTTCTGAGGCATCACCCCGTCGGCGATGAGAAATGTCGCCGCCCGGATGTGGTCGGCCACCACCCGGAAGGAAACATCGCTCTCGGAGGGCGAGCCTTTGTACTGTTTCCCGCACCGATCCCCGAGGGCCTTCAGGATGCCCGTGAAGAGATCGGTGTCGTAGTTGCTCTCGACCCTCTGGACCACGGCGGCGATGCGCTCGAGCCCCATTCCCGTGTCGACGCTCGGCGCCGGAAGGGGAGTGAGCGTCCCGCCCTCCTCCCGGTCGAACTGCATAAAGACCAGGTTCCAGATCTCGAGCCAGCGATCGCACTCGCAGGCCACACCGAGACACTCGAAGGCAGTGCAGGGGAGATGATCGCCCTGAAAGAAGTGCACCTCGGAGCATGGCCCGCAAGGTCCGGTGTCTCCCATGGACCAGAAGTTGTCCTTCCTTCCGAGCTCGTGGATGCGCTCCGGAGCAAAATAACGCTTCCAATGCTCGCCGGCCTCGGCGTCGCGGGAAACGACGGAGTCTCCCTCGAAGATGGTGACCGCGAGCCTCGCGGGGTCGAGCGTCAGGCGCTCGACGAGAAACTCCCAGGCGAAGTCGATCGCTTCTTTCTTGAAGTAATCTCCGAAGGAGAAGTTCCCCAGCATCTCGAAGAACGTATGGTGCCGCGCGGTGACTCCGACGTTCTCGAGGTCGTTGTGCTTTCCGCCGGCGCGGACGCATTTCTGCACCGCGACCGCGCGGCGGTAGTCCCGCTTCTCGAGACCGAGGAACAGGTCCTTGAACTGGTTCATTCCCGCGTTCACGAAGAGAAGAGTCGGGTCGTTCGCCGGGACGAGCGACGAGCTCGGAACGACGCGGTGTCCCTTCGAGCCGAAAAACGCGAGGAACTCCTGGCGAATCTCTCCCGCGTTCATGCCGTTCATGCTTTGAATCCCTTGGACGTCTTGGATCCTTGATTAACGCTCAGTATCCCCGAAATTCCACGCCGATACCAGCCGGTGCGCGACCTCGGGGGAGAAGCCCCGGCCGAGGAGGTGCCTGTAGGCTCGCGCCCGCCCGCGCTCTCCCCCGGGTCCGCCGCGCTTTCCGAACCTCTCGAGAGCCCGCCGCGCGGCGTCCTCTTCCTCTCCCTCGGGGAACGACTCGGCGAGGGCGCCTTCGATGTCGTCCTCGGAGAGGTGGAGGGCCTTGAGCTTCTGGTGAATGCGCGAAGGCCCCCAGTGCTTGCGCTCGGCGCTCGCGAGGGCGATGTCGCGGGCGAAGGCGGCGTCGTTCAGGTAGCCTCTCTCCCGCAGAAACGAGAGGGCGGAGTCAACCTCTTCCGGGGAGTAGCCGGCGCGGGCCATTTTTTGAGAGAGCTCACCCTCACTGTGGCTTCTCCGCGCGAGGCGCTTGAGGGCGAAAGCCAGCGGCGTGATTTTTTCCTTAATGCTCGCTCGCTCCTCGCTCGCGGACGGCGCATTCGCGCCGTGCTCGCTCCGCTCGCGCTAGGGTGCGGATGAATCCGGGTGCACCCTAGCTGAACTCGAACGGACTTTCCGCTCCCTCACCGGGCTTGTCGTCCATGAAGTCGCCCATGCTCTTCTCCATCTCCTCCTGTGCGAGATCGCTCGTCGATTGGATTCCCTGGATCTTGAGCTTGAACTCGTCGGGGTTGCTCGCACGCCTCAGGGCCTCGTCGTAGGTGATGAGGTCCTTCTTGTAGAGGTTGAAGATGGACTGATCGAACGTCTGCATACCGTACTGCGAGACGCCGGCGGCGATGGCCTCGTGGATGAGCTTCGTCTTGTCCTTGTTGATGATGCAATCCCGGATGAACGGAGTCGCGATCATCACCTCGACCGCGGGGACCCGGCCGTGACCGTCCGCCCGGGGAATGAGGCGCATGGAGATGACGGCCTTCAGCACTCCCGACAGTTGGAGGCGGATCTGCTTCTGCTGGTGCGGGGGGAAGACGGCGATGATCCGGTTGACGGTCTCCGTCGCGTCGAGGGTGTGGAGGGTCGAGAGCACCAGGTGGCCCGTTTCCGCCGCGGTGATGGCGGTCTCGATGGTCTCGTAGTCCCGCATTTCACCGACGAGGATGACGTCCGGGTCCTGGCGGAGGGCGCTCCTTAGAGCGCCGGCGAAGGTCTTGGTATCGACCTCGACCTCGCGCTGGTTCACGATCGATTTCTTGTCCCGATGGAGGAACTCGATCGGGTCCTCGATGGTCATGATGTGCTCGCACCGGTGCGAGTTGATGTAGTCGATCATGCCCGCGAGAGACGTCGACTTTCCCGAACCGGTGGTTCCGGTGCAGAGGATGAGCCCGCGCGTCTCCTGTGCGATCTTCTCCAGCACCAGGGGAAGGCCGAGCTCGCGGATGGTGAGGATCTTCACCGGGATGACGCGAAGCACGAGTCCCACCGTGCCGCGCTGCTGGAATACGTTCGCGCGGAACCGTCCGAGTCCGGGGACGCTGTAGGCGATATCGATCTCCAGGTTGTCCTTGAACTTCTGTTTCTGACGGTTGCTCATGATGGAGAACGCCATGGCGATGGTGTCCTCCTGCATGAGTCGCTTCATCTCCACCAGGGGGACCAGCTCGCCCGCGATGCGGATGACCGGGTGGCTTCCCACCTTCAGATGCAAGTCGGAGGCTTTCCGCTCCGACGCGACTTTCAACAAGTCATTGATATGCATTTTTCTGAGCCCCTTTCGAGCCGGATGGGCACGGCCCGTTGTTCCTTCTTCGAATCCAAGACTCCCACGCCGCTGGAAAGCGATGCCTTGCGTGGAGAGACCGAGCGAATGAAATTCTGTCCCTTAGTATCAATGCTAGGGAAAAACCCTTGTGTTGTCAATGTCTTCGACGTTTCCCCCGAGCGAGCGAGGGACCATGTTATAGTAGCGCCCCTCGACAACATGTTCCTGCTCGGCCAACAGCTCGGCAAGTACCAGATTCTGAAGACGCTGGGAAGCGGAGGTTTTGGCACCGTTTACCTCGTCCGCGACACCTGGATCGACAAGAAGCTCGCGATCAAGGTGCCCCACAAACAAAACGGCGAGTTCGACGAGCTGCTGCGCGAGCCGCGGCTTCTCGCGGCGCTCGACCACGAGAACATCGTGAGCATCGTGACCGCGGAGAAAGCGGACGACTACTTCTTCATCGTCATGGAGTTCGTCGAGGGGGAGAGCCTCGAGGCCCGAATCCAAAAGACCAAGGGAATCGAGCTTCCAATCTCAATCGACTTCGCCCGCCAGGTCGCGATCGCGGTCTCCTACGCCCATCGGCAGGGAGTGCTGCACCGGGACCTCAGACCCGGCAACGTCCTGGTCACCCCGGAGGGCAAAGTGAAGATCACCGACTTCGGGACGTCGCGGTTCCTGGAAGTCGGCGATCGCGCCTCCACGATCATCGGAAGCCCCCCGTACATGGCGCCGGAGCAGTTTCAAGGTCGCTCGGTCTTCGCCTCCGACGTCTACTCGATCGGAGTCATCATGTACGAGATGATGACCGGCGTTCTTCCCTATTTCAGCGCCAACCCGCGACAACTCGAGAAGATGGCCCTCTCGGGCCGTCTCACGCGGCCTCGCGAGCGTAATCGCGCCATCCCCGTCGAGATCGAGGAGATCATCCTCAAGGCGCTCGCTCCCATGGTCTCCGACCGCTACCAGCAGGCGGGAGAGCTCCTCGACGACCTGGGAACGGTGAGCGAGATCGATCGCCGCGGCTCGCACCTCGAAGAGATCCGGCAGAGGCTTCGCGCGCGGGAGAAATCTTCCTCGCGGTTCTGCTGGAATTGCAGAAAGCCGCTCCACGCACGCTCGACGAGCTGTCCTTTCTGCAGCGAGGCGCAGTAACAGAGAAGGCTCGCACTAACAATTTCAGAGGCTCCAGAAGCCATCGCCTTCATGCGCTTCTTGTGGCGCAGGAGGCGAACGTAGGACTATGTGCTGGAGGCAGATGATCTAGCAAGCTCCGCTAGGTCCTCGAAATACCTTCGGTGAGTGAGGCGCAAGGCCTCTTCAGAAGAGGCTTCCAAAAGCACGACCTCTTTCTCGATGCCCTGCGAATGAAGCTTAAGTTCTAAGTGTAGTCGAGCGTTCTCCGCGAGTTCTCTTTGAGAGTTTTCGTAGACAGTTATCTTGGCGACTGAACCGAGAGAACGTTCGTACTCAACCAGGAAAAGCATTGTTACTTCCTTGAACGAGTCTTGGGACCTCAATAATCGCATTTTCCAACAACTGACGAACCTGTTGCCTCAGTCGCTCTAGCCGCTGCCGATCGGCCGGTGGCTTCAATTCCAACTCCTCCATCTGTTTCACGATATCAGAGTACTCAGCAAGGAGCTTCTTAACGTCTTGCGGCCCGCCTCCATACTTTACTGCTGGATCGACGACGTCTGCCATCTTTTCCGAGAACTCCGCCCAGAGATGTTGCAGGACGGTCCGAACCTGAATCTCAATGGGCTTTCCATCTGCGATAACTACCAGGTGAACGGCACGATAGCCATGACTGGAGTGCGTCCGTCTATCGACAACACTCACTTGAGCCAGCGCTCCCAGAAGTTGGGCGACGGTATTCTTTTGCGCATATGCGTCCGCGACTACTAGTCGGCAGCCGGCGATGTCCTGAATCTGAGTGAGCCGAATAGTTTCCCTTTGCAGTTTCTCAATAATCGAGCTTGTCGACTTTGCTGGCCGTCCTGTTGGTTCTGAACCCAGATTACTTTTGATGACGTCAAGCACTTCCTCGTAACCGGCATTGAATGAGCGCCGGAACGCGTCCAAAAGCCTAAAATCGTCATCTGTGACTTCTCGTCGCCTCAAGCGTTCGCCAAGCTGATCGAGCTTAGACTTGCTCGGTAGAGACACACGTCAAGATATCGCGATTCGATGGTTATTGCGCGGCCCCGAACAGCCTTAAGCACTCGAGATGAGCGCGGGGCCACTCCCTCATCGCTCGCTTAGGTCGGCGGCAAGGTACTGCAGGAGAGTCGCCGCGGCGATAGCGGCGGTCTCGGTGCGCATCGTTCTGGGCCCAAGGCCGAAGAGCGTGACTCCACGCGAGGCGAAGAGAGTGAGCTCTCTCTCGGACCAGCCGCCTTCCGGTCCGATGAGAGCTACGATCGGGCCCTTTCGAGGGGCTGACAAAGGCGGCGCGCCCGGATGCGCTGCGAGCAGACTTCCTTCCTCGCTCAACACTTCTTCGTAGCCTCGGGGCGCGCAGACCTCGGGGGAACGGCTTCGACCGCTCTGCTTGCAGGCTTCGACTGCGATCCGCCGCCACCTCTCGAGGTTTTTGCCGCTGCGGCCTCGTTCCGTCGCGAGGGGAATGACCCGGGTCACTCCGAGCTCGGTGAGCTTCTCGATCAAGAACGACATGCGGTCGCCCCTGGGAGGGGAAACGGCAAGGGTGAGGGATAGCGGGGACTCTCGCGAGGGCTCGGGTCCGAGAAGGCGAAGCTCCACCTCCCGACCCGCGATCCGCTGGACTTTCGCGCGGGCGGCGCCCCCTTTGCCGTCGAAGAGGGCTACCTCCGCCCCTTCGCGCAGTCGCAGAACGTCGACGAGGTGATGGGCTTGCTCGGGCGATAGCTCCACGGTTTCCGAGTCGAGAGTCGAAACGTGGAAGCGTCGTTCCCGGCTCATTTCGCGAGCACCAGCGCCGCCCATTCACCCGACGTCCATCTCTCGCGAACGCGAAGGCCCGGAGGAAGACTCACCGCGAAATCATCCACCTCCTCGGCGAGGAGACCGGAGAGCACGAGAGTCGGGGCGTCCATTCGGGGAAGGGCGGCCTCGAGAATCGGCCGGGTGATGTTGGCGACGATGACGTCGGCTTCGAGCCGCTCGTAGCGCTCGTACCCCGCGGTCTCGACGCGGATGAGTCCGAGCCCGTTTCGCGCCACGTTGTCGAAGGCGCAGCGCGCGGCGTCCTCGTCCGGCTCGATGGCGACGACTTCCGCCGCGCCCCGGCGCGCGGCCACCATCGCGAGGATCCCCGTGCCTGTCCCCAGATCGATGACGCGGTCCCCCGGACGAACGAGGCGCTCCAGAAGCGTCGCCGCGAGCCTCGTGGTGTCGTGAGTGCCCGTGCCGAACGCCTGTTCGGGGTCGAGCGAGAGCACGCTGCGATCGATCGAAGGCCGTGGGCGCCAGGTGGGCAGGATGAAAAACGACTCACCGAGGGCGAACCCAGTGAAGCTCTCCTTCCAGGGGGAGACCCAGTCCTGGACCGGCACGGGCTCGCCCTTGCGGCACGCGACACCGGGGAGCTTGTCCGCGAGATCCCGCGCGATCGCCGCGACGTCCGCTCGTTCGGGAAAGAAGACACGAAGGCTCGAGGACAGGTCCTGAGCGCCGAGGAAATCCCAGTCCTGGAGGATCGATAGCGCAATCTCGAGATCGTCGGCCGTCCCGGCGATCTCCAGAACTGGGTAAGACGGCACCTCGGCTGTGCCCCCGGACTCAGCCGAAGAGCTTCTCGAAGAAGCTCCGGTCCTTTTCGTGAGACCGTTCGCCGATCCGGACGGGAGGAGTGATGGCGGAGAGCTTCTCCATGAGCGCTCGCTGTTCCTTGGTGAGTCTATGAGGAGTGACCACGTTCACCACGACCAGCTGGTCGCCGCGCCCGCCTCCCGAAAGGCGGGCAACGCCCTTGCCTCGCAGCTTGACCACGGTCCCGCTTTGAGTTCCTTCGGGAATGCTGACGTGCTCGACACCGTCGATAGTCGGCACCTCGAGCTCGGCCCCGAGCGACGCCTGGGGAAACGTGACGGGAAGCTCTAGGTAGATGTCCTCGCCCTCGCGGCGAAACGTCTTGTGGCGCTTGACCGAGAGCACGACGTACAGGTCGCCCGCCGGCCCCCCGCGGATGCCCGCTTCGCCCTCAGAGGCGACCCGCATCCGAGATCCGGTGTCGACACCCGCGGGGATCTTCAGCGTGAGCTCGCGCTCCTTCGCGACCTGGCCGGTGCCCGAACAGAAGGAGCAGGGCTCGGGGATGAATTGTCCCGTTCCCCGGCAATGCCCGCAGGGACGGGCTACGACGAGAAACCCCTGCTGGAGCCGAACCTGCCCCTGGCCGCCGCAGGTGGGGCAGGGGCGCTTCTGGGTTCCCGGCGAAGTCCCGGAGCCGCTGCAGCGCTCGCAGAGCTCGGCGCGGGGGATGAGGATCCGGGTCTCCGTCCCGCGCACCGCTTCCTCGAAGGTGACCTCGAGGTCGTAGCGCAGGTCGGAGCCGCGCGCGACCCGGCCCCTCCGGCCGCCAAAGAAATCCGAGAACAAGTCCTCGAAGATGCTTCCACCCCCGAAGATATCGGTGAACTCGCGGAAGACGTCGGCGTTGACCTGCGGGCCGCCTCGAAGACCCTCGTGGCCGTAGCGGTCATAGACCGAACGCTTGTCGTCGTCGCTGAGGACGCCGTAGGCCTCGGCGGCTTCCTTGAACGTCTCTTCCGCTTTGGGGTCGCCGGGGTTCTTATCGGGGTGATACTTCACCGCGAGCTTGCGGTAGGCCTTCTTGATCTCCTGCGCGTTCGCTCTGCGGTCGATCCCGAGGATCTCGTAGTAGTCGCGTTTCGCGGTGCTTGCCAAATATCGACTCCAGGGTGCGTACTCGTTCTTCCGCGCCCAACCATTATAGGTCAGCCGCGCATCATCGCCTGACCGAGAGCCTCCGCGGTGGTCTCGAGGGTGGCGAGAGCGGTCTGGAGGTCCTCGAGAGAGCCTTCCCGCGTCTGCTCCGCCTTGCTGAGCGCGATCGTGGTCTGGGTGCGCTCCTGCTCGGTGAGCTTCGCGTGGAGGAGCTCGTAGGTCTTTCGCGTGCTCTGGATGAGTCCCTGGAGCTGGGCGGTGACCTTGTCGCGCTGGCGCATGCCGTCTTCGCGCTTGGCCTGCTTGTCGGTCTCGGTGCGCGCCTTGTCCACTTCCGACTGGGTCAGGCCGCTCGCCGCGCGAACGGTGATGTTCTGCTGGCGGCCCGTCGCCTGGTCGAGCGCCGTGACCTGGACGATGCCGTTCACGTCGATCTCGAAAGTGACTTCGATCTGGGGAACGCCTTTGGGGGCGGGGGCGACGTCGGTGAGCATGAACTTGCCGAGCGAGGTGTTGTCGTGGGCCACGTTGGCTTCGCCCTGGAGCACGTGGACCTCGACCTTGGTCTGGTTGTCGGTGACGGTAGTGAAGATTCTGCTCTTCTTCGTGGGGATGTTCGAGTTGCGCTCGATGAGCGGGGTGAACGTCCCGTCCTTGGTCTCGATGCCGAGCGTATGGGGCGTGACGTCGAGGAGGACGAGGTCCGTCACCTCGCCCTGGAGGATGCCGGTCTGGATGGCGGCGCCGATCGAGACCACCTCGTCGGGGTTGACGCTGCGGTTCGGCTCCTTCTGAAAGATCTTCTTGATGGTCTCGAGGACCTTGGGAGTCCGGGTCTGGCCGCCGACGGGGATGACCTCGTCGATCTCCTGCTTGCTCAGGCCTGAATCCTTGATGGCGTCCTCGCAGGGCTTCACCGTGCGATCGAGAAGGGGCTGGATCATCTGCTCGAACTTGGTGCGGGTGAGGACGGTGTTCAGGTGCTTGGGACCGCTCTGGTTCGCGGAGATGAAGGGGAGCACGATCTCCGCCTGAGGCTGGGTCGAGAGCTCGCACTTGGACTTCTCCGCTGCCTCCTTCAGCCGCTGGAGCGCCATGCGGTCGCCCCGGAGGTCGATTCCGTTCTCCTTCTGGAACTCCTCCACCAGCCAATTGATGATGAGCTGATCGAAGTCCTCGCCCCCGAGGTAGGTGTCTCCCCCGGTCGCGAGCACCTGATAGATCCCGTCATTTAGCTCCATTATCGAGACGTCGAACGTTCCTCCGCCCAGGTCGTAGACCGCGACCTTCCCGGATTTCTTTTCGATCATGCCGTAGGCGAGGGAGGCCGCCGTCGGCTCGTTCAGGATGCGCTGCACGTTCAGGCCGGCGATGGTTCCCGCGTCCTTGGTGGCATTGCGCTGGGAGTCGTTGAAGTAGGCGGGAACCGTGATGATCGCTTCTTCGACCGGCTCGCCCAGGTAGTCCTCGGCAGCCGCCTTCAGCTTCTGGAGGACGATCGCCGAGATCTCCGGCGGACTGTAGACCCGGTTGTCGATCTGGAGGTGGGCGTCCCCGTTCGCGGCCTCGATGATCTGGTAGGGAAGCACCTTCGAGGAATGCTGCACCTCGGGTGAGTTGAAGCGCCGCCCGATCAACCGCTTCACTCCGTAGACGGTGTTCTGCGGGTTGGTGAGGGCCTGGCGCTTCGCGATCTGCCCCACCAGCCTCTCCCCCTTGCTGGTGAAGGCCACGATCGAAGGGGTGGTGCGGGCCCCTTCCTGGTTGGGGATCACCTGAGGGGTGCCGCCTTCCATGACCACGATGCAGGAGTTCGTGGTGCCGAGATCGATTCCGACGACCTTGCTCAATGGCGTGCTCCTTCTGCTCTCAATCGGACCTCCGGACGGCTTCGCTTTCGTCTTCAGAAGCCGGGTCGGTCCCGTCCCGATCTGGGCCGCCGCCCGAAGGCGCCCGGGCCACGCTCACCATGGCCGGCCGCAGCAGGCGATCCTTGAAGAGATAGCCCTTCTGAAAGACTTCCAGGACCGTGCCCTCCGGGTGCTCCACGGTCTCGAGCTGGCTCACTGCCTCGTGAATGTGGGGGTCGAACGCCTTTCCTTGGCTTTCGACCTCGGTGAGACCCATTCGCGCGAGGATCTCCTCGAGCTGGCGATGGACGATCGCGACCCCGTCCTTAAGCTGCTCTTCGGACGAGCCGGCGGCGTAGGTTCGCGCGCGCGCCAGATTATCGAGCACCGGAAGGACTTCCTTCACGACGTCGGCGCCCGCGTAGCGCGCGAGATCGAGCCTTTCGCGCTCCATGCGTTTGCGGTAGTTCTCGAATTCCGCCTGCTTTCTCTGGGCGAGATCCCGCATCTCGCTCGCCTCTCTCTGAAGGCGCTCGACCTCGGAGTCAAACGCCCTCTCCGCGGTCGGGTTCTCGCTCGGAGGCGCTTCCGCTTCAACAGAGGGCACGGAGGCGACGGTGGGTGCTTCGGCTGCCACCGGTTCCTCCGGCGCTTCGACTTCGACTTCGGTCAAATCCTTCCTCTTTCTTCTCGACATGGAATGCTCGTCCCGTACGCCTCTTTCCTTCGGAAGGAAACGAGGCCCTCGCCCGCTCTCGAGCTTCTCGATTAGAAATAAGTGCTCAGAAACTCAATGATTCGGCCCGTTGCCGCCGACCTCGGTAATGGCCGCCGAAAGCGAGCACGCGATGCAATCGACCACGGAGATGTGCCGGGCATACTCCATGCGCGTCGGGCCCATGATGCCGATCGCGCCGAGCTCCTTATCGCCGTCGCTGTAACGGGCTCCGATGAGGGAGATGCCCTCGAGATCCGGGACATGCGCTTCGGAGCCGATCACGATCTGGAGTCCGGCTCCCTCGAGGCAGGCGTTCAGGATGCTGACCAGCCGGTGCCGCTCTTCGAGAGTGGCGAATAGCTGCTGCGCTCGATCGACGTTCCTCACGAACTCCGGCTCGCCCAGCATCCGCGAAGTGCCTTCGAGGTGCACCTCCGCCGCGGGCCGTTCGGAGAAGGCGGCTTCGGCGATGCTGAGCGCGTTTTTGACCAGCCGGTTGACGACGAGCTCGAGCTCTTTCATCCGGAGAAGCAGCACCTCCCGTGCCTCAATGAGAGTAAACCCGTTGAACTGCTCCTCGAGGTAGCGGGCGCACTGTGCCAGGTCCTCGCCGCCCAGGTCCTCCGGGATCTCGGCGACGCGGTGGATCACCTGGCCGGCGCTCGAGACCAGCATCACCAGGATTCGCCTGGGGGCGAGCCGCACGAAGTCCACGTGGCGGAGGACGCTATGGCTGAAGTCGGGGCCGATGACGAAACCCACCATGCCAGTCATGTTCGAGAGAAGGCGCGACGTCCGGCGCATGAGCTCGGGGAGGCCCCCGTCGGAAGGCCGAATATGCTCGCGAATGAAGTGCTCATCCGCCGGCGGAAGACCCTGTCCGCCTATGAGCGTTCCGACATAAAACCGATAGCCGCGGTCCGTCGGCACCCTTCCTGCGGAAGCGTGGGGCTGATACAGGAAGCCCATGCCTTCGAGATCCGACATGATGTTCCGGATCGTCGCAGGGGAGAGGCCCTGCGAGTTCAACTTCGAGAGCGTGCGCGAGCCGACGGGCTCACCGGTGGTGATGAACAGATGGACGGTCTGCTCCAAGATCTCCCGGCTGCGACTATCGATTAGCGCGGAATCCATGGTTCGGATGTCGTCGATTGTTAGCGCCGCAGGCAAACACCGGGGCTTCGTTCGATGGGCGCTCGATCTGCGGCTGAGACGCTAAATCTTTTTTACCAAACGGCTTCCGCGTTGTCAACCTCACGGATGTGAAAGAAATACAAGGGGGATGGGGAGATGGGAGGAGATGGGGAGATGAATCAAGACGTTTTGGATCAATCTTATCCCCCTATCTCCTCCTATCCCCTTATCCCCCTTGTATTGATTTTCCTTAGGGAGCGAAGTACTAAGCTCGGTATTTTCTTCGCAGCTCCGGGATCTGCTCGAGCTCGAAGCGGGTCAGCTCCTCGGGCGCTGCCTTGTCGTCGAAGAGCTCTTCGAACGAGAGCCGGAGCGACGAGACCAGTTGCTCTCGGGACACCGGCTCCGGTGTCAGCTCGTCGATCCCGACCGCTCGAAGCGAGGCGGCCGGCCTGCCGCGGGGCTCGACCCTCGCCCAGAGACCGGCATCGACCCGTCTCAGGATGGACCCGTGCTGCAAGAATGCCCGCCGCCCGCGCCGCTGGGAGCTCGCGACGACCTTGCGGCCGCCCGAGGTGATCTCGTGGAGGCTTTTGAGAGCCAGGCAGGGAACGTGGAGCGCGGGCTCGCGGGAGCGGATTTCGCCGGGCTCGGCCGCATCGAGGGCGACCCCAAGCTTCGTGAGCGCGCGGCGGACGACCGCGCTCACCGAATCGTACAGGGCCCGGACTCCGAAGCCTCGAAATACGCCTCCGACGGGGGAGGCAACGCTGTACGTAAGCTCGTGCTGGTGAAGGAGAGCCCGGCCGCCCGTGGGCCTCTGCACCCAGCCGACTCCGAGCTCGCGACAAGACTCCACATCGACCGCCTCCTCCAGACTCTGCCGCCAGCCGAAGCTCACCGTGGGCGGGTCGAAGCCGTAGAGCCGGACGGTAGCGAGCCCGGGGGGCTCGCTCGCGGAAAGAAAAAGCGCTTCGTCGACAGCCATGTTGAAGGCGCCCTCGCTCGGCTCGTCGACGAGAAAGCGGAATCGCAAGCTACAGCAGCTGGTCGACCGGCGTGTGTTCTTTTCCCTGGGATGCGGCCACCGCGTCCGACGTGAGCCGGCCCTTGTAGGTGTTGACTCCTGCCCGAAGCGAGGCGTCGTCGCGCACCGCCTGAACCACTCCCTTGGTCGCGATGGTGAGGGCGTACGGAAGGGTGACGTTGGTGAGGGCGAAAGTAGAGGTCCGCGGAACGGCGCCGGGCATGTTGGCGACGCAGTAATGGACGACGCCGTCGACGACGTAGGTGGGATTGCTGTGGGTCGTCGGGCGGGTGGTCTCGAGACAGCCTCCCTGGTCGACGGCCACGTCGACGATGACGGCGCCGTGCTTCATCTGGCGCACCATGTCGCGGGTCACGAGCTTCGGCGCCGAGGCTCCGGGAATGAGGACCGCGCCGACCACCATGTCGGCGCGGACGACACTTTCGCGGATGGTGATGGGATTGGACATCAGCGTCGTGATGCGCCCTCCGAAGATGTCGTCTAGGTACTGCATTCGCGGAAGGCTCTTGTCGAGAACGGTCACGTGCGCGCCGAGGCCGACCGCCATCTTGGCCGCGTTCAGCCCCACGACGCCGCCGCCGATGATCGCGATCTCTCCCCGGGGAACGCCCGGGACTCCACCTACGAGAATGCCGAGCCCTCCCTCGGCTTTCTCAAGGTAGTGCGCGCCCTCCTGAATCGCCATACGCCCGGCGACTTCGCTCATGGGGGTGAGAAGGGGAAGCGTTCCATCCTCCGCGGTGATGGTCTCATAGGCGATTCCGATGACGCCCCGAGCGAGGAGCGATTCGGTCAGCTCCCTCATCGGCGCGAGGTGGAGGTAAGTGAAGAGGATCTGGCCCTCGCGGAGCTTCGCCACTTCCTGGGCGAGCGGCTCCTTCACTTTGACGATCATCTCGGCTCCGGCAAAGACCTCGTCGGCCGTCGCCAGGATGATCGCCCCCGCCGCCTGGTAGTCGTCGTTCGAAATGCCGCTGCCTGCGCCGGCGCCGCTCTCGACTACGACCTCGTGTCCCGCCGAGGTAAGGGTCTTGACGCCGCCGGGCACGAGCCCGACGCGATACTCGTTGTCCTTGATCTCTTTGACGGTTCCGATCTTCATGAGTCAGGTCGCGGTCGTGGAGCTCAGGTTCGGGGCGGGGACTCCCGCTGCGGCGGGGGCGGTTTCGTGGGCCGAATCCGGCCGATCTTCCGGCTTCGACGGATCCGCCTGCGCCATCTTGCTTGCGCCCCGGAACGTCGCTCCCTCGGCGACGACGATCGCGCGCGAAGCGATGTTGCCGTATACCTTCCCCGTTGCGGTGATCTCGACTTTCTTCGAACCCGCGCAGTCGCCGCGGACCGTCCCTCGCACCGTGAGCACCTGGGCCTCGATGCGAGCCTGGACGTCGCCGCTCTCGCCCACGATGACCAGGGTGCCGTGGATCTCGCCTTCCACTTTGCCCTCGATGAGCATGTCCGTCGAGCTCCGAAGCTCGCCCTTGATGACGGTGTCCTTGCCAATCACCGTCGGCGCTTCGGGCGCTGTCGTCGAAGAACTCGTTGAAGAAGTCGTTTCGCGCCGCTCCCGGACAGGAGCCGGGGGAGCGCTCGGGCGGTTATCAGGCTTTCCACCAAACAATCCCACGGAGGCCTCCTGGGTTCGAGTAAATGGAGCGGGCGACGGGATTCGAACCCGCGACACCAAGCTTGGGAAGCTTGTACTCTACCAACTGAGCTACGCCCGCTCATGCATTCGGGAGCAGAGTATATCGCGGCCTGACGGCAGATTCTAGTAGAGCGGCGGGCTAATCCTGTCTCGAAGGCGAGATGCGGCTGTAATCGGTGATGACCGATTTATCGCCGAGGACGACGCCGCGGCCCACGACCGAGTGGTGTCCGATGTGAGCGCTCCGGCCGAGGAGCGCGCCGTCGACGCGAGCCTCCTCGCCGATGCGCACGTTCGACCACAACACGGAGTCCGAGACCGTCGCTCCTTCTTCAATCCGGCAGTTCGGGCCGACGACAGCGTACGGCTCGACCACCGCCCGGGACTTCACCACGCTTCCCGCGCCGATGTACGCGGGACCGGTCAGGCGAGCTCCCGCCTCGACCGTGGCCTCGGGGTCCACGTAAGTCCCGCCCGCGTTGGGATGAAAGCCCTGGAAGGGGAGGACTCCCGAGAGGATGTCCCGATGCACCTTGAGGTATTTCTCCGGCGTCCCGATGTCGATCCAGTAGCCGCGGTGCACGTAGGCGTAAAACGGGACCGCCTCTTGCAGCAGGTGAGGGAAGAAGCCGCGCTCGAACGAATAGTTCGAGCTCTTCGGGATGTACTTCATGAGCTCGGGCTCGAGGATATAGACCCCGGCATTGATGGTGTCGCAGGTGATCTCGTCGTAGCTGGGTTTTTCGAGGAAGCGCCGCACGCGGCCGAGGTCGTCGGTCTCGACCAGCCCGTAGGCGGAAGGGTTGGCGACCGGGGTGAGCACGATCGTCGCTTTGGCCCCTTTCTCTTCGTGGAACCTCAGAACCGAGGTCAGATCCAGATCGCTCAGGACGTCGCCGTTGAAAACCACCGTTCGGTTCGAGAGAAGCGCTTCGGCGTTCTTCACAGCGCCCGCGGTGCCGAGGGGCTCAGGCTCCATCGTGTAGTGGATTCTGACGCCGAGTTCGCTCCCGTCGCCGAAAATCTCCTCGATTCGGCGCGGCTGGTAGGAGAGGGAGAGCACGATCTCCTCGATCCCGGTCTTCTTGAGGAGCTCGATCTGGAGCGAGAGAAACGGACGGGTGAGAATGGGGACGATCGGCTTCGGCGTATGGAGTGTCAGCGGCCGGAGCCGCGTGCCCTTTCCACCTGCGAGAATGACGGCGTTCATTTCGGCCGATAAGAGTATCATCACGGGGCCCGGAGGGCCCCATCCTCCCCGAGCGGGGAGCGAGGGGAGTGAGCGAGCGAAGAGCGAGCGAACACTGGATGAAGATTGGACTTTCTTTCAGAGACGCCACATACTTCGATTTCTCGATCCGCATGACCTCGACCAGCGCCAATGACCAGCGCCATTGAGTTGAGCCGTAAATTGTCGCTGTCCTGATGACCCTTCCGAACTTGCCGAACGGGCTGACCCTCAGCCGAATCTTCCTCGTCCCGATTCTGGTAGTGGTCCTTCTGACCCGGACCGAACGATGGGAGCTCATCGGGGCGGCGATCTTCGCGGTGGCGGCGCTCACCGACTGGCTCGACGGTTACCTCGCACGCCGCCGCAAGCAGGTCACGACGCTCGGCATCATGCTGGACCCGGTAGCGGACAAGCTTCTGGTGTCCGCGGCCTTCATCAGCATGGTGGAGCTCGGTCTCGCCCCCGCGTGGATGGTGGTGGTCATCGTGGGCCGTGAGTTCGCGGTAACGGGCCTCCGGATGGTGGCGATCGAGCAGGGAATCACGATTCCCGCGAGCCCGCTCGGGAAGGGGAAGATGGCGACTCAGGTGGCCGCAATTCTCCTTCTTATTCTCGGCGAGAAGTTTCTGGGGCCGCTCGCGGTCCTGGGCAAGGTCACGCTCTGGCTCACCGTCATTCTCGCCCTCGGCTCGGGCCTGGACTACTTTCTCAAGTTCTATCGAAAGGTCGGAAACGAGCTCCCCTCGGGAAACCGCGCGTGAGACGAAGGCGCCGTACGCCCGTGATTTCGGGAAGACCCCCTCGCGTGTACGTCGGGCCGAACGCGGAACGATCGCTCGGCGGGGAGAGGGGAATCCTGCTGGGCTCGCGGCGACCGGCCTGGATCGATGTCCTCGAGTTCGACCCCCGGCCGGAGGCCGGAGTTCAGCGTCTCGTCGATCTTCGTTTTTCCAGGGATGGGCCGTGGGACGTCGTCGGCCTCAGCCTGTCTTCATCCGATCTCGCGGGAAGGCTCGAGCCTCTGCTGCGGGATCTGGTCCCGGGCGACGTGGTCCTCACGGAAAAAGGAGCGCGCATCCATACGGGTGCCGCGTGGGTCGCGGCTCCGCTTCAAAAAGAGCGCCGGTCTACTTGAGCTCGATCAGGTCTCCCGTGAGGATGTAGTCGTTGCTCTCCATGATCCTTCCGGTCGAGTGCTCCCGCTGAACGGTCAGGACCGCGAGAGTTCCCAGCACCTTTCGCGGCGCGCCGTCGTACAGGTAACGGAATATCGTGAAGACGTTTCCGGGAACGACGCCATCTTCCTGGCCCACATCGATGCTCACGAGGTAGCCTTGCCCGAGAGTCGCGAGGTCGTCCAGGGACGCCGCGATGGTTCCGCGCATCCGCCCCGTCTCCGGGGTGAGACGCGTCGGAGGGGGCTCGAGGGGCAGCAGGGGCACCGGAATCGGCTCGAACGGAGTCAGGTAGTCGCCTATGTTTATGTCCAGGCACGCTTGGACGATCTCGGCCATCGCGGTCTCTTCCTGCACCGCGAGGATCCGGAGCCAGCCGGACCTTCGGACGTAGCTTCCGTCGATGCCCCACGTGAAGTCGATTTTCCTTTGCAGGTAGAAACTGTCGCCGGGGCTGACACCGTCCTCCGAACCGCGGTTCAGATAGACCACGTCGCCAGTCGTGAAGCCGTCCTTGTGGCCGTCTTCCTCACTTCCGAAGATCTGGAAGTCGTCGTCCGCCTCTTCTCGAAGGTAGCCGGCGCATTGAATCGTCACCTCTTCGTACGCGGCCCGAAACTGCGGTCCCGCTGGACCTCCCCGCCGGCCTGCCGCCCCTGGACCGCCCACGCCTTCGCCTTCCCCCTCCTCGCCGGGACCCGCGCCGGGCCCGCCGCGGCGGGATCCGGGAGCACCGGGCTCTTCACCCTCACCGCGGACGACGTCCACGTCCGGAATGCGAACCGGGTCCTCGGGATAGATGAGATGGGGATTCTCGATGTACCGGTTCGCGTCCCATAGCTGCGGCCACAGAAAGGGATTGCGCAAGTACGTGTTCGAGATGTCCCAGAGCGTGTCTCCGCGCTGGATGATGTGCAGCTGGGTTCCCTCCGGATAGCTCGTCGGCGCTTGATAGCGCGACCAATGGGGAGCCACGACGATGTCGTTTTCGGAGGGCGCAGCCTCCGGCTGCTCCGGCTCCTGTCCGGTGGCGGGCAGCGCCGCCAGGCAACAGAGCGCGAGAACGACGCCGGGGAGGGCGAGAACTCGGCTGGAGAAGAACGGACGCCGACCGGGAGTCCGCGAAGCTCGCGTCGTCACGACAAACCTCCACATGGGAAATGGAACGTAGCTTGGGGTTAAATTTAACAGCACGATCTTGCAACTGTCAAGCCGTTTTTTGCGCGAGGCTTGAAGTGCTACTTGAGGGTCGGGCTCTGGGGGCGGTCGGCGACCTGTAAGGTCGACAGGATGGTTTGGGCCTGTTCCCGGAACTCGCTTTCAGGATAATTGTCGACCACCTGCTGGAAATGCGGGAGCGCCTGATCGAGCTGGCCGCACATCTGGTAGGCGGACCCCATGCGGAAATGGAGCTCGTCTTTCCGCTTGTAGGTAGGGTACTTCTCGAGGACCTCGCTGAACCGCGCGATGGCCGCGCGGCACGCCTTTCTGATCTCGAGGTAGAAAAACCCCACCTGGAACTCGGACTCGGCCAGAGTCTCGTAGCACTCCTCGAGGAGCTTTCGGCCCTCTTCGGCGTACCGTGAATTCCGATAGAGCTCGGTAAGCTTCTCGAACTCTTCGATGGCGAGCGCCGTCGGGTCCTGGTCGCGGTCAGGGCTATGGATCTGCCGGTAGTGACCGTAGCCGATCTGGAACTGGGCGTAATCCGCGCGCGGGTGATTGGGAAAAAACGTGAGGAAGTCGCGATACTCCGCGATGGCGAGCACCAGGTTTCCGCTCCCCTTCTGATTGAAATAGGAATCCGCGACTCCGAGCCTCGCATCGCCCGCGAGCTGGCTTCTGGGGTAGCTGTCGAGGAGCTGCTGGAAGTAACCCCGGGCTTCTTCCCACTTTTCTCGCTCGAGCGCATCGCGTCCGAGCGTCACGAGTCTCTCGTCGCCCTGGCCCGAGCCCGAGAGCGCACCGGCGCTCTTGCCGCCGCAAGCCAGAATCCAGGTGCTCGAGACGAAGGCCGCGAGCAGGAGCGCGGACGCCGCGCGGGCGCGAAGTGAAGACGAGTGAGTCGGTCGCAACGATCTATTCCCGAGAAGCCAGCATAGACGACGATTGTCCTTGAATCCAATGCCACTCCCTTTGGAGCCCCTCCCGCAGGCTCGTCCGGGGCTCGTACCCAAGCTCGCTTCTCGCGGCCGAGGTATCGGCGCAGGTGTCTCGCATGTCGCCCTTCTGCTTTTGCTCCATCACGATCTCGACGTTCTGTCCGGTAACGTCGCGGACGGTCTCGATCACCTCGAGCATCGAGACCCGCGAGCCCCCGCCGACGTTATAGACCGAACCGCCGCGGCCTCGTACCGAGGCAGCGACGGTGGCGGCGACGGCGTCGGCGATGAACGTGAAGTCCCGCGTCTGGTGGCCGTCGCCGAAGAGACGAAAGGGGGTTTTGTCGAGGGCGCATTTCAAGAGCCGATGAAACGCCATGTCGGGGCGCTGCCGCGGTCCGTATACCGTGAAATAGCGAAGGGAGACCGCGGGCACCTGGTGGTTCACGAAGTAGAGCTCGCAGAGTTTCTCGGCCGCGAGCTTGCTCACGCCGTAGGGAGAGACGGGATGGAGCGGAACGTCCTCGACCATCGGCAGGGGAGCGCTGTCTCCGTACACCGAGGATGAGGAGGCGAAGACGAAGGCGCCGATATTGGTTCCGACAGCCGCTTCGAGCAGCCGCTGCGTCGCCAGAATGTTGTTGTCGGTGTAGATTCCGAATTCGGAACCCCAGCTCGCGCGGACACCGGCCTGAGCGGCGAGATGAAAGACCCGGTCGCATCCATCGAGCAGGCGAGGGAGCTCCATCTCCTGGAGCCTTCCTTCGCGGAGCTCGAACCCTGGACTTCCTGAAAGGGCCTCGAGGTTCCTTTCCTTGACGGCCCGGGGGTAGTAGTCGAGAAACGAGTCGATGCCGATGACTCTCTCGCCGCTTTCGACGAGCGACTCGGCGAGCGTAGAGCCGATGAACCCGCCGACGCCCGTGACCAGCGCCGTCATTCGAGGAGATCCTGGAGCTTCCGCGGGAGCCGGCACGGCCGCCCGTCTCTCCCCACGGCGACGTGAAGTGTCGTCCCGCTCGCGAGGAGGACCCCGTCTTCCGCCCGGGAAAGCTGGTAGTCGAACTGGACGCGCGCCCGCGAGGGCCGGCTCGCCCGGGTCACGATATCGACCAGATCGTCGTAGCGGGCGGGCTTGTGGTACCGGCAATGGGCTTCGACCACCGGCAGGTGGACCATGTCATTCTCCTCGATCTCGCGATAGCTCTGGCCGAGCTGGCGGAGAAGATCGGCGCGGCCGACCTCGAACCAGGTCAGGTAGTTTCCGTAGTAGACGACGCCCATGCCGTCGGTCTCGGCGTAGCGGACGCGAATCTGGCAAGTGGCCTGGCTCAAACGGGCACCGAGGACAGCATCTGGCGGACCGCCGCTTCCGGATCCTTGGCCTTGAAGATAGCGGAGCCCGCGATCACCACGTCGATTCCCGCGAGGGCCGCCCGCGGCACGCGCTCGGCGTTCATGCCGCCGTCGATCTCGATGTCGAGCGTGAGGTGGTTTTCGCGGGCGAAGCGGCGCAGGTTCTCGGCCCTCTCGAAGCTTCCCTCGATGAAGTCCTGCCCGCCCCACCCGGGGTTCACCGACATGACGATGGCGTAGTCCGCGAGAGGCAGGAGCTCTTCCACGGAAGCGAGAGAGAGCCCTGGGTTCAGCGCTAGCCCCGCCTTCTTTCCCCGTTTCTGAATCGACGTGAGGACCAGGTGAGGGTGGTAGACGGATTCCGGATGGAAGGCGATCATGTCGGCTCCGGCATCGGCGAAGGCGCCGATCCACCGGTCGGCGTCCTCGATCATCAGGTGAACGTCGAGAGGGAGGCGGGTCGAGCGACGCATGGCCTCGACCAGCATCGGGCCGAACGTCAGGTTGGGAACGTAGTGGCCGTCCATCACGTCGACGTGAAGTTGCTGAGCGCCGGCGCGCTCGACCCGCTCGATCTCGGAGGCCAGCCTGGAGAAGTCGGCGGATAGAATGGAAGGAGCGATTCGCATCGTTTCAGGCGCCCTTGCTGAGAAAGAGGACGATCCGATCCCGTTTGAACACTTTCATCCCCGGCGCGGGGACCTGCCTTACCACTACGTTCTTCGGCACACCCGGGTAGTCGACCAGGCGGACTTGCGAGATCTTGACCTGCCCGCGCGAGATCTGGTCCAGAATCTCGACGTAGTTGCGGCCGATGAAGTCGGGCATCACGTAGGCGTTGTCGAGATACCCGCGCGACAGGAGCACCGCCACTGCCGTCGTTTCGGCCACGTCCTCGTGCGCCGAGGGCGACTGGGCGACCACCGTGTCCGGTGCCCAGACCTCGCTGTGAATCTCGACCACCCGGCCCAGGCTGAAACCATTCTGTTCGAGAATGAGCTGCGCGGACTGAAGCGTCTCTCCCTCGATCCGGGGGACGCTGTGCTTCTGAGGGCCGAGGCTCACCCACACGCGAACCGAGCGGCCTTTCTTCAGCGTGGTTCCCGGGGTGGGGATCTGCTCGGAAATGAAATCCGGAGGGACGCTCGCGTGGAAGCGGCTGCCCTCGACGACCAGCTGCAGCTCCTCCCGCCTCAGGCTCTCTCCCGCGCCCTCGACGCTCGCCCCGGCGAGGTCGGGGACCGTGACCTCGTTTCCTCGCACTGCGAGGATGAAGGTGATGGCGGCGGAAATGACCGCGGTCGCGAGGAGCCCGGCGGCGAGGGCCGCGATCTCCAGGACTCGCACCAGGACGGCACGCGCACGCTGCGCCCCCGGGCCCGAGCCCGTGCGGCTCGCGTGTTTTCGCGCGTTCGGAGGCGGAGATTCGGGCTTCGACGGTCCCTCGAGGAGCTTGTCCCCGGCCTCGCGCTCGGCCACGCGAGTATTCTATCGCGGGTGCTCATCAGGAATGAACGCGAAGCCGCAAAGAAGGAAATCCAATGCAAGGGGGATAAGGGGGACATGAGGGGATAGGGAGATAAATTGCCCGTCCGGTCCTGATTCATTTCATCTCCCCATCTCCTCTTATCTCCCCATCCCCCTTTCTTGGTTTTTCTTCAACTGCGCAAGAGGATTGCCGCGAAGTAGCTGTCCATATCGTTTTCTTCGGGGGAGGTGCGAAAGAAGCCGTCCGCATCGGACAGGTGGCGGGCCGGCTCCGGGAGGCTTGGTGCGGCTTCGGCACGGTGAAAGCCCGGAGACCCGGAGAGGAATCGTTCGACGACCTGCTCGTTCTCCTCCGGCTCCGACGAACAGGTGGCGTACACCAGGCGGCCGTCCTCGGTGAGGAGGCGTGACGCCGCAAGGAGGAGCTCGAGCTGAAGCGCTGCGAGCGGCTCGAGGTCCGATGCTTCCACCCGCCATTTGACGTCGGGGTTTCGCCGCAGCGTGCCCACGCTGCTGCACGGGACGTCGAGAAGGATCCTGGTGAACCTGGTTTCGAACGGCAGGCTTCGCCCGTCGGCCACGACAGGATGAACGTTCCCTGCCAGAAGCCGTGCTGCGATCTCGCGGAGAAGGCGCACTCGGCGCCGGCGCCTGTCGATCGCGATGACGCTCCCCTCGGAGGCGAGCTCGCTCATCGCCGTCGTTTTGCCCCCGGGAGCGGCGCAGACGTCGAGCACACGATCGGCTCGCCGAACCTGGAGAAGGAGGGGCACCAACTGCGAGCCCGCGTCCTGAGGGAAGACGAGCCCGTCCTGCGGAAGCGAGCTTTCGGCGAGCGCACCCGACAATACGCGAAGGCAGCGGGGCGCTTCGGAAACCATCTCGGTTTCGACCCCCTCGCGCGCGAGGGCCTCTCGAGCCCGTTCGACGCTGATGCGCGCGGAAACCCGCAGATGGATCGGAGGAGTCCGGTTCTGCGCCGCACACCTCGCCTCCGCGCGCCCGAGGCCGAGCCTTTGGAGGTAGCGCTCCGCGAGCCAGCGAGGGTGAGACAGGGCGAAGGCGAGATAGCCCGCGCTGTCCTCCTCTTTCTCCGGAAACGGAGGAAGGCCCGGCTTTCGAAGGACGCTCCGAAGGACGGCATTGACCAGGCCCTTGCCGCGAGCGGCGCCGTAGGCCTCGGCGAGACGCACCGACTCATCGACCGCGGCCCGCTCGGGAACGCGGTCGAGATGGAGGATCTGGTAGAGCCCGATCCGGAGCGCCAGCAGGACCGCCGGGTCGAGATCCAGAAGGGGACGGCTCGCGTGGTGAGCCAGGACCCAGTCGAGGCTCCCGCGCCACCGGAGCACTCCGAAGACGATCGCCATCGCCAGGTCCCGGTCGGCGGAAGAGAGCGATCGATACCGCGGACCGGCGAGAACGCTCGCGGGCTCTCCCCGGCGTTCTTCCACGCGACGCAGAACCTCGAACGCCGTCGTTCGCGCGAGAGATACGGGCCGGGTTTTTGTGCTCACGTCTACGGAATCCGGGCGAGCCGGCCCATGAGTCGCAGCAGGCGGTCGGGATAGTCGGTCACGATCCCGTCGACGCCCATCGCCAGCATGCGCGCCAGGTCTTCGTCCTCGTTGACCGTCCAGACCTGGATCCGCACGTTGAACGACCGCGCCGCTTCGAGGAGCCTCGGACGAATGACGTGGATCTCCCCGAAGTACTCCGGAAACTGGAAGGCGACCGCCGGGCTCCGGTAGAGACTCCCGAGCCGCAGGCGGTCGAGCTGGTAGAAGACGAGCGCCTCCCTCAGCGTCGCGCTGGTCGCTACCTCCGGGCAGGCCTCGCGAAAGGCGGCCATCGGCTCGTCGTCGAAGGAAGCGACGAGAACCCGCTCGGCGAACTCGTTCTTTCGCAGCGTGGCGCACAGCGCGCGCGCGAGCTCCGGATCGAATTCCTTCATCTCCAGGTTGAGCCGGGACTCGGGAAAGCGATCGAGCACCTCGAGAAGCGTCGGAACCACGAGACCCCGCCCGCGGTAGGGACGAGTCAGGGTGCCGTCCGCCTCGACTTCGAAGCGGTAGCCGGCATCGAGCGCGCGAATTTCCTCGAGGGTGAGCTCGCGCACGAGGCCCGCGCCCTCGGTCGTTCTTTCGACCGACGGGTCGTGGTGCACGACGATATGGCGGTCCGACGTCCCGCGGAGATCCATCTCTACCACGTCGACTCCGAGATCGAGCGCGCGCTCGAAGGCGAGAAGCGTGTTCTCCGGCCAGAGTCCGCGGCCGCCCTGGTGGGCGATGGCGAGCGTGCGCTCTTCCATGGAAGGCATGGAAGGCATGGAGGGCGTGAAGAAGGGGTGGTCTTCGGCCTTGGCTCGCGGGTGGAGGAAGGCGAAGTAGAGGTAGAGAGCGAGAATCATGCCGGCAACGGAACCGGCAAGACGAAGCGCGCGCACCCGCGCATTGTAGCAACCCCGAGTTAGAGGATGTCCTCGACCAGCTCCGGGCTCAAAGGTTCGTGGAACAGGCTTCCCTGGCCGAGGACGCAGCCGAGCTCTAGAAGCTCATGGAGCTGCTCTTCGGTCTCGATCCCTTCGGCGATGACCTCCATGCCCAGGTTGTCGGCGAGACCCACGATCGTGCGGGCGGCGATCCAGTTGTCGCCTCCGGCGCGAAGGTTCCGAATGAAGGAGCGGTCGATCTTGAGGGTATCGATCTCGAATCGGTGGAGGTAGCCGAGCGAGGAGTATCCGGTGCCGAAGTCGTCGAGGTGGATGCGGAGCCCGAGGCTCTTGAGCTGGCCGAGGATCGCGACCGCCGAGTCGGCTTTTTGCATGACCACGGTCTCGGCTACGTCGAGCACCAGATCTCCGGGACAGAGCTTCGTCTCGGCGAGGACCTGCTCCACCCGGTCGGCGAGATCGGGCTGGAAGAGCTGCTTGTCGGAAACGTTCACGTGGATCGAGAGCGAGCGGCGTCCGCGGGGGCTTTGCTGCCACTGCTGAATCTGGAGGCACGCCTTCTGAAGCACCTGGAATCCGAGCTCGACGATGAGGCCCGTTTCCTCGGCCGCCGGAAGAAACGCCGAAGGAGGAAGCAGACCGCGGGTGGGGTGCTTCCAGCGCGCGAGCGCCTCGAACCCCACGATCGAACGATCGGCGAGTGACACCACCGGCTGGTAGAGGAGGCGGATCTCATCCCGAGCCATCGCGCGGCGAAGGTCGGACTCGAGCTGGAGCTGCTCGACGGCATGGGCCTGCATCGCCGAGTCGAACACCTCGTGCCGTCCCTTTCCCGCGGCCTTGGCGCGATACATCGCCGTGTCCGCGTCCCTTAGGAGGTCCATGGGTCTCTCGTACGCGCGGGAGCCTACGGCGATGCCGATGCTGGTGGTGATGTGGACTTCGAGTCCATGAATGTCGAACGGGTCGAGGAGAGCTTGATGGATCCTCTCGGCCACGCGGGTCGCCTCGGTGACCTCGCCGAGCCGCTCGAGGACGACGCCGAACTCGTCGCCGCCGAGCCGGGCGACGGTGTCTCCCGGGCGGATGCAGTCCTTGAGCCGCCGGCTGATAGCGGCGAGGAGCTGGTCACCCGCAAGGTGCCCGAGGCTGTCGTTGACGCGTTTGAAGCGGTCGAAATCGAGGAACAGCACCGCGAACTTCACATCGCGCTCCGACCGCCGCGAGCGCTCGAGAAGGCGCCTCAGGTGCTCCATGAACGTGGAGCGATTCGGGAGCCCCGTGAGCTCGTCGTGGGTGGCCTCGTGCCGGAGCCGGTCCTCGGCGAGCTTCTGCTGGGTGATGTCGGAGAGCGACCCCGCGATCCGCCAGGTGCTTCCGGTCTTCCCGTGCGTCACTTCGCCGCGGGCCAGCATCCAGAGATAACGTCCATCTTCGTGGGCGAGCCGATGCTCGCTTTCGAACAGGACGCTCTCGCCCGAGCTCGCCGAGCGGAGCTCTTCGCGCACCCTCGCTCGGTCTTCGGGGTGAATGCGGTCGAGCCACTCGTCGGGAGTGGTCGAGCGCTCCGTCTCCTTGAGGCCGAGGAGCGCCGACCACCTTGAAGAGATCAAAAGCGCGTCGGTTTCGAGGTTCCATTCCCAAAGGCCGTCTCGCGCTCCTCGCGCGGCGAACGCATACCGGTCTTCGGCAACGCGCGACCGATCGATCGCGGATGCCGGACCCCGATTCCTCAGGCTCGATTCTCCACGATGGCGCTGCAAACAGAACCCCCCGCTGAAGTTGGGAGGAAAAGGAGTGCAAGGTTCGTTCCGAGAGATGTCCCGCATTTCCTTCAACAAGATAGGGGAGACGCGTGCGCTGGGACGTAGGGCGAAAGCCACGATTGACGGAGAAAACGAGGTTTTTGGGGGCGTGCTCCTACAGCTTGCGAGGCTTCGGGAGCCCCAGAAAATCCCCCGGCGCGAGCCTCTTTCCGCGGGCAAAGTCGGAGGCGGTCATTCTCGCTTTGCCCGCCGGCTGTACGTTTTCCAGGATCAGTGCGGTCTGTCCTCCGCAGGCGACGACGAGACCATCGCGGTCGATGCCAAGGATGCGCCCGGGGGTCGCCTCCGCGCCGCCCTCGGGCGCAACTTTGGCCTTCCAGATTCGGAGTGGGCCGCTCTCGAGCGCTACGAAAGCGACCGGCCACGGATCGAACGCCCGCACCCGGCAGTGGATCTCGGCCGCCAAGAGGCTCCAATCGATGAGAGCCTCCTCCTTCTTGATTCGTGGCGCGAGCGTCGCCTGGGCATCATCCTGCGGGATGGGGCCGAGGTCGCCCCGTTCCCAGCGCGAGAGCGTCTGAAGGAGAAGATCGGCGCCGAGCGGCGCGAGCCTCGCTTCAAGCGTTCCCCCGGTGTCGTCCCCGGAGATGACGATGGTCTTCTGGAGCAGGATAGGACCGGTGTCGAGCCCCGCGTCCATGAGCATCGTGGTGACTCCGGTCTCCGCTTCCCCCCGAGCGATCGCCCATTGGATCGGCGCCGCTCCCCGATAGCGGGGAAGAAGAGAGCCGTGGACGTTC
>Ga0184637_10000339_pt1 | contig 34637 bp, 41 predicted proteins | sample PLM3_127_b2_FD_133143 | JGI IMG/M metagenome (GOLD analysis project Ga0184637, IMG submission 133143) | Groundwater sediment microbial communities from an aquifer in East River, Colorado, USA - PLM3_127_b2 | ecosystem: Environmental > Terrestrial > Soil > Riparian zone | place: USA: East River... | reverse complement strand
CGAGAACGAGTCGTACAAGATCCACGCGAGCCGCCGGACCGAGCCGGGCATCGCGGAAGTGCACGTGCTCGACACCGACATCCTGTACGTACGCGAGGGCAGCGCTGTGTTCGTGACCGGAGGCCGCGTCGCCCTGCCCCGCGAGATCGCGCCGCACGAGATCCGCGGCGCGGCGATTACCGGCGGCGACGAGCGCGAGATCGGCCCCGGCGACGTCGTCACGGTGCCGAACGGCACTCCGCACTGGTTCAAGGCCGTGCGCGGCACGCTGCTCTACTACGTGGTGAAGGTGACCGACCGCGAGGCGGCGGCCGGCACCGCGTCCGGTGTCCCGAGCGGCGCCCCGCTCGCGGCCGTCGATCTGGCGACACGGGAGGGTGTCGACCTCGTGAAGGGCAGCTGGCGCTACCGCGACGCCCGGATCGTGCCCGCCACCCATCACGCGCCCGACGCCGACGGGCAGCCGACCGGCGCACCGGTCTCCACTTTCGAAATCGAGCCGCGCGCCGGCTGGGCCGACTACGATGACGCCGCGTGGCCGGTGATCGCGCCCGACTCGCTCGCCGCGCGCCGCGGCAACGGGCGCCTGTCGTTTGGCTGGTACCGGATCGCCGTCGTGGTGCCCGAGCAGATCGGCGGCGTCGCCACAGCGGGGAAGACGCTCGTCTTCGAGACCGTCGTCGACGACTACGCCGAAGTATGGGTCGACGGCGAGATCGCGCGCGGCCTCGACCAGCGCGGAGGCTCGGTAGTGGCCGGCTGGAACGCGCCGAACCGGCTCGCAATCGGCCGCGGCGTCCAGCCCGGGCAGAGGATCCAGCTCGCGCTGTTCGGCGGCAACGGCCCCCTCTCGGACCCGCCGGCGAACTTCGTCTGGGTGCGCACGGCGCGCCTCGAGCTACATCCCGGCGACGGCGCCGGGCCGCGCGCGGTTCCGCCGCAGGAGGTGAACGTCGCGGTCGAACGGCTCGACGCCGCGCTCGACGCGATCGTCCCGGCGAACCCGAAGCTGCACAAGCTGGCGGAGGGATTCCAGTTCACCGAGGGGCCGCTCTGGGTGCGCGACGGCGGCTATCTCCTGTTCAGCGACCCGAACGCCAACCGCATCTACCGCTACGACCCGGCCGGCAGCGGCGCTTTGTCGGTATTCCGCGAGCACACGGGCTACGACGGCGCCGACATCGCGGAGTACGGGCAGCCCGGTTCGAACGGGCTCGCGCTCGACCCTCGAGGGCGCCTGACGATTGCCGAGCACGGCCGCCACCGGATCAGCCAACTCGACGCCATCTCGCCGACCGCGGCTGTCAACGCGCTGGCCGACCGCTTCGAGGGCAAGCGGCTGAACAGCCCGAACGATCTCGTCTACCGCTCCGACGGAACGCTCTTCTTCAGCGATCCGCCGTTCGGCCTGCCGCGCTTCTTCGACGACCCACACAAGGAGCTGGCGTGGAGCGGCGTGTACGCGCTGAACGACAGCGGCCTGCGGCTCGTCACGCGCAACCTCACCGGTCCGAACGGCGTCGCGTTCTCGCCCGACGAGAAGTTCCTGTACGTCACGAACTGGGACGTGCAGAAGAAGGTGGTGATGCGCTATGCGGTGGAGCGCGACGGCGCGCTGAGCGACGGGCGAGTGTTCTTTGACATGACGCGCGCGCCCGGCAGCGAGGCGCTCGACGGCATCAAGGTCGACAGCAAAGGCAACCTCTACGTGTCCGGCCCGGGCGGGCTGTGGATCATCGACGCGAACGGCCGGCACCTGGGAACGGTGCGCGGCCCGCGCCTGGCCGCGAACTTCGCGTGGGGCGACGCCGACGGCCGCACGCTCTACTGGACCGCGCGCTCGGCGCTGTACCGGATGCGCCTGGGCATTCCGGGCGCACGACCGTAGGACGCGCGGTGCAGGCATTGGAAGACGCGAACGCCCGGACGGGCGACCGCTTTCGGATCAGCGCCGAAGTGAAGCCCGGCGCCACCCTGCTCCACGTCGAAGGGTGGCTCTCCTCCGCGGCGCTCAACCTGCTCGAGCGCGCGTGCCGCGAGGCCCTGCAGCGCGGCGACACCGTGGTGCTCGAGCTCTCCGGCCTCCGCTCGCTGCAAGAGTCCGAGGCCCGCCGCATGGCCGGTCTCGCCCAGTCGGGCGCCGAGCTGGTCGGCGCGTCGGGCTTCGTGGCGGCGCTGCTGCGCGGCGGCTCCGATCAGGACTAACCCGCGACATCTCGTGGCCACGCCACGACACCCGCGGCCGGTCGCGGGCCTACGCACCTCCGCCCGCCGGAAACCCGCCCGCGGCGCCGCCAGCGCGCCGCTCGCACTCGGAGAGACTTGGCACGCGGCTTGAAATAGCGGATGTCGAACCGTCGGGTTCGCCTTCGCCGCCGGTCCTGATGCGGCACTCGGGAAGAAGCCATGAACGCAGCGATGTCCGAGGCCTCCGCTCCCGTTCCGACCCCTCCGGATGCCGCGCTGTTGGCACGTCTGCGCGCCGGGGACGGCGTCGCGTACGAGGAGCTGGTGCGCGTCAACTCCGGCCGCATGCTCGCGGTCGCGCGCCGGATGCTGCGCTGCGAGGCCGAGGCGGAAGACGCGGTGCAGGAGGCGTTCACGCAGGCCTATCGCGCGCTGCCGCGCTTCGAGGGGCACGCCCGCGTCTCCACCTGGCTGCACAGGATCCTCGTGAACGCCTGCCTGATCCGGCTGCGCAAGCGCAAGCGGCACGGGGAGACGTCGCTCGACGAGCTGCTGCCCCGATTCATGGACGACGGCCACCGGATCGACGCGGGCGAGCCGTGGCCGCAGGACGCACTGGCCCAGCTCGAGGCCCACGAGGTCCGGACGGCGGTGCGCGACGCGATCGACCGCCTCCCGGAGCGGCACCGTTGCGTTCTTCTGCTTCGCGACATCGAAGGGCTGAGCAGCGAGGAGGTGGCGGAGCAACTCGGGATCCGAGCCGACGCCGTGAAGATGAGACTGCACCGAGCCCGTCAGGCACTCCGCGCGCTGCTCGATCCGGCCTTGGCCGGGCGAGGAACGCCGTGCGACGAATGATCACCTGCCGCGAGCTGATCGATTTCCTGGACCGCTACGTCGACGGCGTGCTGCCCGCGCCGGTGGCCGCGAGCTTCGAAGACCACCTGAAGGTCTGCCCGCAGTGCGTCGACTATCTGCACAGCTACCGCGAGACGATCCGGCTCGCGGGCGAGGCGTGGTGCGACGACGAGGTAGCGTTCGAGGACGTCCCGCCGGCGCTGATCGACGCGATCCTCGCCGTGCGCGGTCGCGCGGCGGACGAGAGCGCCTAGAGTTACTCCGCGCGCCACTCGCGCATTCAAGCGGCATGACGAACCCGAATCCGCTTGCGCTTCTCGTCCCCGTCTTTGTCGCCGTGGTCGCCACCGCCGCCTCCGGCGAGTCGCCGCCCGTCGGCGACCCGATCCTGCTCGACCGGCCGACGCTCTCGCTCGCGGCAGCGCGCACGATCATCACCGCGGCCGAGCGCGAGGCAACGGCGCGCGGCGTGGGCGTGGTGACCGTCGTCGTCGACGGCGCCGGCAACGTGATCCAGCTGTCGCGGATGGACTCGGCCCAGGTTGCGAGCGTCGAGGTCGGCATCGGCAAGGCGCGCACCGCGGCGATCTATCGCCGCCCGAGCCGCGTGTTCGAGGAGCAGATTCGCAACGGCCGCGTCGCGGCGCTGGCATTGGCGGGCGCGACTCCGCTCCAGGGCGGCGTGCCGGTGGTGATCGGCGGCGTCGTGGTCGGCGCGGTCGGCGTCAGCGGCGACTCGCCGCAGGTGGACGAAGACATCGCGATCGCGGGCATGAACGCGCTCGGCGCTCGCTGAGTCGGGGAGGACTGAATCATGCAGAAGTCGACATTCGCGGCGCTGGCTTCCGCGTTCGCAGCACTCGCGCTGCCGGCCGCGGCGATCGCGCAGGATCCCCTGTCGATGTATCCGGAGAACTACCGCGTGCTGCTCGAGAACGACCGCGTGCGGGTGCTCGACTTCCGGCTCGCGCGCGGCGCACGCGAGCAGATGCACACGCATCCTGCTCACCTCGCGGTGTTCCTCGAGGAGTTCACGATTCGCTTCACGCTGCCCGACGGCAGCCATCCGCTGCGCGAGGGCCGCCCGCACCAGGTGTCGTGGAGCGACGGTGTCACGCATGCGTCGGAGAACATCGGCACGAGCGACGCGCACGGCATCCTCGTCGAGCTGAAGGAGCTCGCCTGTGGCGCGGCGCAGTAGCGCCGCGGGCACGCTGAGCCGCCGCCAGCTCCTCACGCTGGCGGCGAGCGGCGCCGCGCTGGGCGTTGCGCCGGCGCGCAGCGCGGCCGAGCCCGCGCCGGGCTGGATCGCGGCGGTCACGCGCATCCACGGCCTGCCGGGCCGCGCCGACGACCTGAAAGGACACCTGCTCTCGCTCTCCGGCCCCACGCGCGCCGAAGCGGGCTGCGTCCAGTACGACCTCTACCAGGACCCGGCGACGCCGCACGAGTTCCTGCGCTTCGAGATCTGGACCAGCGCCGACGCGCTGGAAGTGCACAAGCAGATGCCCCACCTGCGCGCGTCGTTCGAGAAGCGCCAGCGCGAGGGCTGGACGACGGAGATCGCGGTGTGGAAGCGGGTGCCCGGATGAGATCGCAGCGACACCAGGCTGTGAGGATCGGCGCGCTCGCGACCCTCGCCGGGCTCGCGCTCGCCACAGCGGCGCCGCTCGCGTCCGCCGAGCCGCCGCATCCGGTGATCGGCCGGATCGAGCGGCTCGATCCGCGCCTCGACCGCCTGATCCCGCCCGGCGCGGTGCTCGAGCGCGTGTCCGACGGCCACGACTGGACCGAGGGCCCACTGTGGGACGCGCGCGACGGGTCGCTCTTGTTCTCGGACGTGCCGCGCAACGCCGTGCTGCGCTGGAAGGAGGGCGCCGGCGCGACGACCTTCCTGCGCGCGAGCGGCTACGCCGGCGCGCAGGCGTTCGCCGGGCGCGAGCCCGGCTCGAACGGGCTCGCGTTCGATCGCGAGGGCCGCCTCGTGCTATGCCAGCACGGCAATCGCCGGATCGCGCGCATCGAGCGCGACGGACGCTTCACGGTGCTGGCCGATCACTACCAGGGAAAGCGGCTGAACAGTCCCAACGACCTGGTGTTCCGCGCCAACGGCGATCTCTACTTCACCGATCCGCCGTTCGGTCTGCCGGGCGCATTCGCCGACCCGGGCAAGGAGCTGCCGTTCCAGGGCGTCTACCGGCTCACGCCCGACGGCGCGATCTCGCTGCTGACGCGCGAGCTCGAGGCGCCGAACGGCATCGGCTTCTCACCCGACGGAACGCAGCTCTACATCAGCAACGCGGTGCACGCGCGGCCGATCTGGATGGTGTTCCCGGTCGCGGCCGACGGGTCGCTCGGGCCGGGTCGTGAGTTCGCGAACGCGCGCGCCTGGGTGCGCGACGGCGAAGGCGTGCCCGACGGCCTCGAGGTCGATCGCGACGGGAATTTGTTTGCCGCGGGCCCCGGCGGCATCCACGTGTTCGCACCCGACGGCACGCGGCTCGGCCGGATCGAGACCGGCGTGCCGACCGGCAACGTCGCGTGGGGCGACGACGGCAGCACGTTGTACGTGGCCGCCAACCACTGGATCGCGCGCATCCGCACCAGCACGCGCGGCAGCGCGGGCACGGCGAGCGCGCCGCTCAGCGGATCATGGTGACGCCAGGACGCCGAGTCGCTCCCAGCGCAGCCCGCGCTCGACGAAGACCCGGAAGTCGTCGTCGAACGACGCGAGCGTTGCGCCGCGAGAAATGGCGCCCGCAGCGAGGTGCGCGTCGTCGACGGCGTTGCGCAACGCGCGCGACGATGCCGCCACGAGCTCGGCGAACAGCTCCCAGCGCACGTCGACGTCGGAGACCACTTCGACGCCTGCCTCGATCCATTCCTCGATCCAGCCCAACGCCTCGTCGTCGCTCATGTGGCCGGGGAAGGCCGGATTCGTGCCCAGCCGCAGGAACTGGTGAACGGTCGACCAGCAGAGACCCAGGACTTCTCGACCGTTCACGGCGTCCTCCAGCCAGCGCGCAGCGGGCTCGTGCTGGTCGGACGTCGGATCGATCGCGTAGAAGAGAACCTGGACGTCGGCGATCTTCAACGGCGGCTCGAGAGCTTCTGGGCGACCCGCTCGTCGGACATCTCCGCGGCGAGCCGTCGCGCATCGGCGATGTCGAACCCGAACCCGACCGCTCGTGGCTTCAGCCGATAGCGCCGGCGGCGTGCCGGGCGGTCACTCTCGTCCGGCGCCTGCTGCAGCAAGCGGTTCAGCGCCTCGTTCAACGAGATTCCCTCGCTCGCCGCGAGGCGCTCCAGCTTCCGGCGGGTGGCCGGATCGAGTCGAACCGTCATTCGCGAATCGTTCGCCACGGGGTGTCGCTCGGGATCCGAGGTGACAGCTTAGCTGTCATCAATGCCTCGGCAAGCCCGTAGCCCGTTCTCAGGATGCCGACATCAACCGGAACGAACGCCCGTTTCAGGCCGCGCGCAGCCCGCGGGTGGAGCGCGCGGGCGGGCCGAAGCCCGCCGCACGATAGGCGCGGCCGTTGTCCGCGTAGTAGGACGCGACGTTGGCGAGCGACGCGATCTCGAGCTCCGAGAGCGCGCGGCGCACCTTCCCCGGCACGCCCGCGACCAGCGATCCGGGCGCGATCACGCTGTGCTCGGGCACCACCGCGCCGGCCGCCTCACCCGGACCGCGCGGACGAGCGCGTCGGGCGCAGCGTCGATCGTGCCCCGCACCTGGTAGCGGACGAAGCCCTCCCCCTCGCTCTCCTTCGAGAACACCTGGTACGCGTACCCGGCGCCCTTGGCGGTGGCACCCGGTTGCCAGTCGGAGGCCGGCTCGGCCGCAGCGTTGCCGGAGTGTGAGAAGAGCGCGGCCGACAGCAGAAAAGCAGATCGCGGTGTGCGCATACGTAGTAGGCTAGAGAAGTCCTCGAGGAGGTGCGCGTGGTGTCACTCAGTCGGGCCGGGCGGGCCGAGGTCGAAGCGGCGTGGCGGCACTTCGTCGCGGTCGGAGATTCCGGGGACTGGAACGCTTGGGCCGACCTGCATAGCGAGAACTCCAAGAAGATTCTCTACAACCCGCGCGAGGCCGAAGAGGTGATGAAGCGCTGGGTGGGTGATGGCGGAAAGCTTCCAGCGCGCAGGGGCTGAGGAAGCGCCGGCAAGGCTTCCGGTGCCGCAGCAGGGCAACGTGCCGCGGCCCGACGACGGTTGGGCGGCGCTCGACGCCACCGCACAGGCCGCGCTGGTCCGGCGCGGGGAGGTCTCTGCGCGCGAGCTCACGGCCGCGGCCTGCGAGCGGATCGACCGCGCCGACGCCCTGCTCGGCGCGGTGCCGGTGCGCTTCTTCGAGCAGGCGCTCGCCGCCGCCGATCGCGTGAACCCCGAAGCGCGTTTCGCGGGCGTCCCGTTCCTGATGAAGGACGTCGGCGCGCGCCAGTCGGGTCAGCCCTACTACGCCGGCAACCGCGCGCTGCGCGCGGCGGACCACCGCGCCGAGCAAGACACGGTGCTCGGCGCGCGCTTCCGCGAGCTCGGGCTCGTCACGGTCGGCAACTCGAACGCGCCCGAGTTCGGGCTCCAGTCCAACACCTGGCCGCTGGCGCACGGACCGACCCGCAATCCGTGGGCCCCCGAGCGCGCGGCGGGCGGGTCGTCGGGAGGCGCGTGCGCTGCCGTGGCCGCGGGCCTGGTGCCGGTGGCGCATGCGAGCGACGGCGCCGGCTCGATCCGGATCCCCGCAGCGTGGTGCGGCCTGGTCGGCCTGAAGCCGTCGCCGGATCGCGTCGCGTGGCGACACTCCGGAACCGGGCGCACCGAGGTGGAGTTCGTGGTGGCGCGCTCGCTGCGCGACACCGCGGCGCTGCTCGACGACCTGCGGCCCGCCACCGCGCGGCACGACGAGCCCGATCGCTTCCTCGCCGCCACGCACACGCCGCCGCCGCGGCTGCGCATCGGCTGGACCATCCGATCGCCGAGCGGCAGCGCGGTCGATCCGGCCTGCGCGAGCGCGGCGCGCGCGGCGGCGGCCGCGCTGGAGGCGAACGGGCATCGGGTCGAGGAGTCCGAGCCGGAGAGCCTCCGCGAGTACCCCGATCGCGCGCTGCACGGCGCGCTGCTCGGCGTCGCCGAGTACCGCGGCTGCCTCGAAGACCTCGCGGAGCGCCTCGGTCGCCCGGTGACGGCAGACGACGTCGAGCCGTTCCTGTGGGTGCTCGCGAACCTCGACGAGGGCGTCACGACGCCCGAGCAGCTGGAGGCTTCGCGCGCCTGGAACCGCGCCTGGGTGACGCGCACGCTCCGCTGGTTCGACCGCTTCGACCTGCTGCTCTCGCCGACGGTCTGCGAGCCCGCGGTGCGGCTCGCGGATCTCGACCCGCACCGCTTCGAGCCGCTGGAGCTGCTCGAGAAGATGGTGCCGCACATGGCGTTCACCGAGCCGTGGAATGCGACGGGTCAGCCCGCGCTGTCGCTGCCGCTCGCCTGCTCCGCGGATGGGCTCCCGGTCGGCGTGCAGATCATCGCGCGGCGCGATCGCGAGGATTGGCTGCTCGGCGTCGCCACCGAGCTGCTGCCGGCCGACGACACGCGGCGGCCCGCGCTACACGCCTGACTGGCGCCGAGCGGCGAATGCCCGCGCGACGGCTGCCTGCCCCGCGTCGCTGCGCAGCGCCGCGTTCCAGTGTGCGAGCGCGCGCTCCAGCGCGGTGCCGGCCGGCGGCGCCACCTCCGGAAACCAACGCGCGAGCTCGGCGTAGTAGGCCGCATCGTGGCGCGCATACCAGCGCTCCAGCACGTCGGCGGCGATCGAGTGCTCCGCCGCCTCGCCGAACGCCCAGAACGACGTCCGAGTCTCCGGGCGCAGGTCCGAGACGAGCCGGCGCCACGGTACGTCGCGGGCCTCGCGCGCGTCGGTTGCGCAGTCGCCGTCGCCGACGTCGCGAAACACAAGCCTCCCGGTTGGCCGCAGCTCGCGGTCGAGCTGCACCAGCAGGTTCTGCGGGTTCGGCGTCTCGTACCAGAGGCCGTAGCGCGCGAGCAGGCGCGCCTTCACGCGGCCGACCGGCTCGGCGAAGTGATGGCCCCAGAAGTCCTCTGGGTCCGCACCGTGTCGTCGCGCAATCGATCGACCGACGAACGGCAGCGAGAGCGCGGGCAGGTAGTAATGACCGTCCTGGAACAGCCGGAGATCGCGCAGCAGGAAGCCGCTCTCCAGACCGGCGGCGAGCACGATCAGAACTTCCGGCACCAATACGACGCCTTCGATCGGTCCGAGCAGCTCGTCGATCCGCGCGATCACCCACGCCCAGCCGATCGCGTCGAACGCCTCCGCGCGCAGCTTCGTCTTCTCCGGCTGGCGGAAGTCGGGGTGCGGATGGTCGGTGGCGAGCTTGAGCGAGAACAGCGCATCGCCGCTGTCGCGGCCCGGAAACGCGAGCGTGCGCGACGAGGTGTAGCGGGCCGTCCAGCGCTCGACGACCGGCAGGTCCCTGAACGCGACGGTCGGGTCGCGGTTCAGCGGGTGCCGCGGCACGAGCACGCGATCGCCACGCAGGAACAGCTCGACCACCTCCGCCGGCGCACCCGGCAGGATGTGCACCTCGACGTCGCTGCGTGGCACCGCGACGACGTCGACCTGCACCGGGGCGGTGCTGCGGCGGAACCCGACCAGGTTCGCCTGCTGCTCCCAGTCGAGCCACTGTGCGACCGGATCGCGCTTCACCTCGAACGGCTCGTCGCCGACCGCGACGCGAGTGGACGCAAGACGAGAATGTTCGGCCACGGTGGCGGACTCAGCGGGGGAGAGGAGGAGCTTCGCGGGCGTCGGGGGTCCGGCGGAAGTCTACCCGGCTCTTCGGCCGGGCTCCTCCGCGGGCGCCCATCCCTTCAGAAGACCCGAGAGTCAGAAGACCCGAGAGTCTGATTTCCCTCGGGGTGGGGGGCGTCTCCTCGGAAGGGGCGAATCGCTCCACCCACTGCGCGCTCGCACGCGCCGTCGATTTATACAGTTATTACTGAGTTTATCCTTCCTTTGTAAGGCCCCCCGAGAAGAAATACCTCCGCGCGATGGCCGACCTCGGCCCCGGGCCTCACCGTTCGGGTGACATCGCCGACCGCCTCCGGCGCAAAGTGACGGCCCTCGGTCCGCACTCGCAACCAGCTCATCTCGAAGGGAATGATCTGGAGTCCGAATCACGGTGACACGGCGTTCACCGTGCCGTTGTTCGACGAATTCATGCGGCGAATCATGCCCGGCGAAAGATGGCTCAAGCAGTGAGCTTGCCCCGGTCGAATCTACAACTCTGTGTGCTTCACGCCGTCACCCCGGATTCGCGCAGCGCCGCGAGCGTCTCCAGATCTTCGACCGCCGCTTCGGCGCGCGTCAGGAACGCGTGCGAGAAGATGCGGCGCCCCGCCGAGAGCTTCTCCGGGAACGTGACGATCTGACACGACGCGACCACCGTGTAGGCGGCGTGGATGCGGTGGGTGCGCCAGGCGTCGTCGAACGAGATGGCGGGCTGACCGCCGGCGGCGCGCACGTCGAGGTAGTGCTGGAGTAGCACGCGCTCGTGCGCGCGGCGGTCGTCGATCGACAGCGCCATCGCGAGGAAGTAGCTGACGTCGCGCAGCGGAGTGCCGGTGCTGAGGATCCCCCAGTCGAGGAAGCCGGTGCGGCCGGCGTCGTCGAAGAGATTGCCGATGTGAGGGTCGCCGTGGATCACCGTCGTCGGGCCCTGCTGCCACAGCGCGTGCAGCGCGTCGGCGCGGTCGATATAGAGCGCGGCGACCGCCGCAAACGCATCGCCGAGGCGGTGGCGGTGGTGCGTCAGTCCGTGGTGCAGCATCGCGCCGCCGTAGCCCGGATCGTGGAGTGGCGGCAGCACCCACGGCGCTTCGGCGCGCCGCCGCGCCGGATCGGCGAAACGCAGGTGCAGCTGGGCCAGGTCTTCGAGTGCTCTGGCGGCGGCGGCGGCGCTGACGCCTACGGTGCCGTCCGACACGCGACAGCCGCCGTGGACCAGATCTTCGATCAGCAGCACGAACGAGCCGTCGCGGTCGTCGTGGCGCGCGACGTAGGCGTCCGGCACGCGGATCGCGAGGCTCGGAGCGAGCCGCTCGTAGAAGAGCGCCTCGCGCGCGCCCATCCCGGTGGCCGCGATCGCCGCGCGCCGGCCCGGCTCCGAGGGCAAGAGCTTGCAGAACATCCACTCCGGCGCGCCAGCGGGCGCGGCGTAGCGCACCCGCAGGCGCGCGTGCGAGTTGGTCGCCTCGTGCCGCTCGGCCACCTCGACCGCGGCGACCCGCACACCCGAATACCGCTTGGAGAGGGCGTCCGTGAGCCACGCGGCGTCGATCGCATCGGGCGTCCCGGGAATCCGCTCCATTCGGATAGTCTCGTCGATCGTGGCACGGTCTTCCCCTCTGCGGCGGAGGGGCGGGAAGAAATCCGTTGGGGCAGTAGCAGCCCGTGGGCAATTGTAGCATTTAAGCTACAATCACCCGATGCCGACCGAGCAGGAGGTCCGGGTCTACGCCCGCTCGGACGGCAGCGAACCGTTCACGGAGTGGCTCCGAGGGCTTTCGGGATGGAGCAAACCGCAACCGTATCCGCCAGCGCATCGCCCGCATTCGGTTGGGCAACTTTGGCGACGTCCGCTCCGTGGGTGATGGCGTGCAGGAGCTTCGCATCCACTTCGGACCCGGTTACCGGGTGTATTTCGGCCGAGTGGGGGATGCCGTCATCATCCTGCTCTGCGGCGGAGACAAGGGCTCGCAGGACCGCGACATCGAACGGGCTCAGGAATATTGGCGGGACCACAGGAGTACGATCCAATGACTAAGTCGAGACGCTACGAAGACGTACTGGACGAGGATCTCGAGAACCCGGCCGAGGCGGCAGCCTATTTGAATGCCTGTCTGGAAGACGACGACCCCGAGGTGTTCCTGCTGGCCCTGCGTGATGTCGCCCGAGCCCGGGGAGGTGTGGCAAAGCTCGCAGAGGTCACCGAGCTGAACCGAGAACACCTCTACCGAATGCTGTCGGAGAACGGGAACCCCGAGCTTCGCAGTCTCGAAGTGTTGCTCGATGCCCTCGGGTTCCGGCTAGCAGTCAAGCTCAAGGAAGCAAGCTAGCGATGAGCCGGACAACGCGTCCCTCGATCTGCCGCTTCTGCCACGCGAACTGCGGGATCCTCGTCGAGCTCGAAGACGGGCGGCCGGTACGGGTGACCGGCGACCGCGCGAACCCCGCCTACCACGGGTTCACGTGCGCGAAGGGGCGCCAGCTGCCCGAGCAGCACGCGCACCCGGAGCGCCTCTTGCACTCGCAGAAGCGGGTCGCCCCGGGGCGCTTCGCGCCGATCGCGAGCGAGCGGGCGATGGACGAGGTGGCAGAGCACGTCGCGCGCCTCGTCGCGGAGCACGGGCCGCGCTCGGTCGCGCTCTACGCCGGCACCTACTCGGGGCCGCACCCCGCGACGATTCCGTTCGCGATCGGCTGGCTGCTCGCGGCCGGCTCGCGGATGGTGTTCACCGCCGCCACGATCGACCAGCCGGGGAAGAGCATCGCGAACGCGCTGCACGGGCGCGGCCTTCAGCTCGTCGTGATCGACCCGCGCCGCACCGAGGTGGCGCGTTTCGCGGACGTGTACCTGCAACCGCGGCCGGGCGAGGATCCGACGCTGCTCGCGGCGCTGCTGCACGTGGTGATCCGCGACGGGCTGGTCGACCGCGACTTCGTGCGCGACCACGTGGCGGGGTTCGCCGCGCTCGAGACGGCGACGGCACCCTTTACGCCGCAATTCGCCGCCGAGCGCGCCGGCGTCGCGGCAGCCGACATCGTACGCGCCGCGCGCGCGTTCGGCAGCGGACGCCGTGGCTGCGGCGTCGCCGGCACCGGGCCGAACATGGCGCCGCGCGGGAACCTCACCGAATACCTGCTCTTGTGTCTCAACACGCTGTGCGGGCGCTGGCGCCGCGCCGGCGAGCGCGTGCCGAATCCAGGAGCGCTGCTGCCGAAGGCCGTGCCGGTCGCGCAGGCGCAGTCGCCGCGGCGCGGCTGGGGGTTCGGCGAGAAGCTGCGCGTGCGCGGCCTGACCAGCACCGCGGCCGGCCTGCCGACAGCGGCGCTCGCCGACGAGATCCTGCAGCCGGGCGAAGGGCAGATCCGCGCGCTGATCTGTGTCGGCAGCAATCCAATCGCCGCCTGGCCCGATCAGCAGAAGACGCGCCAGGCGATGGACGCGCTCGAGCTGCTGGTGACGCTCGACATGAAGCTCTCGGCGACGTCGCGGCTCGCGCACTACGTGATCGCGCCGAAGCTCTCGCTCGAGGTGCCGGGCCTCTCGCTTTCGATGGAGGCGCTCGAGCAGACCTACGTCGCGATGGGCTACTCCGAGCCGTATGCGCAGTACACGCCCGCGCTGGCCGCGCCGCCGCCGGGCGCCGACGTGATCGAGGAGTGGGAGTTCTTCTACGGGCTCGCGCAGCGGATGGGGCTCCCACTGAAGCTGTATCCGACGCGCGCGGAGACCGGCGTGCTGCGCGAGCGCTGCGAGGCGGTCGACGTCGACATGGCGCGCAAGCCGACCACGGACGAGATCTTCGCGCAGCTCGTCGCGTGCTCGCGCGTGCCGCTCGACGAGGTGAAGCGGCACCCGCACGGCGCGCGCTTCGACGACCCGCCGATCGCGGTCGAGCCGGGCGACCCCGCCGCCGAAGGACGGCTCGACGTCGGCAATTCCGACATGCTGCGCGAGCTCGCCCTTGTGGCGCGCGAGGGCTCGCGCGCCGCCGAGGTGCGCGGCCGCCCGTATCGCCTGGTGTCGCGCCGGATGCCGAACGTCTACAACTCGTCCGGCCGCGACATCGAAGCGCTTCACCGCGGCCGCCCGTACAACCCGGCCTATCTCCACCCCGACGACCTCGCCGAGCTCGGCGTCGCCCCGGGCGACACGATCCGGATCGCGTCGGATCGCGCCAGCATCCTCGGCGTGGCGACCGCGGCCCCCGAGCTGCGCCGCGGCGTGCTGTCGATGTCGCACTGCTTCGGCGACGCGTCCGAGCGCTCTGGCGAGCACCGGCAGATCGGCAGCACGACCGGGCGGCTGGTCGACAACGAGCGCGAGTACGATCCGTACACCGGCATCCCGCGGATGAGCGCGATCCCGGTCTCGATCGAGCGCGCGGACGTCGCGTGACGGCGAGTCTTTCGCGTCTTGCGGGCCGCGTCGCGCTGGTGACCGGCGCGGGCCAGGGGATCGGCCGCGCGATCGCGCTCGCGTTCGCGCGCGAGGGCGCCGACGTCGGCGTCGCCGAGCTCGATCCGGTGAAGGCGGCGAGCACCGCGGACGCGGTGCGCGCGCAGGGCCGCCGCAGCGTGTGCCTCGTCGCCGACGTCGGCGTGCGCGCCGACTGCGAGCGCAGCGTGGCGGAGACGGTGCGCGAGCTCGGCGGCCTCGACGTGCTGGTGAACTGCGCCGCGTGGGCCCAGCCCGGGATCCCGGTCGCCGAGACCCCCGATGATCTCTACCAGCGGACGTTCGACGTGTGCATGACGAGCGTGTTCTGGACGATGCGCGCCGCCTACCCGCATCTCAAGAAGAGCGGGCGCGGCTCGGTGATCAACTTCGCGTCGAACGCCGGCACCGAGGGCATGGCGGGCAACGCAGTCTATGCCGCTACCAAGGAGGCGATCCGCGGCTTCTCGCGCTCGCTCGCGCGCGAGTGGGGCCCCGACGGGATCCGCGTCAACATGATCCGCCCGATCGCCGCGTCGCCTAGCCTGGCCGGCTGGGCCGAAGAGAACCCGAAGCTCGCCGCCGTGCAGGCGCGCGCGATCCCGCTCGGCCGCTTCGGCGACTGCGACGCCGACATCGCGCCGGTCGCCGTGTTCCTCGCCAGCGACGAGAGCCGCTACCTCACCGCGGTGACGCTCCCCGCCGACGGCGGCGGCGGGCAGGAGCGCTGATCGGCGTCAAGGTCCGTTCGGAGCGTCCCGCAGGTCGTAGAGGAAGATGCCCTGTCCGTTGCCGTGCGGTCCGTCTACCTTGCGCAGTCCGAACGCCATCCAGCGCCCGTCGGGGCTGACGACCGGGTTGTTCGCGCCGTAGCCGGCGAAGTCGCTGAACCGCCGCGAACGCGTGCAGCAGCGCCTCGGACTGCAACCCCACCAGCGCGCGAATCCCCTCGGCGAACTCGCAGCGCTCTCGCTCGAAGGATGCCATCGGAGCCTATGCCCACACCCAGGCCGCGAGTCGCGCACCGAGCCGCTGCAGTTCGAGCTGCGGACCGCTCAACGTGTCGCCGGCCGCAGCCGCGCCGATCGGCTGGATGAATGCCAACGCGACCAGCGACAGCACATAGGCCGAAGGGACGAGGCGCTCGCGCAATACCCGGTGCACCAGGCAGCCCGTCAGCGGAACCAGCAACAGCGCGGATGTCACGACGCCGGGAGCGTAGCTCTGGAAGTAGCAGAGCCAGAAGATGTGCGTCAGCGCGTTCCCGAGGACCACCGCCACGTACAGCGGAAGCAGGACGATCAAGGCGTTTCGCAGGCTGAGGAGCCGGACCGAGAGAGCGGTGAACGAGAGCCCGAGGACGGCGAACAGCACCAGCAGGGTTCGCGCGCCGAGGTCGTCGACTAGCGGAGCCGGCTCGAAGTTCGCCCGCAGCCAGGAGACGAGATTCCACTCCTCGGCTTCGTGAAGGACGAACGAGAATGCGAGCAGCCACAGGACGCGGTGGATCGGGAGGCTCACGAGCTTCGCCGCCCGTTCGTCGGCTGCGCCTCGCGAAGCAGACGCTCGGCTCCGCCGACCAGCTCTGCGACGATCGCGGCCGCGGGCTGCACGGAGGTCACGTGCGTCACCGACTCGCCGGCATAGAGCGCCATCGCGTCGATGTTCCCGGTGGTGCGATCGGTCGGCGCGATGACAGAGAAGCGCGAGATCGGGATGGTTTGATCGCCGAGTTGGATCTCCCCGAGGACTTCGTCCGGCGCGGCGCGCGCCGCGTCGATCGCGGAGCGCAGCACCCGATGTGGCGCTCCAGGCCACAGAACCGAGAAGGCATCCGTGAGACAGGTGTCTGCCGCGGTGGACGCGAGCAGCGCCTTCACGTACGAGGGGTGCGCTCCCGACTCCGCGGCCGCCGCGAAGCGCGTTCCGACTCGCGCGCCCGCCGCGCCGCACGCCAGGACGGCGGCCAGATCCCGAGCCGTCGCGATGCCGCCCGCGGCCAGCACGGGGACGTGCAGCGCGTCGAGAACCTGCGACAGCAGCGGAAGCAGGCTGGTTTCGCCGCGCACGTGGCCACCCGCTTCCGTGCCCTGCGCGACGACGAAGTCACAGCCCGCGCGCTCGGCGGCGATCGCTTCCGCGAGCGATCCCACCTGCCAGCTGACCAGCGCGCCGTACGAATGCACCTCGTCGACCAGCGCCGGCTGCGGCTCCCCATAGAAGAACTCGACGATCCGCGCCCTGCGCGCAGCGATCGGGATGCACGCCGGGTCGAGAAACGGGATCAGGAAGTTGACACCGAAGACGCCCGGGGTGGCCTTCGCGATCCGCTCCAGCTCCGCCTCCAGCAGGTCGGCGGAGAGCATCGACGCGCCCAGCATTCCGACCGCCCCGGCATCCGCCACCGCGGCCACCAGCTCGGGGGTCGAGATGCCGGGCATCGATGCCGCCTGGATCGGCGCCGACGCGTTCACCAGCTTCGTGAAGGATGTCTCGATCATTCGCCGCCGCGCGCCTCCTCGACCTGGGCTCCCCGTTCCTTCAGCAGCGCGCGCAGGACCGAACGATGGCAGCGCGATTCATCTGCGCAATAACAGCCGACGGAGAAGTTCGCCTGGCGAGACAGGGCTGCGAGCAGCGTCAGGATTCGGATCTTGTCCGGAGCGGCCATCTCGCCGCGATACCGCTTCACGAAGATCGCCCACTCCCGGTCGGTGCTGGCGTCGCGACCGAGCTGGACGGTCCTTGCACTCGGAGCCAGTTCCGGAAACCACACGTCGTACCAGTTCTGCGCGGAGTGCTCACGCTTCGGAACGCCGCGAGGCGGATGCCGCACCGTGCCGATGCGCAGGCCCTCTCCGCGTTGGCGAGGCGTACCGAGCCGGACGATGCGCGCGGTCATGACTCTTGCGTCAGCTCCGGTCGAACATCTCGGCCGTGTAGTCCCGCGTCAGCAGCTCGAGCAGGTGGCCGCTCGGGTCGCGGAAGTAGACCCCGCGCCCACCGTTCCAGTGATTGATCTCCATGTCCGCGGGAGTCCGCGGCCCGCTGCCGTAGGCGAGGCCCGCGCGTACGATCCGGTCGAAGATCTCGTCGAACTCGGCCTCGCTCACCTTGAACGCATAGTGCTGAGGCTCGAACGACTCGTTGTCGTCGAAGTCCAGCGATAGCGACTGGCTGGGGATCTTGATCGGCGCGAAATGACCGAACGGACCTTCGTACTTGAACCCGAACATGCGCTCGTAGAAACGCGCGGATTCTTCCTTGTCGCGAGCAGGCACGATCGTGTGATTGAGCTCGATGGTCATTGGGGGGGACCTCCGTTGATCAGGCCCGAGAGTAGCCTGATCTCGACCGGCCTTCCGCGAGTCCAGTAGCATGAGACGAGATCCAGCGCGCGCGTTACGCGGTAGGAGAGCCAGGAGAGGCGATGCACCGAAGTCGATTGACGAACCTGGTGATCGACTGCGCCGAAGCAGACTTCGAGCGAGGCGCAGCGTTCTGGAGCGCCGCGCTGGGCAAGGCGTTGATGCCTCGCGACGATCGCTTCGCGGGGTTGCGCGGTCGCGTCGGCGGCGAGGGAGGCGCGTTCGTCGGCCTGCAGCGCGTGCCGAGCAGCGAACGCGCGATCCACCTGGACATCGAGACGGACGACGTGGAAGCGGAGGTGGCACGGCTGGAAGCGCTCGGCGCGCGCGTGAAGGCCCGGATCCGGCGTCACGTCGTGATGGAAGCGCCCTCGGGCCACGCGTTCTGTGTGGTTCCGGCGCGGCGAGGCGACTTCCCGGTCGGGGGCGTCGAGTGGCCGTAGAAATTCAAGCGCCTGTGATGCGGCTCGCTCGGCTCCGGCGAATCACCCACGCATAGAGCATCACGTTGATCAGGGCCAGCGCCAGACCCAGCAACGCCTGGCCACGAGAGGAAAGGCCCGACGGGTAGATCACCGGCGTGAGGTAGTGCTCGATGAAACTGTTGTCGTACGCGGGGCCACCGGCAGCGCGCCGGAGAGAATTCTCGAGCGGGGTGAGCGGGCAGGTACCCCCTGCGACCTCGATGACCACACCCCAGGCCACCGCGGGAACGTGGACCAGCGGCGCCCAACGCCACGCCAGCGCTGCCAACGCGCCGAGAACCGCGAACGCGATGTATGCCAGGTGCACGACGAGGACGAGGTCGGCAAGCAGACCGCCCGTGCTAGGCATTCCCGCCTCCGCTCTCTAATCGCGTGAGAACCCGGATCGCGGCACGACGATCCGCGCGGTGGCCGTCGCGGTGGCGACCAATACGCCTTCCTCCGTCCGCAATTCTCCGGCCAGGAACGCGACGGAGCCGCCGCGCGAGACGACGCGGCCCTCTCCAATCAGCGGGCCTGGCTGGGCGGGGCTGATGAAGTTGACCTTCAGCTCGAGCGTCGGCGCGAACTGGTCGGCTTCGAGCGTCGCGGTCAGCGCAGGCCCGAGCGTGTCGTCCAGCATCGCCGCGAGGAAGCCGCCCTGCACGACTCCGATCGGGTTCACGAACTCGGGCCTCGCGGTGAAGCGCACGCGGATCGTGCCCTTCGACTCGTCGATCTCGAGCAGCTCGAAGCCGAGCAGGCGCGCGGCGGGCGGAGACGGCTTCCGCCCCTCCATCACGTCCCAGAAGTATCCCTTGCGTTCACCCATCTTCCCGCTCCGGAACGAGAGCTCGGGCTCAGGAAGTCAGCGGCTCGAGAACGACGACCGGAATCTCGCGTTGAGTTCGACGCTGGTAGTCGTTGTACGGCGGGTAGATCTCGGCCAGCTGCTTCCAGAGCGCCGCCCGTTCCGCTCCGCTCGCGGTCCGGGCCGTGGCCTTGAACTTCGCCGGCCCGACCTGAACGTCGACGTCCGGATCGGCGCTCAGGTTGAGATACCACGCGGGATGCGCCGGTGCGCCACCCTTCGATGCGACGATCGCGTAGCCGTCGGGGGTCTTCTCGTAGATCAGAGGCAGGACCTGACGCCTCTTCGACTTTCGCCCGGTCGTCGTGAGCAGCAGCGTCGGAATCAGGCCGGGTCCGCCGGCCACCGTCGAATCCCACATATGCCCGTCGGCGCCGTTGCTCTCGCGGTAGCGGCGAATATGGTCGCGAATCCAGTCGGGAAGCTGAGTCGGAACGCGGGGGTCTGACAAGTCGTACTCCTTGGATCGGGCGCGCTGCATGGCCTTCAGTCGCCGTCGAATGTACCAGGCCCCGACCCGCGACGGCCCGGACTCCACGGTCGCAGCCGAGGCAGGAAACGCCGGACGTTCCGGCGATACTCCCGGTACGGGTCACCGAACCGCTGCTCCAGCAGTGGCTCCTCGACGAGCGGGATGTAGATCAGGTTGAGGACGAGGAACGCGGCTGCCCATACGCCATGGGGCGGCGATAACAGCACGAGCGCCTCGCCGAACAGCACGAACAGGACGCCCGAGATCATCGGATTGCGAACGAAGCGATACGGACCGCGGACGACGAGCACCCGCGGAGGGTCCCAGGGAGCCAGGGTCCCCTTCCCTTCGCTCACAAAGCGCCGCAGCGAAGCGAGGAAGAGCAGAACGCCCACGCCGAGCGTGGCCACGCCGGCCATCTGGAGCGCCACCTGCCCGACGGAGCCACCGAGCGCGGGTGCGATCGCATAGCGCTGAGCGATCCGGAGCGGCACCAGCACGGCGACGGTGAACGGAAGGATCGCGATCGCGAGCAAATGACGGAGCAGCGTGACCATCTTTTGGCGCTCCTCACCGGGGCTTCCTACTCGAGCGCCGGTCGGGCGTAGTATCGCTCTCTCACGCGTTCACAAAACGCCGTGAGATTCTCGAGGGTACTCAGATGCTCCTTGAGCGGTGACGCGATCGGGCACGAGAGGATGTTGATCAGGCTGCCGAAGGCCGACGCATCCAGCGTGGTGGGCTTCACGCCCATGAACCAGGGCTTCCCGCCGAGGTGGTCGGACAGCGTGGTTAGGTCGGCTCCGATCTCACTCTGCGCGGAAGACGGCACCAAGGGAACGTGCCTCAGGTGCCGCAGACTGCAGAACGAATCCCGTCAACGCTACGAGCACGCACAGACCAGCCGCGGGAAGCCAAGTACGGCGAAGCACTCCGCCTAGCCAGTGGCCTCGGCTGCGCCGGCGCGCCCGGCGATAGACTGCACCGACAACGGCCGCGTCAAGGAGGACCTCGGCGAAGAGGACGGGGGATGCGTACACGACGAACCCGAGTGCTACTAGACCGGCGAGCAAGGCGCCGAGGCCGAGGGCGATGCGGGCGACCGGCCACGCCTCGTCGACGTCTGGGACGGAGTCGAGGAAGCCTGCCGAAGGCGCGAAGCCCGGCGAGGGAACTATGTCCAGCGAATCCGAATGTGGAATGCTCGACCCCCCAGACGGGCCAAACGAGCCGCTGGCTCCGCCACCCCCAAACGAACCGTCCTCACCCGAGAACGAGCCAGATTCTCCATTCAGCTCGACGTCTGTCGGAACATCAGAATCGAGCGACCAGTAACGACGCTGGTAGGCGAGCCACGAGCGGATGAGCACGAGGAAGAGAAGATATCCGAAGGTGGCAGCTACCAAGTACCGCCACGCCATGCTGCCGAGCCCGCTATGCAGCAATGCTACAGAGCAAAGGAATGCGCCCAAACCCGCGAGAGACACGATCAGCATCATCTGAAGCCGCGGGAAGCTCTTCGCGAGGAGTCGCTCCTTCAGCTCTTCGACAGCCGGCTCTTCCACTGGGCGACTTTCGCTCCTTATTCTTCTCTGCGCCAGCCAACGCCGTGTTGTTGATCGGTGAGCACTCCCCAAGGAGGCGTAGAAATACGAATCGCCTACGGCTCCCACGCGCACAGCCGTCCCATGCCGGATCCCAATTGGATTCCTACAGCGGCGGCACCGGCACCGACATCGACGGCGCTTCGGTGCCGCCGTCGATCTGGAACACCTTCCCAGTCACCCACGCGCTGGCCGGCGACGCGAGGTAGAGCGCGCACGCGGCGATGTCCTCGACCGTGCCGGGCCGGCGCATCGGCGTGTTGCGCTCGAACTGCTCGCGCAGCGCGGCGTTGGTCAGCACGACGCCGAGCGCGTCGGTCTCGACGCCGCCCACCGAGATCGCGTTCACGCGCACCTTCGGCGCGATCTCGGCGGCGAGGTTGCGCGTCATCATGTTCAGCGCGGCCTTGCCGGCGGCGTACGCGACGAACGCGGTCTGCACCATGTCGCCCGAGCGCGACGAGATGTTCACGATCGCGCCTCCGCCGGCGGTCTCGACCATGCGCGGGATGCACAGCTTCGACAACAGGAACGCCTGCGTGACGTTCATCCGCAGCGCGTTCTCGAAGAACCGCTCGCTCGTCTCGAGCGCCGCGCGCGGACCGGTGCCGCCGGCGTTGTTCACCAGCACGTCGATCTTGCCGAACTCGGCGAGAGCGGCGGCGACGAGGCGCTCGAGCTCCGGCGTCTTCAGCACGTCGGTCGGCACCGCGAGCGCGCGGCGGCCGCGCTCCTGCACGGCCTTCGCGGTCGCCTCGATGTCGCCCGGCGTGCGCGCTGCGCAGACGATGTCGGCGCCGGCCTCGGCGAACGCGAGCGCGATCCCGCGGCCGATCCCCTTGCCGGCGCCGGTCACGATCGCGACCCGGTCGGTCAGCTTGAAGCGGTCGAGGATCACCGCGCGAGCTCCGGCGCCGCGCGCCCTGCCACCAGCGGCAGGTCGAGATAGGTCTGGATGCCGGGTGCCGCGCGGCACACGTACGGAATCGCGCTGACGCCGTGGATCGCGGTCGCGACGATCCCCGGGTTGCGCACGAGCCCGGCGGCGATCGACTCCGGGTGCCAGCCGTGGAACGTGACCTTTGCGGTCGGATCGCCGGTCACCTCCACCTCGAAGCGCTCGCCCTCGGGACCGAAGCTCCACGCGGGCTCGAGGTGCTCCTCGCCCATGTACCAGTTCGTGCGGACGGTGATCACCGGCTCGCCGCGGACGGTGGCCTGCCACGTGAAGCGCTGCGCGGCGACGTGGCCGGGCTGGATCGGCCCGATCGGCGAGTCGATCGGCGCCGTCGCCACCGCCACCTCGTGCTTCGTGCGCCGTTTCTCGTCGAGCGCGAAGCCCAGCGCGTCGCCCACCATGTCGATCGATTGCAGGAATCCGCCGCCCATCACCGCGAGCATCGGGCTGTTCGCGGCCTGCTCGGGCGTCTTGCCGAACAGCATCAGGTCGCCCACCACCTGGGGTGCGCCGTAGGTGCGGATGTCCGAGAACTCCTCGGCGCGCACGTGGGTGACGTTGCGCGAGAGCGCCGACACCATCAGCGGGAAGCGCTCGGTGATGCCGCCCGGGTGGATGCCGGTGCCGTGCAGCGTGACACCGCCCTTGCGGCAGGCGTCCTCGAGGTCGGTGACCTTCGCCTTCGCCGGGTAGAACCAGTTGAGCGGCGTCACGACGTTCTTGCCCGACTCGAGGATCCGGATCACCTCTTCCCGGTTCGCCATGATCGGCGCGTACATCACGCAGTCGGCGTCGAGCGCGAGCAGCTCCGCTACATCGTTCGTCGCCTCTACACCGATCGGCCCGATACCGCAGATCTCGCCGACGTCGCGGCCCGACTTGTCCGCGCTGTGCACCCAGCAGCCGACCAGCTCGAGCTCGGGATGCGACAGGATGCCCTCGATCGCCGCGCGGCCGACGCCGCCGGTGGCCCACTGGATCACGCGATAGGTCATTTCAAATGTCCGCCCGAGGCATCTCGAAGTTGATCACGACGAGGCCTCCGTTCACACCGTAGATCTCGCCGGTGACGAAGCTCGCGGCTGGCGAAGCGAGGTAGAGCGCGCACGCGGAGATGTCCTCCACCTCGCCGAGCCGCGCCATCGGCGTCTTGTCCACCATCATCTTCTCGACCTTGTCGTTCAGGATCGTGGCGAGCGCGTCGGTGCGGATCGATCCGACCGCGATCGCGTTCACGCGCACCTTCGGCGCGAAGTCCTGGGCGAGCTGCCGGGTCAGGAACGACAGCGCCGCCTTCGCGGTGCCGTACGCGGCGAAGCCCGCCGAGTGCAGGCGCCCCGCCACCGACGAGATGTTCACCACCGCGCCGCGGCCGGCCGTCTTCACGATCTGCGGCACCGCCAGCCGCGTCATCTCGAACGCGGTGGTGACGTTGAAGCGGAAGCAGGCCTCGAACTCCTTCTCGCTGGTCGAGAGCGTCGGCTTCGGCGGCCAGCCGCCGGCGTTGTTCACCAGGATGTCGAGCCGCCCGAACTCGTCGAGCGCCGCGTCGACGAGCTGTTTGCGCTGTGCGGCCTCCAGCACGTCGCACGGCACCGCGAGCGCGCGGCGCCCGCGCGCCCGCACCTGCGCGGCGGTCGCTTCGATCTGCGCGACGTTGCGCGCCGACACCACCACGTCGGCGCCGGCGTCGGCGAAGGCCAGCGCGGTTGCGGCGCCGATGCCGCGGCCGGAGCCGGTCACGATTGCCACCTGTTCGTCGAGGCGGAAGCGGTCGAGGATGCTCGTCATCGGGGGGGACTCCTTTGGATCACCGGCCGGGCCGCCGCCGTCGTCGGCGGCTCCAACAGGCTCCGCATCGTGTAACTTAGGCGGCCCATCACCCACCGTCACCCACCCCCCGGACGATCTCATGGCCTACGACCTCGTGATCCGCAACGGAACCCTCGTCGACGGAACCGGCGCCGTGCCGCGCCCGGGCGATGTCGCGGTACAGGACGGCCGCATCGTTGCGGTCGGACAGGTCTCCGGCGACGCCGCGCGCACCCTCGACGCCGCCGGGCTCGCCGTCACGCCCGGCTTCGTCGACATCCACACCCACTACGACGGCCAGGCCACCTGGGACCCGCAGCTCGCGCCCTCCTGCTATCACGGCGTCACCACGGTCGTGATGGGCAACTGCGGTGTCGGCTTCGCGCCGGTGCGGCCGGACCAGCACGATTTCCTGATCCAGCTGATGGAGGGCGTCGAGGACATCCCCGGCACCGCGCTCCACGAGGGCATCCAGTGGGAATGGGAGAGCTTCCCCGAGTATCTCGACGCGCTCGAGCGGCGCCGTTTCAGCATGGACGTCGGCACGCAGGTGCCGCACGGGTCGGTGCGCGCCTACGTGATGGGCGAGCGCGGCGCCAACAACGCGCCGGCCACACCCGACGACATTGCGCAGATGGCCGCGCTGGTGAAGGAAGGCGTCGCCGCCGGCGCGCTCGGCTTCTCGACGTCGCGCACGATCGCGCACCGCGCGATCTCCGGTGAGCCGGTGCCCGGCACGTTCGCGGCCGAGGACGAGCTATTCGGGCTCGGGCGCGCGCTCGGCGAGCTGGGCCGCGGGGTCTTCGAGGTGGCGGGCGCCGGCGCGGCCGGCGAGGACATCGACGCGCCGAAGGCCGAGCTCGACTGGATGCGGCGCCTGTCGGCGGAGATCGGGCGCCCGGTGACGTTCGCGATGCTCCAGATCGACGCCGCGCCGCAGCTGTGGCGCGAGCTGCTCGAGCTGTCGGCCGAAGCCGTGCGCGACGGCGCGCAGATCTACCCGCAAGTGGCGGGGCGGCCGTTCGGGCTGCTGGTCGGGCACCAGACGACGATCCATCCGTTCGCCGCGTGTCCGGCGTTCGCCGCGCTGCTACCGCTCCCGTTCGAGGAGCGCGTGCGCCGGCTGCGCAGCCCGGAGGTCCGGCGCCGGATCCTCGCCGAGGCGTCGCCCGAGACATCGATGCTGTTGCGCGGCCTGCACCGCACGTTCCCGATCGGCGACCCGCCCAACTACGAGCCCGGCTACGAAGACTCGATCGAGGCGGAAGCATTACGCACCGGCCGCGACGCCACCGAGCTGCTCTACGACCGCATGCTCGCGCGCGACGGCAAGGAGCTGTTCCTGGTGCCGGTGCTCAACTACTCCGAGCTCACCGCCGACCCGATCCGCGAGATGATGTACCACCCGCGCGCGTCGCTCGGCCTCGGCGACGGCGGCGCGCACTGCGGCGTGATCTGCGACGCGTCGATCCAGACCTTCATGCTCACCCACTGGGTGCGCGACCGCAGCCGCGGCGCGCGCATCCCGGTCGAGTTCGCCGTGAAGCGGATGAGCCACGACACCGCGGAGCTATTCGGGCTGCGCGACCGCGGCACGCTCGAGGTGGGCAAGAAGGCCGATCTGAACGTGATCGACCTCGCTGGGCTTCGCCTGTGCGCGCCCGAGATGATCTTCGACCTGCCCGCTGGCGGGAAACGCTTCATGCAGCGAGCCAAGGGCTACCGCGCGACGATCGTGACGGGTGAGATCGCGATGGAGCACGACGAGCCGACCGGCGCGCTGCCCGGACGCCTCGTCCGCGGCGAGCAGGGCGCGCGAGCGGAGTCCCGAGCGTGATCTACGACCCCTACTCGCGACCGTTCCAGGAAGATCCGTACCCGCTCTACAAGCGTTTCCGCGACGACGAGCCGTGCGCGTACAACCCGGACATGGACTTCTACGCGCTGTTCCGCTTCGAGGACGTCTGGAACGCGACGCTCGACTGGGAGACGATCAGCTCGTCGATGGGGCCCGTGCTCGAGAACCGCGGGCAGATTCCGTCCGGCTTCTTCTCGATCATCGGCATGGACCCGCCGGCGCACACGAAGCTGCGCAACGTGATCAGCCGCGGCTTCACGCCACGCCGGATCGCCGCGCTCGCCGATGAGATCCGCGGGATTGCGAAGAATTATCTGGAGCCGCTCGCCGCGCTGGACGCGTTCGATTTCGAGCAGGCGTTCGCGGTGAAGTTTCCGATGGACGTGATCAGCGCGCTGCTCGGAATTCCGGAGCAGGACCGTGACATGTACCGCCACTCGATCGACCGCGGCCTCTCCCGCGACCCTGAGGGCGGGCTCGACGAGACCCGCTTCCAGGACATCGGTTCGTCCCAGGACTACATGGCGCGACTGATCGAAGAGCGCCGCCGGCAGCCGCGCGAGGACCTGGTGACGGTGCTCGCCGAAGCGGAGTTCGAGGACGCCGATGGCGTGACGCGGCGGCTATCCGACAGCGAGTGCGCCGCGTTCGTGACGCTGCTCGCCGCCGCCGGCGCCGAGACCACCGCGAAGCTGCTCGGCCACGCGCTCTACCTGCTCTGGAAGCACCCCGATCAGCGCCAGGCGCTGTGGGACGACCACGCGCGGATCCCGAACGCGATCGAGGAGATCCTGCGCTACGAGGCGCCGTCGCAGTTCCAGGGCCGCGTCGCGCTGCGCGACTCGACGTGGCACGGCGTCGCGATCCCCGCCGGCGCGCGCGTCGCACTCGTCACCGGCTCCGCCTGCCGCGACGAGCGCGAGTATCCCGACCCCGACCGCTTCGACACCACGCGTGCCCACGCGCGCGAGATCTACTTCGGCCACGGCCACCACGTCTGCATCGGCAAGAGCCTCGCGCGGCTCGAGACGCGGATCGCGCTCGAAGAGGTCGCCGCGCGCTTCCCGCACTACGAAGTTGACGAGGCCGGCGTCACGCGCACCTACCAGGCGCACGTGAAGGGCTACGTGAACCTGCCGATCTCGACCGGGCGCTGAGAGCAGGGACCCGCGCTCCAGTCGGGCTCAGTCCTGCCAGAAGTTCATGACGAGCTTGCGGCGCTCGTCGCGGGACGTCTTCTCCACGAAATCGCGGATGCCCTGGCCGAATCTCTCTCGTTGCGGGGCTCCCTCGAAGACCATGCTGCTCGACACGTCGAGATCGGCGCCCTTGTCGACGAAGTACTTCGTGCACAGCAATGTCCTCGGGCTCTTGCTCAGCATGACTTCGACCAGGGAGGCGACTTCCCGTTCGAGATCCTCGGGCTCACAGAGGCGGTTCACGAGGTTGTGCCGCTCGGCGGTCGCTGCGCTGAACAGGGCGCCGGTGAGGTTCCACTCCTTCGCCTTCCGCCGTCCGGCGAACTTGCTCAAGCGGCCCGTACCGCCCCAACCCGGAGTGATGTCCCAGTTGATTTCTGGCATCCCCCAGCGCGTCCGATTCGTCGCGATCACGAAGTCGCAGACCAACGTGAGCTCGAGACCCCCTCCGCAACAGACCCCGTCGACCGCGGCGATCGTGACGGGCACCAGGTTGTCGATCAGGTGGACCGTCTCCTGGTACATGCGGACCTCCCAAGGGCCGTCGTTGGGTCCAAAGTCGTTGAATCCCTTGATGTCGTCTCCGGCGCAGAAGGTGTTGCCTGCGCCGCGCAGAATCAGCACGCGACACTCGCGGTCTACGGCGACGGCCTTGACCGCCGCGTTGAGCTCCGCCGACAGCTCTCGATCGAGCGCGTTGTGGGCCGCGGGACGATTCAGCGTGAACGTCGTCACGGGACCGTCGTGGCTGACGATCATTTTTCCAGACGGCGAGGGTTTGTCGCTCATGGTCTCTCCTAGTCTGTGTTGCAAGGGGTGGTCAGCAGCGTAGAGCGTTGCCGCTCGCGATGCTCACCTGGGGACGCCGCTGGCTCGAACCGGCAGAGTCGGAAACGCACCTCACCCACAAGCGATGCGGCAAGAAAGTGCAGGCAGTGCTCAGCTGCGCAGCCTGTGGCGAAGCCATCACTCGCGACGACGTCGAGCTGACGTGAGCGGCGCGAGCCGGCGCGGTCGGTGTACGCACCCGGGGCGAGCTACCGCAGCTGCGCCGGGTCGTAGTAGAAACGCTCTTCGGCGACTCGATCGCCGTGCCAGCGCTGGTGCGTCAGCTCGTCGAGTCGGAGTGCCTTGCCATCGGTGGCGGTGAACTCGAACAGCCAGTGGATCACCACGTGATCGCCCTGGGCGAGAACCGGCCGCACGCAGTGAGCCTGCACCTTCTCGAATGCGGCGATCACTCGGCGCTCGTGAGCGACCAGCGCGGCGCACCCGACGCGCGGCGCCTCCCCGTTCTCCTGCATCGTCGCGTCCTCGGCGTAGAACTCCTGCAGCGCCTCGACGAACTCACCGCTCTCGACGCGGGCGATCAAGCCTTCGATCTGGTCCTGGGTCGGCATCCGTCACCTCCACGACGGAGCCTCGCCGAACCGCCGGTCCCTGGATAGACCCATTTCTCGCCGATTCCGCGGTACCAATTCGGCCTCTCCCCGCTGTGTCTTTTCATAGGCCCGAGTGCTGCCGGACCGCGATGCACGTCGAAAGCTCGTCGTTGGCCTCGAGCCACGCGCGGCGCGCGAGCGGGATCAGGTTCTTCGCCTTGCGCAATCTCTCCTGGCTCTCGCTCAAGAGCTCGGGTGAACAGAGATGCTGCGGAAACAGATGCCCCAGAAAGATCTCGACCATGTTGTCGTTCGCCTTCCAATCGATCGACATCACGGTCGTGAAGAAGGGTTCCACGAACGGAAGCGACAGCTCGACGTGATTCGCGTCATGAAAATTTCCGGCCGCCGAACGCAGTGAGCTGAACGCAACCTGATCCGTCTCGTGGAAGTCCTCCCAGACCACGCGCTTCGACTCGAGATCGGGCAACGCGGCCCTCGCCGCGTAGGCGTTGCGTTTGCCGGCGGTCGTCGGATCGCGCACTTCCTCGGCATCGATCAAACCCGGCGCCTTCTCGTATCCGGCGGCCGCGAGCACGCTGACCAGCGTCCAGCGTCGGTCCTGATCGACCACGATCCCCTCAGGCACGCCATCGCCGTCGAGGAACCTTTCGATCCGGGCGATCGTTTCGGGGGTCTGTGCGATCGTCGGAAAGAAATCGAAGAACGTCATTTGCAGACTCGAACCGGGAGGGGCGTCGGTCACGCGCTTCCAGATCGTCGCTTCGAGCCGGGGCGCGAGCGCCAGGCGTGCAGGAACCGTCAGGTAGCGGAAATAGTAATCGCGCGGGGTACTGTGTCCGCCAAGAAGGATGCCGAGGAGATCGGGATCACCTTCGCTCTCGAAACCCGCGAGCACCAGCTCGAAATACTGTTGGATCGGCAGCTCCGTGTCCCGGACCATCTGCGCGAGCGTGCTCCAGATCATCAGGCGCGGCAGCGGGGCCATCAGCCCTCCGACCAGTGCGCGCTCGGCGGCCCTCATCGAGACCGGATCGAGAGCAAAGAGCGCGAAATCCTGATCCTCCAGATTCGGATCGACGAAGTCGGGGCATGGGGCGCCCTTCAATTCCGCAACGGCAGTTTCGCGCTCGGAGTAGGTGACGCCGTGGGATCTCAATAGCGCGAGCTTCCGATCGGCTGCGATCCCGAACAAACCAACGAGCGTGCGGTGGGGCGAAAGGGTTCCCGACGAGCTCGGTGATTGCGAAACGCGAAACGATTCGACGCTGCCCGCGTCGCAAGACCAATCGGCGCGAACGCGGTTGGGGCCCGCGGTCTGCAACCACGCCCTCGTCCAGAGCTTCAGATCTTGCTTGGAAGCGCGGGCGATCTCGGAGACGAAGTCTTCACGGGTCGTGTTCTTGAAAGCGAACTTCTTGAAATAGGAGCGCAGGCCTTCGCGGAACCCGTCTTCGCCGACGAAATAATGCAGCTGCTTCAGCGCGGCGGCACCTTTGGCATACGTGATTCCGTCGAAGTTTCCTTTGCTCGTGCGGACATCGGCGACTTCGGTCTCGATCGGATGGGTCGTGACCAGCTGGTCCTGCCAATAACCCCACGTCTTGGTGCTGAAGAAATCCAGCCACGCCGACTCGGTGCCCAGAGCGCGATGCTGAGCGACGCTCGCCAGATAGCTCGCGAAGCTCTCGTTCAGCCAGAGGTCATTCCACCAGCGCATGGTGACCAGATCGCCGAACCACATGTGAGCCATCTCGTGCAGGATCAGGTTGTCGCGCTCGTCGATCTGCGAGCGTGGGACCGGACCTCGGAAGATGTTCCGCTCGTTGACGGTGACCGCGCCGGGATTCTCCATTCCACCCCAGGCGAATTCGGGGATGAACACCAGCGCGAACTTCGAGAAGGGATGCGGCCTGTCAAAGTACTCGTTGAAGAACAAGAGCCCCTTCTTGGTCGTGTCGAAGAGTTTTGCGGCGTCGACGTGCTTCGCGAGGCTCTTGCGGGCGTAGACGTAGAGAGGGGTTTCGCCGAGCTCGTCCTTCCATTCGACGAAGGGGCCTGCGCCGAGGAAGAACAGATAGGTGCTCAACGGCGGCGACCTTGCGAATCGCGTGCGCGTGCGGCCGTTCGCGACCGTGGTCACTTCGGCGACCTCGTTGGCGATCACCTTCCAATCGCTGGGAGCGTCGACCGACACCTCGTAGGTCGCCTTGAGATCGGGCTGATCGAACGAAGGAAAGAGATTGTGGGCGTAATACGCTTCAAAATCCGTGTAGACATACTCGGAGTCGTCTTTCGGATCGACGACGCGCTGAATGCCTTGCCCCTCCTTGTTGTAGATTCCCTGGTAATCGATCTCGATGCGCATCGCTTTGCTGAGGTGCTTGGCGGGAATATCGAAGCTTCCATTGCGCGTGACATAATCCGTGATCGGAGACCCATTGGCGCGGACGGCAGCGAGCTTCTTCCACAGGAAATCGATCGAGAGCGGGGCATCGGTGCGCGCAAGTTCGATGTTCAGTACGGCTTTGCCCGAGAAAGCATCGCTGCCTTCGTCCAGTGTAAAGGTCAGATCGTAAGCCACCGAGCTCACCTGCGACCTTCGGAAGCGTGCGAACTCGAGCGTCAGATTGTCTTCGTCGGCGCGCTGCACGGCTTGGGGCGCGGACGCGCCGGAACCGAGCGCGAAGGTGCCGATGCTCATCGCGAGAATCGCGAACGAGATTCGTTTCATCATGGACGAGATCGTGCTCGGGGCCTCGGGCGGGGGGCGAGCCCGCCCGCGGCCGCGCGCTCAGCCCTCCTTCGTGGGCAGCGCTCCGATGAAGTCCATCTTGCCGAGGTCGACGCCGTTGTGGCGAAGGATCGCGTACGCCATCGCCACGTGGAAGAAGAAGTTCGGAACCGCCACGTGCACGAGATAGTCGGCTCCGCTGAGCCACTTCCCGCCGAGCCAGGGCGGGGCGACCTTGCGGTCCTCGGCTCCGGCGAGATCTTTCTCCCGGACCGTCTCGAGGAAGCCGAGGCACGCCTCGACCCGCTGGCGCAGCTCTGGGAATGTCTGCTCGGTGTCCGGGTGGGCCGGCGCCTGTTTGCCCCCGAGATAGGCCGCGGCGAACTTCGCCTGATCGCAGGCAGACTGCACCTGGCGCACGAAGTTGTACTGGTCCGGCGCAAGGCGGGCCTGCACGAGCACGTCGACGTCGAAGGACCTGGCCTTCGCGTGGGCGGTGCCCTTGTCCAACCACTGATCGATGTTGCGGAGCGTCTTTGCGAACAGGCGGATGGCATCGTTAGGGGTCATCGGGGTTTCCTCTCTGTGAGCACTGGATAGCTCGGGGCGCGTCGTCGATCGAAAAGCCTAGCGGCCCGGTTCGAGGTGCGCCCAGGCCTTCGGGAGCGAGACGTCGCGGTTCGGATTGCGCGGCGGCATGTTGAACTCGGCCGGCGGCCTCCACGCCATCGCCTTCAGCGTCTGGCCGACGTGGGTCATGTTCAGCATGTCGTGGCTGTAGCAGAACAGGCCGTCGCCGGCGTAGTAGAGGATCGAGAGCCCCGGCACCAGCCACGGCGTGCCGTCTTCCCTGTCTCCGAGGATCTGGTCCCACTGGCTCACGACGCGATGCCCGTCGACCATGATCCAGTTCTCCGGGGTCGACCAGCCGTAGCCGGTGAGGCCGGCCATCGACTTCACGAAGAAGTCGCGGATCGCGTCCTGCCCGTCGATGCGCCCCCAGGCCGGGTCGATGTAGACGGCGTCCTCGGTGAAGAGATCCGCCAGCACGGACCAGGGCTTCTTCCCTTCATCGATCTCGTCGCGAACGGCGACCAGCCGTTCGTAGGTCTCGCGAGCTTCGCGTTCGATTGCAATGGACATGTCATGGCTCCTTCGCTGGCTGGGACGGGGCGCACGCCCCGACCGCAGGATGCGCGTTGTTCGGGGCGGTGTGCAACGATTATTCGACGTGGAGCGGCAGGCGCTCAGGGCGGCGCACGAAGATGCTCCGCGTGTGGACGGGCGGTGCGTCCACGCGAAGGCCGAGGCGGCGCGTCGAGGCGAGTAGCTCCTCGAGGACGACTCGGGCTTCCAGACGGGCGAGGGGCGCCCCGATGCAGAAGTGAGCGCCCCGGCCGAAGCCCAGGTGCTGCTTGGGGTGACGCCGGTCGAGCCGGAGCGCGTCAGGCTCCGCGAAGTGCGCCGGATCGCGGTTGGCCGACCCCCACAGCAGCATCAGCCGATCTCCCGGCTCGAGCCGGGCGCCGCCGAGTTCGCACGCCCGCCGGACGACGCGGTAGTGAAACTTGAACGGCGGCTCGAGGCGAACCGACTCCTCGACGAAGCGCGGGATCCGATCGGGGTGGCTGCGCAGCTCGTCGGCTCGGACCGGGTCTTCCGCGAGGAGCCGCGTCGCCGAGCCGATCAGCGCGGCCGTCGACTCGCCGCCGGCGCCGAACATCACGATCGCGATCCCGATCGCATCCCGCACCGCGATCTGCCCGGACTCCACGCCTCGCGCAAGGGCGTGCAGCAGCGGCGCGTCGGGGCCCGGCTGGGGCCGGGATCGAGCCGCCTCGAGGTGTCCTTCGAGATACGCGGCCATGCCGACCGTCTCGGCTCCGAACTCGGTCATTCTCGCCGCGGTCACGTCACCCCCGAGCATGTCGCCGCCCATCATCGCCCAGCGCCGGAAGTGCGCGACGTCCCGGTCGGGCAGACCGAGGACGTGAGCCAGCGCGCGCGCGGGAACGGTCTCGGCGATCGGCACGAAGTCGCCGCCGCCCGCGCTGAGCCACGGATCGAGGGCCTCGCGGGCCCACACACGCATCTGCCGCTCTAGCGCCGCGATCCTTGGAGCCGTAAGGCGCGGCTGTACGAGCGCGCGATGGATCGCGTGATCGGGCTCGTCGGCCGTCGCGATCACCTGGTTCGCGCCGGTCACCGGAAGCTCGAGCGGCGCGGGTAGCCCGTCGCCGCCGCGCACCAGCACACCCGTCAAGTTCGCCGAGAAATCGGCCTCGCGTCCCAGCGCTTCCTCGATCAGGTCCCAGGTGGCGACGAGGTGGACACCGGTCTCTCCGATCCGAGAGATGGCGTGCCGTTCGCGAAGGCGCGCGAAGAAGGGGTGCGGATCCTCGATCACGGCGAGGTCGAAGAGCTCTGCGGGACTCGCCGAGTAGAGTGGAGCACGCATCAGGATCCTCCGCGTCAACTCCAGATCAGATCGAATCGGTTCTCCAGTACCAGGCGCGCGCACACGTACAGGCCGATCGCCGGGAACACGATCCAGATGCCGTTCGTTCCGCCGACGACGGCGAGCACGCGGCCGATCGGGTGGCGCTCGTAGCGGCGGTTGAACACGTACGTGAAGAAGTACAGGCAGGTGCAGTAGAGCTTCTGGAAGAAGACGAGCGCGCCGACTCCGCCGAGCACCAGCGGAGAAACGCCGCCGGTAGTCAGCGCGACGAGCAGGAACAGGCTCGGGAGCAGCGTGCTCCAGCCGTTGCCGACGTCGATCGCGAAGCCGAACGAGCGGCGGTCGGCGTACGAGGGGTCGTAGAGCGCGTACTCCGACCAGACGCGCGCCCAGAGGCGCGGCGACAGCAGCTGGCGTGGCCCGACGCGCGCGGTGAACACGCTGCCGCGTGGGCGCTCGTGCTTCGCATCGGGATCGTGATGCCAGCGCTCGATCAGGCCGATGCAGAGGCCGAGTGAGATCTCCCAGAAGCAGATCAGGACGTTGATCGCGAGGAAGAAGCAGAGTGCGGTGTGCCAGCCGTTGACCACGCCGTGCACCGCGTAGTGTGCGTAGACGGGAGTGCCGACCCAGGCTGCCATCCAGGCGACGAGCCACATCCAGACCGGTAGGACCGGCAACGCGACCTCCCTTGCGGACGCCGAAGCGTATTGGCATCTACTGGCCCACGCCACGCACGCGCACGCGAGGAGCCCCCTGATGTCTGAATTCCCGGCGTCCCGGCGCCGGCTGCCGATCGCCCAGATCAACATCGCCGTGATGACGGCGATCGTCTACTACCTCAGTTTCGGCATCGCGTGGAACGGCGCGAGCATCCTCCCCGGCCCAGCGTCCGACTGGCGCGGCTTCACCGCCGCGATCGTCCCGACCGGCACGGCCGTCCTCCTCTACACGGGTTGGTTCGCGTTCCAGGTGCTGCTCGAGCGCGCGTTGCCGGCGCGCACCGCGCAAGGCATGCCGCTCCCCGACGGCACTCGCCTCACCTATCGCATCAACGGCCTCGCCGCGATGGCCGTGAGTCTCACCTCCGTCGTCGTCGCACACCGCGCCGGCTGGCTGCCGCTCGGTTGGCTGCACGCGAACTTCGG
>Ga0184637_10000338_pt1 | contig 34679 bp, 25 predicted proteins | sample PLM3_127_b2_FD_133143 | JGI IMG/M metagenome (GOLD analysis project Ga0184637, IMG submission 133143) | Groundwater sediment microbial communities from an aquifer in East River, Colorado, USA - PLM3_127_b2 | ecosystem: Environmental > Terrestrial > Soil > Riparian zone | place: USA: East River... | reverse complement strand
CGGGGTCGGGGTCGCGGTCGGGGTCGCGCCTCGACGCGCCGACCGTGCCCCTCAGTGCGTCGCGTGCTCCCCGGCGCCTGCCGGCCGGATCGCCACCACGGGCCGCAGCGGCAGCTCGACGCGGAAGGTCGCCCCCTCGCCCGGGCGGCTCTCGACCGAGATCGTCCCCCCGTGTGCCTCCACGATCCGCTTCACGATGAACAGGCCGAGGCCGAGGCCTCCGTAGTTCCGGGACGACACCGCCCGCTCGAAGCGCTCGAAGATGTGGAGCTGGTCCGAGGGGTCGATGCCGATCCCGTGGTCCCGAACCATCAGGATGGCGTGGTCCCCCGCCGGCCCGTAGCGCACCTCCACCGGCTTGCCCGCCCCGTACTTCACGGCGTTCGCGACGAGGTTCGTGGCCACCTGCGAGACGCGGAGCCGATCCCACTCGCCGTGCACGGGCGTCCCCTGCACCGAGATCGTGCTGCCGTTCTGGGCCGCCTCCTCCTCCACGCCGGCGATCGCCTCCGCGACCGCCGCGCCGAGCTCGACCGCGTCGACGTCGAGCTCGAGCCGGCCCATGTGGATCCGCGAGACGTCCAGCAGGGCGGCGACGAGCTTCTCGAGCCGGTGCCCCTGCCGCTCCGCGGTGCCGAGCACCCGCTCCACGTGCGCGGCGGGGAGCTCCAGGAGCGCCTCGCGCGTCGAGACCCGGCGCATGTTCTCGAGGGCGAGCCGGAGCGCGGTGAGCGGCGTGCGCAGCTCGTGGGATGCGATCGACAGGAACTCGTCGCGCGCGGCGATCGCCGCCTGGGCCTCCCCGTAGAGCCGCGCGTTCTCGATGGCCTGCGCCGCGCGCTGGGCGAGGTCCTCGAGCAGGGTCTCGTCCTCGCGCGTGTACGGCGCGCCGCCGGCGTCGCGCATGAGCGTGATGTGGCCGAACACCTGGCGCCGGTGCTCGAGCGGCGCGATGAGCAGGCTCGACACGCCCTCGAGGTAGGGCCAGTACTCCGGCTTCATCTCGTTGCGGACGAACTCGCGGGTGACCTCGGGGATGCGGAGCGTGTGCCGCTCGGAGATGACGCGCGCGGTGATCCCCTCGATGGTCCGCTGGGGGGCGGAGGCGAGGAGCCGGCGGCGGAGGGCCGCGCGCTCGGGCGAGGGGTGCCACACCGCGACCGGGACGAGCCAGGTGCCGTCGCCCGAGAGCACGCGGATCAGCGCGCCGTCGCCGATGAGCTCGGCGAGCCGGCGCGCGACGGTGTCGAGGGTGGTCTTGTAGTCGAGCCCCGACGCGAAGACCCGCGACGCCTCGGCGAGCGCCTCGAGCCGCCGCGCCTGCCGGCGCAGCGCGTCCTCCGCGCGCGCGCGGTCGGTCACGTCGAGCCCGGTCGCGAGCACCGCGCGCACCTCGCCGTCGGGCCCCAGCACGGCGGTGTTGGACCAGGCGATCAGGCGCAGCTCGCCGGAGCGCGTGAGCCAGTGGTTCTCGTACTCGTTCGGGAAGTCCTTGGCGACGAGCCGCGCGAAGACGGCCCGCACGCCGTCCCGCTCCTCGGGGCGGAGCAGCTCCCAGACCGGCCGCCCGACGCGATCCTCGGCGGTCCACCCCGTCGCGCGCGCGCAGGCCTCGCCCCAGCGGAGGATGGTGCCGTCGGTCGAGAGCACCACCGTGAGCGCGCCCGAGGTCTGGAGCAGCGCCTCGGCGAGCGAGCGGTCCAGCTCCTGCGCGCGCGATCCGGTCATGTCAGTACTCGAACCCGCTGCCGCCGATGAACTCGCGGACGAGCGAGGTGGGCGGGACGTGATCGGGGTAGATGGAGACGAACCTGTCGACGAGGTAGCGCAGCCGGTGCGCGGTCGGGTAGGCGGGGTGGCTCTGCGGGACCTCCAGCAAGTAGCGCTCGGCGAAGACCTTCAGCACCGCCGGCTCGTAGACGAGCGACGAGTCGAACACCGCGTCGGCCTCGTGCAGGTACGGGAAGATGTGCTCGCGCTCGCCGGCCTGCACCGAGGGCCAGCGCAGGATGTTGTCGGCCGCGGAGTAGCCGCGCCCGTGTCGGTCGCGCACGATCCGGCGCAGGAGCCGGAGGTCGGTCGCCGAGGTGCGGGTGAGCCGGTCGAAGGGCAGCGTCGTGGCGGGGTGGATGAAGACGCGGAAGAGCTCGCCCGGGCGCGGGATGGGGCCGAGCAGGCCCGGGTTCAGGCCGTGGATCCCCTCCAGCATGAGCGCGTCGCCGCGCCGGAGCTTCAGGACCGCGCCGCCGGACGGGTCGCTCCTGCCGGTGAGGAAGTCGTACCGCGCGGTCGTCACCGCCTCGCCCGCGAGGAGCCGCCGGACGTGGTCCTGGAGGAGCGCGAGGTCGAGCGCCTCGAGCGCCTCGAAGTCCCACTCGCCCCGGGCGTCGCGCGGCGTCCGGTCGCGGTCGACGTAGTAGTCGTCGAGCGACAGGCCGACCGGGTTCACGCCCTCGATCTGCAGCTGCACCGTGAGCCGCTTGATGAAGGTGGTCTTGCCGGACGACGACGGCCCGGCGATGGAGATGATCCGGATCGGCTCGCGCGCCGCCGCGATCTGGTCGGCGATGCGCCCGATCCGCTTCTCGTGGAACCCCTCCGCGACGCGGATGAGCTGCGACACCTGCCCCGAGACGCAGAGCTCGTTGAAGGCCCCCACGCTCGTGACGCCCATGGCGGCGAGCCAGCGGCGGTGGTCGCCCACCATGTCCCCGTCGTGCGGGGCGGTCGCCGCGGGCGCGGCGGGGCGGCCGCTGCCGTGGGTGCGCGGGTCGCGATCGCCGAGCTCGAGCGAGAGCCCCAGCGGCCCGGCGGCGAGGCGGAAGCCGCGGATCGCGCCCGTCGACGGGAGGAGCGGCCCCATCGACAGCGCGTGGACCTCGCCGCACGAGGCGAGCCGGACGGTGGCCTGCCGCCGGACCTCGAGGATGCGCGCGGCGTCCTCCCAGCCCTGCGCCGCGAACCAGGCGGCCGCCTCGTCCGTCGGCCAGAACTCCAGCCGGAAGGGGACGTCCGCCGCGGCGAGGCGCGCCATCACCTCCGCGATGCGCGCAGCGAGCGCGGCCCGATCCACCGGTCCGTCGGGCTCGAGCTCCACCTCCTGGCGCGTCCCACGGGACGGGCCCATCCGGACGCGCAGCGCAGGGGCCACCTCGTGTGCGGCCTCGAGCAGGAGGAGCCCGACCGACTGCGCGTAGATCTGCCGCCCCTCCCAGTGACCGAGGGTGAGGGGCGCGACGGTGCTGTCGGTGAGGATGGGCGTCGCCAGCGAGACGGGCTTCTGGCCGAGGAGCCCGGCCACGACGAGCTCCCCGTCGAGCTCGGCCGGGAGGAGCCCCTGCAGCCGCGTGCCGGTGCGCACGCGGCGCGTCTCGGCGCCGACCCGCACCGTGACCTCCTCGGCGCGCGGCAGCGACCGGCCGCGCAGGAGGAGGCCCATGTCGCCCGAGAGCCGCTCCAGCTCCGCGGAGAGCGAGGCCGCGACCGCGAGCGCGAGCCGCGCCGCCGTGGCGGGCGCGTTCGCCAGGAGCGCCGCCCAGCCGGCCGGCGAGAGGCGCGCGACCGAGAGGCGCGACTCGGCGAGCACCACCTCGCCCCGGTGCGCCGTGCCGAGGAGCGCGAGCTCGCCGAAGTGGTCGCCGGGGACGAGCCGGCGCACTCGCACGCCCGCGCGCCGCACCGTCGCGCTCCCGTCGAGCAGGACGTAGAGGTGCCGGCCCGCGTCCTCGTCCGCGTGGACGGAGCTCCCCGCCGCGAAGGAGACCACCTCGGCGCGCGCGAGCACGACCTCGCGATCGCGCGGCTCGAGCCGCCCGAGCAGCTCGGACCGCGCGAGCGCGCCGGCGGGTCCTGCGCCGAGATCCTGGGGGCGGACGGCCATTCGGTGGTCGGCCGCGTCCCCGGGGGAGGGCGCGAGACCGGGTCCCGATCCTAGCGCGATCCTGCGGCGCACCCAAGGGCGGGGACCCGAGAGAGCGGGGCCCCGGGTGCGTCACAGGGCGTCCGTGCGTCACACCACCCGCACGAAGAGGAGCTTCAGGTAGCTCGTCTCGGGCACGCCGAGGAGCACCGGGTGATCGCGCCCGGCGCCGCGCCGCTCGAGCACCTGGATCCGCCGCCCGGCGTCGTTGGCGGCGTCGAGCACCAGCTCCTCGAGCGCCTCCGCCGAGAGGTGATAGCTGCACGAGGCGGTCACGAGGACCCCACCCGGCACCAGCACCTGCATGGCGCGGAGGTTCACCTCCTTGTAGCCGCGGCGGGCGGCCGGGAGGCTCTCCTTGTTCTTCGCGAACGCAGGCGGGTCGAGCACGACGAGATCGAACGCGGGCGGCTCGTCGCTCCGGTCGCGCAGGTAGTCGAAGGCGTTGGCCTCCACGATCTCGAGGTTCGCCGCGCCGTTCAGGGCGGCGTTCTCGCGCAGGAGCGCGATCGCGCCGGCCTGCATGTCCACCGCCACCACCGACTCGGCGCGCCGCGCGAGCTGGAGCGCGAAGCCGCCCGCGTACGAGAAGCAGTCGAGGCAGCGGCCCCGGGCGTACTCGCCCGCGCGCAGGTGGTTCTCGCGCTGGTCGAGGAAGGTGCCGGTCTTCTGGCCGCCGAGGAGGTCCACCTTCATCCGCACCTCGCCCTCGCGGTACTCGACCGGCTCCGGGGGAGGCCCTCGCACCACGCCCTTCACCTGCACGAGCCCCTCGAGCTCGCGCACCCGCACGTCGTTCCGCTCCACCACGGTCCGCAGCGAGAGCGCACCCGTGAGCAGATCGGCGAGGAGCGCCTTGCGCCGCTCGGCCCAGGGCACGAGGGTCTGGATCACGGCGGCGTCGCCGTAGCGGTCGGCGACGAAGCCGGGCAGGAGGTCCGCCTCGCCGTGCACGAGCCGGACGAACCGCTCGTCCCCGAAGATCCGCGTCCGCAGCGCGATCGCCTGCGCGAGCCGGCCGGCGAAGAAGGCCTCGTCGATGGGCTCCTCGTCGAGGGTCACCACCCGCAGGGCGATCTTCGAGCGCTCGGACCAGAAGGCCTTCGCGACGAAGCGGCCGCGGCCGTCCACGAGCGCCACGGCGTCGCCGGCGGTCAGGCCCGCGGGCGCCTTCTCGACGTCGGCCCGGTAGATCCAGAGGTGGCCCCGCTGGAGCCGCTCGACCCCGCGCCGGCTGATGGTGACCTTCCGCTCGTCCATGTCCCGCCCGCCTCCCGCGCGGCGCGGGAACCTCTACCGGAGCGGCGCCGCGGGCGCCAGGGCCGCGGGTGGGCGACCGCGCCGCTGCGACGGGCGGCGCGGGCGAGAGCCGGGTCGGCGCCGCGCCGGTGACGGGCGACTCAGACCTCCACGGCCTCGCGGAATGCGGGGTGCCCCTCGTCCTCTCCGAGGCGGCAGGCCGCCATGAGCGGATCGTGCGCGAGCACGAGCACGCCGTCCTCCTCGAGCGCCTCGGCGAGGAGCACCTTCTTCTCCTCGAGCGCCGTCACCGGGTCGGAGTCGGTCGCCATGGCCCACGCGGCGCGCACGTGCGCGTGCGTCGGCACGAGGTCGCCGCAGAACGTGACCTGGGCGCCGGCCCCCTTGAAGCGCGGGAGCTGATGCCCCGGCGACGGCCCCTCGGCCACCACGAGCTCGACGTCCGGGAAGAGGTTCACCTCGCCGTCCACGAGGTGGAGCTGGTTCGAGTGCACGAGCACGGCGAGCGCCTCGGGCGCGTAGCGCTCGACGTCGCGCTCGGACGGCGCGTGCGCCGCCTGCCAGGCGTGCCGCTGCACGTGGTGCGTCGCGCGCGGGAAGGCGAGGGCGAGGCCGCCCGGGCCGGGCCGCGTGACGCCGCCCGCGTGGACCCGCTGCAGCCCCGAGAGCAGCACGTCCGTGACGTCCTCGCGCCGGAGGCCGAGCCGCTCGAGCCCGGCCTCGAGACCCTCGCCGGCCGCCCGCTCGACCGGGCCGCCGAACGCCCCCGGCCCGGCGCCCGCCCCGGTGTCCACCAGGATCACGCGGCCCGAGCCGCGGTCCACCGCGACGAGGCAGCGCGCCGCGAGCTGGATCCGGTTGTCGGCGTCGGGCGGCAGCACGCGTCCCCACTCGGTGCGCGGCACCACGCCGAACAGGACGCCGCCGTCGAGGCCGAACCGCGCGTCCACGATGGTGGAGAGCTCGTAGCGGCCCGCGCGCATCTAGGGCCCCTCCCCGCTGGCGTGGTCGCCGAGGCCGCCCTTGCCAGCGAGCGTCTGCCCGGCGAGCTTCCCCCCGGCGCCGGGGCCGCCGGGCGCGCGCGATGGCGGGGCCTCCCGCGGCCGGACGCGAGCCGTGGGAGCGCGCGGTGCGGCGGAGCGCGGGACGGCGAGGGGGAGCGGGATCACGGTGACCTCCTCGAGAAGGTCGTATCACGGAGCGCGGCCGGTGGCGCGCCCCTGCACGGAGCGCGGGCTAGCCTCGCCGCGCCCCGCCGCCTGCGCGCGCCGCCGCGATCGCGCCCCGGATCCGGGGCCCCATGACGCTCGGGATCTCCGCCGCGAGCCCGAGGGCGTCCTCGAGCGCGGCGAGCCCCTCCTCGCGCCGGCCGGCGCGGAGCGCGGTGAGGCCGTGGAGCTCGCAGATCTCGATCGGCTCCTGCTCGACGCACTCGGCGCGGGAGCGCGCGCGCAGCGCCCGCCAGGCGGGCTCGGGCGCGCCCTCGATCGCGAGCCGCACCATCTCCGCGAGCGCGGCGTCCCAGGGCCCGAACGCCGCGCCGGGGCGCGCGGCGGCGGCCTCCGCCTCCTCGAGCCACGCGCGAGCGGCCGCCACGTCGCCCGCGTGCGCGGCGACGCGCGCCGCGAGGAGGCGCGCGACCGGGATGGTCGTCGCGCCCGGGTGACGCCGCTCGATGTCCACCACGCGGGCGACCTGCGGCGCCGCCGCCGCGGCGTCGCCGCGCTGGTACTCGAGCTCCGCGAGGTTGTACCCGTGGACGTACTCGCTCCCGATCATGCCCAGGTCGCGGCCGATCTCGATGGCGGCGGCGAGGTCCCTCCGCGCGCGCTCGGGATCGCCGCGCGAGATGGAGAGGACCCGCCGGTTGTTCAGGATGGCCGCGAGGTGGAGCAGGTCGCCGCGCGCGGTGGCGAGCGCCATCGCGGTCGAGAACACCTCCTCCGCCTCGGCGGCGCTCCCGAGCGCGGCGAGGGCGTGCCCGGCCATGAGGAGCGCGACCACCCGGGTCTCGTAGCCGGCGTCCCCCAGCGCCGCGGCGTCGTCGGCCGCCGCGGCGAGCGTGGCCGCGCAGGCCTCGAGCTGCCCCGCGCGCATGAGGGTCCGGCCGCGTCCCACCGCGAGCCGCGCCGCGACGAGCGGGCCGGGCGCGGGGCCCGCACGCGCGACGGCGAGCTCCACCCGCTCGGCGGCCGCCGCCCAGCGGTTCGCCCAGTCGAGGGCGGTCGCCTCGTCGAGCAGCGCCTCCACCTCGGCGTCGCTGTCGCCGAGCGACCGCGCGGCGTCGCCGGCGTCCTCGAGGTCGCGGACCGCGTCGGCGTAGCGGCCGAGCCGCAGGCGGGCGACGCCGCGGCCGCGCAGCGCCTCGGAGCGGGAGCGCAGGTCATCGCCGGGGAGGCCCGCCGCCGCGCGGCCGTAGGCGGCCTCGGCCTCGAGGTCGGCGTGGCGGGCGCGCAGGTCCGCCGCGAGCGCCAGCGCGAGGCGCGCCGCGGTCTCCCGCCGGCCGCTCGCGTCGGCGTGGCGCTCGAGCCGGGCGAGGCGGTCCGCGCCCGGCGGCGCGGCCGCCTCCACGTGGCGGAACGCGGCGCGGTGCACCGCGAGCCGGAGCGGCGCGGCGACGGCGCGCGCCACGGCCTCGCGCAGCAGGGGGCTGCGGAACGCCACCCCGGCGCCGCTCGGGCGGAGGAGGCCCGCCTCGACGAGGCGATCGGTCGCCCAGCCGGCGTCCAGGATCGCGGCCCCCGGCGCCTCGTGGTCGAGCTCGGCGAGCGTGCCGCCGATCTCCGCGCGCGACGCGTCGCTCCCGAGCAGCGCGACGATCCGGGCGTGCACCGCGAGCCCCTCGCCGAGCCCGGAGAGCTCGCGCTCCGCGAGCCAGTCAGCGAGCGGGAGCTCCGGGACGCGCGAGAACACCTCGGTCACGACCTGCGCCGGGCCGTTCGGGTCGGGCTGCACGACGAGCCCCTCCGCCCGGAGGGCGCGGACGAGATCGACGAGCAGGAGGGGGATGCCTCCGGAGCGCGCGACGAGCGCCTCGATCGCCGCGGCGGGGATCGCCTCGGCGGGCGCGAGGAGGCGGCGCGCCAGCTCGGCGGCGTCCGCGTGGTCGAGCGGCCCGAGGGAGATCGTCCGCGTCCGGCCGGCGCGATCGCCGAGATCGGGGCGGGCGGTCGCGAGCGCGGGGCGGCCGCAGGCGGCGACCGCGATCGGGGCGCCCGCCTCGACCAGCGCCGCGTACTCGATGGCGTCGAAGGTGGCGGGGTCCGCGAGGTGAGCGTCGTCGAGCACCAGGAGGAGCGGGCGCGCGCGGGCCCGGGTGCGGAGGAGCTCGCCCGAGGCGCGCAGCACCGCCGAGCGGAGCGCGCCGGGCGCGGCCGAGAGCCGCTCGAGGGCCGGGTGCGCGATGCCGATCCAGCCGAGCGCGAGGGCCAGCGTGGCCCACGCGTCCTGTCCCGCGGAGCGCGGCAGCAGCGGCGCGAGGCGGGCGCGGCCGCCGTCGGCGCCCGGCGCCGCGCCGCTCCCGCCGAGGAGCGCCGCCAGCATCGCGCGCAGGGTCTCGCCCGAGCCCTCGCGGGCGCGCACGGAGAGCACCTCGATGCCCGGCTGCGCCGCGCGGACGAGGTTCGCGACCTCCGCGGCGAGCCGGGTCTTGCCCGTCCCGGCCTCGCCCATGACGGCGAGGATCGCGGGCGTGCTCCGGGACAGCGCGTCCGCGAGCTCCGCCGCGAGCTCGCGCGCGAGCCGGTCGCGACCGACGAACGGGACGGAGGTCGCCGCCGGCGAGGCGCCGCCCAGGGCGACGAGCCCGGCTCGCGAGGGGACGGTGGAGAGGTCGGGCACCGCGGCCGCGGCCTCTGGGGTGAGGAGCGTGCCGGGCGGATCCCCCGGCGCCGGGAAGCGCTCGCCCCGATCGAGCGCCCCGCCGTAGCGGCGGACGCCGCCCGCGTCGACGGCGAGGAGCGGGGCGAGGTCGATCACGGCGCGATCCGCGACTCCGGCGCGCGCGAGCGCCGCGGCGGCCGCGATCGCGCGGCGCACCGGGTTCTCCTCGGCGGCCGGCTCGAAGACCGCGACCAGGCGATCGCCGATCGCGAGCGCGAGCCGCCCGCCCGCGGCCTCGACCGCGCGCTGGATCGCCGGGAGCTCGGCGGTGGAGCGGACCCGGAGGAGCGCGAGCGCGCGCCGCACCGGCGCGCTCGGCGCGCCGCTGGGCCCCGACCCGATCACCCGCGCGGGGGCGGCGACGGCGACCCGCAGCGCGTCGCGCAACGCCGCCCCGTCCGCGAACCGCTCCGCGGGCTCCTTCGCGAGGCAGCGCAGCAGCACGACCTCGAGCGGCTCCGAGACGGGGGCGAGCACCGACGGCCGCGGGGGCCGGGCGGAGCGCTGCGCGAGCCGCACCTCGGCCGGCGCGCCGACGAAGGGCGGCCTTCCGGTGACGAGCTCGAACAGGATCGCGCCGGCCGCGTAGACGTCGCTCGCCGGCGAGGCGGGCGCGCCGGCGCAGGCCTCCGGCGACATGTACGCGGCCGTGCCCGCGAAGGCTCCTCCGGAGAGGGGCAGCTCGGCGGTGCCGGGCGCGGTCGCGAGGCCCAGATCGATGAACCGCGCTCGCGCTCCCTCGAGGACCACGTGCGCCGGCTTGAGGTCGCCGTGGGCGACGCCGCGCGCGTGAAGCGCGGCCAGCGCCGCGGCGAGCGCGCCCGCCGCCGCGGCGAGGGGACCCGGCGGGAGCGGCCCGGCGGCGGCCTCGAGCGCCTGGACCAGCGATGCCGCGCCGAGCCGCTCGAGCGCGAGGAAGGGCTCGCCGTCGCCCGCGAAGCCGTCGCCGAGGAGCTCTGGCACCAGCGCCGGGCCGGCGTGCCGCAGCGCGGCCGCCTCGCGCGCAAGCTGCGCGCGCGCGAAGGGCAGGCCGGCGCGCGCGATCTTCACCGCCGCCGGGCGCCCGTCGATCCGCCGCCGCGCCGCGACGACGCGGCCGAAGCCGCCGTCCGCGAGCGGCCCCTCGACGTCGAAGCCAGGGATCTCCGGGATCGATTCCGACACGGCGGGCATTCTACGGCCCGGACCTCGGGCCCACCGCGCCGCGCCGCGTCTGGCGTGAACGGTCGTGCGGGTCACGGGAACCCACCCGTCGGGGTGGAGCCCGTCTCCGGGTCACTTGACCAGGGCTCGATATCGCACTCGCAGCGCAGGTAGATTGGCGCCCAGCCCCTCGCCGAAGGGGCAGCGCCCGTCACGAAGGACCGGCGCATCCAGGAGGACCCACCATGACCGCCCAGTTCCGCCGGGCCGCGTTCGCGGCCTTCACGACGATCGTGCTCGCCGCGTGCGATGCGCCCGCTCCCACGCCGGAGGTCGCGCTGCGCACCGATGCGCTCGAGACCAGCAACGGCATCGTCGTGAACGGCATCGTCGTGAACGGGATCGTCGTGAACGGGATCGTGGTGAACGGCATCGTCGTGAACGGCATCGTCGTGAACGGGATGCTCACGAACGGCCTCGCGGCCGGGGACGGGACGAACGGGCTCGCCGCGAACGGGCTCGTCGAGGCGAGCTTCCAGACCCCGGAGTTCCAGGCCTGGTTCGCGCGCGACGTCGCCTACTCGGACATGGTGATGACGTACGTGGCGCGCTGCGCGCTGCCCGCGTCGGTCACGCTCACGTACACGACCGACGGCTCGTCGCACGGCTGGAGCGGGGGCCTCGGCCTCGCGCCGCTGTGGGGCGCGGGCCAGCCGATCCCGGCCGCGGAGCAGGAGCTCGTCTCGGCCTGCCTCGCCGCCCACGTGAACCGCTACGGGCAGCACGTCTCGATCTCGGTGCGCGGCGTCGAGACGAGCGGCGCGCTCATCGCCACGACCAACCCGGAGGAGGCGGCCTACTCCTGGGCCGAGGGCTGCTTCTTCGGCAACCTCTTCGACGGCACCGGCACGTGGTCGGCGATGGACGCCGGCTCCCTCGACCCGACCACCAGCACGCCGCGCGGCTGCGTCGGCGCGTTCGGCCAGCCGACGCCGTGCACGCCGATGGCGGGCGCGGGCCGCTGCGACCAGATCTGCGCGAAGGATCCCACCGGCGCGGCGTGGGCCTCGTGCGCGGTGGCCGGCCGGACGTTCCGGCCGGTGCAGGTGAAGCTGCGCGCCGCCTCGGTGTTCCACTGCGGCGACGGCGTCTGCCAGTTCACGGAGAGCGCGGAGACCTGCACGCTGGACTGCGCCCAGTAGCCCCCGGAACCCAGACCCCATGACCATCGAATCCGTCACCCCCGCCTACGGCGTCCCGGCCAACTCCCTCGCGTCCGGCACGGCCACCGCCTGCCTGCTCTGGATCGGCTCCGCCCGCCCCGGCCACCTCGGCAAGTCCTTCCGCATCGAGAAGGACGAGATCGTCATCGGCCGCGCGGCAGAGTCCGACCTCGCCGTCCCGGACCCGGGCGCCTCGCGCCGCCACGTCCGGATCACCCGCACCCCCGCCGGCGGGTACGTCCTCTCCGACCTCGGCTCCCGCAACGGCACCTACGTGAACGGCGTCCTCGTCCGCGCCGCGCCGCTGCGCGAGGGCGACAAGATCCAGCTCGGCACCGTGACCGCGCTCCGCTTCTCGTTCCGCGAGGAGCTCGAGGAGCGCGAGGAGCGGCTCCAGCAGGCGCTCGGCGCGGCGGGCGTCGCCGCCTTCGAGTGGTCCCGCGCGACGGGCGCGTTCGCCGTCTCGGGCGCGGCCGACACCCTGCTCGCGAGCCCCGGCGGCGCGCCGCGCGAGCTCTGGCTCGCGCTGCACCCCGACGACCGCGAGCGCGTGCGCGAGGCCGTCGTCGCCGCCGCGCGCGACACCACCGCGTGCGACGTCGAGGCCCGGCTCGCCACCGCCACCCCGCGCTGGATCGCGCTGCGCGGCGAGCCCATCCGCGGCGCCGGCGGAGACGTGACCCACGTGGCCGGCTCCATCATCGACGTCACCGCCCGCAAGGCCGCGGAGGGCGAGCTGCGCCGCCAGGCGCTCCTCTTCGAAAGCCTGCAGGACGCGGTGGTGGTGCTCGACTTCGACGGCCGCGTCATCGACTGGAACGGCCGGGCCGAGGTGATGCTGGGCTGGAAGAAGGCCGAGGCGCTCGGGCAGCTCGCGGCGGAGCTCCTCGGCGAGGAGTGGCCGAGCGAGGCCGCCGAGAAGCCGACCGCCACGCTCGCGAACGGGCTCCCGGCCGACAAGCGGTTCCCCGCCGAGCTCCGGCTGCGGCGCAGGGACGGGGCCGAGGTGCTCGCCGAGGCCGTCTACGTGCCGCTCAAGGACCCCGCCGGCCGTCACGTCGCCGAGATCGTCATCTACCGCGACGTCACCGAGCGCAAGCAGATGCAGGCGCGCCTCCTGCTCGCGGATCGCATGGCCGCGCTCGGCACGCTCGCCGCCGGCGTCGCCCACGAGATCAACAACCCGCTCGCCTTCGTGCTCGGGAACCTCGTCTTCCTCGAGCGGGAGCTCGGCCGCGTCGCGGCGAGCGTCCCCGCGGCGACCGAGCTCGCCGGCGCGCTCACGGAGGCCCGGACCGGCGCCGAGCGGATCAAGGCGACGGTGCGGGATCTCCTGTCGGTCTCGCGCCCGCGCGACGCCGAGTTGGTCTCGCCCGTCGACGTGAACGAGGCGGTGGAGTTCGCGCTCAAGGTGGCCGAGCCGCACCTGCGCCACCGCGCCCGGATCGTGAAGCACCTCGAGCCGATCCCGCACGTGCTCGCCCCCGAGTCGCGCCTCGGCCAGGTGCTCCTGAACCTCGTCATCAACGCCGCCCAGTCGATCCCCGAGGGAGACGCCGCGCACAACGAGATCCGGATCCACACGCGCGCCGAGGCCGACACCGGGATGGTGCTCGTCGAGGTCACCGACAGCGGCGCGGGCATCGCGGCCGACGCGCTGCCCCGCATCTTCGACCCGTTCTACACGACGAAGCCGGTCGGCGGCGGCACCGGGCTCGGGCTCTCCATCTGCCACGGGATCGTCACCTCGCTCGGCGGCGAGATCCGGGTGACCTCGCGGGCGGGCGAGGGGAGCACGTTCACCGTCGTGCTGCCCGCCTCCGAGGTCGAGGTGGCGCGCTCGGTCGAGGCGGCGCGGCCGGAGCTGCCGCGGGCGCGGATCCTGGTGGTGGACGACGAGCCGCTCGTCGGCTCCTCGCTGCAGCGGCTCCTCGGCCGCCGCCACGAGATCCTGACCGTCACGCGCGCGGCGGAGGCGCTCGTCCTCCTCGACGCCGGGGCGCGCTTCGACATGATCCTCTGCGACCTGCTCATGCCCGACATGACGGGCATGGAGCTGCACGAGGTGCTCGCGAAGCGGGTGCCGGACCAGTCGCGCCGGACGGTGTTCATGACCGGCGGCGCATACACGGAGCGTGCGCGGGCGTTCGCGGCGCGGCGCTCCCACCGGATCCTGCCGAAGCCGCTCGATCTCGACGAGCTCGAGGGCGTGCTGCGGGACCTCGTGGGCACGCCCGTCCAGGGCGCGCCGGGGCGCGACGAGAGGAACGGCTCCGGCCGCGCGTCCTAGGGGGGCGGCTCGCGGCCCGCGGCCGCGGGCGTCACCTCGAGCGCGCCCTCGCCCTCGCGCACCCACTCGGCGGTCCGGAACAGCGGGCCGCCGAGCCGCTCGCCCGCGGGGCCGACGCGCACCGGCCCGGCGTGCACCGTCACGCGCACGCGGGTCTCCGCCCCGGCGCGCGCCGCGAGGCGCGCCGCGAGGGCCCGGCCAGCCGCCACCGCGGCCTCGCGCGCGGCCCGCGCGGCGGCGGGCTCCCGCGGCAGCACCGCCGTCGCGAGCAGCACGCCCGGCGCGCGAACGTCGAGCGCGAAGCCCGCCTCGGCGAGGGCGCCCTCCGCCTCGGCCTCGAGCACCGCCTGGGCGAGCAGCTCCGCCTCGCCGACGCCGGCCGGCTGCACCGCCACGTGGATGGCGGCCGCGAGCGCCTCGGTGCCCTCGGCCTGCCGGGCGGCCGGGTCCGGCTCCGCCGCCGCGCGCAGCGCGTCGAGAAACGCGGCCGCGGACGGGAAGCGCCCTGCGGGCGCCTTGGCCATCGCCCGCGCGATCACCTCGTCCACGGCGGGCGGCACCGGCGCGGTCCGCGAGGCGGCGGGCGGCGCGCCCTCGAGGTGGAGCCGCTCGAGCTCGGCCGGCTCGGCCGCCGTGAAGGGCAGGGCGCCGGTGACGAGCTGGTGCAGGAGCACGCCGAGCGCGTAGACGTCGGTCCGCGCGTCCACCGGCTCGCCGCGGATCTGCTCCGGGGACATGGCGTGCGCGGAGCCGACCCGCTCGCCCACGGCGGTGAGCCCCGCGGCCTCGGGCGCGGTGGGCTTGGCCACGCCGAAGTCGAGCAGCCGCGGCGCGGGCGGGTCGCCCGCGAGGAAGACGTTGGACGACTTCACGTCGCGGTGGACGATCCCGGCCGCGTGCGCGGCCTCGAGGGCGGCGCACACCGGCGCGAGCAGCGCCAGCGCCTCCTCCGGCGCGAGCCGGCCGCGCGTGCGCAGGTGCTCCTGCAGCGTGCGCCCCTCGAGCAGCTCCATCGCGCAGAAGGGCCGGCCGTCCGCGAGCAGGCCGAGCTCGAGGTACTCGACCACCGCGGGGTGATGCAGGCGCGAGAGGATCACCCCCTCGCGGACGAAGCGGGCGGCCATCTCGGGCGCGTCGGCGAAGCGGCGCTGCAGCACCTTGAGCGCGGCGCGGCGGCCGCTGCCGCGGTGGGTCGCGAGGTAGACGAGGCCGTGGCCGCCGCGGGCGAGGAGCCCTTCCACGCGCCACGCGCCGGCGAGCGCGCCGGGCGCGAGCTCCTCCTCGGCGCCGGGCGCCGCGGCCGTGCCGGGCGTCGCGCCCGCCATCGGCGTGGTGGCTTCCTCGTTGGCCATCTGCCGGATCCGTCTAGCACGGCGTCGCGCCGGATTCGACGCATCGTCGCGGTCGGCGGCGGGCTCCCTTCCGGGTGAGGGCTCGGGCGCGCGGCGCCCGGCCCACCGGGGTGCGGCGCCCCTTCACCGGGCGCGCAGATACTGCCTCGGCCACGGCCCGTCCTGCCCGAGCGCGCGCGCCGCGCGCAGGGGGAAGTGCGGGTCGCGGAGCAGCTCGCGGGCGAGGAGGACGAGGTCCGCCTGCCCGGAGCGGATGACGTGGTCGGCCTCCGCGATCACGAGGGCGGCGCCGCCAGCGGCGCGCGCGCCGAGGTGCACGAGGTACCAGTCGCCGGCGCGTCCCTCGGCGGCCGAGTACTGGCACATCGGCGCGACGGCGATTCGGTTGCGCAGGACGACGGAGCGGAGCGGGAGCGGGTCGAAGAGGTGCATCGGCCGATTGTGCGCCACCGCGCCCCGCGCAGACGAGCTTCGTGCGCGACGCGCCCGCGCGCGGATGCGCGCGGCGACGCCCGCGGCGCCCGGCGCCGCTACCGCGGATCCGGGCCGGGCGGCACGCCGCGCGCCGGCTCCGGCGCGGCGTCCTCGTCGTCGGCGCGCAGGCCGCCCTCCGGCTCCTCCGGCTCGAGATCGTCCTGCGGGACGTAGACGCCGAGGTGCGCCTCGGTGAGGTGGTCGCCCTGCGGCGGCTCGACGAGCTCCACGCGCGGTGTCACGTCGCCGTGCCTCCAGTCCTCCGCCGTGGGCTCGAGCTCGTCGGGGAGCGGTCCGTGGACCATCGCGCCAGGCTGGCCGCGGCGCCGCGCGCGCCGGTCGTCGCGGCCTCGCGAGGGCGGCTCGGGGGAAGCGGAGAAGATGCCGGGCTCGAGCTCGGCGGGGCTCTTCACCTCCCTGACCTCGGGGCGCGCCGCCCGCCGCCGGCCGCCGCCGCTCGGGGAGCGCTCCACCTCGGGCCCACCCGCCGCCATCGCACCCCGCGCGCGCCCGCCGAGGCCGCGGAGGAAGTCGAGCGCCCGCGCGCGCCGCTCGGAGCCGCGCCGCGGGTGGAGGAACCACGCCGCGCCCGCGCTCAGGACCGCCAGCCTCAGGATCTTCATACGCGCCTCCCGTCGTCCTCGTCCTACCTGCGCGTGTGATCGGCCACGCAGGGAGGATGCGCATCGCGGGCGGGCGCCGCCCTATGGAGCGTCGAGCGCCTCGCGTGCGGCCTGCAGGAGCGGGTCGGCCGAGAGCGGCTCGCCCGTGGCGCCCTTCATCCAGACATCGGGCGCGAGCGCGCCCTGGACCGTGATGCGCTCGATCTCCTCGCCGAGCGAGCGACCGGCCGGGAGCCGCTCGAGGTGGCGCTCGAGCTGCGCTGCGACGAGGTGGCCGAGCGGGTAGTCGGGGACGTAGAGGGTCCGGTTGACCATGTGCGAGTAGATCGCGAGGAGCGGCACGTCGCGAGCGCCGAGCACCGGGGCGTACCACCGGTTCCAGACCTCTCGCGCGATCCGGAGCGTCGCCTCGCGCAGCTCCGCAGGCGTCGCCCGCGGGTGCGCGTACATCCAGCGCCACATCCGGAGGTCCACGAGCGCCACCCCCGCGATCTCGTACGTCCCCCAGAGCCGGTCGAGCGCGAGGAGCCGGCGCGCGTCGGGGCCGGGCGGCGGCAGCTCGAGCACCTCCAGGTCGCGCTCCTGGAAGACGAACGCGATCGCCTCGGTGAAGGCGGTGTTGGGCACGCCGCGCAGCAGCGTCGAGTCCACCTCGTAGAGCGAGAAGACCTGCTCGACGTTGTGGCCGAGCTCGTGGATCGCGATGTTGAAGCCCTTGTAGTCCATGCCGTCCGGGCCGATGCGGGTCCGGAGCCGCGCCCGGTCGCCGCGCCGCGCCGCCTCGTAGGCGTGACCGGAGCCACGGGCGGGGTCGACGGCGATGTGCTCGGCGAGCCAGCGCGCCTTCTCGGGCGCGAACCCGAGCCGCTCGAGCGTCCGGGGCATCGCGCGCGCGAACGCGGCGGCGTCGGGGTAGCGCGCCCGCGTGAGCGCGTCGAGGTCGGCCTCGGACCGCGCCGCGCGCGGCCGGAACCCGGCGTACCAGACGTCGAACGGCTCGAGCGGGCGGCCGAGCCGCTCGGAGACGAGCCGCGCGAGGCGGGGGATCTCGGGCGCGCCGAGGACGGCCTCGAGGAGGGCGACCGCGCGCGCCTCGGGGATCTCGCGGTCGAGCTCGAAGGTCCGGTCCACCAGCGTCGGCGCGGCCGGCGAGTACGGGTCGGCGGCGCGGGCCGCCCGGAAGTTGGCGAGGATCCGCGCGTAGCGCACGTCGGGCTCGCGCGCCGCGCTCACGGTCGCGCGGGGCGGCAGGCCGTCCTCGATCGTCTCCGCCGGCGCGGGCCGGACCTCGCCCGTGAAGGGGTTCCAGTCGACGGCGGGGTCGTTCACGACCGCCTGCGGGATCGTCTGCGTCACGATCCGCTCCATCACCTTCGCGAGCACCCGCTGGCGCGCGAGCCCGCCCGGCGCCGCGTACTGCGCCTTGAGCTCGTCGCGCAGGTTCCAGTGGGAGAGCAGCCGCTTCCCCTTCGGGAAGAGCCGCTCGCCCTCGGGCGAGAGGACGTGGTGGACGAACACGTTGTACCCGGCGACGTACAGGTCCGCCTCCGCCATCGCCTTCGCGATCGCCTGGTTGACCGCTGCCGGCACGCGCCGCTCGAACCGCTCCGCGAGCCGCGCCTCCGCCCACTCCCGGCGCGTCCAGCGCTCGCCTGCGGCGAGCCGCTCCGCGAGCGTCGTGAGCGGGAAGTTCACGAGCGCGACGAAGGCCACCTTGCCCTGGAAGAGGTCGTCGGCGAGGTGCGCGGAGGGATCGTGCGCCGCGAGCAGCTCGTCCACCGGCAGGAGCGGCCCGAGCTCGACCTGCGCGCCCCGCGACAGGTCCCGCCCGACCTCGAGCAGGTGCCCGTCGAGCGTCTCGAAGGCCGCCTCGAGCCGCGCGAAGGTCGCCTCGAGCGCCGGGCCGCGGGGCTGGAACTGGGCCGCGCAGAAGGCCTCGAACGCCGCCGCGTCGCCGTCGGCGGGACGCCAGGCCGCGGCGACCTGGCGGACGCCGCGAGCGGCGCGGTCGCGCTCGCCCTCGCCGTGCGCGCGGACGAGGGCGGCGACGGCGCGGGGCACGGCGGAGCGCAGGGCGGCCGGGAGGGTCGCGGTCGGGGTCGAAGTCGCGGTCGGGGTCGCGGTCGAAGTCGCGGTCGACGTCGCGGTCGACGTCGCGGTCGACGTCGCGACCAGCGCGGCCAGCAGAGCGGGAGCGAGCATCCCCCGACTCTACACGCCGCCTCTCCGGTCGGCACTCGCTCGCGGAGCCGCTCGTCCCACCGCCTGAACCGTCTCTTTCGCCCCGCAAGAGCGCCCGCGCGCGCGAGCCTCCTCCCACGGCGCTCGTTATCGACGGCGCATGCCGACGCTCCAGGTCGCCAGGATTCCCCGCTGTGACCCTGCCCGCTTCGCGCGGATCGAGGCAGGCCTCCTCCTGCACGGCTGGCCGAAGCCGCTCCTCGTGGTGGCCGGCCTCGGCGAGCCCGCGCTCCTGCTCGGGCGCCACCAGCGCGCCCGGTCCGCGGTGGACGTCGAGCGGGCCCGCGCGCTCGGCCTCCCCATCGTGCGGCGCGCCGGCGGCGGCCGGAGCCTCCTCGTGGGCGACGGCGTGGTGGGCGCGTTCCTCTTCGTCCCGTTCTCCGATCCGCTGGTGCACGGCGCCGTCCCGGCCGACCGGCTCCTGAACCGGTACGTGCGCGGGCTGCTCGCCGGCCTGCGCACCGCGGGCGCCCGCTCCGCCGCGTACCTCGGCCGTGACTGCGTGTGCGCCGACGGGCGTCAGCTCGGGCTCGTCTCGCAGGAGGCGACCGCATCGGGCGGCGCCGCGTTCGAGGCGCTCGTCGCGCTCTCCCGCCCGCTGCCCGTGCCGCACGAGCTCACCCGCTACCCGCGCCAGCGCGATCCACGGGACAGCGGGCCGCGCGCCGTCAGCCTCGAGCAGGTCGCCGGCCGGCCCGTCGCCTTCGACGCCCTCGCCACCGCCCTCGAGCTCGGCTACGGCGCCGCCCACGAGCGCGAGCCGGTCCACGCGGCGGGGCTCCTCCCCGAGGCGCCGCTCCCGGCCGCCGACGAGGACGAGACGGGCTTCGCGGAGAGCGGGCTCGTGGAGGTGCCCATCGGCTTCGCCGAGGCGCTCGTGCGGCACGAGGGCGGCCGCGTGCTGCGCGGCCGGCTGCGCGGCGACTTCATCGCCCCCGCGTTCGTGCTCGCGGGGCTCGAGGCCGACCTCGACGGCGCGCCGCTCGTCTTCGGGGAGCTCGGTCGCCGGGTGGACACCGCCTTCTCGCACCCGGGCGCGTTCATGCACGGCGTGCGCGAGCTGCGCGTCCTCGCGGACGCGGTGCTCGCCGCGGCGGGAGCGCCCGCCGCCGCCTGAGTCACCGGTGCGACGGGCGCGCGCCGCGAGCGCGCCTCGTCGCCCGGGTCGCTTGTCCCCTGGCGGCGCGCGGGGTACTCGTGCCGCCCTTGCGCGCCACCAGCCGACCCCTCACCGTCGTCGCCCTCCTGCTCGGCCTCTTCCTCGCCGCGATGGAGATGACCGTCGTCTCCACCGCCATGCCGACGGTGGTCGGCGACCTCGGCGGCCTGGCGCTCTACGCGTGGGCCTTCGCCGCGTACATGCTGACCGCCACCGTGACGGTGCCGATCCACGGCAAGCTCGCGGACCTGCACGGGCGCAAGCCCGTGCTGCTGGTGGGCACCGGCCTCTTCCTGCTCGGGTCGGCGGGCTGCGGGACGGCCGGCAGCATGGAGGCGCTCATCGCCTGGCGCGCGGTCCAGGGGCTCGGCGCGGGCGCGATCCAGCCCGTGTCGCTCACGATCGTCGGGGATCTCTTCGACGTACGCGAGCGCGCCCGCATGCAGGGCATCTTCGGCGCGGTGTGGGGCATCGCCGGGCTCGTCGGCCCCCTGCTCGGCGGCGCCATCGTGCACGCGCTGGGCTGGCGCTGGATCTTCTGGGTGAACCTTCCCTTCGGCCTCGCCAGCGCGGCCGTCCTCGCCTTCGCCTACCACGAGCGCCCGGAGCGCCACCCGCACCGCCTCGACCTCGGGGGCGCCGCGCTCCTCGCCGCCGCCGTCGTCGCGCTCCTCGTCGCGGCACGCTCGGGCGGTGCCGGGATCGCCGCGCTCCCCGTGGCGGCCGGCGCGCTCGCCCTCTTCCTGTGGGTGGAGCGGCGCGCCCCCGAGCCGCTCCTGCCGCTCGACCTGTTCCGCCAGCGGGTGATGTCGGTCTCGTCCGCCACGGGCGCGCTGCTCGGCGCGGCCATGCTGGCGATGGTCACGTACGTTCCGCTCTGGGTGCAGTCGGTCCTCGGGGGCTCGCCCACCGCCGCGGGCGCGGCGATCGCGCCGATGGCGGTCGGGTGGCCGCTCGCGAGCACCGTGGCCGGGCGCCTCCTCCCGCGCGTCGGCTACCGCCGCCTCCTGCTCGGGGGCGTCGCCACCACGGCGATCGCCGGCGCGGCGCTCGCCGTCGGCCTGCGCCCCGGCGCGAGCCTGCTCGTGCCCCAGATCCTCACCTTCGTGTACGGCCTCGGCCTCGGCTTCGCCAACACGCCGCTCATCATCGCCGTCCAGACGAGCGTCCCCTGGAACCGGCGCGGCGTCGCCACCGCCAGCACGATGTTCTTCCGCACCATCGGCGGCACGCTCGCTGTAGGCCTCCTCGGCGGCGTGCTCGCGGGCGCCGTCGCGCAGGCCGGCGCCCACCCGGAGCTCGCCGAGAAGCTGCTCGGCCCCGCGCGCGCCGCGATCCCCGCGGGCGACCTGGCGGCGATCGCGGCCGCGCTGCAGGGGGCGATGAGCGTCGTGTTCTGGGCGGTCGCCGCCATCGCCCTCGCGGCGCTCCTCGTCGCGACGCGCTTCCCGCCGCTCGCGGTCCACGCCGGTCCCGCGGGCACGGCGGCCGCGCCGAGCGCCGAGGCCGAGCGGGCCGGATGACACCGGGCGCCGCCCGGAGCCCGCGCCGCGCGCCTGCAGCCGCGGCGCTCCCACGTCCTCCGCCCCGGACCCACACGCAGCTCGTCCCGTCATCACGCTGGGTTACGGGCCGATCCCTCGGACCAGACTCACCGTGACGGCCGCCAACTTGCCTCACCGTTCGCTTTCAGTAACCTCACCGGGACCTCCTGCCGGAGCGCCGATGACCTTCTCCTCCTCCCGAGCTGCGCTGACGATCCTCGCCCTGGCGCTCGCGCCCACCGTCGCCGGCGCGCAGGCCGCGCCGGCCCGCCGCGCCACGGCGCCCGCCGCCCGGCCGCCCGCGGCGCGCCCGGACCCGGCCCCGCTCGCGGCCCCGCTCGCAGCGCCGCCGCCCGGGGCCGCCCTCCCGGCCCAGCCGGCGCCGCGCTCCGCAGCTCAGGCGCTCCCGCGCGAGCGCTGGCGCGGCGATCTGCTGCTCGGGATCGAGCACGCCGACGGCGAGAGCGCGCTGAAGCTCCGCGCCGACGTCGAGCGGGACCTCCTCCCGCTGGCGCCGGGCGTGGTCGTGAGCGTCCTCGTCTCCGCCGGCCTCGTCCACTCGTCGGACGACGAGTCGCGCACGATCGCCGGCGTGACGACGAAGGCGGAGGCGACCGCCGACCGGATCGAGCTCGTGCCGTCGCTGCGGGTGCGGTTCTCGCCCGTGCCGCGCGTGACGCTGCACGCCGACAGCGGCCTCGGGGCCACCTACACGATGGCGCGCGGCGAGGTGACGGCGGCCGGCGTCACGGTGAGCTCGTCGAGCTCGGCCGCGGGCGGGGTGCTCCGCTTCGGCGTCGGCGGCAGCTACGACGCGAGCGAGCGGCTGCGGCTCTCGGCCGAGGTGCTCGGCCTGAACTTCCACTACGGGGAGGCGAAGGGCCGCTCCGTCACGCTCCTCGCCGGCGCCGGCTACCGGTTCTAGGGGATCCCCATGTCGACCTCGCGCCTCCTCGTCGCGCTCGCCGCGCTCCTCGCCGCCGGCCCGGGGCTCGCCCAGCAGAACCTGGACGTGCCGCTGCCGCCCCCGCCCGCGGGGACGGGCCGCCTCGCTGCCGCGCCCGCCGCGCCCCCTCGCGCCGGCCGCGCGCCGGGCTGGATCGCCCTCGCCGCCGGCCCGTACGCGGCGTTCGAGCGCGGCCAGTCGCTCGGTCTCGTGCTCGACTACGGCTTCGACGCGACGCCGCCGCGCTGGACGCGCTGGCAGCTCGAGTGGCACCTCGCGGTCGGCCTGTCCCGGCCGTCGGAGGACACCGCCCTCACGCGCGAGGAGGCGGGCCTCCCCGGGGAGCCGGCCCTCAGCGTCCCGGCCGGCATCGAGGATGCGAGCGCGTACGTCGCGACGATCGTCCCCACCGCGCGGCTCCGCCGCGAGCTCGCGCCCGGGTTCGCCGTCGTGCTCGACGGCGGCGCCGGGCTCTCGCAGACGGTCGAGCGGTACGAGCGGGACGAGATGTTCGTCGGGCGCAGCGAGCAGACGAAGAACGTGACCGGCCTCGCCCTGCGCCTCGGGGCCGGTATCTCCGTGGACCTCGGGGCGCGCGTCCGCCTCCTCTTCGTGCCCCTCGCCGTCGACTTCCTCGTCGGCGCCGACTGGTCCGGCTTCTCGCCCTCGATGGGCCTCGCCTTCCGCCTCTAGAGAGGATCACCATGACCCGCGCCCCGCACCGCGCGACGCTCCTCCTCGTCGTCCTCCTCGCCGGCTGCCAGCTCGGCGGCGACACGACGACGTTCGCCCCCGCCGCGAGCTGCACGCCCGTGAGCGGCGCGTGCGGCGAGAACGCCGACTGCTGCTCCTACGGCTGCGCGAGCGGGATCTGCGTGGCGAACCCGCTGCCCGGCGGCCTGTGCCGCACGAGCGACGACTGCGGGATCGCGGCGTCCGCGACCAGCTTCCAGGACATGGCCTGCGTGAGCAGCCACTGCACGACCGACTACGTCTGCCGGCAGACGGACGACGTCTGCGCCTCCGACGGCGACTGCTGCACCGGCAACTGCGTCGGGGGAACGTACGCGGTCGCCGGCGCCTGCCGGGCCAACCAGGCGCCCGTCGTGAGCCTCGGAGACGACCGGAGCGTGCCCTGGCACCGCACGGCCACCGTCACGGCCTCGGTCGTGGATCCCGACGGCGACACCCTGGTCTACGGGTGGACGCTCGTGTCGCAGCCGCTCGGCGGCACCGCCGCGCTCTCCTCCACCACCGGCTCGACGCAGCCCACCTTCACGCCGAACGTGGAGGGCTCCTACGTCGTCCGGCTCACCGTCACCGACGGCCTCGCCGGCCAGCGCGACCGGCTCACCGCCTCGGACGAGGTGGTCATCACCGCCGTGAACACGCCCCCGGTGGTCGGGACCGTCGCCTCGCAGCCGCACGCGTCGCGCAACGTCTCGCAGCCGCTCTCGGCCACGGTCTCGGACCCGGACGGCGATCCGCTCACCTGCACCTGGTCGGTCACGGCCCCCGGCGGCGCGGTCTCGACGGTCGCGGGCCCGGCCGCGTGCACCGGGAGCTTCGGCGGCGCGTTCACGCCCGGCGTGGAGGGCGACTGGACGGTTCGCCTCTCCGTCGGCGACGGCGTGAACACCACCGATGCGACGGCGACGTACACGTGCGTGAACGATCCGCCGGTCGCGGTCGCCGGCCTCGACCGCGCCTGGAACCTCGGCGAGCCCGCCGCGAGCACGCCGGCCCTGCACCTCGTCGGCAGCTCGGACGACGTGAACGGTGACGCGCCCGCCACCACCACCTGGACGGTCGTCGCGCCGCTCCCCGCCGGCACCGCCTGGGCCGCCGGCGACGTCGTCTCGACGCTGCCCGCCGCGGACTTCGTGCCCGACGTGGTCGGCACGTTCACGCTGCGCTACGCCGTCACCGACCGCCCCGGCTCCGAGGGGGCCGACGCCGTCGCGGTGGACGTCGCCCGCCACGTCCGGCTGCTCGCCCACGACGTCCGGGACGCGGACCACGCGCACGCGATCGGCAAGCTCGTCCTCGTCGGCGCGAACCCCGCGTCGGCGACGAGCGGGCTCGTCTCGGTCGTCGACCTCGCGACGGGCGCCGAGGCGAGCTTCGCGGTCGGCGGCGCGCCGCTCACGCAGGTGGACGTGGCGGAGGACGGCACGTTCGCGATGGTCGCGGACGGCACCTGGATCCGGCGCGTCACCCTGGGCGCCACGCCGGCGGAGGCTTGGGCCGTCTCCCAGCCGTCGGTGGACCTGGCCGTAGCCGGCGCGAACGCCTACGCGTTCCCCACCACGGGCAGCTCGCAGATCGTCCGGATCTCCAGCACCGGCACGCTGGTGGGGACCGGGTACTACGCCTCGAACGGCATCGGGCACCCCGCCGGCACCTACGTCTACGCCGCGGACAGCTATTACGACATCGATCGGTACAGCGTGAGCGGGAGCGGGGGCGGGCAGGGCACGCTCTCGGCGAGCGGCTACATCTCGACCTCCGGCTACTGCACCGGCCGGAAGATCTGGCTGACCCAGAACGGCCAGCACCTCGTGGACACCTGCGGCTCGGTCTTCGACGCCTCGATGACGTCGAGCACGTCGATCTCCACCGAGCAGGTCCCGTCCGGCGTGGTCCACGTCGACTCGAGCGCCGCCGGGCAGGTGGTGGCGGTGACCGGCGGGACGTCCGTGCTCCGCTTCAACGACACCTTCGTCGCGAGCACGCCCGACGCGCTGCCGCACTGGGCCTCGCCGACCGGCGACCGCGCGACGGCCTACGGCGAGTTCGTCTTCCTCGCGGCAGACGGCAGCCGCTGGGTGGTGGTCACGGCGACGCACGACGGCCAGGAGCGCACCGGCCTCGTGAGGCTCGGGCCCTGACCCGGGCGACGCGCGGCGGTGCGGCGGCGCCGCCCGCCGCCGGTTAGGACCCCGGACCGAGGAGGCCGCCATGCCGCTCGTCCGCATCGACTCGCTCCGGCAGCTCACGCCCGAGCACCGCCGCGCCCTCGGGGACGCGGTCCACCGCGCGATGGTCGACGTCCTGAAGGTGCCGGCCGACGACCGCTTCCAGATCCTGGTCGGGCACGGGGCGGGGGTGCTGAGCGTCACGCCGAGCTACCTCGGCATCGACCACGGGGACGACGTGCTGATCGTCCAGATCACCCTCAACGCGGGGCGGACGGTCGAGCAGAAGCGCGCCTTCTACCGCCGGCTCGCCGACGACCTCCACGCCGCCGCGGGGGTGCGACGCGAGGACGTGATCGTGAGCCTCGTCGAGGTGGCCAAGGAGAACTGGTCCTTCGGCAACGGCGACGCGCCGTACGCCACCTGACCCCCGCGCGCGGCTATGGCCCGCGCGCCGCCGCGAACCCGCGCTCGAGGTCGGCGACGAGGTCGTCGAGCTTCTCGATGCCCGCCGAGATCCGGATGAACCCGTCCGCGATCCCGAGCGCCGCGCGCGTCGCCGCCGGCACCGAGGCGTGGGTCATGATGGCCGGGTGCTCGATCAGGCTCTCGACGCCGCCGAGCGACTCGGCGCAGGCGAAGATCCGCACCGCCTCGAGGAACCGGCGCGCGGCGTCGAGCCCGCCGCGGATGACGAACGTCAGCATGCCGCCGAAGCCGCGCATCTGGCGCTTCGCGAGCGCGTGCTGCGGGTGGGACTCGAGGCCGGGGTAGGTGACCTTCTCCACCTGCGGGTGGCGCTCGAGGAAGCGCGCCAGGGCGAGGGCGTTCTCGCCGTGCCGGTCCATGCGGACGTGCAGGGTCTTGAGCCCGCGCAGCACGAGGAAGCTGTCGAGCGGCGAGGGCACCGCCCCCACCGCGTTCTGGAGGAACTTGAGGCGCTCGAAGAGCTCGGCGTCGCTCGTGACGAGGGCGCCGCCGATCACGTCGGAGTGGCCGTTCAGGTACTTGGTCGTCGAGTGGACGACCACGTCGATGCCGTGCTCGAGCGGCCGTTGCAGGTAGGGCGTCGCGAAGGTGTTGTCCACCACCGTCCTCGCCCCGTGGGCCCTCGCGAGCCGCGCCACCTCGGCGAGGTCCACGATCTTCAGCATGGGGTTGGTGGGGCTCTCGATCCAGACGAGCTTCGTCTCGGGCCGGAGCGCCTTTGCGACGTTGCGCGCGTCGCTCATGTCGACGTAGTCGAACGACAGGCCGAGCCGGCGGTACACCTTGTCGAAGATCCGGAACGTGCCGCCGTAGACGTCGTCCGAGGCGACGACGTGGTCGCCCGCGCCGAGCAGGTGCAGGACGCAGTCGGTCGCCGCGAGCCCCGACGCGAAGGCGAGCCCGTGCTTCGCCCCCTCGAGCGCGGCGAGGCAGTCCTGCAGGGCGTGCCGCGTCGGGTTCTGGGTGCGCGAGTACTCGTACCCCTTGTGCACGCCGGGGCTCGACTGCACGTACGTGGAGGTCAGGTACACCGGGGTCATCACCGCGCCGGTGGTCGGATCGGGGGACTGGCCCGCGTGGATGGCGAGCGTCTCGATGGCGAGCTTGGGATCGGTCACGGCGTCTCCTGGCGCGGGCCTGGCCCCGCGCTACTTGAGCCGCTCGCCCAGGAACTCGATGAGGTCGATCTTGGTCACGATGCCGGTGATCTTCTCGCCCTCCTTCACGACCGCGACGTTGTCGTCGTTGAAGATCTCGCGGAGCTTCGTCACCGGCGTGTCCGGCCCGACCACGCCCTGCAGCGGCTGCACGAGCGGCTCGACGACCTCGGACAGGCGGTGCTTCCCCTCGATGAGGAAGTTGAGCAGGTCGTACTCGTGGATCATACCGATCGCGCGCCCGGCCTCGTCGACGATCGGCATCTGCGAGATGTCGTGCTCCTTCATCTGCTTGACGACGGTCTCGACCTTGTCGGTCTTGCGGGCGCCGATGACCTCGCCGCGCCGCCGCCCCAGCACGTCCTTCACGGTGGCGGACGAGACCGGCTCCGTGCCGTTCACCGGGAAGCCGTTGTCGCGCATCCACTCGTCGGAGAAGAACTTGGAGATGTAGGAGCGCCCGCCGTCGGGCAGCGGCACCACCACGGTCTTCCCCTGGCCGAGCTCGCGCGCCACCTGCACGGCGACGTGGACCGCCGCGCCCGAGGAGCCGCCCGCGAAGATCCCCTCCTCGCGGGCGAGCCGCCGGGCCATCGCGAACGCCTGCGCGTCGTTCACCTGGCGCACGTCGTCGAGCACCGACAGGTCCATCGCCCCGCACATCATGTCCTCGCCGATGCCCTCCACCTTGTAGACGTGGGGCTGCGAGAGCTTCCCGGTCTTGAACATGGAGAAGTAGACGGAGCCGATGGGATCCGCCCCCACGTTCAGGATCTTGGGGTTGCGCTCCTTGAAGTACTTCCCGCAGCCGCTCATCGTGCCGCCTGTGCCGAGGCCGGTGACGAAGGCGTCGAAGCGCCCCTCCGTCTGCTCCCAGATCTCGGGCGCGGTGGTGAGGTAGTGGGCCTCGATGTTGTCGGGGTTGTGGTACTGGTTCAGGTAGAAGCTGTTGGGCGTCTCCGCGGCGATCCGCTTCGCCACCGAGTAGTAGCTCTCGGGGGAGTCGGCCGGCACGTTGGTCGGCGTCACGACCACCTGCGCGCCGAACGCCTTGAGCGTGTCCTGCTTCTCCTTCGACATCTTGTCGGGCATCGTGAAGATGCAGCGGTAGCCCTTCACCGCCGCGGCGATGGCCACCCCGACGCCGGTGTTTCCGCTGGTGTTCTCGACGATGGTCCCGCCGCGGCGCAGCAGGCCCGCCCGCTCGGCCTTCTCGATGATGTGGAGCGCCATCCGGTCCTTGATGGAGGCGCCCGGGTTCAGGTACTCGAGCTTCACGAGCACCGTGGCGTCGCTCTCGCGGACCACCTTGCGGAGCTTCACGAGGGGCGTGTGGCCGATCGCGGCGAGGACGTTCTCGTGGTAGGGCATGGCGCTCCCGGCGTGCTCGAGATTGCTGCGCGGAAGCCGCGTTATAGGCAGTGGCTCCCGGCCCCGTCAACGCGCGGGCCGGGCGTGCGGGCGCCCCTCCCGTGAGCGCGCTCGCGGCGCGCGGGTGCGGGGCGATCCCGGCGGGACGGAGCGGTCGGTGAACGGAGGCTCGAATGGCGGCCGGTGAGCTGGAGGCGACGGAGGCGCGGGTGCGGGGCGCGGTGGCGCGGGCCACCGGAGTGGACGCGGCCGGGCGGCCGGTGCGGCGGCTCGCCGGCCACGCGTCGCTGCGCAGCTACTGGCGCGTCGGCGCGCCCCCCGCGTCGCACGTCGTGATGGTGATGCCGCCGGGCGGGAAGCCCGAGGAGGTCACGAAGGGCGCCGCGCCGGCGGAGGAGCCCTTCGTCGACGTGCAGCGCTACCTCGCCGCGCTCGGCGTGCGCGTCCCGGGCATCCTCGCCTTCGAGGCGGGCGAGGGGCTCATGGTGCTCGAGGATCTCGGCGACGACATGCTCGAGACCCGGCTCCTCGCGGGCGCGCCCCCGGGGCCGCTCTACGAGGCCGCCATCGACCAGCTCGCGCGGCTGCGCGCCGCGGCCGAGGCGCGCCCGGGCGCGTGCGTCGCGTTCGCGCGGAGCTTCGATCGGGACCTCTACCGCTGGGAGCTCGAGCACTTCGTCGAGTGGGGGCTCGAGGCGTGGAAGGGCGCGCGGCTCTCGCCCGCGGAGCGCGCGGCGGCCGATCGCCACTTCGACGCGATCGCCGCGGCGCTGGACGCCGAGCCGAAGGGGTTCACCCACCGCGACTACCAGTCGCGGAACCTCATGGTCCTGCCGTCCGGAGAGCAGGTCGTGATCGACTTCCAGGACGCGCTGCTCGGGCCGCGCCAGTACGACCTCGTGGCGCTGCTCCGCGACAGCTACGTCGAGCTGGAGGCGCCGTTCATCGAGGCCATGCTGCGCCGCTGGCTCGAGCGCTTCGCCGCCGCCGGCGGCCCGCGCCTCGACTACGGGCCGTTCCGGGCGACCTTCGACCTGCTCACGATCCAGCGGAAGCTCAAGGACGCGGGGCGCTTCGTCTTCATCGACCGCGTGAAGGGGAACCCCGGGTTCCTGCCGTCCATCCCGGCCTCGCTCCGCTACGTACGCGACGCGTTCGCCCGCCGCCCGGAGCTGCGCGAGCTCCAGGACGTGCTCGCGCGGCACGTCCCGGAGCTCGCCGGGTGAAGCGAGGCTCCGGGCGGCGGGGGCGCTTCCCCCGCCGCGCCGGAGCCCTGGAGACCTCGCCTACTCCGCCCCGACGCCGAGGTAGGTGCGGAGCTTCTCGTCCTCGAACTTCTCCTGCGCGGCCGGCTCGGGCGTGAGGAGCGAGACGAGGATGCCGACGGCGAAGGCCGCGGTCATCGAGAAGATGGCGGGGTTCTTCATCGGCACGATGGCGGCCGGGTTGTGGAACACGTCCACCCAGACCGTCGGGCTGAGGAGGATCATCGTCACCGACGTCAGCGCGCCGACGAGGATCGACCAGACCGCGCCCTGCGTGGTGAAGCGCTTCCAGACGATCGACATGAGCAGGGCCGGGAAGTTCGCGCTCGCCGCGATGGCGAACGCGAGGCCGACCATGAAGGCGACGTTCTGGCCCTTGAAGAGGATGCCGAGCCCCACCGCGAAGACGCCGAAGACGATGGTCGCGATCTTCGCGGCCTTCACCTGCTGCTCCTCGGTGGCGTGCCCCTTCTTGATGACGTTCACGTAGATGTCGTGCGAGTAGGCCGAGGCGCCAGCGAGCGTGAGGCCGGCGACCACCGCGAGGATCGTCGCGAAGGCGACCGCCGCGATGAAGCCGAGGAACCAGCTGCCGGCGAGGTGCTCGCCCAGCAGCGGCGCGGCCATGTTGCCGCCCTTGTCCACGCCGAGGATCGCGGCGCGGCCGCCGGGGATGAGGACCGAGGCGCCGAAGCCGACGATCGGGATGATGATGTAGAAGTAGCCGATGAGGCCGGTGGCGTAGAGCACCGACTTCCGCGCCGCCTTCGCGTCCGGCACCGTGTAGAAGCGCATCAGGATGTGGGGCAGGCCGAGCAGGCCGAACATGAGGGCGAGGCCGAGCGACACCGCCTCGAGCGGGCTCGTCACGAGGCCGCCCGGCTCGAGCGCCGCCTGGCCGTGCGCCGCCGACACCGCGCCGTAGAGCTTGCCCGGGTCGAACCCGAACTGCGAGAGCGTCAGGATGGTGAGGATCGTGACGCCGATGAGGAGCAGCACCGCCTTGATGATCTGCACCCAGGTCGTCGCGAGCATGCCGCCGAAGAGCACGTAGGCGAGCATCACCACGCCGACGATGATCTCGGCGAGCTCGTAGGGGAGGCCGAACATGAGCTGGATGAGCGCGCCCGAGCCGACCATCTGGGCGATCGTGTAGAAGAGCACGGTGAGGATGCCGCCCACCGCCGCGGCGATGCGCACCGGGCCCTGCCGCAGCCGGAACGCGACGACGTCCGCGAAGGTGAACTTGCCGAGGTTCCGCAGCGGCTCGGCGACGAGGAACATGAGCGCGGGCCAGCCGACGAGCCAGCCGGTCGCGTAGATCATGCCGTCGTAGCCGCGCATCGCGACCATGCCGGAGATGCCGAGGAACGAGGCCGCGGACATGTAGTCGCCCGCGAGCGCGAAGCCGTTCTGCAGCGCCGAGACGCTGCGGCCCGCGGCGTAGAACTCGCTCGAGGTCTTGGTCTTGCGCGCGGCGAAGTAGGTGATGACGAGCGTCACCCCGACGATGATGAAGAAGAAGAGGATCGACATCCCCGACGTCTTGCCGAGCGAGGTCTGGATCGGCGCGGCGGGGGCGGCCGGGGCGGCCTGCGACACGAGGAGCTGCTGGATGGTGGAGAGGAAGGTCATGGTGTCCTCGCGCTAGCGGCGGAGCTCGCCCTTGAGCCGCTCGACCTCGGGGTCGTACTTCGCGTTGGCCCAGGCGACGTAGATGGCGGTGAGCGTCCAGGCGAGCACGATCGCGCCGATGCCGAGCGGGATGGCGAGCGTGGTGACCTCGCCGATGCGCGTCGTGACGAGCGCCTTCTGCGTGGACACGAGCAGGATGAACCCGTAGTAGCTGACGAACAGCAGCGCGAGCAGGATGAAGCTCACGGTCCAGCGCTTGCGGACGAGGAGCCGGAACGCGTCCGAACCGAGGACCTCGCGCACGGACTTCTGCGCTCGCGAACTTTCTGCGGCTTTCAATACCTGCGACATATTGTGCCTCCGGGTGATGAGGGCGGTGGGGCGACACGCTAGTCCCGAGGTCTCGGGCTCGCCAGAGGCCCCGCCGCCGCGACCGCGACATCGTGGCGCGCCTCGCTCCACAATTCGCGGTTTCGTCGCGCGACGTCTGCAGGTCCTGCACATCGTGCGCGCAAGTGATGCGTACGATCGACGCTGAGCGCAGGGGGCGTGTGCTAGCCTGCGCCACATGCTCGTTTGCGCCGTACCTAGCGCCCTCCTCGCGGCCGGAGCCGCCCTGCTCCCCGCCGCCGCCGCCGCCGAGACCGTGCCGGGTGCACTGCTGGGCGACCGCCTGCCCCTCTGGAGCGTTGGTCCCTTCGCGGTGATGCTGCTCGCGATCGCGGTGATGCCGCTCGTCGCCGAGCGCTTCTGGGAGCACAACCGGAACAAGGCCGTGCTGAGCCTCGTGCTGGGCGTGCCGGTCGCGGCCTGGATCGCGACCTACGATCCCCACACCGTCGGTCACACGCTCGTCGAGTACCTCGAGTTCATGCTGCTGCTCGGGTCCCTGTTCGTCATCGCTGGCGGAGTGGTCGTGCGGGGCACGCTCGCCGGCACGCCGGGCCTCAACACGGGCCTGCTCGCGATGGGCGCGGTCCTCGCGTCGCTCGTCGGGACCACGGGCGCGTCGATGCTCCTCATCCGCCCGCTCCTGCGCGCGAACAGCGTCCGGCGCCGGGTGGCCCACGTGGTGGTCTTCTTCATCTTCGTGGTGAGCAACGGGGGAGGGCTCCTCACGCCGCTCGGCGACCCGCCGCTCTTCCTCGGCTTCCTCCGCAAGGTTCCGTTCCTGTGGACCCTCCGGCTCCTGCCGGAGTGGCTCCTCGTGAACGGGGCGCTCCTCGCGATCTTCTACGTGGTCGACTCCACGCTCTTCCGGCGGGAGGACCTCGCCACGCCGGGCGACCTCGACGAGCTCGCGGTGGCGCACCAGGTCCCGCTCTCGATCGCCGGGAAGCGCAACTTCCTCTACCTCGCCGGGGTCGTGGGGGTCCTGCTGGTGGCCGGGACGTACGGGCTCCCCTTCGGCGTGCAGGAGGGGGGCATGCTGCTCATGGCCGGGCTCTCGTGGTTCACCACGAGGCGCGAGCTGCGCGGCGAGAACCGCTTCACGTGGGGGCCGATCGTGGAGGTGGCGGTGGTGTTCGTCGGGATCTTCTGCACGATGATCCCGGCGCTCGCCATCCTGAACGCGCGGGGCGGCGCGCTCGGGATCGGCGAGCCCTGGCAGTTCTTCTGGGCCGCTGGGCTCCTCTCCTCCTTCCTCGACAACGCGCCGACGTACCTCACCTTCGCGGCCGCGGCGAGCGCGATCCAGGGCACCGACGCGGGCAACCTGGCGACGCTGATCGTCACGGAGCGCGGGGCGAGCCTCCTCGCCGCGATCTCCCTAGGCTCCGTCCTGATGGGCGCGAATACGTATATCGGGAACGGCCCCAACTTCATGGTCAAGGCCATCGCCGAGCAGTCGGGCGTCGAGATGCCCGGCTTCTTCGGCTACATGGCGTGGAGCGGCGCCGTGCTCCTGCCGCTGTTCGTGGTGGTGACGTTCCTCTTCCTCCGGTGAGGTCGGCCTGCGGCTCGCGATCGTCGCCGACGTGCACGCCAACCTGGAGGCGCTCCAGGCGTGCCTCGCTCACCTGGCCGCTGAGGGAGTGGACGGGCATGCGTTCCTCGGCGACCTCGTCGGTTACGGCGCCGACCCCGGACCCGTCGTCGACCTCGTGGCGGAGCACGCCGCCCGCGGCGCCGCGGTCGTGCTCGGCAACCACGACGACGCCACCGTGCAAGGCAACACCGAGTCCATGCACGGCGCCGCGGCGGCCGCGATCGCCTGGACGCGGACCCGGCTCGACGCACGGCAGCTGGCGTTCCTCGCCGGCCTGCCGCTCACGGTGACCCGGGGCGACGTGCTCTTCGTGCACGCGAGCGCCGAGTCGCCGCGCGAGTGGATCTACGTCACCGACCCGTACCGCGCCGAGCAGTGCCTCGCCCGGACGGACGCGCGCTACGTCTTCGCGGGCCACGTCCACGAGCCGGTCCTCTACTACGTGTCCGCCGGACGCCGTCCGGTGCCCTTCAAGCCGAGCCCCGGGGTCCCGATCCCGGTCCCGCCGCACCGCCGCTGGCTCGCGATCGCCGGCTCGTGCGGGCAGCCGCGGGACGGGAGCGCCGCCGCCTGCTGCGCCGTCGCGGACCTCGGCCGGCACACGCTCACCTTCCACCGCGTGCCGTACGACCACCGCGCGGCGGCCCGCAAGGTGCGCGAGGCCGGGCTGCCGGAGACGCTCGCCCACCGGCTGGAGCGGGGGACCTGACGTGAGCGGCCCGCTCGAGCCCGGCACGGTCCTGGACGGCTTCCGCATCGAGGGGCTGGTCCACACCGGCGGCATGGCGCTGCTCTACCGCGTGACGGGCGGACCCGAGCCCGGCTTCCCGATGCTCATGAAGGTGCCGCGGCTCGGGCCCGGCGAGCCCGCCACCAGCGTCATCTCCTTCGAGATCGAGGAGACGCTCCTCCGCGCGCTCTCGGGGCCGCACGTGCCGCGCTTCGTCGCGGCGGGCGACCTCTCCGCGACGCCGTACCTCGTGATGGAGGAGATCGAGGGGCGCTCCCTGAAGGAGTGGGCGGAGCGCGCCCCGCTCCCGGCGGACGAGGTGGCGCGGCTCGGGGCGGCGCTCGCGACCGCGGTGGACGCGCTGCACGTCCAGGAGGCGATCCACCTCGACCTGAAGCCGTCCAACGCGATCGTGCGGCCGGACGGCCAGGTGGTGCTCATCGACTTCGGGCTCTCCCACCACGCCCACTACCCCGACCTGCTCGCCGAGGAGTTCGCCCGGCCGATCGGCTCCGCCCCGTACATCTCGCCCGAGCAGATCGTCGGCCTCCGCTCCGATCCGCGGAGCGACGTGTTCGCGCTCGGCGCGGTCCTCTACGAGCTCGCCACCGGGCGGCTCCCGTTCGGCTCTCCCTCCGGCCAGGGCGGGCTTCGCAGGCGCCTCCACCGCGACCCCGTGCCGCCGCGGGCGGTCGTCCCGGCGGTCCCGAAGTGGCTGCAGGAGATCGTGCTGCGCTGCCTCGAGGTGGACGCGCGCCACCGCTACCCGACCGCCGCGCAGCTCGCCTTCGCGCTCGCGAACCCGGCCGAGGTGGCGGTGGGCGAGCGCGGCGAGCGGCTCCGGACCGCGGGCCCGCTCGTCCACCTGCGCCGCTGGGTGAAGGCGGCGGGGTACGAGCCCGCGCCCGTCGAGCGCCCGTCGGAGCAGCTCGCGGGCGCCTCCATCGTGATGGTCGCGGTGGCGACCCACAAGCTCGACGCGCGCGAGGCGGACGCGCTGCGCGAGGCGGTGCGGCGGGTGCTGGCGATGGAGGGCGACGCGCGCCTCGCCTGCGTGACGGTGATCCG
>Ga0184637_10000337_pt1 | contig 34741 bp, 32 predicted proteins | sample PLM3_127_b2_FD_133143 | JGI IMG/M metagenome (GOLD analysis project Ga0184637, IMG submission 133143) | Groundwater sediment microbial communities from an aquifer in East River, Colorado, USA - PLM3_127_b2 | ecosystem: Environmental > Terrestrial > Soil > Riparian zone | place: USA: East River... | reverse complement strand
GCCGAGCGTGCCCAGAAGCAAATGCATTCCGAGCTGGCGGAATCCCCAACCGAAGAGCAGATGGAAAAGCGCTCCATGCATCAGCCCGACGAACGCCGCCAGCACGGCCGTGGGCGGAAAGGCAGCGACGACACTCAGCACCGGCGCGCTAGTGCTCCATCCGAGCGGTATCGTCGCCTCGGCGGCGGCCTGGCGTCAAGGTCACTGCAGATCGCGTTGCTGGCATGACGGCAACCCAGGAGCCAACGGCGGTCGTAGGCGCGGGGGAATCCGCGGGATCCGCCCTCGCCGCCCGACCTCGATGGCTCGTTCCACAGCGCATCGGTGAGGACGAGCAGAAGCTACTGGGCGCGGATTCTCTCCTGCTTGCGCAGCTTCTCTGGAACCGCGGGATCCGAAGCGCCGGTGAGGCGCAGGCCTTCCTCAATCCATGCACGTCTGTGGCGCTTTCCGATCCTCGCCGCATGCGGGGCGTGCCGGAGGCCACGGCTCGGCTCCTCCGCGCCGTTCAGTCACACGAGCGGATCGCCATCTACGGCGACTACGACGTAGATGGCGTTGCCGGCGCCGCCGTCCTGGTCGACGCGCTTACCGGCCTGGGCGCTGATCTCCTCGTCCACCTTCCCCATCGCGCCCGAGACGGCTACGGAGTGAACGCCGCGGCCGTGCGCGAGCTAGCGGAACGGGGCGCAACCGTGATGGTCACCGTCGACTGCGGAATTACCGCGGTGGACGAGGTACAGCTCGCAGGCTCGCTCGGCATGGACGTCATCGTCACCGACCATCACACGGTACCGGTCCGATTGCCCGCTGGCACGGCCGTCGTCAACCCGCACCAGATGGGCTGCGACTACCCTTACAAGGACCTGGGGGGAGGGGGCGTCGCTTTCCAGGTAGCTCGCGCCCTGCTTCAGGCTGCGCTTCCCGAGGAAGAGGTGCGGCAGCGCGAGGGGCGCCTAGCGGGCCTGGCCGCGCTGAGCACGGTGGCGGACATTGTCCCCCTGACCGGTGAGAATCGGACGATTGTTGCCCTGGGACTCGGCGCCATACACGCCGGCCTGATCCCCGGCGTGGCCGCTCTTTGCGACCACGCCGGTCGCCGGATGGAAAGCCTCACCGCGCAGGACCTGGCCTTCACGGTCATTCCCCGCCTGAACGCTGCCGGCCGGATGGGCGACGCGCGCGATGCGCTCGACGTCCTGGTGGCTCCCGACCTGGAGTCCGCACGCGAAACGGCCGCTCGCCTGGAGGGCGCCAACGGCGCCCGCCGCGAGCGTGTCCGGGAGCTGCTGCTCGCGGTAGAAGAGGAAGCCACCCACTCAGCGTGTGAGGGCGTGCTCGTGCTTGCCGGCGACTATCCCGTCGGCCTTGCCGGGCTGATCGCCGCTCGTCTGGCAGAGCGCTTTGGCGTTCCCTGTATCGTCATCGAGCAGGGCGAGGAGACGAGCCGTGGGTCGGCGCGTGGAGTCGAGGGCGTCCACCTCGTTCGCGCGCTCGAGGCGTGTGCCTCCAGCCTCATCCAGTTTGGCGGACACGAGGCCGCGGCCGGCTTCACTCTTCGCTCGGAGAACATCCCGGCGTTTCGCGAGCAGCTGCGTGAAGCCGTGCGAGCGGCCCGGGGAGATACGCCCATCGAGCCCGTTCTGCCGGCGGATGGGGGCCTACGTCTGCGGTCGATCGGACCGCGCCTCGCCGACGTGCTGGACCGCTTCGAGCCGGTTGGAGCCGGCAACCCCCCACCGGCATTCGTCTCCCGCGGCACGATCGTCCGGCGTGCACAACAGCTTGATAACGGCCACGTGCGATTCCGGCTCGCCCAGGGCGACGCCGTGTGCCGCGGCATCGCCTTCGGACCGGATTTCCCGGTCCCCGAGCCGGATACCCGGATCGACGTGCTCTACGAGGTGGAGCGGACGACCTGGCGGGGCGAGATGCGCGTCGAGCTACTGATTCGCGACGCCCACCCGAGCGAGCCCGCATCGCCCTGAGCCTGGTCCACCTTCACCCGTATAATCACCACTAATCCCTCGAACCTTACCCGTGGTGGAGCGATGCGAGACGGTAGGCCGCAGCTAATGGCCCAGAGCCGCACGGTGGTCGGCAAGAAGGTACGGTTCTTGCGACGCCAGGGGTGGACCCCGGCGAACGTCTTCGGGCACGCGGTTGATTCGACCGCGATCCAGCTGAACACGCGCGAGATGGAGCAGGTCCTCGCGCACGTGTCGCGGAACTCGCTCCTCTCTCTCGAGGTGGAGGGCGGGACGCCGGCGACCGTCCTGGTCAAGGCGGTGTCGCGCAAGCCGACGACCGACGAGCTCTACCACGTCGACTTCTACCAGGTCTCTATGACCGAGAAGCTGCGGGCCAACGTACCCATCGTCTTGACAGGCGCCGCCCCCGCGGCAGAGACGTACGACGCCATGATCCTGCACGCGATGGACGCGCTGCACGTAGAGTGCTTGCCCGGCGACCTCCCCGGTCAGATCACTGTTGATCTCTCGCGGCTGATGGAGATCGACGACTCAATCTTCGTGCGCGACCTGGACTTGCCACGGGGCGTGACCGCGATGGTGGGCGAAGACGAGCTCGTGGTGAAGGCGCTGGCGCCGAAGATCGAGGAAGCGGTCGAGGAGGAGGCCGAGGCCGCCGCGGAGGGGGCTGCCGAAGCGCCCGCGGGCGAGGCCCAGGCTTCTGCAGAAGAGGCTGGCGAGCCGAGAGCCGAGCGGGAAGAGCGCTAGCTCCGCTTACCGCTCATGCCGACCCGCTCGTGGTGAGCGTGTCGAAGCATGAGCCCGGGTTCTCCGAGCGTGACCCTCATCCTGGCGGGCTTCTCCGATTACCCGCAAAGCGGGTTCGGTCCGAACGGTCCACAGGTGGGCCTCGGACTCCGATCTATCGAAGACTCCGCAAGGCGCTCAGAACCCGAGTTCTTCCAGACTACGGCGTTCGGGGTGGCTCCGGCCGCTCTTCAGGCCGTTTCTCGCGCGCCGGTTCGTCGTCGCTGGATGCGCGCCGGAACTCGCGGATGCTCCTGCCAATCGCCCCCCCCACATCTCCAAGCTTCCCGGCGCCGAAGAGGACCAGGGCAAGAACGAGAATGATCAAGAGTTCTGGGCCTTGAGGAATAGGCATTCGGGGACTCCCTTCTGCGGACGGCAAAGGTGCCGGCCCAATGCTACCACGCGCGGGGAGCGACATTCGTTTCAGCGCATAGAGGGGAGGAGCAAGCAGGGGGTAGCGCGTGCGGGATTCGAACCCGCGATCTCCGCCTTGAGAGGGCGGCGTCCTGGGCCACTAGACGAACGCGCCATTGAGCATCAGGAGTATAGCAAGGGCCGGCGGAAGGGCCGGTTTCAGCGGCTAGGCCGGGCCCTTGCTCACTCTGCGGAAGGGCTGTGGACGCCAGTAGGTCAACGAGCGCCAGAGCCACTCCAGCGGGCCGTAGTGGAAATTCCGCAGCCAGATCGGCGAAATGGCAAGCTGGACCACCCAAACACCAACCACGATAGCGATCTGGCCGACGCGGTCGACGCGGCCGAAGAGGCCCAACCCATGGCCGTAGAAGATGGTCGTGCAGATCAGCGTCTGCAGAATGTAGTTGCTGAACGCCATACGACCGACCGCCGCAAGGCGGCGGGTCACAGGAGCCAATGCGCGCGTCTGACACGCGAGCATCACGGCCCCCACCCAGCCCAGCGCCACGAGGATGCTGGCCCAACCGTTGAGCTGGCTCCCGAAGAAGAACGAATAGCGTACGTCCCAGCCGGCGGCGAAATTCAGATAAACGCCGAGGGCTGATATCGACACACCAACCAGAAAGCCCAGCGCAATTAGCGCCAAATAGAACCCGCGCGATCTTCGGGCGGAAAAGACGCCAAGCCTGTAGAGGGCCATGCCGAGCAGCATCCGGCCGAGGACGTCGGGGCCGATGATCGTGAAGAAAGGGAGCGTCTCCAGGGAGAAGGCCTGCTCCGATCGTAGGCGGAGCTGGTCCAACCACCCGCCGCGGTACGCGTCGATCTCAGCTGCGATTTCGTCGGCCGGCGGTCGCCAGTCGCGCTCGAACGCCGCCACGGCCTGAGGTGGCGCGGATTGGACCATCAGTCCGAACGCCAGGCTCATCGCGGAGGCGATTGCAATGAAGACGACGCCCCATAAGAACAGTGACGCGGGCGGCCGATTCCGAAAGAGATAGGCGACGAGCCCACACATCCCATAGGCATAGAGGATGTCGCCATACCACAGTAGATGCGCGTGGAGCAGGCCGAAAAGGATCAGCCAGCCCATTCGTCGATAGTGGAGCAGGGTGGCGCGCCCGGAGGCCTCAGCCCGCTCCGCCATGAGCAGGATGCCGGCGCCGAACAGCATCGAGAAGATCGTGATCATTTTCTGAGAAACGAAGACATGCGCGACAACCCACGTCCAGAGGTTCGCACCGGTGAGATCGCCATACGCGGGTGGGTTGCTGTACGCGGCGATCGGCATCGAGAAGGACTGGACGTTCATAACGAGGATGCCGAGCACAGCGAAGCCGCGGAGCACGTCGATAGACGTGATTCGCGCAGCCTCAGAAGTGGGCTGCTGCTCGGGGTGAATGGCGGATGACTCCATTTGGAATCCTTCGAGGTTCAGGGCCGGAGCCCCAGTGATATGCGGGTTATACTCGCACCACTTCGGTAAACGACCCTGTATCGGAGGCATTCACGTGGGACGACAGTACCGAGTCATCTCCGCCGATTCCCACCTCGAGATCTCACCCGAGCGCTGGACGCCCCGCGTCCCCGCGCAGTTTCGCGACCGGGCCCCACGGCTGGTGAAGCTGGCGAACGGCGGCGACGGAGTAATCGTCGAGAACCGTGGCCTGTACGTGCTCGGCCTCGCGATCACGGGGAAGCCGCCGCGAGAGCACCGGCTCGACGGCATCAGCTATGAGACTGGCCCGGGGGCGGGCCCACCGGAGCAGCGCCTGCGCGAGCAGGACCAGGACGGCGTGGACGCCGAGGTGCTCTTCACGTCCGCTGGGAACGGCGGCTTCTGGCGCGGGATCCGCGCCGACGACGCCTATAGGGCGGTGATCCACGCCTACAACGAGTTCCTCGCCGAGGAGTACTGCGCCGCGGCGCCCGACCGGCTGCTGGCCACCGGCATCATCCCGAGCGTGGACGTCGCGAGCGCGATCTCGGAGATGGAGTACTGCGCGCGCGCCGGGCTGAAGTCCGTCGCGCTGAGCGGCTTCCCCAACGGTAAGAGCGTCCCGACCGAGGAGGATGACCGCTTTTACGCCGCCGCCCTCGACCTCAATATGCCGCTCACGATCCACGTGGGCTTCATCGGCCGCGAAGGGCCGGTTTTCCGCTACCAGCGCGAGCCCTCGGACGTCGTCGGCTTCGGGTCGGACCCCGTGCGCGTGCTGACGCGTTTCGGCGGTGGCACCGCCCAGAACGCCCTGCAAATGATCGTGTTCGGCGTCTTCGATCGGTTCCCGAAGCTGCGGTTCTACATCGCCGAGACGATGATCGGCTGGTTCCCGTACTTCTGCGAGCAGACCGACGACATCTACGAGCGGAACCGATACTGGGCCGAGAGCTATTACGGCCTCGAGCCGTTGAAGCGGCTCCCCAGCGAGTACGTCCGCGACCATTTCATCTGGGGATTCCTCCACGACCCGATCGGGGTCCGTCAGCGCCACGAGGTGGGGATGCGGAACGCGATGTGGGGCAGCGACTTCCCGCACTCCGCGGGCGACTGGCCGAATTCCCGCAAGACACTCGATGAAATGTTCGCGGGCGTCCCCGATAACGAGCGGTATCAGCTCATCGCCGGCAACGCCATCGACTTCTTCCACCTGGACGCCGATCCGATCGCGGGCGGCAACGGGCGGGCGACGAAAGAGGCGGCCATCTCATAGGCCATGCGCGCCAGGTTGTGATGTGGAGTTTCTCGGCTTTTACATCACAACCTATAGCGATGCAACAATCTGCCGACTCAAAGGAGGAAGGAAGCGATGGGCGTGATCCACGCAAGCATCGACTGGGACGAGTGCGCCGGGCACGGCATCTGCGCGCGCGTCGCGCCCGAGATCTTCAGCGTCGACGAGAACGGAAACTCGGACGTCCTGCTCGACGAGGTCCCCGCAGCGCTCCGCGCCAAGGCGATGCTCGCCATGCGCCAGTGCCCCACCAACGCCATCAGCGTGTGGGAAGAGGAGTAGCGGTCACCGATGACGGGCACAGCCGTCATCATCCTCGACATGGCCAAGGGCTACGGCTACAAACCGGGCAGCTTCGGCTATGACCTCGTTGGACGTGTTCGGCGACTGAAGGACGCGGCCCATGCAGCGAGGGTCCAGGTGATCCACGTCCACAGCATGCGGCGACCGACGGACAACGTGGGGAATGCGGACCGGATGGGGCCGAACAGCGAGGGCATCGAGGTCATCCCCGAGCTGCTACCGATCGACCAGGACATCCTGATCTACAAGCGGTACCTGAGCGGCTTCTCCCACAACGACCTCGACTACACGTTGCGGACCATGGGCGTAGATCGCGTCCTTATCGCCGGCGCGTCGACGGACAACACGGTGCTCTGGACGGCGGCCGACGCCTTCCAGTTCCGCTATCAGGTGACTGTGGTCGAGGACTGCACGATGGTCCACCGCGAGCAGGAGCCGCCCGGCGCCCAGGAGGGCGCGCTGCGAATCGTCCGCAACGTCCTGCACAGCGAGGTGATCAGCCTCGACGAGGCGATCGCGAAGTACTTGCAGCCGGTTAAGGTCTAGACATAAAACGGAGTCACGGACCGCGGTTATCATCCTCGGCTACCCACAACGGTAGGTTCAACAAGTTGAATTCAGAACATTGGCGCGACTTGACTCGTCACGAGCAGAAACTTATCGATAAACTTTTGAGCGTTCCGTTTCCGGGAAGAGATGAACTGTTGGCTCAATTAGCCGGCGCTCGCGTCCGATCGATTGATGACGATGGAAGCCTAGAGTTCAAAGTCTCGACAGGGAGCCGAGCCAACGTGTCCGGCCGGGTTCCGGTGGACGGACGAGTGGCCGACGCAGACGGTGTCCAAGTAGAGATTCTTCTCCACGTTGTGGACGGAAGGCTCAACGAGCTTGAGATCTACAAAGTGGATGGATCTCCCATCATTAAGCAGCCCGTTGAAGCGCCTGATCCCTCCAGCGTCAACACATACTGAGCACACCGTCTCCACCCTCCGGTAATCAGGTGAAATGAGGCGCCGTGCTCACACAATGAGATCTGCGTCGTACTCCGGCGAGACGGCCACCTGGTGCGTCAGCATGATCTCCTTGCGTTCTTTGGCTGACTGCATCAGCGCCAGGCAGACCTCCAACGTCGCCATGCCCCAGCGGCCGTCGTGGAACACGGGCTTGTCCAGCACCACCGCTTCGTACAGCTCGTGCAGCTCGGCGCGGCGCTGTCCCGCTCCGCGCTCTTCGCTCAGATCGACTTCTCGCAGGCCTTCGTCGTCGTACACCCACACGCCAGTCCCCGAATGGCGCATGTCTCCACGGTCACAGCTGACTACGACGACGCCCAGGTCCGTCGGCAGCCACTTGCGCGGGCCGGTCCGCTGGAACGTATCCTGCTCGAGCCGTCCGCCGATCCGAAGGTCCTGCTTGTCCTGGTCCTCGTTCCGCGTGCCCCTGCGCAGCGACTTGCGGACCTCGACACGCTCTTCGAGCGTATACCGGTGGCTCGTGGTGCCCCAGGGCACCAGCTCGTTGGCGAGGAAGTAGCCGTATCCGTTGTGCAGGATCGTGCAGGGCGTGCCGTCCTCGAACTCGAGATACGCGGTGTAGTAGCCGGGAATCGACCGCTCGGGCATCCACTGGCCGGTCATCGCCCGCACGCTGCGCAGCTTCCCACCCCCGAGCATGCGCACCGTGTCGATCTGGTGCGGCCCCTGCCGGTAGGGAATGCCTCCGCCCTGGGTGATGTCGAGCTCATCCGCGGTTCGCGGCCGCAGCATCCAGTCGGAGTAGGCCATGATGTGGATCGCGCGCAGCTGGCCCAGCTGTCCGGAGAGGATGATCTTGCGCATCGTGCGGATCGGCATGCTGAAGCTCTGAGTATGGCCGGCGAGGAGCTTGACCTGGTTCTTTTCGGCCGTCTCGACCATTTGCTCCGCTTCCTGGAGTGAAATGGCCATCGGCTTCTCGACGACGACGTGCTTGCCATGCTGGGCCGCGAGGATGGTGTGCGGCCCGTGGAAGCGGTTCGGTGTGGCGATCCAGACCGCCTCGACCTCCGGATCAGCCACCAACTTGTCCGCGCTGTCGTAAACCTTCGCCTCCGGAAACCGCTGCTGGAAGCGCTCGCGGGTCGCGGGAACGACGTCCGCCCCGGCGACCAGGTCGAGCTCTTCCATCGCATCCATCGCGGGCAGGATCTCCGCGGCCCCGACCCCGATGCCGATGAGCCCGATCCTGAGGGTGCGCGTGCGCTTGCCGTCCGTCGGCGGAGCCTGGCCCTGTGTCGCCGCCATCTCACACCTCCCGCGCTTCAGTTGACTCATTGACTCGATTGATGGCGAACATTCTATCCACCCTAGAAGTCAGCACTACGCCGCCGAGCTAAGCGAGCGCGATTGTCAGAGGACCCCCGACTGACAGCATCTGGCGGTCGGCGGTCACGACGGTTGTTCTTCGCTCCTCGGCAAGAGCTACGTAGCAGGCGTCATATGCGGTCAGACCCCGGGCGGTCCACCGGGCCACGTTCTCGAGGTCCGGCTGCCGCAGCGTGAACCGGAGGTTGCGAAGCGCTCGAGCGAGCTCGAGCAGGTCGGCCTCAGCGAATCGCCATCGTCTCCCGGCCAGGTTTATCAGCTCAATGTGGAGCAGAGGCGGGACGAAGACGAGGAGGTCGCCTGCTTCGTACTCAGCCTTGAGGTTCCGCGCTGCCTCAACGTCCGACTCGCCCTCGGCGTGATACCAATTGGCCAACACAGACGCGTCCAGGACGAGCTCCCGCATCAGTGCGAGTCGCGATCCTCGCGAATCCAGACCGTGGAATCACCGGGTGGCGCTTTGCGGCCCAGCTCCTGAAGCCGACGTAGCGCCTCTCGGACCTCCGGGTGAGCCCCGGGCCCGATGTGCTCGCCCAGGCCCTTAGCCGCGAGCTCCGCGATCAACGCGCTGCGCGACACACGTCGTTGGGCCGCCTCCTGGTCGAGCCGCTCGAGGAGCTTCTTGTCGAGAGAAACCAATACCTTTGTCATGGCAGCAGTATATCCAGATATCCCAACGCCCACCAGGCTGCTTCGCTCGTTGGGGGACAGGATGCCGACCTCCGTCGCGCGGTTTGACACGCCCCCGGCGCGATTGCTATGTTCGGCCAACCCCGAAACCCTCGCAAACGGAGGTAGCCATGGCCCCCGACGCCTTCACCGACATCGAAGACTTCAACCAGTGGCTCGTCGTTCCGCCGTGGTCCTGGCACGCCCATGAGAACACGCAGAGCCAGGACGCGATCCTGTTTTCGATCACCGATCAGCCGGCGGTAGCTGCGCTCGGCCTGTATCGAGAGGAGCAGCAATGACGGAGCTGACCACTCGCGAGTCGGAGTCAATTCGCGAGGCCGAGGCCTTCAAGTCGGCGTACGAGCTGTGGAAGGAGTCCGAGGGCTTGCCCACGATTCGCGGCCTCTCGGTCGCCAACTGCTACGACGTGGAGCTGACGCCCTGGAAGTCGCGCGGCGGCTCCGGCATCTTCGTAAACCTGGAGGGCACGGGCGGCTTCAACGACACGTACATCGCCGAGATTCCGCCGAAAGGGTCGCTCAACCCGATCAAGCACATCTACGACGAGCTTGTGTTCATCCTGAGGGGACAGGGCGCGACGACCGTCTGGATCGACGAGAGCCGCAAGCAGACCTTCGAATGGCGCGAGCGGAGCTACTTCGCCATCCCGCCGAACGCCTGGTACCAGCACCACAATCTGTCCGGCACGGACCCTGCTCGCTACGTCGCGATGACCGCCGCCCCGCGCGTCATCGACACGTTCAAGGACCTGGAGTTCGTGTTCGACAACCCGTTCGTCTTCAAGAACCGCTTCACCGGCGAGGACGGCTACTTCCAGGAGACGGAGTACGTGCCGCGGCGGACGTGGGCGACGAACTTCGTGTTCGACGTCCTCGCCCGCACGCCGCAACCGGCGGGCGTGAGCAACGAGGGACGCGGCGGCGGCACGGTCGCGACCGTCTTCACCATGATCAACGGCACGGTGAAATCCCACAGCCAGGCCTGGCCCGTCGGCACCCACTCGAAGTTCCACCGCCACGGGCCGGGCATCCACGTGCTGCTGCTCCGCGGCCAGGGCTACTCGCTCATGCGCCCCGACGACGGGCCCAACCAGCGCGTCGACTGGCAGCCTGGCACGATGTTCGTGCCGCCCGAGGGCTGGTGGCACGCCCACTACAGCACGGGCCACGAGCCGCCGCTGTTCCTCGCCATCGGTTGGGGCAGCGACAAGCCGAAGCCCGGCGGCAAGCAATACGTCTATAAGAGCGTGAAGCTCGGCGGCGACCAGTACGAGTTCGAGGACGAGGACCCGAGCATCCACCGTGAGTGGGAAGCCGAGATCGCCCGCAACGGCGTGCAGTGCCTCATGGGCTCGGTGCACCCGTATTGCACGCAGAAGGACTGACGATCGGCGGGCGGCGAGCCCGCAGAGCCTCTCCCCTTGCGGGAGAGGCCGGCGACGCGCTGCAAGCGCGAGCCGGGTGAGGGGTAATCGTGGAGGTAAAGAATGATCGGTGACCGACCCCCAGTCATAGATGCCGACGGCCACATCTTCGAGCGGCAAAAGGACGTCCGCAAATACCTCGCGGCGCCGTGGGACCGACGCAGCACGCCCCTCTGGCCCACCGATCAGCCGTGGGACTCCGACTTCTTCGACACGCTCGGCTATCCGGGCTACGGCCGCGGAAAGAGCCCCGCCGAACAGGTCGAGACGTGGCTGAAGATCATGGACCAGTACGGGATGGAGTCCGCCGTGCTGTTTCCGACGGGCTCGGGCAACGCCGCCAAGCTGCTGGAGCGCGACTTCTGCGTCGCCGTATGCCGCGCGTGCAACGACCACGTCGCCCGCGAGTACAACGCGCTCTCCGACCGCGTGCACGTGCTCGGCGTGCTCCCCCTCCGCTGGCCCGAGGAGGCGGCGAAGGAGCTGCGGCGGGCGGTGACCGAGCTCGGCCTCGTGAGCTTCGAGATCCTCACGACCGGTCTTCCGCTCGCCCTCGGCGATCGGGCGTACGACCCTCTGTATGAAGAGGCCCAGCGCCTGAACGTGCCGCTCTCGATCCACGGCAACCGCGGGTTCTCCCACGAGCTGGGCGCGACCGGGCTGAGTACCTTCGCCGAGGTGCACTGCTTCGCGTTCCCGGCGGGCGTGCTCTTGCAGTTCACCAGCATGATCTTCCAGGGCGTACCCGTGCGGTTCCCGAACCTGCGCCTCGCGTTCCTCGAGATCGGCGCGAGCTGGGTGCCCTACTACCTGGACCGGATGGACGAGCACTGGGAGCTGCGCGGCGACCTCGAGGCGCCGACCTTGCAGAAGAAGCCGAGCGACGTCGTGCGCGAATCGCCGATCTACGTCAGCATCGAGGGCGGGGAGACGCTGCTGCCGCAGGCTATCGAGTATCTCGGGGACGACCACTTCGTGTACGCGACGGACATCCCCCACTGGGACGGCGAGTTCCCGAAGAGCCTCGACCAGCTCTGGGGCCATCCAGCGCTATCTCGCGAGACGAAAGAGAAGGTCCTCTACCACAACGCGAAGGCCTACTACGGCCTGAAGACGCCCTCACAAGCACCCTCTCCCGCTGGGCGAGGGTGAGAATCGCGCATCGCCTCTCCCTCTGGGAGAGGCCGGCGACGCGCCATAGGCGCGAGCCGGGTGAGGGCGTGGTTCGCGCAACCGCTCGTCCTGAGCCCGTCGAAGGACGAGCCTCAGGTGCCGCACCACCGGCTAATGGTTCGACAGGCTCACCATGAGCGGGAACTCCACTGACCTCTGCTACACTTCCGCCACCGAGCTCGCCCGCCTCTACCGCTCGCGCGCGGCCTCCCCTCGCGAAGTCATGGGTGCCATCCTCGCGCGCGTCGATGCCGTCAACCCCAAGCTCAACGCCTACGTCACTCTCGCCCGCGAAGCCGCCCTCGAGGCGGCCGACGCCGCGACCGATGCGATTTCCCGAGGTGAAGAGCTGCGGCCGCTTCATGGCGTTCCGGTCTCGATCAAGGACCTCACGCCGACCAGGGGCATTCGCACCACGTACGGGTCAAAGATCTACGCGGACCACGTGCCCGACGAGGACGCGCTGGTTGTCGAACGACTCAAGGCGGCCGGCGCGATCGTCCTCGGCAAGACGAACACGCCCGAGTTCGGCGCCGGTGGCAACACCTTCAACGCCGTCTTCGGGGCGACGCGCAATCCGTGGAACCCGGGGCTTACCTGCGGCGGATCGAGCGGGGGCGCGGCGGTTGCACTCGCGACGGGCATGGGGCCGCTAGCACAGGGCAGCGACCTCGGCGGTTCGCTACGCACGCCCGCGTCGTTCTGTGGCGTCGTCGGGTTCCGTACCACGCCCGGGCTCATCCCCGTCTACCCGACCGATCTGGCGTGGGACTCGCTCAGCGTCGCCGGGCCCATGGCTCGGACCGTCGCGGACGTCGCGCTCATGCTCTCCGTGATGGCCGGGCCCGACGACCGTGCCCCTCTTTCGTACGAGGTAGATGCCGGGCAGTTCCTCGAGGCCGTGCAGCAGCCATCGATCGCCGGCTGGCGGGTCGCCTGGTCGCCCGACCTGAACGGACTGATCCCCGTGGATGCCGAGGTGGCTCGAGTCGCGGAGGCCGCCACGAAGGTCTTCGAGTCGCTAGGCGCGCAGGTCGACGCGGCTTGTCCGGACTTCAGCGAAGTGAACGACATCGTGCTCGCCACGCGCGGTGTGAGCATGGTCGCGCACCATGCCGATCGGGTCGCGCGCTGGCGAGACGTCATGCAAGAGGGGCTCGTCTGGAACGTCGACCAGGGGCTGGCGCTGACATCGTTCCAGATCGCCGAGGGCGAGAAGCTGCGCACGGTCCTGTGGCAGCGCGTCCGCCAGTTCATGGAGGGCTCCGACCTGCTCGTCACCCCCACGGTGGCGGTCCAGCCCTTCCCCGTCGAGCAGCCGTACCCGACGGAGATCAACGGCCAGCCACTCGACAACTACACCCAGTGGTTCTTTCTGACCTACGCCATCTCCGTCGTCGGCCTGCCCGCCATCACGGTGCCCTGCGGCTTCACCGCGGGCGGCCTGCCGGTGGGTCTGCAGATCGTGGGCCGTCGCCGCCAGGAGGCAGCGGTGCTGCGGGCGGCGGCGGCTTTTGAGGCGGCGGCGCCGTGGAAGGACAAACGGCCGCCCATCCTGAATATGGAATCACCGCGCGACAGCACGACGAGGGGAGGAAATGGCCACTCGGAAGCAAGATGAAAATGCGGAAATCGAGCGCAGTTTCGATGAGCTGTACGCAGCCTACGGGAAGCAGTTCGAGCCCGAGCACAACGGGGAGTTTCGCGCAATATCGCCTCGCGGCGAGACGCTCCTCGCGCCAACGTTCGGCGAGGTGACCGAGGAGGCTCTTAAGCGGTTTGGGCGAGGCAGCTTTGTCTATAAGGTGGGGCACCGCGCAGCACTCAAGATCCGATGAAAACGTCCCCGGATCGTCAGCGAGCTCGTTCCGTGCCTTGCCCCGCGTGGCCGCCTGCATGGCAAGCACACTTGATCTCGAAGCACTCATCTCACACGCTCGTGTAGTCCGTGGCTGCGCTCGGCTCCGCCTGCCGGTTTCCCTCTTTTGACATAAGGACACAACTCCCCGCTTGACTCTTCGGGAACATGCGTTCTAACCTGCTCATCACGGCCTGCCCGATTGAGAGCGGTCGGAACAGGAGGCCTGTGGTTGCATCTCCCGCTCGCGGGTGTGACTCAAACCATTCATCGGGAGGGAGCTATGTCGGGGTACCCGCTCCGAGAGGTGAGTTTTGAGATTGCCGGTCCGGCCGCCATGTTCACAAGGCCAGACACCGGTGCCACGCCGATCTCATATCCGGTCCCCACTTACTCGGCGGTGAAAGGCATGTTCGAGGCCGTTGCGAGGCGAGGTAGGGCGTACATCAGCCCAACACGGGTGGAGATCTGTGAACCCATCCGCTACGAGAGCTACATCACCAACTACGGTGGGCCACTGCGCAAGCCAGAGCAGATCAGAAAGGGCAACAACTATCAGTTGCTCGCCACGATCTTGGTCGACGTGAGATATCGGGCGTACGGCGTAGTTGAGGTCACAGGTTCGGGTGTGGGGAGAATCAACCCTGGCCACGCGCTAGAGGACATCTTCCAGCGGCGCCTCCGCAACGGACAGTGTTTCTACATCCCGTGCCTCGGCTGGAAAGAGTTCATCCCCAGCTATTTCGGACCGCTCCGTACCGATAGCCGTCCCGACGAGAGCCTGGATCTGATCATCCCCTCGCTCCTCTATTCGGTATTCGACAGTCCGACGAACGGCGAAGTTAAGCCCAGCTACCGCCGCAACGTAAGAGTGCAGCACGGCGTGCTGCGATACGAAGTGGAGGACTCAAGTGCTCACTGAGACGTACCTGCTCTGGCAGGCGCTCGCGCGAGCGGAAATCCCACTGGAGCAACACCATCCCAACGTCAAAACGCCTGGAAAGTCGGCGGGACCCTGCTTGCGCATACGTCTGGACGCAGACGGCCAGCCAGAGGCACTGGAGTCGCTCGCGGACGAGGAGTGGCCCGGCCTTTGGACGATCATGGAGGGCAACCACAATAGCTTTCCAGTCGTCCGTCTGAAAGAGCCGCTGCTCGACGTGCCGCCAGACGACCAAGTGTGGACCCTCCTGCAGATCTCCGGCCGGATGCCGGCGAAGAACGACAAAGAGTTGCGGGACGCCTTGATCGACGCAATCGATCGGCTGGCGGTGCGGAAGCTATCCAACACCGCCCTCGCTCTGTGGAAGCGGTTGCGGGACCGGAAGGCAGCAGAGCTTGAGGAGATCGCCAGGGAAAGACAAGAGCTGAGGGAAGTTGCCCAGCTTGCGCACCGGTTTGCGGCGGCCGCGGCGGACCCGCAGCCACTGATGGCCCAGCTTGTCGCCACAATGAGGGAGCAGCTGATGAGCGGGTGGACAGATGGACTGGATGCGGCAGGGGCGGTCCTTGTGGGGAGGCCTCAACGCCGAGATGTGAGGAACGCGACGATGAACTTTCAGCTGGCGTTCGATCTCGATCGACGGGCTCGAGGCGTATACACGAGCCAGCTGATGAAGAGCGTGGCTCGTGCGTTGCGACATTCTGTGGATCACCCTCGTCAAGCTTTAAGGGCGGAGGGGAACCACCCTGGGCAGGCGTGCGCTTTTAGCGGCCAATCAGATCACTTGCTGCTGTCCCCGTTTCCGAAGGTACGCCTGCCGGTGCTAAACAGGGATTTCCCACTGGTGTCCATGTTTGAGGAAGCCGCATGCAACAAGAGGTACGGCTTGACAGGCTCCCTGGTGGTCCCCGTTTCCGAGCAAACCGCCCTAGACATGCAGGATGCGCTGAAGTACATCGTTTCCGGCGAGCGAAAAGGGATGACCTGGCGCGGCATCTCGAGCGGCAAGTTCGACGTCCGGAATGGCCGTCGTATCGAAAAGCAGGACCTGCTTATCGCTTACGTCGATGGCAAACCGAACCTCGACGCCCGGGTTGCGAGCCTATTCGGAACCGATCCTGGCGAACAACAAAAGCAGTTCGAGATCGAAGCCCAAGCGGTGTGCGAGGCCCTAGACGGGATCGCCCAGGAACAGCCCGATAGCCGCCTGATTCTCTTCGTGCTCAGAGAAGCGTCTTTGGGGCAGGCCCAGGTTGTACTGGCCGACTCACCCTCAGTACAGGAGGTCTTGGATGGAGCCCGGCGCTGGCAACGCGGCGCAGGGAACGTTCCGCCCATAGCCCTTCCCATACCGGTGGCGAAGGGCGAGAAAGTCGAGTGGAGAGCACCCCACGCACTCTACCCTGATCAAGTTGTACGCCTCCTCGCAGAGGAGTGGGTAACGGATGGCACGCGTGCGAACAGGGCACCCGGGGTGAAGTTGGACGACGTTTTGGATCTTATGGTCAGGACGCCCGGGAAGTGGGAGGGCGCGTCGGAACACATGCTGGAACTGACGGTGCGGCGGACGAGCGCCCTGCTAATCGGAGTGTTTGGAGCCTTGGGCAGTGACACCGGGAAGGACTCGGCGCGTCACTGGGCAGCTTATCCTGCTGCCAACCGCGAGACCGCACTGCGAGCAGCCAGTCTGCTGGGTATTCTGCTCGACTCGCACGGTCGAAGTAAGGAGTCATACATGGATTCACCCGCCTTTCTATTGGGGAGGTTTCTCGCACTTGCGGACACTCTCCATCGCGAATATTGCGTCCACGTTCGAGGTGGTGGCATCCCACCGCAACTGATCGGGAACGCCTTGATGTCGGTTGCCCGAGACAGGCCCGAAGAGGCCCTGGACCGCCTTGGCGAGCGGCTCCCCGTCTACAAGGCCTGGGCAACCCGAGTAGCTGGCGGCGATTCTCCGCTGGCGAAGTGGACCCTAAAACAGATGGGCGACGTTGCCTCCCAGCTTGCCAGCTCGCCGCTTCCCACCCAAACAGCCTCCACGGACCGGGCGGAACTCTTGCTCGGTTATATCGCAAGGCAGGGGGATGCAACCGCAGCCGCGGTCGACAACCACACTCAGAAGGAGACGGACCCATGAATAACGGCGCAGTACCGCGAGCAACTGGCCTGCTCGTCATCGAAGTGCGGAACTCGAACCCAAACGGCGACCCCGACCAAGAGAGTGATCCCCGCCGCCGTGCACACGACCAGCGTGGAATGATCTCGCCGGTCTCTTTCAAAAGGAAGCTACGAGACCTCGTCGAGAACAAGGACGGCGGCGTTTGGAAGGAGCTGTCGAGCAACCTGGGACTGAGCACCAACGAGTTCGATGTCCTCGAATCGCGCCGGCACGAGAGGAAAGAGGTTGAAACGCTACTCAGCAAGGACTTTGAAGGTTTCAAGCGCCGCTTCTGGGACGGGCGCGTCTTCGGCAACACCTTTCTTGAGGAGGAACTCGGAGAAACGACTCGTACAGGCGTGGCTCAATTTGGCCTCGGCATCTCTGTGGCACCGATCCGCGTCGAGCGCCAAACCAACACAAAGCTGGCACCCGCACAGGGGGCCAGGTCAGGTGGGAGAGCCCCAACTCGCGGCATGGCCCCGTTGGGCTACCGTGTCGTGGAGCATGGCGTGTATTGCATGCCTTTTATGGTCAACCCCACCGCGGCCACCCGGACCGGCTGCACCAAGAAAGACATCGATCTGCTCTTGCGGCTCATCCCGTACGCGTATCCGCACACGGCCTCCCATATCCGGCCATTTGTGGAGGTGCGGCACGCGTGGTATGCCCAGCACAAGTCGCCGCTGGGTTCATGCTCCGACTTCGCGATCCTCGACGCCCTGACGCCTCAGAAGCGCGATGACCCGAAAGAGCCCTCGACGAGTTGGGCTGAGTATGACGTGCCAACCGGTCCAGGCACGCTGCGCGAGCGACTGGCCGACTTCCAGGATCTCATGCAGCCCGCATGATGGAGCCTCTCGCGCACAGCCCTCGAGGGCAGATCGCAGGGCAGCTCTATGCGGAGCACATCCGCAATGTGCGGCAGTCCGCAACCGAATACGCAGATCGTGCGACGGCCTACTTCATCGGTGACCGGCTTTCTTTTGTGGACAGCGTGGACGCTGCTGCGGCTTACCACGACCTTGGCAAACTGGACGAGGCAAATCAGCGAGTTTTGGGCCGGAAGTCGAGGGATCGGCTTCCCGTGCGCCACGAGGATGCCGGGACGGCCGAACTGCTGCGACTCGCTCGCCCCGAGGCTGCGGTACTGGTAGCAGCTCACCACGCAGGACTTTTCGATAGCAGGGAAGAGAAGGAAAAACTGGTGCGGTCGGGCGTTGACCCCTTCCGGGATCCGGACTGGGCTCGCCATGTGGATCAGCGCCTGGAAGAGTACCTTCGACAACACGTTGGATCGGGGTGTCCCGGCTTTGCCGCTCTCAACGGCGCAGCGCCAGCTCCCCTCCATCGGTGTGGACTGACGCGTCGTTTCGCTCTGTCATGCCTCGTTGACGCAGACCACGGCGATACCGCTCGCCATTACCAAAATGAGATCGCAGTTGTCGCGCAGCAGCCACGTTGGAAAGATCGCCTCGCGGCGCTCCATCGATACGTGAGCGAGCTGCCGCGGAGCAGCGCCCCACGAGACGATCTCCGCGACCGGATGTTCAGGGAATGCGCTGAGGCGCCGATAGGCCCTCCTATCCGTTCCTGTGGGGCGCCAGTAGGGAGCGGGAAAACGACTGCAGTGATGGCTCATTTGCTGCGAGTAGCGCAAGAGAAGCGCTTGCGGCATGTGTTCGTAGTTCTGCCCTACATCAACATCATCAGGCAATCCGTAGACGTCTACCGTCGGGCCCTGGTCCTGCCTGGAGAAAGGCCCGAGGACGTGGTTGCAGAGCACCACCATCTCGTGGACTTCTCTGACGTCGAGCTGCGACAACTTTCAACCCTGTGGCGTGCGCCGATCGTCGTAACTACGGCCGTCCAGTTCTTTGAGACCCTCGCGGCTCACCACCCTGCTCGCCTCCGCAAGCTTCACGAGATCGCCGGCTCGGCGGTGTTCATCGACGAAACGCACGCGGCCATACCCTCCTATCTCTGGCCGCAGGTGTGGAACTGGTTCGAGACCTGGACGAGCGAGTGGGGTGGCCATGTCGTCCTTGCGAGCGGCTCCCTGCCACGATTTTGGGAGCTTGAAGAATTCGTTGACCCGCCAAAACTCCCGCATGAAGTGCCGGACCTGCTGCCTCAGTCTCTTCGCCGCGACCTGGAGACAGCTGAAAGCGCCCGGATTACCGCGATGCGTCGGGAGGAGGCTTTTTCCGTTAACGAGCTGATCGACTTTGTTGTGGAAAAGCCAGGCCCTCGGCTCCTGATCCTCAACACTGTCCAGTCAGCCGCCGTCGTAGCGAACCGACTACGGGAGCAAAAGCATGATGTCCTGCACCTTTCGACCGCACTTGCCCCAATTCACCGCGATGCGATCGTGGATCGAATCCGGACGCGCTTGAAATCAGATGACGACCACGATTGGACACTCGTCGCCACAAGCTGTGTCGAATCTGGAATGAACTTCTCCTTTCGAACCGGCTTCCGGGAAAGCGCAAGCACTGCGAGCCTGATACAAGTCGGCGGGCGGGTAAGCCGTGAAGGTGAACATGCGGGAGCGGTTGTTTGGGACTTCAGGGCCGTGGACTCGCTGCTCGCGGACAATCCAAGCTTCACGGTTCCACGGCGTGTGCTAAACAGCCTGTTTGCGGACAGGCGGATTGAGCAGTTGCCCCCGAACGATCTGGCGAAGGAAGCGATGCGCCTCGAGATGACGGCTGGCGATGAGCGGCGGGCCCAGGAGCTGCGTCAGGCAGAAGACGGGATGGAGTATCCGAAAGTTAGTGAGCTTGCTCGCATCATTGACGCGCAGACGGTAACGGTCGTCATAGACGCCGAGCTCGTGAAGGCGCTGAAGAACAGACTGCGCGTCGACCGGAGGGAGCTAGCGAAGAAAAGCGTCCAGATACTCACCTACAAACTTCGGGCTCACGTGCTCCCCGTCGAGCCGCTCCTTGCCGATTCCAACGACCCGGCAGGGCTCTACGGCTGGAGTGCCGAATATGATCCTGACTTCCTCGGCTACATGGCGGGGGTCCTCCCCATTCTCGAAGCTCTCCAGGAAGGCATCTTCATCGCGTGATGTGGAGATAAGCGACGCGGCTGGCGGAGCACATTCCATGTTTCCAGACGACCCAAGTTTAGAAGCCGAGGAGAGCATCGAGCAGTTCGACGGGGAGCTGATCGAGGTCACGGTTTCGGCCATCGAGCACTACAGCTACTGTCCGCGCCAGTGCGCGTTGATCCACGTCGAGCAGACCTTCGACGAAAACCTATTTACCCTCCGCGGGCAGCTCGCGCACGAGCGGGTGGATTCCGGCGAGGACAAGGCAAGCCGAGGCGTTCGGGCCGTGCGCGGGATTCCCATATGGTCCGAGCGCCTCGGGCTGCGAGGCAAGGCCGACTTGGTGGAGTTAAGACCGGACGGGCCGTATCCGGTCGAGTACAAGGTCGGCCGGCGGCACGGGCGCCACGCAGACTTACAGCTCTGCGCCCAGGCGCTCTGCCTCGAGGAGATGCTTGGAGTGGCGGTGCCTCGCGGCGCGATCTTCTACCACGAAGCTCGGCGCCGCCACGAGGTGCTCATCGATGATCCGCTGCGGGAACAAACCGTACAGACGATCGACGCGATCCGAGGTGTCCTGCGGGCGCAGGCGCTTCCACGCGCGCCCAACGACGCTCGATGTCCCAACTGCTCGCTGCTCAATGCCTGCCTTCCATGGGTCGTCGGCGAGCCCGCTCGCCTGCGTGGCCTGCAAGGAGCCTTGTTCCATGCGTGGGGCCCGAGGGAGGAGGATCAAGACGCACCCCCGGCCGACTAACCGTTCGCGGCTGCGCCCCATCAGCGCAATGCATGAGCTCTTGAACGTGCTCTACGTCCAGAGCCAGGGCGCCGTGTTGCACGTCGAGCACGACACCGTTCGGGTGGAGCTCGAGCACGAGACTGTCCTCCGGGCACCCTTGCTGCGACTCAGCGGCATCGTCGTGTTTGGGCAGGTCACGGTCACGCCCTTCCTGATACAGCGGTGCGCCGAGGATGGCCGCAGCCTCGTGTGGCTGGACCGCCACGGGCGCTTCAAGGCGCGGGTAGAGGGACCAACTCGCGGCAATGTTTTGCTCCGCCGTGCGCAGCACCTTGCGCTATCGGAGCCCGACCGCCCATGGCGAATCGCCCGCCAGATCACAGCGGCCAAGATTCAGAACAGCCGACAGGTGCTTCTCCGTGCGTCGCGCGAAGCGACGTCGTCGGATGACAGCCGAGCTCTAAGCGAAGCCGCGGAGCATCTCGCCGACGCCCTGGGTCGACTTCGAGATGCCAAAGACCTGGACGTAGTGCGGGGATCGGAGGGAGAAGCAGCTCGGACCTATTTCGATGTTTTCGACCACATGGTCAAAGTCGATTCCGCGAGTTTCACCTTGGATGGCAGGACACGCAGGCCGCCCCGCGACCGAGCGAATGCCGTGCTCTCATTTCTGTACGCACTGCTCCAGGCAGAGTGCGCCTCTGCGCTCGAAGGAGTAGGGCTCGACCCGCAGGTTGGATATCTGCACGCCCTTCGGCCCGGGCGGCCGGCTCTGGCCCTGGATCTCATGGAAGAGCTGCGGCCCGTGCTTGCCGACCGGCTCGCGATCACACTGGTAAATCGGCGCCAGCTCACGGCAGAGCAGTTCGATGCAACGCCGGGTGGGGCCGTTCTCCTGAATGAGGAGGGACGCCGCACGGTGCTTGCGGCGTACCAGCACCGGAAAGAGGAGGAGATCGAGCACCGCGTGCTCAACCAGAAGGTCCCCTTCGGGCTGATCCCGCATGTTCAGGCCAGATTGCTCGCGCGGCACCTTCGCGGCGACCTCGCGGAGTACCAACCGTTTCTTTACCGCTGAAAGAGTTAGTGGAGGGGCGATGGAGTTTCTGGTTGCCTACGACGTGAGCACTGAGACGGCGGCAGGCCGCAAACGCCTGCGTCGCGTAGCCGAGGCGTGCGAAGGATTCGGACAGCGAGTACAGAAGTCAGTTTTCGAGTGCAGCCTCAATGAGGTCCAGCTCGAGCAGCTGAAGCACCGGCTCAGGTCGGAAGCTGACCTGGTGCAGGACAGCCTGCGTATCTACCGGCTTCGAGAGCCGAGGCAGCGCTATCTGTACACGATGGGACGACAAATGGTCCACGACTTGCACGACCCACTGGTGGTTTGAGGGAGCGCGGATATCCGGTGCTCCCGCGCGGCACGGGGGATCCGCGCACCGCGGGCTAGTTCGGGCTCACCTATGCCGATCCTCGCGCGTTACTCTGAATAGTTCGCGCGAGCACTTTGAACGATTGGAACGACTTAGAAGCGCGGGAGGTGGACCTCAGCCATCAAGACATGCCTTCCTTGGTATCTACGGCGCAAGTCGCGCCGTCGCCACCAGCGACACCTTCATCACGAGGTCGCACCTCGGCCATCAGCACATCCCCAACTTCACCGGTCGAGTCGCCACCAGCGACACCTTCATCACGAGGTCGCACCTGATGGGGCCGGGTGGGTTGCGCTCCTCGCCCACGTCGCCACCAGCGACACCTTCATCACGAGGTCGCACCCTCTAAGTAGTGAGCGATCACCGTTGGGTTGTAAGTCGCCACCAGCGACACCTTCATCACGAGGTCGCACCGCGGTGACGCAGACGATTGCTGGGCTGACCGGCGGGTCGCCACCAGCGACACCTTCATCACGAGGTCGCACCCGCGAAGCGACAGCGACGGCAACCGGCGTGAAAGCCGTCGCCACCAGCGACACCTTCATCACGAGGTCGCACCCGCCGACGGAGGTGGGTGGGGATTGAAACTGCCAGCGGATCGCGTCATCGCTGAACTACGGCTACCGTCGCACCCGCCGACGGAGGTGGGTGGGGATTGAAACGACAACGCCATCCGCTGGTGCTGCCTGGGCTCCGACGTCGCACCCGCCGACGGAGGTGGGTGGGGATTGAAACATTTGATCTGACGCCGGTTCCACTATCTCGCCCCCGTCGCACCCGCCGACGGAGGTGGGTGGGGATTGAAACGGATCATGAGCATGTCTGCTGGCCGCGTGTAAGCCTTCTCGGTCGCACCCGCCGACGGAGGTGGGTGGGGATTGAAACTGAAGCGAAGCTAGTAAGTTCGCCCAGGGTGTGTGTCGCACCCGCCGACGGAGGTGGGTGGGGATTGAAACGGATGGAGAACACCACCGGTGGCACGTTCTTTCGCTACGTCGCACCCGCCGACGGAGGTGGGTGGGGATTGAAACCTCGCAAGTGATGCGGGCATCTCTCAGAGGTCAGTACGTCGCACCCGCCGACGGAGGTGGGTGGGGATTGAAACTATGACTGGGTTCTTGTTCTGCACGTCCGCCCCTACCGTCGCACCCGCCGACGGAGGTGGGTGGGGATTGAAACCAGAGTTCACCTGCCATCAGTCAGCTCCTCTCTTGCCGTCGCACCCGCCGACGGAGGTGGGTGGGGATTGAAACCTCACGTGGGACCGCGTGACGAAAGAGGACTGTCGGGGCGTCGCACCCGCCGACGGAGGTGGGTGGGGATTGAAACCTCGCCGCTCGGCTTGTTCGCGAGGTAGGTGCTCGCCAGCGTCGCACCCGCCGACGGAGGTGGGTGGGGATTGAAACTGGTCACGCTCGATGGTCGCCTCGTGCTGAGCCAGCTGTCGCACCCGCCGACGGAGGTGGGTGGGGATTGAAACCTCTGGGCGACGGGGGTGCGCGCCGACGAGCTCTGGTCGCACCCGCCGACGGAGGTGGGTGGGGATTGAAACTCCTTAACGCCCCTTTAAGGCGGCCTAGACGACGCCGAGTCGCACCCGCCGACGGAGGTGGGTGGGGATTGAAACGGCACGTGCGACCTCGCGACGTTCAACCCTCTCCACCCGTCGCACCCGCCGACGGAGGTGGGTGGGGATTGAAACCGTTTAACCCCACCCGCGACTTGGCCGCGCCCAAGTCGCACCCGCCGACGGAGGTGGGTGGGGATTGAAACGCTTCGCTCTCCACGCCTGTTTGCGCTTCGCGCGCGCAGGTCGCACCCGCCGACGGAGGTGGGTGGGGATTGAAACTTCGCCTGGTAGGAGTGCAGCACGCCGCGCATCCGCGTCGCACCCGCCGACGGAGGTGGGTGGGGATTGAAACCACGGTAGGTGCCGCATGACAGAGTAGCCCTGACACGTCGCACCCGCCGACGGAGGTGGGTGGGGATTGAAACCGATTGGGGGCAACGATTGAGAGCGATTCGTGTCATGTCGCACCCGCCGACGGAGGTGGGTGGGGATTGAAACGTCTGGTCGGCGCCGCCCGTCGTGCCGGTGACCCGTCGCACCCGAAGACGGAGGTGGGTACGGATCGAAGCACCTTTGAGGCAAGCTGGCGCCTAAGATCCTGAAATAGATACTATTGATATACATCAAACCCTGAGGGATGACATGAGCGACACCGGCATCGGGAAGATCTTTATGCATGGAGGCGGCCAGGCCGTCTGCTTGCCAAAAGCCTTTCGCCTGCCTGGTGACCGCGTTCGCGTGCGCCGGGTCGACGGCGGCATCCTGCTCGAGCCGATCGTGACCGGCATCGATGCCTGGTTCGCCGAGCTCGATCGGTTCCGCGACGTCCCGTTCATGGAAGAGGGTCGTCGCCAGCCGCCCGTGGCGGACGTCGAGCGCCTGTTCGAGTGACGTATCTCCTCGACACGAACGCCGTCATTGCGCTGCTTAGCGACGGACCTCCGAACGTGCGGCCGATTCCAGCAGGCCGCTCGCGAGCGGGGAATCCGTCGCGGTGTCCACGGTTGCGGTGTACGAGCTCTGGTACGAAATGGCGCGTAGCCAACGCCCCAGAGAAAACGCGGAGCGACTGCGCATCTTTTTCTCGCTGACATCCGCGTCCTGCCATTCGAGGAGGCGGACGCTCAGGTCGCCGGCGAGCTCCGCGCCACCCTCGAGGCGGTCGGAACTCCTATCGGCCCGTACGACCTTCTCATCGCTGGCCAGGCGCTCAGGAACAGGGCAAAGCTGGTAACGGCAAATGCCCGCGAATTCGTCAGGGTTCCTGATCTCGAGTGGCACGACTGGACAACATGAGACGGCGGCGGACTCGCTAAGCGGACGAGCGTGTTGCCCGGGCTACCGCGCGTTTCCGGGCGGCAGGCGCACAGCCTTTGAGCGAGCGGCTCGATTCACGTCCGAACAGCGGGTGAAGCAACCACAGGCGATTGCAGGTCGACGGGGGCCAGCTCCAACTGGAAGCCAGGCTCAGGGGCAATCTCGCCTGCTTCGCGCATCTCCTGAATGATTTCCAGTGCTTCAGACACACTTTCCGCCACGACTTTTGGCGTCTCCGCAAGGGGGGCGCGTCCCTGCTCAGCCTCGGTAAGCATCCAGCCCAGCATGGCATCGAGCACCCTCGAAAGTGCCTCTTCCCGCGTGCCGCCTTGGCTTCCGCAGCCAGGCATGGAAGGAACCGACACAGCAAACCCTTCCGGTGTCGGTACCAGAATGACCGTGTGTCGGGAGCTCATGGCCGTCTAATGCCCCCACTCCAAAAACTCAGTTCCCAACGTCCCTCTAAGACTCGCTACTTCACGTCCCACTGCTCGATGTTCCACGGCAGCCGCACCGGCACGTTCACCACGTTGTTCTTCACCATCGTCGAGGTCGTCGCGTAGTACAGGTTCATCATGCTCAGCTGGTCCGTCATGTGCCGGATCACCCCACGCAGCGCCTCCATGCGCTGGGCCATGGGAATCGTCGTCAGGAATCGGTCGATCAGCGCGTCGAACTCGGGGTTCGCGTACCGCGAATAGTTGCTGCCGGTGTAGTTGTTCTCCGGCAACCGCGACTGCGAGCCGTGTGAGCCCTTGATGGCGTCGACGCCGCTGGCTCCGCCCTGGAGCGTGAAGCCGGGGAACGTGGCCCGATACTCCCGATCGCGCTGCCGTTGGATGGGGATCGACACCGGATCGACTCCGACGCCGACGCGCTGCCAGTTGTCGGCGGTCGCCAGCATCGGCTTCGTGTTCTGGTCCTCGGCGGTCGCGCTGATCTCCACGCGCAGCTGCTGGCCCGCGGCGTCGCGGTAGAAGCCATCCGGCCCCTTCGTGAGGCCGATCTCCTCGATCAGCTGCGCCGCCCGGCGGGGATCATAGTCGTACCGGACCAGCGCGGTCTGGATCTCCGCTATCTCCGGCTCGTTGGGGAGGATCACCGTGTGGGCGACCGTGGACAGACCTCCCATGATGGTGTCCACCATCTCCTGCCGGTTGATGGCGTGGAACATGGCTTTGCGGAACCGAACGTCCTGAATGACCTGAGGATTCGGGTTCACGAACTGGGGCCAGATCTTCATCGCCGTCTCGGCCACGAGCTGGATCTGGCCATCCCGCCACAGGTCTTTCAGCTGCATCGTCTGCTCGAGGGTGATGCTCTTCCCGAGGGTCACCTCCACCTGGCCCGCCAGGATGGCTGCCATGAAGGCGTTCTCATCGGCGAGGAACCGGACCTCGATCGTGTCGATTTTCGGTCGCCCCAACACGTACTGGTCGTTCGCCGTGAGGATCGCGTGGCTGTCGCGCACCCATTGCTGCAGCTTGTACGGGCCGTTCCCGACGAACTCCGGCCCCCAGAACGGATGCGCAATGAGCGCTTCTTTGTCCCCGAGGTAGGCCGGCTCCAGGATGTGCTTTGGCAGCGCTGAGCGGATGAAGAAGGCATCCGCCTCGATGTACGGGCTCTTCCAGCGCACGGTGATCGTCTGTGGATCGGGCGCCTCGATGCTCTCGATCACGTTGTAGGCCGGCTGCCGCTCCACGGGCAGGGCGGCGTCCTGCTCGATCCGGGTCAGGAACAACAGGTCCGCCGAGGTGAAAGGCGTGCCGTCGTGCCACGTGACGTTCGGCTTGACCCGCCAGGTCGTCTCCGATCGACCATCCGGGAAGACGCGCCAGTTGCCGTTTTCGAGCGTCGGTACGGCTTCGCTCATTACCGGGAACAGATTGCCGTTGGCGTCCTTCATCGTCAACGCGGTGTTCACCAGCATCTCGAGGGCGTCGATGCCGGGAATCTGGCCGCCGCTGCCGCCGCCCACGATTCGCTGATAGATCAGGGGTGGGTTACCCATCATGGCCGTCACGATGCGCTTCGGCGCGGTGGACGCCGGCGCCGCCCCGTCACCCGCGCGGCCTTGTCCGGCTCCTTGGCCTTGCGGCGCGCAGCCGACGGCGACCAGGAGCACGCTGAGCCAGATGAATCCGCTTCGCTTCACGAGGTGCATCAGAATCCCTCCGCTGGGGGCTCCGCCCCCAGACCCCCGAAGTCGTTGACCTTCCTATAGTTGATGGCGATGGCCCAGTCAAGCACAGTGGCGTATCACCCGCGAAAGGCCCATACTCGCCGAACAATCGGCAGAGCGACGGAGGTATAGGGGATGGCAGCCGGTTTGCCGCGGCGGCTCTATCGCAGCCGCGATGACAAGATGCTCGGCGGCGTGTCGGCGGGGCTCGCCGCGTACTTCGCCATCGACCCCGTTCTCGTACGGCTGCTCTGGGTCGTCGGGGCGGTCTTCACGGGCGGCCTGCTAGCGCTCGCATACATCCTGTTGTGGATCATCGTGCCGCAGGAGGACTACGCTGGCCTGCCCTCAGATGTCGTGCGCGAGAACGTGAACGAGATGGCCGCCGAGGCGCGTCGGGTGGCGGACGACGTGCGAGAGGCCCTGCGGGGCGAGCCAACAGGGGCCACGCCTGCGGCCGGCGGAACAGAGCTCACGCCCGCGGCGGGCGGAGCGGACGTCACGCCTGCGGCGGGCGGCACGACGGCCGGGGAAGCCGGCGCCGAGACTGGATCGCCCGCGCCAAAGCCAGGCGGGGAGCTCTTGTCTCCGGTCGAGGCAGAAGAGGCGAAGCGCCGCCGAACGATAACAGCGGGCGCGATCCTCCTGGCGCTCGGGCTGCTGTTCCTCGCGACCAACCTCGGTATCTTCCGCTGGTTCAACTGGGGCCTGTATTGGCCCCTCCTGCTGGTCGCACTGGGCGCGCTGCTCATCTGGAATCGGACTCGATCGGGGACATGACTGCACGCTTTTTCTGGCCTGCCGCCCTCATCATCCTGGGGCTCGTGCTGCTGCTGGCGAACCTCGGGCTGCTCCCTCCGATCGCCTGGCGATCGCTTGGCCTGCTCTGGCCGGTGCTGCTCATCGTGCTCGGCGTCGAGCTCATCGCGACGGGCCGGATCTCCTGGGCCGGCATCCTGGGTGGGCTCGTCGCCTTGCTGGTGCTCGCTTTCGTCGCGGGCGCGCTCGGCTTCCAGACCGGCTTCCGCGACCGTGGCCGCCCCATCGCCGAAGGAGGGGAACGCCGGATCGAGCAGACGCTGAACGGGGCGCGATCGGCCACCGTCGAGATCAACCATGGCGCGGGGAGACTCGACGTAACGGGTGGCGCCCGGGAGGGGCTGCTCGCCGAGGCGGTTGCGACGGGCAGAGATGCCGATACCCTCGAGCGCCGCTACACGGTGCGCGACGGCGTGGGTCGCCTTGATCTCGAGATAGAGGGCCGTGACTTCTGGCTGTTCCGCGGAGCAGAAGAGCCGCGGCAGCTAACCGTGCGACTGTCGCAGGCCGTTCCGTTGCAGGCTCTCGAAATCAACGGCGGCGCGTCGGAGCTGAGCGTCGACCTCTCCGGCCTCCAGGCGCAGCGCCTCGTTCTGAACGCGGGCGCCAGCAACGGCCGGCTGCGCCTACCCTCGCAGGGCAGGCTTTCGGCGGAGGTGAACGCCGGCGCGAGCAACCTCATCATCGAGGTGCCGCCCGGTGTGGCGGCGCGCATCCGCTCCAAGGGTGGACTCGCCGGGTTCAGCGTCGACGAGCAGCGCTTCCCCGTGGTGGGGGGCGAGGGCATCCCCGGCCTCGTGGGCCAGCGGGAGTACCGCTCGGCCGACTTCGACACTGCCGCGAATCGCGTCGACCTTCAGATCTCAGCAGGGGCGGCCAGCGTTACGGTCAGCTGACCGCTCGCGGTGAGCCGCTGACCGCTCGCGGTGAGCCGCTGACCGCTCGCGGTGAGCTTGTCGAACCGCCCGTCCTTCGACAAGCTCAGGACGAGCGGCTTTAGTCTATCTCCCAGGTCTGGATGTTCCAGGCGTTGATCCGCTGGCGCACCGGCACCTATACTGCAACTCGGTTGCAGGTCCAGCGAGGCGGTTGATGTGCACGTCGACGAATAGCGGCACCTGGCGGCGACTGGACCAGGCGGAACGCATCAGTCTCGAGGAGACGCTGCATCGGCGGGGGCTGCACCTCACTGAGCAGCGCGAGCAAATCCTCGAGGTGATCTTCGGCTGCCCGGGCCACATCTGCGCCGAGCACATCCTGGCAGCGGTCGCCGATCGGCGCCCCGATCTGCATATGAATAAGACGACGGTCTATCGGGCGCTCGACCTGCTCCAGGAGCTGGACCTCGTCACCGAGCACAAGATCGGGGACGGGCCGGCGCAGTACGAGGCGGCATCCCGCGGGCACCACGCGCACCTGATCTGCGAGAAATGCGGCGAGTCGCAGGACATGGACGCGCAGCTCGCAGAGAACCTGCGCATCGGGCTCTATGCTCGACACGGCTTCAGCGCGGGGCTGGAGAGCCATCCGATCTTCGGCGTGTGCGCTCGGTGCCGCTCATAGCGGCCCCTTTCTTTGGCGTACGCGATGCAACAAGGTTGCAAGAAACCGCTGAGACGGGTTTAATAGGCGTCCGGTAATGCAACTCGGTTGCAGTAAGGTGATGTGATCGTGGACGGAGGCATCCTCGCACTCGTGCTGCTCGGCCTGACGCTCGGCCTTCGCCATGGGGTGGACTGGGACCACCTCGCCGCGATCGCCGACATCACCAGCGCGAGAGTTGGCGCGCCCATCCCGGGTCACACGCACGGATCCGTTGCCACGTTGGCGAGACACAGCCACTGGGACGAAGGGCGCCAGGGCTTCTTCCTGGCCACGCTCTACGCGCTCGGCCACGCAACCGTCGTCGGACTGCTCGGATTGCTCGCGATCTGGGCCAGCACCTTGCTGCCGGAGTGGATCGACCCGGTCATGGAACGGATCGTGGGAGCAACGCTCCTCCTCCTCGGCATCTGGGTCTTCTACGCCATCTGGCGCCACGGCCGTGACTTCCGACTGCGCAGTCGGTGGATGCTGGTCTTCGCGTTGGCCCGCCGCGCCTGGACTTCGGCCAGGGCCCGGATCACGGGCCATCCGGCGGACCATACGCACAACGTGTCGCAATACGGGCCGAAGACGGCCTACGGCGTCGGGATGATCCACGGAGTCGGCGCTGAAACCGGCTCGCAGGCCCTGCTCCTGGCCGGCGCGGCAGGCGCGACGACCGCCCAGGCAGGAACCCTGATGCTGGTGTCGTTCGTATGTGGCCTGGTGCTTTCGAACTCGCTCGTCGCGGCCTTCGCGGCGTTTGGGTTCGTCTCCTCACACACCAAGCAGAACGTCTATCTCGGCCTTGGCGTCCTCGCGGGCGCCTTCAGCCTGGTGGTCGGGTTGCTGTTCCTGACCGGACAGGGTGCCGCGCTCCCCGATCTGCAGGAAGTCGTCAATGCAGTTTTTGGGGCAGTCGACGAGGGTTAGCTCCTACCAGTCCGAGTCATTGGCGATGAACCGCTTGCGCTCGCATCGCTCGCCTCAATCGTAGGGCGACAGGGGAACCGCGACAACGGCTCGGGTGCCCGAGCCGGGCGCGCTCTCGACCTCGAGTGAGCCCCCGACGACCGCCATCATGGTCGTGTGGAGGACCAGGCCATTGCCTCGAGCGCTCGTGTCCTGCGAAGGTGCGAAGCCCACGCCGTCGTCGGTTACGATGATGCGCAAACCGTCGATCGAATGCACGGCAACGCTGAGGTACAACGGGCGATTCGGTGAGTCGCCCCGCCCGTGGCGCGCGGCGTTGCGGATCGCCTCGCGCACTGCGCCGTATGCCACTTCCCGTGACAGCTCGGGTATGCCGTTTGTAGCCTCCTCTGCGCCCCCCTCGACGGAGAGCGTGGCGCGCTCGAAGCTACCTCCCAGTTCGACCTCCACGAGATGTCGCAGCGCAGGAATGAGGCCATCTCTTGCAGCCCGGCCCGAGAGCGCTGGCAGCAGGGAGTGCAGCTCATCTGAGATGAGGCGATGGAGGTCGGCGAGGTCGCGACGCAGCCTCTCATCGTCCGTTGCCAGGATGGCGGTATGGAGCCTCGGCAGCACCTCGTCGTGCAGGAGCCGCCGCGCCTGGCGATCGACGACCTGGCTCTCCGTGACGCGGCCGCGCTGAATCGCGATCAGCCGCCGCGCCAGCTCTGCACTGGCCCGCGCCTCGATGATGCGCTCTCCCGTCGCGCGGGCGAGGCCGATCTCTTCCTCTGTGTAGAGCGAGCCATCGATCTTCCGTCCGAGCAGCAGCAGGCCGTTCGAGGGTCGGTCCGCACCGAGTGGGATCGCCCACCGTGCGCCGCTATGGCGGTCGGGATCCAGCGGGAGACAGATCGCGTTCCCCGCGTCCCACCTGCTTAGCAGCCCATCGAGGATAACCGGCGAGGCCGCCCCGTCCGGATAGTGGCTTGGAGCGCTCGCCAGCGCGGCCATCGGCCCAAGTGGTATCAGGTAGCCAACTTCCGCGCCGAGGACGTCGCGACACAGGATCGTGAAAGGGTCGGGGGACACATCTTGGCCCCCCGGCTGCATCACCCGCTCGTACAGCCTGTCGCTCTCCATCAGAGCGCGCAGCGTGTCGGTGGTCCGCTCGCGCTCGGCGTACGCACGCCGTCCCTGGATCGTCAGCGTCAGGGTGAGGAGCAGCATGGCGATCACCAGCGCGTAGACCGGATCGATGGGCAGGCCAAGGCTCGCCGCGACCAGCGCTCCAAAGACCACGCTTGCGAGCAACGCCTGTCGCCACTGTCGATAGAGGCCCCGCCTGGGCAGCACATGTCCCGTGAATACTTCGTATGACACGGCGGCCTGGCCGACGAAGACGATAGCCAGCCCAATAAGGATCGAGACGATGAGATCGAGGATTTTCAGCGTGGTAAGCGTCGTCAGCGAGAAGAGCTCGATCTCTCGCAGCCCGAGGCCGTGCAGCAACCAGTAGAGCCCGGATCCGGCGACGAGGCTGATCGCGAGGAGGGCGAGTGAGGTAGCCACCAGCCACGGCCGCGCCCGATCCCGCGCGGCGTCGCCCATGAATCGTTCGGGGGCGTGCGGACGACGCACGGCGTCCAGGGCCAGTCCGATGCACAGGACGCTGTACAGCGGGAAGATCAGGGCCGAGGCTGGCAGCCCGAAGATCACGAAGCTACCTGCCGTCAGGTCCGGGTCCGCTGCCGCGCGGAGCTTGAGTCCGATCAAGAGCAGAGCAACCAGCCCGGCCGCGCTCGCCAGGCCCAGCACCCACCGCCCGCGAGAAGCGCGCAGCTGCCCGCTGTACCAGGCCATCACGAGGTACCAGAGGTATGGCAGGCCGACGAAGGGAAACAGCATCGCCGGCCACCAGAGCGCCAGCTCAACGCCGAACACCCCCATGTCTCGACCCACGATCCCGGAGTGGACGGCGAAGAATGCCCCGTTCAGCACGAGCCCGCCGCCGGCGACCCAGGTCCCCCACGTGCGTCGCTCGGCGTTGAGGAGGACGGTTAGGCCGAGCCACAGCGACAGGATGCAGTTGAAGAAGGAGGTAGCCCGAATCAGCCAGTCGAGCAACGAGAAGGCTGCCATCCCGGGCTAGACGCGGGCGGGCTGGAACGGAATACGCTCACCCCTCGCGTCGAAGATCCAGGGTTTGCCGGCGGCGTCCCAGCCGATGAGCCGACCCTCGCGCATGACAATCGCGGCCCGTGTGCGGGCGATCTTCTCGTCCGACGCGGTGTCGTTCAGCCCCCACGCGGCGTAGATCTGGCCGTTCGTTCGGGCTACCGTCCGCTTGTCACGAAAGCCGAGCTTCGCTGCGATTTGCGCGTTGCTCAATCCCTCCGCGAGCAGGACCGCGACCGCGCGCTCGTTCGGCTCGAGTAGGGCCATCGGCGATTGCTCGTCCTTCTCCCAAACCTCCTGGACGCGGGCCTCGATCTCGGGATCGATGAAGCTGCGGCCCGCTATGGCGTCCGCGAGCAGAGGAACGATCATGCTCGGCAGCAGGTAGTTCGTTTTTCGGACGTACGCGTAGTGGCTGAGGATGCCGGATCGACGGAAGTCTCTGTAGTACGCGTCGTCATCCTGGATCGAGTAGAGAACGACGGGCATGCGAGGGAACTCGCGGCGAACCGCCACGGCCGCGGCGATCCCACTCATCTCCCCCGCGAGGCGGACGTCCATCAGGATCGCCCGCGGGCTCCGAGCCAGCGCCCGAGAGAAGGCCTCTTCCCCGCTCGAGCAGCTATGAAGCACCCGCACGGCGCCGGTCGACTCCAGACCTTCGCCCAGCGCGAGGCGCAGCCGGTCGTTGTCCTCAACGACCATGAGATGGATCGACCCGGCCGCGACGTTCACCGCCATCGCACAGAACCGTAGACCGCAACGAATCCCCAGGTCAAGCACCTGGGTGTCCCGCCGCGGGTGCTCTTTGTAGAAAAAGGCTATCGTAACGGCGAAGATGTCTATGCGGCGCAGGGTCAGACCGATGCAGGCCGTTATCTGACTGCCTTCTTCATTCTCAAGGCAAACGGAGCGGCGCTGATCATCAGTGCGCGGGAGATGTCACAAAGGGAGCGGCGCAGCTATGCGCGAAGATAGGCCCAACATACAGAAATCTTCCATCTCCGGATCGTCCGGTCCCGCCGAGATAGGCGAATTCTGGGACAACCACGATCTCACCGATTTTGAGGCGCAGACTCGCGACGTCACGGGCGAGATCGAGATAGCTATCCAGGCCGAGAGCCATCTCGTCGCCCTCGATCCTGAGGTAATGCGCAGCGCGATTGAGACCGCGCGGGAACGCGGCATCGCGCTGGAAACCTTGGTTAACCTCGCAGTGAGAGAAGCGACCAAACGCTCCACTTAGGCCTAGGGCTCTCGAACTGACCGGGTCACTCATGCAGCAGATCCGAATCGCCGTCCCGGACTTGATCTCGAACTCGTACTTCCCCGCCGTGGCCGCGGTCGAGCTCGGCTTCTTTAAGGAAGAGGGACTCGATGTGGAGGGTGTCGAGCTCCTGTTTCCGGTGCCAAAGACGATGGAGGCACTGCGGGATGGCGAGCTCGACTTCGTGGCCGGGTCTGCCCACGCAACGCTGCACGCCTTCCCCGAGTGGCGGGGGGCGAAGCTCCTCGTCGCGCTGGCCCAGCGCATGTACTGGAAGCTCGTGCTGCGGGCTGATCTCGGTGCCGGGCGCGATGACCTCCAGGCCGTGACAGGGCTGCGCATCGGAGCGGCGCCGGGTCCTGACGCCGGCCTCCGGCGCCTGCTGATAGAAGCCGGCATCGACCCCGCACAGGACGGCGTCCAGATCGCGCCGGTGCCCGGGACCGGCGAAGCGAACGCGTCGTTCGGCGTCACTGCAGCCCGAGCCCTCGAGGAGGGCAAGATCGACGGCTTCTGGGCGAACGCCATGGGCGCTGAGGTGGCAGTCCGGCGCCGCGTCGGCACAGTGGTGCTGGACGTTCGGCGCGGCGACGGCCCCCCGGGTGCAGCGTCGTACACTTTTCCTGCACTGGTGACGACCGAGCGCTTGATTGCGCGCGAGCCGGAGACCGCCGCGGCAGCCGTGCGCGCCATCGTCAAGACACAGCGCGTACTGCGAGCAGACCCGAGCCGCGCGACGGAGGTCGGGCGGCGCCTCTTCCCGCCACTCGAGGCCGACCTTATCGCGGGGTTGATCGAGCAGGACCTTCCCTTCTACCAGCCCGCGATCGCTGAGG
>Ga0184637_10000336_pt1 | contig 34833 bp, 33 predicted proteins | sample PLM3_127_b2_FD_133143 | JGI IMG/M metagenome (GOLD analysis project Ga0184637, IMG submission 133143) | Groundwater sediment microbial communities from an aquifer in East River, Colorado, USA - PLM3_127_b2 | ecosystem: Environmental > Terrestrial > Soil > Riparian zone | place: USA: East River... | reverse complement strand
CCGATGAGGTCCGCCCGGCAGGGTCGGGTAAGGCGGAGATTGTGAAGTTTGGCGATGTCGCTCTCATGCGCGTGACGCTGCCTCCGGGGTGGAAATGGTCGAGCGATGTGAAGCCGATCGTTAAGACGGAGAGCTGTCAGGCTCACCATCTCGGATATATGTTCTCCGGTCGGATGCACGTGGTCATGAGCGATGGCTCCGAGGAGGAGTTCGGACCGGGCGACGTTGTGGATATCCCGCCAGGCCATGATGCCTGGGTGGTTGGCAATGAACCGGTCGTCAACCTCGATATCACCGGTAGCTCCATCTGGGCGAAGCCGTCTTAGACATCACGCCCGGGTCTAAAAGCTCCGAGTCGGGCGGCCTGCCCGGTTTCGGCTGATTCTGCGGTAGTTCTCGATAGCCTCCTCCCGGAGGCTACTTGGTGCCGGCGTGCCCATCGCTAACAAGTGATAGTGTCATGTCGTCCCGCGTCTTTCAGGCTCCAAATTCGCAGTCGACCCATCCCTGCGCGGCCGGTAGCCGGCTGCTATGACCTCTGGTGACGACTCTCCGCACTATCCGTCGCGCTCCTTGTCGGCCTCGGGATCAGGGAGACCGTCGGGTCGCCAACGCGCGGGTGAGGACGAGAGCGGCGAGGTCGTCCCCGCGACTGCGGCACCCGCTGGGGGCGTGTGGCGGCCGCCGTTCGGCCCACTGGCGATGGGGGGCCTTAGTGGCGGATGCGCGCCTCAGGAAAACGCCGCCTCGATGCCGGTGCCGGTAAGGGTGAAGGACGGCTCGGACTTGTCGACCGACTCACCAAGCCGACGGAGGTATCCCGCCCGCTCTAGCGCGTCTAGTCGCGTCCACGCTTGAACGACGGAAAGGCTGAGCTGCGGGGCAAGATCCGACGCCGACCAGAATCGCACGTGGTTGTTCATGTAGCGCAGCATCTTGCGGTCGTCGTCCGTGAAGTCCTGCGCAGCGATCATTGTCTCCTTCCCGGGACGCACGCATCTTGCCCACCGACTTTGGACGCAGAAGCTCTCACCACGGCCCTACTGGCCTCGTCCTGCACTCAGCAATGAGTATGCCAACTGACGGACTGGCAGTGTTCAAACGGATGGGTGGCAGCTACTCGGGGATCGCCAGGCACAGACCGGTCAAGACCACCCCCACCAGGAGCGAGTGGATGTGCACGCTGCGCGCCTGGCGCCGAATAACCCCGGCGGTCAGAGCATCAGCAATGGGCTCCTCGCCGTGGTCCAAGTTGCGCGCGCCGCGCGCCGCCAGGCGCACTCAGGTTTTCTCTGTCGCCTGGAAGATGCCAAGGGCTGCGCCCCAGAGGGGCCCGAAGAGCGCGAGGCGCAACCACCGATCGGCACCGTAGACCTGTAGCAAGATCAGGAGAACGGCGCTCAGCCCAAGAGCGAGGATGCCGAACAAGAGGCGCCGTCGGCGCTCTCTACGCCCGATGTTCGGAATACACACGGGCAGGGTTCTGAAGCGTATGGCGCAAGGGTCCACCGATAGGCCGGCGTCGTGCGTGCAGCCGACTGGGAAGGGTTCTAGCATTCCACCGCAGCGAGCGGCCAACACGTGGCAAGCCCGTTTTCTCTCAAAAACGGTAGCCTGCTCCCGATTGACACGGAAGCGAGAGCCGGTACGATCTGGTCATGGTGCCTAATGAGAGTCCGACCGCGTTAGGGATCGCCTGGGACAACTCGGTGCATCGGACACTCGCGGGGATGCTTAGGACATTGCCATGCCTCGCCTCTTCCGCGCCGCACTCGACGGTACCTCGTTTCACCATCTGAGCCGCATACCGGCACCGATCTAAAAGGCGGGCGCTCCTCAAGGTTGCGCAGGTACGTTCGGCAGTCCGGGTTTGCGCACCCTACTTTCATTGCCTGGAAATCCCACGCGCCGTGCTGCTGTCGCTGGTTAACGACCTGTGTTACCCCACTGCAGACCGGGCAGGTGCGAGCGGTGCCATCTTCGTGCACAGCCGCGCGGCGCACGTATCGTGCCTGTGCATACTGGAGAACCGTACGCGCGAGCGCTGAGCTGCTTGTCCGGTGCATGATCTCGGACCTGCCACGGTGGCTTGCCCAGTTCAGGCTCCCGGTGTAGTGAACCCGCTCGTCGATCACGATGTCTTTGCCGTGGAGACCGGAGGCGGAGATCACTACTGCCCCGGTCTGCCTAAGATTCGCGACCGCACGCTCCACGTAGCTTCGATTCTCTGCTTCCGATAACGGAGGTGTGACGAGAGTGACCTCAACACCACGCGATAGGGCAGCCGCGAACAGGGGCTGAATCCGAGGCCAGCGATACTCCCCGAAAAACGGCACCAGGCCGAAAACACTGCTGACTGCCCCAGCCATGTCGGCCTCGAACCGCTCGAAGAAGGTCCGTTCGTCCAATACTTCGTGGACCGAAGCTCCCTCATCAACTGGAACCTTCCATCCGTCATCAGGGGAATCCGCGAGGCCCAAATTCGGCAGGACCTCTCCCACCAACTCCGCAGCCGGCAAGAGCGGCGCCCGCTCCTTCATGAAGTCCCAGAGTTTTCCCAGGCCACTCGATGACTTGGCATGTTTGTTAAGCCATTCGGAAGAGCCCACAAACAAGAACTTGTCGCGTGCCCTCGTGACCGCCACGTTGAGTTCGCGCACGACGTCTTCGACGGCGGCTGGATCACAGAGCCGAGCCGACCAGTACGGCTCATCCAGCGTGCTGTCGAAGATGATAAGTTCCGCCTCGCTCCCTTGGAACGTATGCACCGTCCCTGTAGCTACCCATTCTTGAAGCTTCATCGCGTCGGTAAGCCGCGATAGCAATCGGCGCTGGGCGGCGAATGGGGTGATGATTCCGATTGGGCGCCGGGCAGACGCGGGCGGCGACGGAAAATGGGATGCGGCGGCGGCCGCCAATTCGGTCGCAATCGTTGCGGAGTAGAAGTTGAAGCGGCTTAAGCTGCCTGGCTGCTTCCCGCTCCAGCAATGAAGGTCAGATGTGTCGACTATGAGCAGCGGAGAAAGAGAGAGCTTGTCGGCCCACTCGACGGGTCCGCGGTTACACACCGATTCCCCATCGATCAGCCCGTCTGCGCCATACACCAACGAGCGAGCTGCGTCCGCTATCGGGGGAAGCATCCTCTGCTGCGTCCGTAATCTCGTTAAAGAGGGGCTGTCCGCCGGTCGGTTCTTGATCGCCATCCCTGCCAAATGAAACATGTCCTCACGTAAGCGGCGACTGCTGATCTCGGAGTCACTTCTGACGATCGGAGGGAGTTGGTTGAAATCGCCGACGAGAACAACACGATTGGCAGCGCGTGACGCTGCGAGGAAGACCAGCGGCGGCAGTGCCATCGAAATCTCGTCCACGATGACGGCGTCGAATGTCTGGCTCGCCAGTTCTTTGCCGACATAGCACTTGGTCAGAGTGCAAAAGACGGCGCGAGCTTCATCCAGCAGTTGTTGCTGCGCTTGCGCGACTGCCTCTTGCAGCTCTTGGATCTCGGCTTGCAGCTCGTCTGTTTCTGAGATGTTGTTATCACGTTCAGCCTCGAAGTCAGCCCGAGGAGCTAGAGGTCCACAGTCCGTCCGAGCACTCAGTACCTCGCGGTCACGTAATTCACATTGCGCCTCCGCCGCTTCAACTCGCCTGGCAGCCCCTTCGCCGGCAAAACGAGCCCCCGCGAGCTGCGCTTCAGCTATCGCAAGGGCGCGCTCAGCTCGCTCCTCCCGTCGTCTACGAAAAAGCCAGGCCCCCCTCGCGCGCTCCAGGTCAAGTCGCGCCTGCCGGGAGATCTCTTCGGCCGATTGAACCGCCTCAAACGCGACCGTGAGTTTTGCGTCCTCTGCTGACAGATTCTCGATGGCTCGGCGCGCTAGGGCTTCACCATTCACGAGCCTATCCCAGGTTCGCAGCGCCGCCTCGATTTCTGCTCTCGCCGCGCTGAGCCGTCGAGCCTGTGCTTCGCCTTCTCTGAGTCGGCTTTCCAGGTCTCCAACTCTGGATTCGAGTAGCTCGTCCAAGCGCACGCTGTCTGGAATCTTTTGATCTTGTGTTCTGCCGACGCGGAGTACTTTTCCCTCTTGGAAGATTTGGTGGTTGGCGAGGGGGCCTCGGCCGTCATCGTCGGCCCGCACGGCGGCGTAAAGGGACGCATCGACTGCGGCGTGCGTGTGCGAAGTGACCAGGACCCGCTCGCCGATCTCGGCAAGCGAGGCCACAAGGTGGGCAATCACGTGGGTCTTTCCGGTTCCTGGTGGGCCCCAAACGAAGGTGATTGACGAGCCGAGCGCCTGCTCAAGCACTGCCTGTTGTTCGCCTGTGATGCTCCACTCAGAGGCCATGTCGGGGAGCGCGCGACTCCCAATCTGCGCGTGAGACGGGTTAAAGGCCGTAGCTGCGTGGACCCCGATCTCTCCAGGTGAGAGTGCTAGCTGCCCAAGTGCCTCCGCCAATTTCTTGAGCAGCTGGGTGTCATCGACAGTGAAGATTGCCCGAGCCATGCCAAAGGGAAGGGCAGTCTGGCAGGTGACCTCTAGTGCAATTCGATCCGCCTCTTGGCCGACGACCGAGGCTTCGTAGTCGTCTTGCCCGACCTTCAGACGACCTGTCGCCTCCTCGGGGAGACGAAGGCCGTCGGCTACAACGAACTGGTAGATGCCGCGGTTTGAGTCTAGGCTCTCCAACAGCCGGCCGCTCAAGAGCTCGTATGACTGAGACGCTCCTTCTTTCTCAAGCGCTTGAACCTCCGCGGTTACGGCCTCCTGCAGCCAAACGGCGAGGGCCTTCGGGTCAGAAGGGGGAACATCCGGCTGGTGATCGGGGGGCACGTCGCTCAAAAGGCCTCCTTCCGCCAGTCGACAGTGTGGAGGCCAAAGGTAGATGGATACGTGAAATCTGTCAATCGGCGGGTCGGCGGGAGCGGGGAGGCGGCTTAGCGACGACTATTGGTTCCTAGTGGCCGGCCTAACCCCAGGTTCGCCATTGAACATAGGCGCTTTGCGTACTCTCCAAAACTGCAGCCCAATCTTCTCGGTTGGGTTTGGCTCCAAGATCTACGATGGCTAGCCGCAGCACCTCTTCAAGGGCAACACGGCCGGTAGGCAGGTGCGCGCTTGCAAGTGCATCCCGTCCGACCTCAGCGCCTGCGCTCAGGTGAAGGTGTGGGGTAGCCAGGCGAAATTGCTCTTGGGGATGCCAGTGATACGCAATAATCTCTGTACCCTCGTCATTGTCCAGGGAGTAGTAGTACGCAGTTGTCTGGACCTTCCACGGTCCGCGTGTGGGATCTTCGACGACTCTATAGTTGTGGAGAACGGAGAGACGCAAAGCGGCTCCGATGAGTGAGACAGGGGAGCCTCTACCGATCGTCAGCGCGTGCGGTGCGGAAGAAGGATGGTACCCGCCACTAACAGTGGGGATCTCATCGGTGACGCAGGAGAGCGCTCTTTGGAAGGGCTCGAGGAAGTTTGTTACGGCTTCTGCGGGCGTGCGGCCGGCCACACAGAGAGTTACGGTGCGCCGGCGAACGGCAAGAGCATCACGACCCTGACCACCTCTGGGCGATCAACGTCGTCGGCGAATTTGCCTTCGTTCCAAGCGCGAACGAAATCCTCGCCGCTCATGCTCAAATAGCGGCGGGCCTGTTCGTCGAGTAAAGCTTTGCCTTCGTCCTTGGTTAGTTCAGTGTAGGGTTTGGCAGCGACACTAACGGGTCTCGCCCCCTCTCCGGTTGCCTTTGACTATAGCATCGTCTGTCAAGTGGCTTTGACGCAGGGCAGAGGTCCAAGCCGGACACGAACGTTCCATGGTGTGCGTTAGGAACATAGCTTGGCCGTCTCGTTTGTGGGCTCTTTAGCTCGACAGTAGACTACGCTCACCCTGCGGTCCTTATGGAGGACGGCGATGAATTGCCCGTCCTGCGGCCAACAGAATCGAGAAGGTGCCAGCTTTTGCTGGAGCTGCGGCTCGACACTCAATGCTCCATCTGTGTGCCCTAACTGTGGCGCGGCCATCGAGCCAGGCCACAAGTTTTGCAACTCATGCGGCGCGCCCCTAACAGCGGCTTCAGTTCCCGGGACCACTGTGGGGTCGCCCCTTACCCAGCCGACCGCCTTCTGCGACGGCCGCTATCGCGTCGTTCGCTTCCTGGGAGAGGGCGGCAAGAAGCGGGTTTTCCTGGCCCACGATACCAAGCTAGACCGTGACGTGGCGTTTGCCCTCATCAAAACCGACGGACTCAACGCCGAGGGCGAGGCCCGTATTCGGCGAGAGGCGCAGGCGATGGGCAAGCTTGGAGACGACCCGCACATCGTGCCCGTCTACGACATCGGAGAAGAGGGCGGCCAGCCGTATCTTGTCACGCAGCTCATGGGCGGGGGTGACGTCGAAGGGCTCATCGAGAAGGCCTCTGATCATCGCGTTCCCTTAGAGGTCGCACTGCGGATCGCGGACCAGGTCTGCCAGGCGTTGGAGCACGCCCACGCGAAGGGAATCGTGCATCGAGACCTAAAGCCGGGGAACGTCTGGCTTACCGCGGACGGAACGGCGAAGCTGGGCGATTTCGGGCTAGCGGTGGCGCTGGACCGGAGCCGTCTGACCCAGGCAGGGATGATGGTCGGGACGGTTAGCTATATGCCACCAGAGCAGGCGATCGGCGGCGAGGTGACCCCGCGCAGCGACCTCTACTCACTAGGAGCGATGCTCTATGAGATGGCCTCCGGCCGCCCGCCCTTCGTCGGGGACGAGAGCGTTGCGATCATCACCCAGCACCTGAACACGCCGCCGGTGGCGCCGTCCTGGCACGTGCCGGACTTGCCATCGGGGCTCGAAGCCCTCATGCTACGGCTCTTGGAAAAAGACCCGTCCAGGCGACCCTCCTCCGCATCCGAGGTTCGATCCGCGCTAAGCGGAGTCGCGGCATCAGCCTCAGGACGCAGCACTGGAGGCCCGGAGCACGCACTTGATGAAGCTGTGGAGAAACCCTTCGCTGACCCGCTCTACGGCCGCACCTTTGTCGGGCGAGAACAGGAGCTGCGCCAGCTGCAGGGCGCGTTCGATGCTGCGCTCTCGGGACAGGGATCGCTGGCGATGGTGGTCGGCGAGCCGGGCATCGGGAAGACGAGCCTGTGCGAGCAGCTCGCGACCTACGTCGCGGTGCGGGGTGGCCGGGCGCTCGTCGGCCACTGCTATGAGGAGGGCTCGCTCTCCCTGCCGTACCTGCCCTTCGTTGAGGCGATGCGCTCGTACGTGCTCGCGCGCGAGCCGGATGACCTCAGAAAGGATCTCGGCAGTGGGGCCGCGGAGGTGGCCCGGCTGATCTCGGAGATCAGAGATCGCCTCCAGGTCGAGCTGCGGCCGGCGGGCGACCCGGAGGATGACCGCTGGCGGCTGCTGCAGGCGGTGAGCGGCTTCCTGCACAACGCCTCGACGGTCCAACCCCTGCTACTTGTGCTCGAGGACTTGCACGATGCCGACCGCGGCACCATCGAGCTTCTGCTCCACGTGTCTCGCAACCTCCAGGGGGCGCGCCTGCTCATCGTCGGCAGCTATAGAGACGTCGAAGTCGACCGCAGCCACCCGCTGTCCGGCGCGCTCGCCGAGCTGCGTCGCAGTGGAAGCTTCCTGCGCGTGCCGCTACGGGGGCTGACGGTCGACGAGGTGCAGCGGATGATGTCCATCGTCCGTGGGCAGGACGTGTCGTGGAGCCGAGCCGAGCTGATCCATCGGCAGACCGAAGGCAACCCGTTGTTCGTCCAGGAGGTACTGCGCTACCTGGTGGAGGCGGGGATCGTCGTCCGGGAGGGCGGACGCTACCTCCTCACGGACTCGGAAGCCGGTATCCCCGAGGGCCTACGGGACGTTGTCGGCAAGCGGCTGAGCCGACTGACTGAGAAGACGAATCAGGTTTTGTCCGTGGCGGCGGTGATCGGCCGGGAGTTTCGTTTGGACCTCTTGCAGCGGGTGGCCGGCCTACCGGAGGAGGAGCTGTTCAGCGCGTTGGAGGAGGCGACCGAGCGGGCGGTCGTCGAGCAGCGGCAGGCCGTGGGCTCCGTGGGGTTCCGCTTCACGCACGCTTTCTTCCGTCAAACGCTGTACGAAGAGATTTTCGTGCCCCGGCGCATCCGCCTGCATCAACAGGTAGGGAAGGCCCTGGAGGAGATCTACGGGCGCCGATTGGAGGAGCACGCAGCGGAACTAGCCGAACATTTTGTCCAGAGCACTGAGCCTGGCGACTTGGAGAAGGCGCTTCGGTACTCGCAGCTTGCCGCTCAGCGGGCGATGCAGGTGTTCGCGTACGGGGAAGCGTTCCGTCACCTGCAACAGGCGTTGCGCACCCAGGAGGTGCTTGATCCTGATGACGGGGCCAAGCGATGCGACCTCCTGCTTGCCCAAATGGAGGCAATGTTGCCCTTGGAGGAACCGCGCAAGGTCGTTGAGGCGGTTGCGCCGGAGGCGTTTGCGCTGGCGGAGTCGCTTGGTGATAGCCCCCGAGCTGCGCGGGTGGCCGTCCTTGCCTGCGAGGCCATTCAACGCCGCGGGGAGCTGGCGTTAGATTTGCCCCGCGAGCTATTGCAGGAATGGGCGGCAAAGGCGGAGAAGCATGCCCAGCCGGACACTGTCCAGCGCGTCTATGCCCGCATCTACTCAGGCTTGGCGGAAATCTCGCGCGGCAGACCGCCGGCCGCGCACGTGCATTTGCGCGGCGCCGTAGACGATGCGTTTGCACTTGGCGACAATGCTGCGATTTTCGCGGCAACCGGTTGGGCGTTTCGGAACCTGCGAGCGCTTCAGGATCGCCCGACCGTGCACCGTCTGGCCCGCGAAGTTCTCCACCGTCCTCGCGAAGGAGTTCGCGCAAGCGATCTGGGCACCTGTCTCTACTGGGGAGGATCCTTCCTACTTAGCGCGGGCGACCGGACAGGAGCCGAGTCTCTCTGGAGAGAATTAGCGCAGCTCGCCGAGCATACTCGCGATGCCACGTTGATCGTCCAGGCGATGGCAACTCCGGTGTTTCTGGCGAACCTCGACGGCCGGCTAGAAGAAGCCCTGTCTATTTGCGAGGCGGTGGAGGAACGCGAGCGGGAGCTGGGCGTTACCGCGTCGATCCGACCAGAGCTCATGCGCTTCCAGTTGGGCCGCGGTGACGAGCGCGATCTGGAGACGTACGACACACCGATCCGCCCGATGCAGGCCCAACGGGCTCGGATGCTCGCCTATCTTGGCCGACATGAGGAAGCTCGGGCCATTCGCGAACGTTTCCAGGGCCTGGCTTCAGATGCCGATGAGTCAGCGACAACCATCCTGACGGCATTCCTGATCGCGGCTACGCTGGATGGCGACGCGGAGACTGTGCGCGCCCTCCTTCCAAGGCTAGTCCCGCTTGCGGGACAACTCGACACCGGGATGAGCGCTGGGATGGGGACAAGCGTGGGACGCTGCCTCGGAGAGGCCGCAGCGCTCCTTGGCCAGTTCGACAATGCCCGCGATTTCTACGAACAGGCGCTGGAACTGTGCGAAAAGCTTCGTTTTCGGTCGGAGATCGCGCTCACTCGTCTCGCCCAGGCAGAGTTGCTTTTGGAACACTACCCAGAAGGACAAGCTGAAGCGCAGGTCCACCTGGACTTCGCCATCGACGAGTTCCGAGATATGAAGATGCAGCCCGCGTTGGAGCGCGCCCTTAGCCACAAGGGGCTGCTGAAGGCGTGAGCTAGAACAACGACGATTGCGTCCTCGTGTCTGGTAGCAGAGCTGGTCATTGACCCACGCTGGCGGTTGAACGTGCGGGCGCGGGAGCTGTAACTGCCAGATACACACCAGCCATTACAAGCCCTGCGCCGAGCACAAAGGTAAGCGACACGAATTCTCCGGCGAGAAGAGCCCCCATGCCGACCGTTACGAGTGGGAATAGCACGGTAGCGTAGCTCGTCGCCGATGCGGTCCACCGCTGCAGCACAATCAGGAAGCCCACGAACAGGCCGACCGACCCGGCCGTCACGAGGTACGTGAGGGCGATCCACGTGGACTCCCGGACTGGCACCGTGTGGTGCTCTCCAACGAGGAAAGAAAGCGCCAGGAGCAGAGCCGCTCCTGGCACCATCGCCACGGCGTTCGTCGGGATTGGGTGGACGCGGGGGAACCACTTTGCGAGCACCGTTCCTTCGGCAATGCAAACGGCTGCCAGAAGCAGAGCGAGCACGGACGCCAGGGGCACTGCGGCTGTCAGTTGGTCGGCGAAGATCACGCCGACACCTACGACAGCGATGATGCCAGCTCCAATGCCTCTCCATGAGATCCGTTCAAGGCCATGCGCCCGTGCGAGCATGAGCGTGAGGAGCGGTGCGAGCGCGACAAGAACCGAACCTAGGGCGGCCGGAGCATTCACCAGCCCCCAGTAGGCGAAAGCGTAGGTAGCCCCGAAATTGAGAGTTCCGAAGATCAGGGCGCCCAGGAAGGCTCGCCCTCGAGGGAGTTGCAGTCGCCACATGATGCTGATGGTGAGGAGGAGAACCGCGGCGGCGGCAAAGCGGATGCCAGCCCCCCAGAACGGAGCCAGTTCTTGGTTGCTGAAGCGTACCGCGACGAAGTTCGTGCCACCAAGAAGAACGACAGCCGCAAAAGCTGCCAAAGCAACTTGGTCGATCCTGTTCTTCGGCTTGTGCGTTTCCACTACCCCAAAGGAGAGAAGCAGACGCCTAGGACGGGGGACTAAGGTGTTCTGGGCGCGCGCCTATCATGTCACACCCGGAGGGTCGCCCGGTGATCCCATCGCTAACAAGTGATAGTGTCATATCGTCGCTTACGTCCCCGCGCCTACCACATACACTGCGGTGTGTCCCAGACCTACGTCCCGAGTTTCAGGATTCGCTCCGCGACCGAGCACGACGCCGCCCAGGTCGGCGCCCTGGCCGAGGAGTTCGCGGACTACTTGCGGGGGATCGGGGATCACACAGACTTGAGTTTCAACGCCGAGGCGTACCTGCGCGATGGCTTCGGCTCGAATCCGGCGTTCGCGGGCATCGTCGCAGAGAGCCAGGGCACCGTTCTCGGCTATCTGCTCTACCACCCAGGCTACGACACCGACCGGGGCGTACGCTTGCTGCCCGTGCTCGATTTGTACGTCCGCGAAGCTGCTCGTCGTCGGGGAGTCGGTCGCGCCCTCATGACCGAGGCCGCGGCTATCTGCAAGCAGCAGGGGGGCAAAGAACTAATTTGGTCGGTCTATGAGCCAAACAAACTCGCAGCCGAGTGCTACGAGCAACTGGGGGCCCGGTACATCGGCGGTCTACGGTTCATGACCTGGCCGGTTTAGGAACACGAGCGAAATCCTCGCCAGGCGCCCACGATTCTCCGTAGCATCCGTTCCGGCCCTCGACTTTCCGGGATACTCCAGCGAGCTCCAGCTGAGGGCGGCCCCATCCAGCGAACAGGCAAGGCGATTCTCTCCGGCTTGATCGTGGGCTTGCTTGCGGGGATCAGTGCGCGGCTTGCAATGCGGCTCATCGCCCTGGCCGGTGGACGCGGACCGGAATTCACCGTCTCCGGCACCGTGACCGTGCTGGTGGTTGCATTGCTCTACGGCATCCTGGCCGGCGTCGCCTTCAGCGCGCTGCGCCACCGGCTACCTGATTTCGGTCCAGGCGCCGGTTGGACCTTCGGCGTTGCGTTCTCGCTCCTCTATGGGCTTCCGCTCCTGATCGCAGACCAGGTCGACGAGCTCCAGGTGTCTCCCGTCCTGGGGATCGCGCTCTTCCTGACGATCTTCGTACTCGCCGGGCCGGCTCTCGCGATGACAACAGCCCGCTTCGAGCGGATCTGGCCGGCGACTCAAGACGCAGAAGGCATCGGTGGTTCACTCGCCGGCAGGCTGGTGGCCATGTTGGTCGTCGCTGGCTCGGCCCCGGCCGTCGTGTCCACTTACGCATTGGCCGCCCGCCGAATGCTGTCACTGCTCGCCGGCTCCTAACCAGGACGAAACACGGGCGAAAACCTGAGGGTTCCTGGCAGTTGGCAGACAGTTTCTGAGAGTCTGCACGGGCTACGCTGCCGCCGAGAAGAAAAGGAGGCAGCAAATGCCAACGAGCTATTGGCGGCCCAACGCAACAGAAGCTTCCGACCAGGATCCCATTGCGCGCCGATTGAGGATGCCGCCGAACGGCGTGGTGGCCAGCCCCTCCCGGTCGCCCGGCTTGGCGCCCGAGCGGGTAACCCCACAGCAAGCGGTTGCAGACCCGGCTGTCATGGGCCGGGTGCTCGGTCTCCTCGGCTTTGCCTTTCTCTTTACGGCTGGTGGCGTCGTGCTGGGCCGACTGGTCGGGCCATCCGCTCTTCCGGTAGGCATAGTCGGCGGATTCGTGGCGCTCATCGCCCTGCTCGTCCTCAAGGAGAAAGCGCCCCTGAACCTGGGGGTGCTCTACGGATTCGCCACCCTCGAGGGAATGGTCCTGAGCTCATTGCTGGAGATGCTTGTCGGGCGAGGGCTTGGGAGCATCGTCCTTCAAGCTGCCGCCGTGACTGCGGCAATCACGATGGCGGCGGGGGCGTACGGCGCCACTACGAAGCGGGACCTCAGCACGTGGGGCGGTGTGCTCTTCGCGGGGCTCCTCGCAGTCGTCGCCAGCTCGTTCGCAGCTATCCTGCTGGAGGCGCCCATCGTTTCTCTCGTGGTCACGCCATTCTCAGCCGCGCTTTTCACCGGGTTCATCGTGTACGACCTGAATCGGGTCGCCAACGTGCGCGGCGCGACCGAGGGAACGCAAATCCTGCTCGCCGTCAGTATCTATCTCGATATCTTGAATCTGTTCCTGGATCTGCTCCGGCTTCTGGTCGCATTCTTCGGTGACGACTAAGCAAGTCAGGAGCCCAGGCGCGCGCCTCGTAGTGTCCGCCCCGGTAGGCCCTTTTTCCCATAGTGCCGCGCCTCACACCGTGGCTAAGATACCGGCGCTTGGAAGCAGAAAAAGGGCAGGATGCCTCGAAACAGTACCGTCGACGGGGCGCATTCACGTCCAGCGTCCAGACATGACCACCAAACTGATACCGACAAGCTCCCACCGATTGAGCAGAGCCTCGTTCAGTCCTCTCTGATCGATGCCTGGGTAAAGACGTTGCAGGCTGCGGAAGCCATGCGCCTCTACCTCCATCCCACGTATGTCAGGCATTCGGAAAGCGAGCTTATCGTGATCGTCCAGCGAGTGCTTCACGACCGCCATGGGCCGAGCCAGATGGTCGCCGAGATGCTGGCGCAAGGCGACCGGAGCCTCGCTCGCACGGCGTGATCCGCCTTTCCGATCCCTCTGCCAGCACCGGTGACGAACGCCACTTTGCCATCCGTTTTCACGTGTCACTCCCAAAAAGCGCTTGTGGTCACCGCAGCCCGTAAGCCCGATTGACTTCGAAATCGTAGATGAATCGTTGCTCTTCAGCGGGCGAGTGCCGCCCGCAGGCAGTAAGCTTGATCCGATTCGCCTCGCGTCGCAAACTGGCGAGCGCTTGAGCGCCCCGCACAGGAGCAGGAGGTCGTCGTGACGGCAACACGGTTGCAAGGAATTCCAAGACAGCTCAGCCATGTTGCACTTCGAGTGCGGAGCGTGGACCGCGCCGTCGAGTTCTATACGCAGGTCCTCGGCCTCACCCTGCGCAATCGACGTGACAAGGCCGCGTTCCTCGGGATTCGCGAGGATGCCTCCCATGAGCTGGCGCTCTTCGCGCTCGGGGACGGCGCGGCCGACCCGGATCCGGAGCGGGTGGGCATGTACCACATGGCTTGGGAGATGGCGTCCTTCGAGGAGCTCGAGCAGTTCCATCGGCGGCTGCTCGCGAGCGGCGCTCGAATCGCCGGCTACAGCGATCGCCAGTGCAACGTGATGTTCCTCGACCCGGACGGCAACGAGCTGGAAGCCTTCTGGGAACCCCCGCGGGCGGTTCTGGAACGCGCCCGCGAACCCGGCGGCCCGCCGCTCCCGCGGCTCGTGCGCTGATGCACGCAGCCCGTTGCTAAAGCTGGCGATAGGGTTCCCGACTCCGTCGAGCCACGGCTGAACCTGGCCGGCCGGTAGACGCCAGCATCGAAGCGGGCGAGCGGAGGGAGTACCGCTGAGAATCGGCTTCGACTTCGATCCCAGGCGGGCGGAGTGGCCCTTGGGCCCGGCCTTCGCCCGCTTCCCGCTGTGGCGCGACGCTGTTGACCGGCGCCCGTGGTTCGACAGCCTCACGGCGGCCGGCGTCGAGAGCATACTCGTGCTCGACAGCAATGCGTTTCTTGCGAACAGGTGGCGGCAGGGATCGTTCGTCCCGGGGTTGCGGTTCTGGAATGTGCGGTTTCCCGACGCCCGATTCATCCAGGCAGGCAATGAGCCTGACGGCACAGGCGATGCGTCTTCTCGCCAGACCCGCGCTCGGTACCGTCGCCTCATTCGTGAGGTCCGGGAGGTGTGGCCAGCTGCGACGGTGATTGCCGGCGGGCTGGTGGGCATCCGGTTCGAGTACTTCGACGGCCTGGCTGTCGCCGGCGCGCACGTTGCAGCGTTCCACCCATATGCTCAGACCGGTGACAGCGTCCAGGACCTCGTTGCCCAGATCCGCCAACACACGAATCTCCCCCTGTGGGCTACCGAGTTCGGGACGGACGTCATTCCGGATCCCCATGAGCGTGCGGTTTGGTTCACCGAAATGCTCATTGGTCTGTGGCAGGCAGGGACCGAAGTTGCGTGTGTCCATCGGTACGACGACGACGGATCTGGGTTCAGCGTGGCGGGAACGGAGAGTGAGGCTGCGATCCTCGACGCGATCCCAGGGGTTGCCTAGTGAGTGCCATGCCCGCGCCCGTTGGCCAGCGGCTCGAGGGATTTCTTCGTGAGGTCAACCCCGTAGTGGTCGGCACGACCCGCCAGGATGGGTCGGTGCACCTGACGCCTCTGTGGTTTGAATATCGCGAGGGTTTCGTCTGGATCAACGGCGCTGCGAGTCGAGACTGGCTCGTGCACCTACGGCGCGATGACCGAGTCACCCTGCTGGTAGTGGACCGTCAGCGGATCTTGCGCAGAGCCGAGATGCTCGGGCGAGTCGTGGCCATCACTCCCGACGATGGGAACGCGCAGATAAACCGCCTCTCTCAGCGCTACAACGGCCGCGACTTTGGCAGCCGCCGTGAGCTGCGGATCACAGTCCAGATCGAGCCGCTACGCGTGAGCGGCGCCAATGGCCAGGAGCCCTGGGACATTCAATGAAGCCGTAGAATCGCAATACTCATCGAATCCAGCGCGGTACAGTTGATTAAGGGAGCGACAGCCATGCAGTTTGCGGCAATCGATCACATTGCACTCAACGTCGACGATGTTGACCGGTCCCTCGCCTTCTACCACGAGGCGCTGGGGCTCGACATCGAGCGGATCGACGAGTTTCGCGCGGGGAAGGTCGGCTTCCCTTCGGTGCGGGTAACGGCCCAGACCGTCATCGACCTGATGCCGGGTGGCGCCACCGCGCGAGCGGGGCGCCAGCCGCTCAACCACTTCGCCCTGACACTGGCCGCGAGCGATCTCGTCGAGATCCGGGAGCGGCTCGCGCAGCACGAGGTGGAGATCGTCGAGGAGGCGCGCCCGCGATGGGGCGCCCAGGGCAACGAACCCTCCATGAAGGTGCTCGACCCGGATGGCAATATCGTGGAGCTGAAGGCCCCGCCGACGAGGTAAATCATACTCATGACACACCCAGGCCTCCGGCTAGCAGTCGCTTCATTCCTCCTCCTCGCCCTGGCTGCCCTCGCCCCCGCTCGGTCCTTCACCGACGGTTCGGCAAACGCGGGCGAGCTGGAGGTGCACTTCCTCGACGTGGGCCAGGGCGATGGCGCGATCCTGCGAACTCCCAACGGGAAGATCATTCTGGTCGACGCGGGACGCAAGAACCGCGGACCGGAGATTCTCGACTACCTGGAAGCGATGGGTGTGCAGGAAATCCACGCGATCGCCCCCTCGCACTCCCACATCGATCACTACGAGGGCTTCGTCCCCATCCTCGAGAGCCCTCTCCCCGTCTCCGAAGTCTGGCTTACCGGGCAGGCCGGATCACCGACCTGGACCAACGAGTTCCTGCCCGAGCTTATGGTGCGGGGCCTAATGCCGGAATACCTGGTGGCAGGAGACGAGCGGTTGGTTGACGGGGTGCGCGTTCAGGTCTTTAACCCTCCGAACCCGCTCCACACCAACAACAGCGAGTACAACAACTCGCACGTGCTGCGGTTCTCTTACGGTCAATTCAGCATCCTCTTCACCGGTGACCTCCACCAGTGGGGCGAGGCGCAGCTTCTGCAGCGCGGGCACAATCCCAGATCCACCGTCCTGAAGATCTCCGAGCACGGGAGCAACCACGGCAGCTCGGAATCCTTCCTCGAGGCGGTGGCGCCCCGCTATGCGCTGATCGGCGCCGGTTTCGACAACCAGTTCGATCATCCGAAGCCCGAGGTGCTGGCCCGGCTCGACGCGGTCGACGCGGAGCCCTTCGTCACCAAGGACCATGGCACGATCGTCCTGCGGACCAATGGCGCCAATCTCAAGATCTGGCGCACCAAGCTCTCGTCCAATTCCTACGTCGACACGCCGCTCGTCGGTGTTCCGTCGCCGACGCCTTTCGTGGACAAGGATTGCCCGGACTTCAGCACGTGGCAGGAGGCGCAGGCCTTCTTCCTCGCGAACGGCGGGCCGAGCAAGGACCCGCACCGCCTGGATAACGACCGCAACGGGCTGGCCTGCGAGACCTTGCCCGGCGGCCCCAACAGCTGATCCTGGGAAAGGGTGACTCCCGCGCCTGGGACGGGGGACTCAGCCTACACGTTCGACCCGCACGTGCGGCAGCAGCGCGTACACCTCCTCGTCCGTGCCCAGCGACGTCCCCGGCGTCATCGCCGTAGCCGCGCCGGCCGCGGTGCCCAGGCGCAACCCTTCGACGATGTCGTCTCCGCGCGCCAAAGCCACCGCGAGGCCCGCCACGAGTGAGTCGCCAGAGCCCACCGTGCTCCGGCTCTCGATCTCCGGCGGGATCGCATGCCACACGCCTCGGCCGTCCGCGCAGATCGCGCCCTCGGAGCCGAGCGAGATGACGACCATCGGGATGCCCCGCGCAACGAGCTCGCGCGCGCCGTCCACAACAGCAGGCGTGTCCGCCAGTGGCCGCCCCAGAAGCCGCTCGGCTTCTTCCCGGTTCGGCTTGATGAGCGACGGCCCAGCCTCGACTCCAAGGCGAAACGCTTCGCCGTCGGCATCCAGAATGGTCACGACACCCTCAGCCTGTGCGAGTCGGACGTATCCCGCGTGCAAGCCGTCGGGCACGCTGGGCGGCAAGCTCCCAGCCAGGACCAGCACACGCCCCGCGCGGAGCCAGAAGCGCAGCAATCCGTCGAGGGTGGCGAGGCGATCGAGGGCGACGGACGGCCCTGGACCGTAGAAGCTGGTCGACGTCCGCTGGCTTTCGTCGACCACGGTCACGTTGAGACGGGTCTGTCCCGGGACGAAAACAAAATGATGGGGAACGCCCTCGCCGTCGAGAGCCCGCTCGGCGATCACTCCGATCTCGCCACCAAGAAAGCCAAAGGCGATCGTCGGCCATCCGAGCCGATGCGCCATCCGCGAGACGTTGATTCCCTTGCCGGCGGGATCGAGCTGCGAATCGGCATACCGATTCACGTCGTTGACTTCGAGCTGGTGGACGAACAACGTCTGGTCGACCGACGGGTTCGGCGTCAGCGTAATGATCATGCTGGATGATAGACGCGGAGGGACCTGGCGATCTGGTGCCGAGCGGCGTCGCCCTGCCTAGCTCGACTTCAGGCTCGCCCCGATCGCGGTGAAGAAGTCGTTGAGCCGCGGGCCGAGGGTGAAGAGCACCACCAGCACGGCAATCGCGATCCCGATGAGGACCAGGCGTATTCCACCAGCCCCTGGCCCTCCTCACGCTCCGGGATGTAGCAGTACACAAGACGACCGATTCCCGTTTTCATAACGTCCGCTCCACGCCAGCTTCGCACCGGCGCCTATTAGCGATACGTTATCGGCGGCGAGGCGTTGAGATGGAAGGGGAGAAGAAGGTACCGGACCCGCCCAGACGTGATCGACCGGCACGCTGCCGCATCTGAACAATAGGACCTACAATGTTGGTTCGCTGGGCGCGACTGGATTCGCGTCGCGCGCAGACGATCGCAGGAGGCGAACCACATGCTGGGTGATCAGATCGGAGAGCTGAGCGGGCGCGTCACTGGGACTCGGGTCCTGCCAGGAGACGACTATCGCTACGTGAAGATGGAAGTCTCGTTCCAGCAGTCAGGCCAGGTGTGTGGCGCTCAGTCGGAGGACTACGGAACGATCACGGTCTTCGAGCGCGTGCCGGGCCAGCTCTACGGTGAGGGCCAGGGCTTCCTCGGGACCGCCGACGGCGAGGGCGCGATCTGGAACGGACACGGCGTTGGGAAGATGGCCGGCCAGGGCATGGCGATGTCCTTCCGGTTCTCGATCGCCTATCAGGCTGGCGAATCCGGCAAGCTCGCCCGACTGAAAGACGTACTGGTGATCGGCGAGCACGAGGTCGACGCGTCGGGCAACACGAAGACGCGGCTCTGGGAATGGAAGTAGCCCCCAACCTGAACCGCTCATCCTGAGCTTGTGGTTCGACAAGCTCACCACGAGCGGGCCGCTCAGGCTGAGCTTGTCGAAGGCCAGGCTCACCATGAGCGGAGGCGGGCCGCTAGCGGGACGCCCATTTTCCCGCGTGGATGTCGTCTACCGTCGTCCTGGCGATCTCGTAGATGGTCTTTGCGACGCTCGGGCGGTCGGTGCGGTCCATCGTGTTGAACTGGTAGCCGGCAGCGCCGTAGATCACCCGGCCGCCGCGATCCTCTTTCCGTCTCGCTGCATCTGTTGCAGGTCGGCGACAGTTAATCTGGTCACAAACGGGCCCTCCTCTTCCCAACACGTGAGGCGTCTCTACCTCAGCGGCTGCTAGTATCGTCTCCGAGCACCAGTGGTACAGGATGCAGTCGCCGGACCCGCCGTGCCGCGCGCGGTCATGCGCGCGGTCTTTTTCGCCGTGTCATGCCTTCTCGGCTGCACGGTCCTGGCGGCGGCCGGATTCGCGCTGTCGATCCGCCCGCACCGCTACGTCTCCTCGGCAACGCCGACCCAGTTCGGCTGGGCCTACGAAGGGGTAACGCTTCGAACCGAGGACGACCTGCACCTCGCCGCCTGGCTCATTCCCGCCAGCAACGAGGAACCGGGGCGAAGCGCGGTCATCGTGCTTCACGGGTACCCGTACTCCAAGGGCGACGTGCTGGGAATCACGCCCTTCCTCCACGACGAGCACGACCTGCTCTTGCTCGACATGCGGTACTTCGGGGGAAGCGAGGGCACGATCACCACGCTGGGGCATCGGGAGTGGCGCGACGTCGCAGCCGGCGTTCGCTTTCTCAGGGACCGCGGTTATGCATCCGTCGGGGTATGGGGCATCTCCATGGGTGCGTCAGTCGCGCTGATCACCCTCGCGCACGAGAGCGGGATCGACGCCGTCGTCGCGGATTCTCCGTACTCTGATCTCCACGAGATGACGCTCGACTACTATCTGCGGCTGCCGGTCATGGCCCCGATTCTGGCGGCGATCACCGATCTCATGGCGCGCGCCTTCATCGGTGTTGCGCCGGCCGACGTCTCGCCCGCTCGAGCCGCGGCGGCCACGCGTACGCCCATCCTGCTGATTCACGGCGCGGCCGACCGGACGATCCCGGTGCAGCATCACGAGCGCGTGCGCGCGGGGCTCGGGCCGAACACCAACGTGCAGACGTGGCTCATCGCCGGGGCTGAGCACGGTCAGGCCCATGCGCTCGACAAAGCGCGGTATCAAGCGCGCGTCCTCGATTTCTTCGCCCAGCACCTGCGATAGCGCACTCCCCTCCCCCTCGGCGGGGAGGGTCAGGGAGGGGGTGACGTCCCCGAACCGCGCGTCGGACCGCGGGCCCCGTGTCGTCTCTCTCGATAGAGCCACACCGCGGAAAAGCCGATGCCATAGAGCACCGCGAAAGCGAGGGACGCGAGGAAGACGAGAAGCGGGTCTTCGGCGAAGGCTGCGCCAATGGTGACGTTCACCAGCGTTGAGGGGATGCCCGCGACGGCCGTGACGAGGAGGTAGCTCAGGAAGCCGAGATGGGTCAGTCCGGCGGCGTAGCTCACGAAGTCGTAACCAGGGAGCACCAGGCGGGCGAAAAGCAGGCCCCGCCATCCGCCGACGCGGCCGGTGAGTGCCTCGACCTGCTCCACAACTCCCCCGCCGGCGAGGCGAGTCACGACCGATCGACCGAGGAAGCGCGCGATGAAGAAATTCGCGGACCCACCGAGAATCTCTCCAACAATGGTGAGCGCTGTGCCGAGCGGGATCCCAAAGACGACACCCGCGGCGACGGTCAGGCCAGGGATCCGAAGCGGGGCAATCACGTACGTGATCACTTTCAAAGCAACGTAGAGGACCGGCGCCCAGACACCGGCGTCCGCGACCGATTGGCGGACCAGCTCCACCAGTCCGAAGAAGTTGCCCCCCACCGAGATAGCCAGCAGGACAACGGCCAGCACGATGAGAAGCGGAGACAACCTGGGCTGATAGCTCGGCGCCGTTGCCATTTCGATCCAATCATTGTGCGCAATGCGGAGCCGTGTCGCGCCGCTTTAGCCGAGTACGATTAGCGAGCCCTCCGAAGCGGAGTCAGAGGCCTGAGGTAGACGATGGTTTGGCATCCAGCGGCTTAGCCTTCGTGCGGTGGTTGATCGATCAGCTGAGGCCACCCGCCCGCCAACCTGAAAGCGCGGCACCGCAGCGGTCGGAGCCCGCCGGTTCGGGTTGGCGCCGGCCCGAGTGGGCGCAGCTACTGCTCGTCGAGTTGTGCGTGCTGGTAGGGCTGGTCCTGCTGTTTATCGCCGGCCAGATCGTCCAGTACTTCAGCCATTTCTTGCTGCTCATCGCCGCCGCCGGCGCCATTGCGCTGTTCGTTGCTCCGGCGGTACAGCGACTGGAACGCCTGACGGGCAACCGGCTCGCAGCGGCCGGGCTCGTCTACGTTGGGGTGCTTGTCGCCGCGGTTGCGGCCCTTGTCCTGGTTGCCATCCCCCTGGTTCGTGAGGCCACGGACTTCGCGCGCGAGCTGCCCCGCTTTATTCAGGGCCTTCCGGCGCTGACGAGCGATCTCGAGTCCCTTGCGGCTAGCTTCGGAGTCACGCTTCAGCTGACGGAGCTAGCCGGGCGAGCCGCCGCTCAGCTGCAGGCGGGAGGCACGGCCTTGCTGGGCGGTACGGCGGTCGTCGTCGCGGGTGTCACCAGCGCCCTCGCGGACGTCGCGCTCGCTCTCGTGCTTTCGTTCTACCTCGCGGTCGACGGTCCGAGGCTGCGGGATCAGGTGATGAATCGCCTCCCGCTATCAGCCAGGCCGAAGGCGCTGCGCCTCGAGACCGGCGTACGGCGCGTGTTCGGCGGCTACCTCCGAGGGCAGCTTATCCTGGGGCTCGTGCTCGGCGTGGTGGCCGGCGTTGGCGCCGCCGTTCTCGGGCTGCCGTACCCCGTCGTGATCGGCGTGCTCGCCGGGGTTTTCGAGCTCGTGCCGATGTTTGGATCGCTGCTCGGAGCCGTGCCCGCGATCATCGTCGCGCTGTTCCAGCCGTTCCCCACCGTGTTATGGGTCGTGCTGTTCTTCTTCGTCGTCAATCAGGCGGAGAACTACCTGCTTGCCCCGCGCATCACCGGCGAGGCACTCGGGCTGACACCCTTCTACACCCTGCTGGCGCTGCTCCTTGGAATCGAGGTAGCGGGGTTTCTCGGCGCGCTGGTCGCAGTCCCAATAGCCGCTCTTTTGGTCGATCTCACGAAGCCGGCCCCGGAGCCCGGCTAGCCGTGTGACCCAGTTCATATGGTTGGGGCACAACCCACCGCTATCGTTTAGGAAGGAGCGGCGCGCGCCTGATCGCCGTGCGCTCCGGAAGGAGAAATCGCCTATGCGCAGGACGCTGGCTGCCCCGGTCTTCGGGATTCTGATGCTTGCCGCCATGGTGGTGGCTACTACCTCGGCTGCCCTTGCCGACCCACGAGACTTCACGCTCGAAAATGCGAGCGATGTGGTCATCACCCACGTGTACGTGGCGTCGTCCGATACCATGAACTGGGAGGAAGACGTTCTCGGCCGCGACGTGCTCGCTCCGGGAGAGTCGGTGGAGATCACGTTTTCGGGCTTCTCGGCGGGCGCATGCTCGTACGACATCAAGGTGCTCGCGGCCGATGGCCGGGAGGGCTATCTGTACGGCGTGGACCTCTGCGCTGTCTCACTGGTGACTTTCAGCTAGCCGCCACCCCCGTTGTGACCCACGAACTGTGGGGTGGGGTTAAGCCTCCACCCCACAGTTCTTTTGTCAGACCTCCGACATGGCTATGACGGCGAGCCTTGTGGTAGATTGGCCCCGTTTCCTGGGCCACAGAATTCTTAGGGGGGAGCATGAAAGCTCAGGTGCTGTTCGCTCTGGCGCTCATGTCCTTGCTGGCTTTCGGGACCACGACCCAGGCGGCGCAGCCGCAATACGAACTCTGGACCGTCGATCAAGCTGACGCGGCGAACGGAGGTGACCGGCTCTACGTCTACGCGGGTGGTTCCTGGGCTGCGCCGACGCAGGTTGTCGAGCTGGGCGCCGCGGCGGCGGGCGTTGGCGATGGTGCGGGCGTTCGACCGCACCTTCTGCTCTTCAACAACGCCCACTCGCACGCGCTGCTCGCCAACGTTGCTTCCGGGCACGTCTACGTGATCAGGGCGTCCGACCGCGCCATCGTCGCGAGCATCGACGTGGGCGTGCAGGCGCACGGCGCGATGGCATCTCCAGATGATCGCTGGATCCTGGCGGCGAATCAGAACGGCAAACGGCTGGCCCGCATCCGGGCGGACTTCGCGGCCGAGCAGTTCGTGTATCAGCCCGAAGCCGACCTGGACCTCGAGGCGCTCGAGGACGCGGCCCACCCGGACAACGCCCCGATCTGCCCCGTCATGTACGTCGGCGGTGGCGGAAAGGCCTACGTCACGCTCCGCGGGGGTGGCATGTACGTGGTCGATACCCTCGCGACACCGATGCGCGTGACCAGGAGCTACGGGAACGATCAAATAGGACCCGCGGGTTGCGGCGGCATCGAGTCGCGTGGCCGGGTGTATGTGAACTCCGGCAGCGCCAATGATGGCAACCTCTACGTCTTCAACGCCGCCACGGACGACCTGCTCAGCTCGGTTCCCACCACCTCGTGGGGGACCGACGCGCACGGCATGCTCGTCGTCGGCGGAAGGTACCTCTGGATGGCAAACCGCGGAGTCGGCGACAACATCATCGTGATGGACACGACAACCGGCCAGGTGGTCAACACCATCGACGACGTGGGCCCCGCGCCGGATCTGCTGGACATGAGTCCCGCGGGCGACCTCGTCTTCGTGACGCTGCGTGGACCAAAAGCGCTGACGGGCGGCCCGAGCGCCGTGGGAGAAACGCCGGGGATCGCTGTCCTGGCGGTCGAGCGCGGCGGCCTCGGCGCGAGCAGGGTTGCGTTCCTGCCGATCGGGGACCAGGGCCCGGAGTCCGACGTCGACCCGCACGCGATTGCCGTGCGGTGGGTAGGCGGACGCCTGGTCAGCAAGTAGGCGGCTGTTAATCGCGTTCAGCTTTACGAGGTAGGGCGGTTTGGCGCACTGAGGCGGTCATGGACCGCCTCCGGCCTGGCGTTGGTGGCGACGGGGATTCTGCTCCTCGTGCCGTTGCTCGCCGAAGGCGGTTCGGGGCCGATCACCCAGGTGCCGCAACCCAACTATCCGGGCACTTTGCTCTATTTGAGCCGCGGCGGCATCTGGCAGATGAACCTCGCGACCCTGCAGCGACAGTCGTTCCTGCAGGTGCCCAACGCGACGATCACGCATATCTCCCATTCGTGGGACCACCAGCGAGTGGCTTACTCGACGTCCGTCCGCGGGGCCGGGTTCGAGCTCCTCGAGTCGAGCATCATCGTCGCCTCAGCCGATGGCAGCGAGCCCAGGACCGTCGTCCATGAGGATCGGACCGGGGCAACCGTCGAGTGGCCGGCGTGGAGCCCGGACGGCAGCCGTCTCGTGTACACGAAGACGCTGTTCACTTCGAGGATTCAGCGGGTCGAGGAGGTGGACCTGACGACCGAGGCGCGGGGCCTTGTGGCCGAAGCCGGCTCCTCGCCGGCGTACTCGGCGGATGGGGAATCCATCGTGTTCGCCTCACCTGCTGGCCGAACCTGGTCAATCTGGAGGGCTCCGCGGGGCGGCGACGGCTCCACGGTGCTCGTATCCGAGGTCGGGTTCGAGGACGTGGACCACCCGCTCTACGCGAGAGGCGGTGAGCTCGTGGCGTTCGTCGCGGCTGGACCTGGACCAGACGTTTCCACTCGCGCGCCCGCGCGTGGAGCCGGCCTGCTCGGGCAGCCTTTCTTTTCAACAGCGAGCGCGCATCCTCTGCCCGGATCGGAGTTCGACCTCTGGACCATACGGCCCGACGGCTCAGGGTTGCGTCGCGCCGCCGAGCTACTCAGCGAGGAGCCGCACATCACGTGGTCGCCGGACGGGCGCTACCTCGCCTCGTGGGGGCGGTTGGGCCTCCAGATCGTGGACGTCACCAGCGACTCGCCCCTGGGGTACACGGTTCGCTGGCTCACTGCGCTCCCCAGCGGCGGTCCGATCAGCTGGGGGCAGTGATTGGCGGGCAGGCTGGGTCGCGCGGCAACAGCCGCTGGCGAGCACCGCGCTCACATGGGGATTACAATGCCAGCACCAGTTTCGGCGTGAGCACTTACACGAAAAGGAGAGAATCCCGATGACTGTCGTTCTCGACCATCACATCATCCCCGTCCGCGACAAAGAAGAGTCAGCCAGCTTCCTCGCTCACATTCTCGGCCTTCCCTACGCGGGGGCGAAAGGGGGGTTCGCGTCGGTGCATGTCGGGGAGACGATCCTCGATTTCTCCACACGAGATCCGATTCCGCGCCTGCACTACGCCTTCAAGGTGAGCGAGCCAGAGTTCGATCAGGTTGTCACCAGACTCCAGTCCGACGGCGTCCCCTTCGGATCAGAGCACGATGGCACCTACAACGGGAAAACGAACGAGCGTGCCGGCGGCCGAGGGCTGTACTTCCCGGATCCGTGCGGCCACAGCTGGGAAGTGATCACCCAGACATACCAGGCCTAGCGCTCGCCGTAGTCGAGGCGCTCCCGGATTGAAGCTTAGCTCGAAGTCTGCCCGTGGCTCGCGCATGGATCGCTGAGGTGAAACACCCATGAGCAAATATCTCGTGGAGGTGACGCACACGCCTCGGGAATGCGTCTGGGCGCTGAAGCAGTTGCTCGACGCTGGACCTGAGTTTCTTGCCCGCTTCGACTGGGGCTGCAAGGATGGCGTGCACGTCGGGTGGGCCGTGCTCGACGCCGAGAGCAAGTTCGCTGCCCAGGAGTTCGTGCCGCTCATCCTGCGGGCGAAGACGCGAATCGTCCAGCTCAATCAGTTCACGCCCGAGCAGGTGCTAGCCTTCCACGAGAGCGAGGCGCAACGCTAAGCCATCCTACCTCTGCGTGACCACGAGGTTGTCGAATCGGCCGGTGGAGCCCGCCCCGTTGACACCGATGAAGTGCCGCCCGGTTGCGTAGGTGATGTCCTGCACCGCGGCGACCTGAGTTCCGTTGATGCTGGCCGTGATCGTGGCGCCGACACAGGTCAGCTCGATGCGGTTCATCGCCTCACCGGTTCGGATGGCCGACGACGGCTGACCGACCAGGCTGACGACCCGCGTGCCGTCCTGCCTCTCCAGAGTAAAGCGCCCTTGCGCAGGAAGAACGCCGAACCGGTAGGCGGCGACAACGCCATCTACCTGTGACCACCGACACAAGACGTAGATGCCGCGCGTGTCCGGACCGCCATACACCCGCCCGTCGACCGCGATGGACGTGTCGGCGCCCGTTTCGGGAACCGGTGCGCCCACCACTCCCGGCGTCGTGAGGCCACTCTGGATCTCATACTCGCCGTCGACGTATCCCAGGGATCGCGTGCCGGGACCTGTCGAGGTCAGGGGGAGGCTTGCCCGCGTGGGGTCGTCAAAGTTGTCCTCGAGCAGAACGGTGCCAGGGCCGGCTGGTCGGGGTGTGGCCGTCGGCGACGGGGCAACGGGTTGCGGAGCGGCCGTTGGCTCCGGCACCGGATCCGCGACCCCCGGGTCTGCGGTGCTTTCTTCGACTGGAGGCAGGGTTTCGTCCTGGGCTAGCGCAGGGAGCACCAGCGTGCCTGCAGAAAACACCGCTACCAGGACGAGCCGGCAAACGATGAGCATCGGAGCCCCCAATTCTTGGTTCTGGAGCGATAACGGCGGATAGTATCCGGCCGATCGACCGGCCGCAAGAGGGGTCGAGGCGCGCACCTGTGGGACCGCGATCAGGGTTTCCCCACCCGAAGGAGACTTCATGCTCGATCAGATCGCCGACGGACGCACCGACCTGGTCTTCGACTTCCTCTCCGAAGGACATCCCGCCGACTCGACCGACCCACAGGGCGTCTCGCTCATAAAGTGGTGCGCCTACTATGGCGATGTGAGCGCCATCAGGTTCTTGTTGGCGCCCCTGCACGCAGCGCTGTGCAAACCGAATCGACCCGCCTACGATGCCGTACTCAGAATTCTGCTTGCCGATGGCGCGAACCCAAACGCGACGACGAAAGCCTCCGCCGAGACCGGGTCCTTCATGCGAGACTGCCGAACCAGGGCCGAGACGCCACTTCACCGAGCAGCGGCTTTCGGCACGGAAGACGTTATCCAGCTTCTTCTCGACGCGGGCGCGACGATCGATGCCAGGGACATGAATGGCGATTCGCCGCTTACCTGGGCAAGCTGGCACCACCGGCCGGGCTCCATCCTCCAGAAGCTCTGCTTCGGCGACTTTCGCATCTCTCCTCGTGCCGTCGCCCGCTGGACCAGCGACCATGGCATGGGCTGGGGAAATGGGATGGAGGTCAACCTGCTCGGCGAACCGCACGTATGAGTGGTTATTCAGCCTATCGGGTCGAGTCCGAGTGCTACGCGCCCGGTGAAGAGGTGCTGCCGCTTCTCCTGCAGGGGGTGGAACTGCGCCCCGTGCGCGTCCCGAAGCAGACGCTCCAACCCGAGTGCCCGGAAAAACGCCCCGCCGCCCGCTACCTCTAGCGCCTTCTCCGCCGTTTGCAGCACCGCGTTCGCGGCGATCGTCTTCCGGACGACGATGGCACTCGCGGTCTGGTTGCTGGCCTCGAACCGGTAGTCGTCCGCAATCTCGACCATGCCGCGGACCGCCATCTGGGCGGTCGCCAGGGCGTTCTCCATCTCGCCGACGAGGTAGAAAGTGTTGGGGTCATTCCGCCGCTTCGCGGCGATGCCGCGCGCCAGCTCGGCCGCTGCCTCGGCCACGCCCAGGTAGGCCGCCAGGACGATCGGCAGCGCAACGGAGGCGACGACGACGAAGAACGGATGCCACTTACCGGGCGGTCGGGTCATCGCGACAGCGGCGTCCGGGACGAACGCGCCGTCCAACACAATGTCGTTCGAGCCGCTGCCCCGCATGCCCAACGTGCGCCAGTTGTCCTGCACAGCCACGCCTTCGGCCGCGATCGTGACCGGGAAATGCAGCACGGTTGGCCCCTGCTGTGGATCGTCGTAGACCGCGCTGGTGATCAGGAGCGCGCCGGCCGGAGACCCGCTGCCGAAGATCTTGCGCGCGGTGACCTTATAGCCGCCATCCACCTTCTCGGCGCGCCCCGAGGACTCGAGCCAGTCGGAAGCTCCCGTGCTCACCAACACGATCTGCTCCGCGGCCACCCGACGCAGTAGCGGCTCCACCGGTCGCCCCTGCTTCCAGTTCCAGACGTTGGTCGCAACCAGGTGGGTGTGCATCGAAAGGGCGAGGGCAGTCGAGCCACAGTGTCGAGCGAGCACCCGGATCATCTCGCAGATCTCAGGATAGGAGGCGCCACCGCCGCCCAGCTCGGCCGGAATGGCGGCCCCAAAGACCTTGCGCTCCTTCAGCTCGACGTAGTTCTCCGCGACGAAGCTGTCGTCCGCGTCGTGCGCCGCGGCGCGTGCCGCGAACCCCGGTCCGAGCTCGCGCGCCACTGCGACCCACGGGCCGTCGACCCCTCTGCGATCGGTTGCGCTAGTCTCCACGATCGTAGCCATAGCCAGAAACCTCAGAAAAGAATCGATGCTCAGTATAGGTGATCGTCGCTCGCTTCGACGCCTGGTTGCGCGTAGGATAGGCCTTGCCACCAGGAGGGAAGAGATGGAATCACCCGCGGACAGCACCTGGCAGGGCTACTCGCTGGCGGAGCGTGACCGGCGCTGGGCGGCCGTGCGGAAGAACGCCGCGGAAGCCGGTCTCGACGGCGTCTTTGTGCCGTTGGGCAACGGCTCCGACGCGCGCTATCTCACCGAGCAGGCCGCCGCGTCGGTGGTCCTGCCGACAGACGGACGCGCGCCTATCGGGGTGAGCGATCGAGGAGGCCACACACCCTGGGTCTCAGACATCCGCACGGCGAACCGCGCCTGGGCGGAGCCTATGGCGCACGCGCTGCTCGACCTCGGGATGGAGCGTGCCCGGATCGGCGTTTCGGGCCTGAAGGGCGGCAAGGTCTCGCACGTGCGGAACCCCGACGGCGTGGTCGACTACAGCGCCTACGCCGAGGTGCAGCGCCGGCTCCCCAACGCCACCTTCGAGGACGCGACCGACATCGTCGGGTTCGCGCGCTACGTGAAGGGCGAGGAGGAGGTCGCCTGCCTGCGCCACGCGGCCGCCATCGGCGAGGTGGGCATCGAGGAAATGGCCGAGCTGGCCCGGCCCGGGATGGACGCGGCGGTCCTGTATGCGCGCGTCATGGGCCGCATGCTCGATATAGGCAGCGAGTACTACCCGCTCGCCTTCTACTGCGCGCCGCTGGGCGAGGAGGCGGCCAGAAACACCGACCCGCCACTCGGGATGCGCCTGCGGCTCGGCGACTACATCACGAACGAGACCAGCCCGGTGTGGGGCGGCCAGGTAGCCCAGGAGGACCAGCCAATCCTGGTCGGCCCGATCCCCGACGCCTTCAAGCCGTTGATCGACTTGCAGCGCGAAGTGTGGGAGGCGGGCCTGGCGATGATGAAGCCGGGGCTCACCTTCGGCGAGCTCCTCGATTTCGTGGAGGCCTTCGGGAAGCAGCACGACGTCGCGACGAGCGTCACCATGCATGGCCGCGGGATCGGCGACGACAACGGCCCCCTCATCACGCCGCGAGCCGCGGGTGAGGCCATCCGTGGGCTCCGCATGGAGGCCGGCAACGTCTGGATCTGGAAGCCGTCGACGCACTCTCCGGACGGCAAGCTAACTTTTCAGTGGGGCGGCGACGTGCTAGTGACCGACCACGGCGGCGAGCGGCTCTTCAAGCGCCCGCACGCTTGCATTTCAGTTCAGTAAGGAGAACGGGCCATGGAAGCGCCAGCAGACGTCACCTGGAAGGGCTATTCCGTGGCGGAGCGGGACCGACGCTGGACCGCGGTGCGCAAAGCAGCCGGCGAGGCCGGCCTCGACTGCATCTTCGTGCCGCTCTGCGTCGACCCGATGCAGCTATACCTGTCCTCAGACTCGAAGCGCGGAGTCCGGTCGGACGTTCGCTACCTGACGCAGATGGAGAACGCGGCGATCGTCCTGCCCACGGACGGCCGCGCGCCGATCGTCATCGACGATCGAGGGCGCGGAAACAACTGGATTGCCGACGCGGGCCCCGCGAATCGCGGCATGCGCGGGTCGTGGTCATCCGCCATGGCCGATGCGCTGATCGAGCTGGGCATGGAGCGCGCGCGCATCGGCATTTCGGGCCTGACGCGCGGCACCTACACCCACGCGCGCGCGAACGACGGCGTCATCAACTACAGCTCGTACGTCGAGGTGATGCGGCGGCTGCCGAACGCGACATTCGTGAACGCGACCGACGTCCTTGGGCGCGTCCGGTTCGTCAAGGGCGACGAGGAGATCGAGACTTTCCGGCGCGCCGTCGCCATCGCGGAGGCGGGCGTCGAGGAGATGGCCGCCGTTGCTCGGCCCGGCGTGGACGCTGCGCACCTCTACTCGCGCGTTACGGTACGGCTGCTCGAGCTCGGCAGCGAGCGCCACGACTGGGCGATGAACCTGCCCGACCGCAACACGAACCCGCCGATCGGCCGGCGCCTGCGCGCCGGCGACTACATCACCAACGAGGTGAGCGCCGTCTGGGGCAGCCAGCTTGCGCAGGAGGATCAGCCCATCCTCCTCGGCGCCGTCCCCGAGGAGTGGAAGCCACTCATCGAACTACAGCGCCAGCTCTGGCACGAGAGCCTGGCCGTGATGCGGCCGGGCACGTCCTTCGGGGAGGTGCTGGACTTCATCTCAGCCTTCGGCCCCAAACACGGGGTGGGGACACACGTGACGTGCCACTCCAGGGGGCTCGGCAACGAGGGGCCGATCGTCACGCCTCGAACCGTGGGCCCGAACGTGCGCGCAGTCCGACTGGAGCGTGGCAACACGTTCGTCTGGAAGCCATCGGTCGAGTCGGCCGATGGCAAGCACTCCTACGTCTGGGCTGGCGACGTTGTCGTCATGGAGGGCGGAGCGGAGGCGTTGCCGAAGCGCCCCGTGGACATCATCTCCATCACTTAGAGGCCTCTTCTGATGGATTGATGCTTAACAGGGAGCAGTTCTTTCGCTCCGGAGCCGGGGAGGCGCCGGGCGTGCGGAAAAGCGGGCCAGCTTTGCGGGCCAGGCGTCGCTGTGATACCGTCGCGCGACTGGGCGGCATGAACGGGTCCACTGTCAGGAGGCGGCGTCAAAGATGCGATGGTCCGTGCGTCTTAGCGCTCTGCTCGCTTCGCTATTGCTCATCGCCTGCGCTGGCGGCCGAACGCCTTCAGCGGTCGGGGGAGGCGATGGGCCCTCAGTTCCAGCCGCGCCGAAGCGGGTCGTCGCAGCGCTTATGGCCAACCCGACCACGGTGTTTCTCCAGGCGGCCGCCGGGAATGAGCCAGGCATGGACGTGCTCCAGGCCCTCGTCCACTCCGGGCTGAGCATCGTCGATGGGCGTGGCGTCCTCGTGCCGCAGCTCGCTGTAGAGATCCCATCCCAGGAGAACGGTCTCTGGAAGGTCTTCCCCGGCGGCCAGATGGAGACGACGTACCGCATCCGAGTTGGCGCCTACTGGCACGATGGGACAGCGGTCACGACCGACGATTTGCTCTTCAGCCTCGAAGTAAGTCAGGACCGGGGGCTGCCGCGCTTCGTCTATCCCAATCTCCGCTACGTCGACGGAGCGGAGGCGAGCGACGCCCGGACGATGACGGTGCGCTGGAAGCAACCGTTCATCGAGGCCGATACCCTGTTCGGCGCCGGCTTCGTAGCACCGCTGCCGCGCCATTTGTTGGAGACGAGCTACCGTCAAAACAGGGCTAACTGGGAGAACCTGCCCTACTGGGGCGCCGAGGCGATCGGCGCCGGCCCATTCAAGATCGCCGATTGGGTGCCGGGCAGCCACATGGTGCTGCAGGCGTTCGATCAGTACGTGCTCGGCCGGCCGAAGATCGACGTGCTCGAGATCCGATTCATCCCCGACGGCAACACGCTGGTCGCGAACGTGCTCGCCGGCGACTCCGAGCTGACGCTCGGGCGCAGCATCTCGGTCGAGCAGGCAGCCCAGCTCGACCGCTGGGCGGACGGGAAAGTGGTGACCACGCCGCTGAACCTGGTCTACCTCTTCTGGCAGTTCCTGAATCCCGACCCGCCGGCCCTCCTGGACACGGGATTCCGCCGTGCCCTACTGCGCGCCATCGACCGTGAGGAGATGGCGGAGGAGCTGCAGCGCAGTGTGTCGCCCGCCGCGTACAGCGTGCTCTACCCCGGCCAGTACCCGGAGATCGAGGGGCGCCTGCCGCGCTCCGAGTACGACTCCCGACTGGCGTCGACGGAGCTCCAGGGACTCGGCTACCGACCGGCGGCCGATGGCAGGCTGCAAGAGGCTGGCGGAAAGCCGCTCGCGGTGGGGGTGTTGGTCGGAGAGGAGCTGGACATCAACGTCCGGACGGCCTTTGCCGTCGCGGACTACTGGAAGAAGGTCGGGGTCGATGCCAGCGTAACCGTTCGTCCCGCGCGGCTTCAGGGCACGGCAAAGCTGCAGATGGAGGCCGAATGGCCTGGGTTCACCGCGATTCGGACGGGTGCCGCGCCCGCCGTAATCCAGAACCTGCATAGCGGCCAGGCGAGGATGCCGGAAACCGGCTTCAACGGGAACAATCGGGGGCGCTACGTCAACTCGGACCTCGACGTGCTCCTCGACCGGTTCGCGGTCACGATCCCTCTTCGGGAGCGGACCGCCATCCTGGGGGCGCTGGTGCAGATGATCTCCGACCAGGTGCTGATCCTGCCGCTCTTCTATGGCGCGGAGCCGATGGCCATCGCCAATCGACTTGCGAACGTTGGCCCGCGCCCCGCCGGCGGAAACGGGAACCCGGCCTGGAACGCCCACGAATGGGACGTGAAGGGCTGACCCGCACCGAATTGTGCCTTGACGCAACCGCTACTGAGTGATACATAGCGGCAAGTCTTAGCGATGGTCTGAGGAGGATGGGTTATGGCCAGAGAGACCGAAGTCGACAACGAGGCGGTCATCGCGGAGTTCGACCGCGAGCTAGCCGAAGTCAACATGACGGGGCACTGGAGCACCGTCCCACGGCAGCGCCAGGAGCCACCCAATCGCGCCCTTCACTGGAAGTGGGACGACATCTACCGCAACCTGATGAAGGCGGGAGAAGTCGTCAGCCTCGAGTACAGCGACCGGCGGACGGTCCAGCTGGCCACTCCCGGGCTCAATCGAACGAGCCCAAACACCCAGATGTCGATTCAGCTCGTCAAGCCGGGTGAGGTGGCGACCGCCCACCGCCATGCGTTCGCGGCGACTCGCTTCATCGTCCAGGCAAACAACGCCTACACGACGGTGAACGGCGAGCCGCTCTACCTGTCTGCTGGCGACTACGTCACGACCCCAAGCTGGTGCTGGCACGACCACGCCAATGAGTCCGAGCAGCCGGTCATCTGGCTCGACGTTCACGACAACCCGTTCGTCGCCGGCGCGCTCGGGGTCAGGTTTAACGAACCGTTTCCCACACCAACGCAACCCTTCACCCAGCCGGTTGGCACGTCGCGAAACCGCATGGGTATCGTCCGATCCCCCAATCGCGCAAAGGATCCGTCTCACCAGGCCGCCGGCTATCCGTGGACGGAGGTCCGGCCTGCACTCGAGCAAGCAGCCGCGGACGGGCTGGTCGACCCATGCGATGGCGTCGTGCTGGACTACGTGAACCCGGTAACGGGGGGCCATCTGCTGCCCACGCTCGGCGCTCGGATCCAGATGCTCGTGCAGGGTACTCGCACCCAGCCGCACCGCCATACTTCGTACACGATCTACCACGTCGTGGAGGGCGAAGGCGTAACCGTGGTTGGCGACAAGCGCTTCGAGTGGGCCAAGGGCGACTGCTTCACGGTTCCCAACTGGCAGTGGCACACCCACGAGCAGCGGGGCAGCGAGCCGGCCATCCTCTTCACGGCCCACGACCAGCCGATCGTGGAGGCCTTCGATCTCTATCGCGAGGAGCGCGAGGAGGACTGACCCGTGTTCAAGGTCAAGGCCGTACGCTCGTGGCAGATGAACGCCGACAACTTCGATGACATGGTTGGCTTCTATCGCGATCTGCTCGGGGGAACCGAGGGCCCGACAAGAACGACCGGCGAAGCGCCCGTGACCTTCGTCGACGTGGGCGGTCTGGTGCTCGGGATTTGCGATGAAGCCAGGGGCGGACGTGCGGGGAATCCCCACCACATGTTCGAGATCGAGTGGGCGGGCCCACTCGAGGACGTGACCAAGGAGCTGGAGGCCAGGGGGTTCAAAGTCGAAGGTGCGCGGCAGGTGCCTGATAGCCGCGATTACTCGCTCACGCTCATCGATCCGGCGGGCAACAGGGTCGAGCTCTCGACCTCCGGCCGGACCGCTATGAGCCCGAGGTAGAGTGGCCCCCTCATGGTGAGCCTGTCGAACCCCGCTCATGGTGAGCCTGTCGAACCCCGCTCATGGTGAGCCTGTCGAACCCCGCTCATGGTGAGCCTGTCGAACCACGTCCTTCGACAGGCTCAGGACGAGCGGTCACTTGAGCAGATCCGTGACGTTGAGGGAGGCGAAAGCTTATGACGCGCGAGTACCGGTACATCTCAGCCGATTCACACCTCGAGATCGCCTGCGACCGGTGGACACCTCGGGTTCCTGAAAAATACCGTGATCGTGCCCCACGCATGATCCATCTGCCCGATGGCGCTGGCGACGCCTGGCTGATCGAGGGCCGTCCCCTCTACCGAGGTGGCGTCAACCTCTGTGCGGGCAAACCCTTCGAGGAGTGGAACCCGAAGGGCATGAGCTACGCGACCGCGGCGGGAGCAGGTTCCGCGGAGCAGCGGCTCCGCGAGCAGGACCTCGACGGCATCGACGCCGAGGTGCTGTTCCCTGGCAATAACGGCGGCATGCTGGTCAACACGATTCCGGAAGACGACGCCTACCTCGCCATGGTCCGCGCCTACAACGACTTTCTGGCATTGGACTACTGCTCCGTCGCGCCGGACCGGCTCCTCGGCATGGCGGTGATCCCCGAGCGGAGCGTGCGCTACGCCATCGACGAGCTGGAGCGCTGCGCGAAGTTGGGCTTCAAGGGCGTCGT